>OFHG01000056.1_pt1 | contig 51075 bp, 45 predicted proteins | sample 1521931 | NCBI WGS metagenome assembly OFHG01 (sample SAMEA2468438, study PRJEB22500) | soil metagenome | biome: Glassland; feature: Farmland; material: Clay | place: Australia | collected 2013-01-31 | depth 0.55 m
CTCAAAGGGGTGCTCGCTTCCATCAGGAAAGCAAAACCGCAGGTGAACGTCTACCTCCGGGCTGACCGCGACGCGCCCTACGGCGCCGTGGTGCAGGTCATGGACGTCGTTAAACGGGCCGGGATCGACCGGCTCGGCATGGTGACCGAGCCCGCGGCGGAGGGGTTGTCCCGCAAATGAAACTGTCCTCCGGAAAGAGGATCGGTCAGTCCGGCAGGGAACTCAAGGCAGCGGCTATCTTTTCTTTTTTTCTTCATGGAATCATTCTTGCCGCCGCCCTTCTCTACCTGTACGCAACTCCGAAGACGCACCTGCCGCCGTCCTACAATGTAAAGCTTGTAGGTCTGCCGGCGGAGCCCGCGCAACTTCCTCAAGCCTCTCAGGGGGCGAGTCAGCCTGCGCCTCCGAAACAGAAGACGGCAAAGGCCGCGCCAAAAGTGAAAGAAGCAGCGCCGAAAACGTTCAAAGCGCAGGCAAAAAAGGGTGCCATGCCGGAGTTGGCAAAGCCGAAACAGAAACCCGCGGAAATAGCCCGGGAGCAGCCGCCGCAACCTGCAGGCGGGACCCCAAGCGGAGCAACGAGGGCCGGTGTGGCCGGTGTGAAGGGCGAGAACGTTGCGGTGACCACGCCGCAGCAGGACTTCAAGTTCGGCTGGAACCTCAATCAAGTTCGCGACAAGATAAGTCAAAACTGGAGGCCGCCGCCGGATGCTCCCGACGCGAAGGCCAGGATCATATTTGCAGTCAATAGGTCGGGGTGGGTAGGAGACGTAAACCTCGATGCGGAGCATTCGAACGGCACCTTCGGATTCAAGCAAGCGGCAATACGGGCGATACGTTCGTCGAATCCGTTTCCTCCTCTGCCCGAGGAGTTTTCAAAACAGACGTTGGAGTTCAGTGTGGATTTGATGGCTGAACAATGAGGCGCGTTTAAACGCGAAATGCATATGGACTCGCTCAAGATGAAGTGTCGTATTTTTGCGCTAATCGCGCTCGGGATACTGTGGGGAACCGCGGCGCACTCCCAGTACTATCTGGGCGTCGTACAGGGTGAGGCCAAGAAGATACCCATTACCGTGCTCGATGTTTATAATGAGACGGGAAACGCGAAGCTGCGGGCACTGGTCTTTGAGGTGCTGCAGGCGGACCTGCGCCGCTCCGAGATATTCGAAGTCATGGATGCGAAGAAGCTCGACCTTGCCTATGTGGCGAAGAGCGAGCCGGCTGAAGCGGTGATCAAGCGTGCCGGGACCTTCGGCGTTACCGGTGTGGTCTGGGTGTCCCTCCAGCGTAAAGGCGGCGATCTCATGATGGCCGGAAAGCTTTATGACGCGGCCTCGGCCATGAAAATGACGAGTAAGGACTATGTCGGTAACGAGGACACCATCAGGAGGATGGTTCATGCCTTCGCCGATGAGATCGTGTCCCGCTATACCGGCGAGAAGGGCGTCGCGAGGACCCGCATTGCCTACGTCTCAGACAAGAGCGGGCACAAGGAGCTCTACCTCATGGATTATGACGGCTGGAACCCGATGAAGATCACCGCCGACCGGTCCATCTGTCTTTCCCCGGCCTGGAGCCGCGACGGCAAGATGCTTGTCTATGTGTCCTATCGCGACCACAACCCCGATCTCTACGGGCTGGACATGGAAACCGGCAGACGGTGGAAGATATCCGGATACGAAGGCCTGAACATCTCACCAGCGTGGTCTCCGGACGGGAAACGCCTTGCCCTTGCGCTGAGCAGAGACGGCACCGCCGAGATCTATACCATGGGTGCCCACGGGGCCAGCCCGGAGCGGCTCACGTACGGCGCCTTCGATAATGTTTCGCCCTCCTGGGCGCCGAACGGCAGGGAGATCGTCTTTAACTCAGGCAGGGCAGGGACGCCCCAGCTCTATATCATGAACGTCGACGGCACGGACGTGCGCCGTATCACCTTCGAGGGCGCGTATAACGCATCCCCGAACTGGTCGCCGCGGGGGGACAAGATTGTATTTGTGTCGCAGGTGCGCGGGCTGTTCAAGATCGCGACCGTGAACCCGGACGGCTCGGGCTTCCGGCTGCTGACGAACGGCCCGGGGAACGATGAAAACCCCTCGTGGTCGCCGAGCGGCAGGCAGATCGTGTTCAGCTCGAGCCGCGAGGGCAGGTCCGGCATCTACGTCATGAATGCCGACGGCACGGACATCGAGCGTATAACGCCGAAGGACGCGAGTTACACCTCTCCTGCCTGGTCGCCCTGAAAAACCTTGTGAACGCTGCCGCCCCTTTTTGCATCAAAGGTGCCTTGACTGTGAAAAGGGCGCTCCCCGTCTCTGGAATTATTTCTCTCCTTTACCCCCGTTCTGCTGTGCTCTCCGCGGCATGATATAATGTAAACAGATGCAATCAAGAGCAGGCGTGCAACGTGCTGCCGGTCCGTAGCGCCAAAAAACAAATCGATTTCAATGCCCAAAAGTCAAGCGTCAGACGATTGGGACGGCGGGATTTGGTGCTTGGATATTATTTGCAATTTGGAATTTAAAAATTGGGAATTGGTGAGCGTATGCCTCATTTTGGGTTGATGGACGAAAAAATTCTCGGCCCCGTAGAGGGGCCCCTGCAACGCGCGCGGCTCCACATCCGGGGCGGCAAGCGCCGTCTCCACCAGGGCAAGATTTCCGCGGGGATCGTGACGCTGTATGACGCGCTTGAAGGGGCAATGCGGTCCTATATAGGGGAGCCGGGACGCCGGGCAAAGCTCGGGATCGGAAAGGGCGAGGATGTAAACGACGACAAGGTGTTGTATGCTGCGCTCGTCCGCGCGGGAGTGATCGACGGCGCGTTCGATTTCGAAGCGTTCGACCGGCTGACGGAGCGCGCCCTGCACGAGGAAATGCCGGACTATGATTATACGGAACTGCTTGCAGGCATCGAGTCGGTGATGACACAACTCGGCGTGATGCCCTTTGACGAGGCCCTCCTCCCGCCCGAAGACCCGAAGACGTTTTGAAACCTCCTTTTTCTATGAACAGACTGTCGAGTGAAAAATCCCCGTATCTTAAGCACGCGGCACACCAGAAGATAGACTGGCACCCGTGGTCCGAAGAGGCCTTTGAGCTGGCGCGGCGCGAGGACAAACCGGTTTTTCTGAGCACGGGCGCCGTATGGTGCCACTGGTGCCACGTCATGGCCAAAGAGTCCTTCGAGGATAACGAGACCTCGCTTCTCATGAACGAGCTTTTCGTCAATATCAAGCTCGATCGGGACGAGCGGCCGGAGATCGACCGGCGGTACCAGCAGGCAGTTGCGGCCATGGGCGGCGGGAGCGGATGGCCGCTCTCCGTTTTTTTGACACCCGACAAGGAACCGTTCTACGGCGGCACGTATTTTCCGCCCGAAGATAGCCAGGGAAGGCCTGCGTTCAGGAGCGTGCTTAAAGCGGTAAGCGCGTTTTACAAGACAAAAAACGACGATGCGCGGTCGTACGCGAACCGCATCATGGAAGCGCTCAAGCCGGAACCTCTTTCCGCGGGAGACCCGAGTGAAGCCCTGGTGGATGAAGCTGAAAAAAGAATACTTGCCGTCTTCGATGCTCGGAACGGCGGGTTCGGCACTGCCCCCAAGTTCCCGATGCCCGGCGCGCTGGAGTTTCTCATCAGGAGATCCATGGCGAGCAAGGACCCGTCCGCCGGCCATGCGGTCCGCAGGACGCTGGAGGCCATGGCGCTTGGCGGATTTCATGACCAGCTCGGAGGCGGGTTTCACCGGTATTCAACGGACCAAGAATGGATCGTACCGCACTTCGAGAAGATGGCCGACGACAACGCCGGTCTCCTTACTGCTTATGTCGACGGATATACGGCATTCGGAGACGAGCGGTTTCGGGACGTTGCGCTGGGCATCCTCGCGTTCACGAGAAATGTGCTGTCTGATTCCCGCGGGGGGTTCTTTGCAAGCCAGGACGCGGACGTGACGCCTGATGACGAGGGCGGTTACTTCACCTGGACCGATGAGGAGTTTAGAACGGTCCTCGATGCTGACGAGTATGAGGCGCTTTCCCTCCACCTCCTTCACGAGCGGGCCGCCATGCATCACGATCCGCAAAAAAAGGTCCTGTTTCAATCACTGTCTTTGAACGAGGTCGCCGCGTCACTCGGCAAGTCCGCCGATGAAGTCAGGGGAATTATACGCCGCGGCAAGGAAAAGCTTCTTCAGGTGCGCGACAAACGGCGGGCCCCGTTCATCGACAGGACGTTTTATACCTCTCTGAACGGCATGCTCATTTCGTCCTCTCTGCGCGCCTCCGCCGTGCTCGGAGACGAGGGGGCGAGAGAATTCGGGTTACAGAGTCTTGATCGGATTCTTAAGGAGCGTCTCGTCAACGGAAAACTTTACCATGTCGAGAACATCCCGGCTTTGCTCGACGATTACATCAATCTTATCGATTCCTTGACCTCGGCATATGAAGTCACGGCCGGCCCACTGTATCTTGAACAGGCAGAGGAGCTCATGGCATCCTGTCTGAATAAGTTCTACGATTATGACGCGGGCGGTTTTTTTGACACCGGAGAGGAGGTCCTGGGTATGCGAATGAAGCGTATCGAAGACATTCCCCATCCGTCGGCCAACGCCGTGGCGATCGTGTTGCTCCTGAAGCTCAATTATTTGACCGGAAAGGAAGAGTATCGCCGTGTGGCTGAGCAGACGTTACGGGTATTTAGCGAGCTTGCGCGGGAATTAGGCGTCCATGCCGGCGCCTATTTTTGCGCCCTGGACGCATGGTTCCGCACGCTCCGTCTCACGGTGGAAGCAAAGCCCGGGAGCGAGCTTGCCCGCGCGGCGCTCGCCCATGCCCGCCGCTCCGACGTGATCGTGTACGGGGAAAACCGCGGCAGGATAATACCGTGCCTGAATGCCGTCTGTTACGAACCCCTTCGTGACGCCGCGAGCATTGCGAGATTTTTCAAGAGCCTGCCGAAACCCTGATCGTTTCATTCCTGAGCGGCTTCATTCATGTCGTCAACAATATATGCACCTTGTTGCTCCCGTTGATGATGTTGTGTTTGGAAGTGTCTCAATCTTGATATAAAATGCATACTATTGTATAATTACAAGGTAATCTTTATCGAGACATGAAGAAGAAGCTGTCATGAGTCAAGACGGCACTGAAAAATCTGAAAAGATCGGGTGTTCCTGGCCCTCCTCGGTAATTAAATGAATAGCTTTTTGCTCATAATCAGTCTGTCTATTACGCTGCAGTTGCTTTCGGCGTTCGTCGCGTTGCGGTTGATCGTAGCGCTCAGGAAGCGACTCGTCGGCGTATTAATGTTCCTTGCGGCAGTCTTCATGATTTCCCGCCGGTCTTTTTCACTGTATCGACTGATCGCGGGAGGAGAAATAAAGACTGATCTTTTCGCGGAGATCATCGGCTGCATAGTCTCGTTTATTCTTTTGGTGGGCTTCCTCTATTTAAGCAGGCTTCTTGCCTCTCATCAACAGGAAATAGCTGAACGTACCAAGACAGAAAAAACACTCAAGGAGAACAATGCCAAGCTCAACGCGCTCATCCAGGCCATGCCGGATGCGGTATTTTTCAAAGACACCAACGGCCGTTTTTTGCTGGTCAACAAGGCAGTTGAAGGGCTTCTCGGCGTGAGGCAGGAAATGCTGATCGGCAAGGCCGATGCTGATTTTATGACCCCGGATCTTGCTGAAAGCTGCAGGAAGAGCGATGAGGAATTGATGAAAAGCGGCAGGTCTCTCCACGTTGAAGATACGATGACCGGCAGGGACGGTGAGAAAATATTTTTAGACAGTGTCAAAGCTCCCATCCATGATTCCCAGGGAAACCTGCTGGGGCTGGTGGGAGTGAGCCGCGACATCACCGAGCGTAAGCGCGCCGAAGATGAAATCGAGATGCTCAGCCGCCGCAACGAGATGATCCTTCAATCGGCCGGCGAAGGCATCTGCGGCGTCGATCTTGACGGCGTCATCACCTTCGCTAATCCCGCGACGGCAAAGATGACGGGATGGGATGTCACGGAACTTATTGGAAAATCGCAGCACGAAATACTGCACCACTCAAAACCGGACGGCACTCCGTATTCCCCGGCAAGGTGCCAGATCTATGCGTCGATGAAGGACGGCATCGCTCACCGGGTCACGGACGAGGTGTTCTGGAGAAGGGACGGCACGAGTTTCCCGGTCGAGTACGTGAGCACCCCCATACAAGAGGGCGGCGCAATCGTCGGCGCGGTCGTCGTGTTCAACGACATCTCGGAGCAGAAGCAGATCGAAGAATCGTTGAAGGTCGCAATGGTGCGGGCGAAGGAGGAAAAGGCCAAGACGGAGGCGTTCATCGCGTCTATCGGAGACGTGATCAGCATTCAAAACATTGATTTCCGGATCATCTTCCAAAATCAGGCGAACAGAGATATGTTCGGAAGCCATGTTGGAGAATACTGTTACCAGGCGTATCATAACAGGGGCAGCATCTGTGAAAACTGCCATCTTGTCGAGATGTTCCGGGACGGCCGGATCCATAAGGCCGAGCGAAGGAGCGTTCGGAAAAGCGGATTACGGTATTTTGAATTCACTGCATCGCCGTTAAAAGACGCCGCGGGAACGATCATAGGCGGGATCGAGCTCATCAGAGACGTCACGGAGCGGAAAACGACTGAACAGGCGCTGAGATCGAATGAAGAGCGCCTGTCGAGGGCCCAGCAGATCGCGCATGTGGGCGACTGGGAGTGGGACCTCGTCACCAATGCGGTCCACTGGTCGGACGAGCTCTACCGCATTTACGGGTACGAGCCCCGAGAGGTTGCGCCTGATTACGGGCTTGTCGTCGGTGTGATGCATCCGGACAGCAGGGGGGAGTTCCTTACGGCCATTGACGCAGCGTTGAAGTGGCAGAGACCGTTTGACATGGATTACGCCTTTTACCGCAAGGACGGCTCCATGGCGGTCCTGCACACGGTAGGCAAGGTGGTCCACGACGCTGACGGGAAACCGGTGAGGATGCTCGGGATCGTCCAGGACATCACCGAGCAGAAGCAGGCGGAGGAGTCGTTACTGCTGTTCAAGAATTTGCTCGATCACTCCGAAGACGCGATATTCGTCAATGACCCGGCAACCGGTCGTTTCCTCATTGTCAATAACAAAGCATGCAGCAATCTGGGATACGATAGAAGTGAACTGCTTGCGAAGAGGACTCTCGATATTGAATCAGCGTTCCCGGACCAACTCTCATGGGACGCCCATGTCAATGAAGTGAAAAGCAAGGGACATTTGATCCAGGAGGGATTGCATAAGCGGCATGACGGCACATTGTTTCCGGTGGAAGTAAACGTCACGTATATGACGTTGGGGGAAAAGGACTACATGGTGGCGGTGGTGCGCGACATCACCGAGCGCAAAGCCGCCGAGCAGGAATTGAGAATCAGTCAAGAGCGCCTCTCCAGAGCGCAGAAAATGGCCCACGTGGGAAATTGGGAAAAGAACCTGGTCACGGGTCATCTACACTGGTCGGAGGAGATATATCGCATCTACGGCGTGGACCCCGCGCAGTTTACTCCAACCACTGATTCGTTCATGAAAGCGATGCATCCCGAAGACCGGGAACCTTTCGTCAAGGCGTTGCATGCGGCCGTCGAGGGGGGAGAACCGCTTGACCTGGATTATCGGATTATTCGCCCTGATGGAATAATAAGGGCCATACATACCCGCGGTGAGATCTCCTATGGCCGCGAAGGCCAGCCAGTTCTCCACTCGGGCACAGCTCAGGATATTACCGAGCAGAAACAGGCCGAGGAAGCCCTCCGAAGAAGCGAGACTATGCTGCAGGCGATCATCAATACTGAGCCGGAGTGCGTCAAGCTGATAGACTCCGAGGGGCGCCTCATCATGATGAACCGGGCGGGTCTGGCAATGATGGAGGTTGATTCGCTTGAGCAGGCCAAAAGCCAGGGTATTTCCGCGATTGTTGCTCCGGAATATCGGGAACCTTTTATGGAACTCACGAAGAACGTTTTTCAGGGACAGTCCGGAAACCTGCTCTTCGAGATAGTCGGCGCGAAAGGGACCCATCGTTGGCTCGACACGCATGCTGTTCCCTTCCGCAACGAGAAGGATGAGATTGTCGCCTTGCTTGCCGTCACCCGCGATGTGACCTATCGCAAGCAGTCGGAGGAGGCACTCAAGAAGACAAATACACAACTCCAAACGTTGATTCATGCTATTCCGGACATGGTCGTGTTTAAGGACGTCGCAGGGCGACATGTGATTGTGAACAGGGCGGTCGAGGAAGTCACCGGCCACAGCAAAGGCGAGATCACGGGAAAGACCATTGAGGACCTTATTCCTCCCGCTCCGGCCGCAGCCTGCAGAAGGAGCGATGAGGAGGCAATGCGGCGGAGCGTGCCGACACACGCTCAGGAGCGGGTAATCCGGGCGGATGGCAGGGAGGCCCATTTCGACATGGTCAAGGCCCCCATGGTAGATCCGGAGGGCAACGTCATCGGACTGGTGGCCATTGGCCGCGACATCACCGAGCGCCAACAGGCGGAGGACAGGCTGAAGCTGTATTCACGCGCCATGGAAGAGGCCACGGACGGGGTCCAGATCGTCGACCTGGATGGCCGCATCGTGTATTCGAACAAGGCCCTGGAAGAGATGTTCGGTTATTCCGCCGGCGAACTTACCGGGAAACATGTGAATGAAATGGGCGCAGAAGCGGAGTTTTCCAGCAGGGTGATCATCCCGGAAATCATGCGCGCAGGAAGCTGGAGCGGCGAGGTCACGAGCGTCCGAAAGGACGGGCGCCGGTTCCCCGTCTGGCTCTCCACCGCCCTGGTGAAAAACGACAAGGGCGAGCCCATCGCATTGGTCGGGATCATACGGGACATCACCGAGCGCAGGCGGGCCGAGGCGGCATTGCGTAAATCGCATGTCGAACTGGAGGTCCTGGTGCAGGAGCGGACGGCGGAATTGCGGATGATCAATGATCAGCTGAGCATGTTTTCCTCATATCTGCAGGAGGCCAGGGAGAAAGAGAGGACGAACATCGCGCGAGAGATCCATGACGAGCTGGGTCAGGCGCTGACTGCGTTGAAAATGGACCTGTCCTGGCTGAAGAAGAGACTGCCGAAAAATCAGAAGCCGCTCCTTGAAAAAGAGGCGTCCATGTCGGAGCTCGTTGAATCGACCATCCAGACCGTGAAAAAGATTTCCATGGAGCTGAGGCCGGGAATCCTCGATCACCTCGGACTTACGGCGGCCATTGAATGGCAGGCGGAAGAATTCCAGAAGAGGACCGGGATTTCCTGCGACGTTTCCATCGTGCCTGAAGAGATTGTTCCGGACAGGGACCGCTCCACGACGATATTCCGCATCTTTCAGGAAACGCTGACCAACATCACCCGGCACGCGAAGGCGACAGCGGTCTCGGTAAGGCTGGAACAAGAGAACAGCAGGCTCGTTTTAAAAGTCAAGGACAACGGGAGAGGCATTACCGAGAAGCAGCTTTCCGACCCGAAGTCCCTGGGGCTCATGGGGATACGGGAACGCGCGGCCTCCTGGGGCGGCGGTGTGAACGTGAAGGGTGTCCGCAGCGGTGGAACAATGGTGACCGTACATATACCCTTCGACCGGGTGGGAGGCGCTTCATGAAGATACGACTGCTAATAGGGGATGATCATGCCGTGGTGAGGAAAGGCATGAAGCAGATCCTCGCCGAAACCAGGGACATCGTCGTTGCCGATGAGGCAAGTAACGGACGGGAAGTGCTGGAGAAAGTGCAGAAGAACGATTTTGACATGGTCCTTCTCGATATTTCCATGCCCGGCAGGGACGGGTTAGAGGTCCTGAAGGAACTGAAAAACCTGAAACCCAGGCTGCCCGTCCTCATGTTAAGCATGTATCCCGAGGAGCAATATGCCGTGCGTTCGCTCAGGTCCGGAGCCTCAGGGTATCTGACAAAGGACAGCGCTCCCGATGAGTTGATATCCGCCATCAGAAAAGTGTCCTCGGGCGGGAAATATGTAAGCGCGTCTCTCGCCGAGAAACTGGCCCAAAAGCTGGGCGCCGATGCGGAGAAGCCCCTCCACGAGGTTCTTTCGGACCGTGAGTACCAGGTCATGTGCATGATCGCCTCCGGGAAAACGGTCAAGGAGATCGGGGAAGAATTGTCATTAAGCGTCAAGACGGTCAGCACGTACCGCAGCCGGATTCTCAGTAAAATGCGCATGAAGGTCAATGCGGAGCTGACCCGGTACGCAATTGATAACAAGCTCGTGACATGACAGCGCTCAACCGATTGAATTCTGAAGTGAGCGCATTCCGCACAGATACCTCAGCGACCTTCATTTTCAGCAGGGAGTTTCAGTTGGTTGAATAAGGAACTTGCCGCCTTGTTAGCTCGTCTCACACTAGCATCCTCAGTCGTAAATCCATAAAAGCCATTGCCCGCCCCCCCTGTAGGACTAACACGTACGCCAGATTCGGCATATTCCTACGAAATATTCAGATGGATGCTGATACCCCTTTTTTCTCTTAAAGAGTAAGATTCATCATACTAAAGGTCGGATCCGTCAGCGATCGGCTCCTGACCGGGAGGAGAATCATCATGAAGTGTCCTTTTATAACAGGAAAATACGTTTTATCCTGCAACGCGCATGAAAATGCAGATGTATATATCCCAAGTCTTTTCGAACTTGAAGAATACTGCACAAATACCCTCCACAGCAGGTGCCCGTTACGGATTCAAAAACATGAGGGGAGTCGGACAGTCAGCGGTATAGCGCACGACAAGAGGGTTCTCCAGTGGTGATGGTGATGTCAGTCCGTGATCAGCCGGAGGGGTTGAGCATATTTTCCAAAGAAAGGGAGATGTCCTGCGGGCCTTTGCACATAGTTGAACGGAAGCTGTCGATACGGGTTTCAATCCGTCGGATCCGGTAAGACACACCAAGCGAGGCGGCCGGATGAAGGCCTTGATGGAAAAGGACGAGAAAAAAATCTCCCCAAGCGGTAAAAAATGGATCCTCATCATGGATGAGGACGCGGTCATGAGGACCGAAATGCGCCGGATGCTTGAGAAATCCGGGTACAGCGTCTACTCGGCCGGAAGCATTGAGGACGCACTCGGGTGTTATAAAGTGGCGCGGGTTTGCGGCTATCCTTTTGCCGCCGTTATTATGGACACGGGTGTTGTCAACGCTGCGGGAGGCGGCGAAGCGATCAAGAGGCTCCGCGATATAGACCCTGACGCAAGCGTGATCGTCGCCGGCGGAGACGGAGAGCATCCGGCAACGGACAATTTCAAAAGGGACGGGTTCCAGGGGGCGCTGACCAAGCCGTTCACCAGCGAAGAACTTGAAGAAGCACTGCACATGGCGCTGTACAACAGCATGGAGGGCGCATGAAAAACATACTTCTCATCGACGACAGCAAGCCCATCCTGGACTCGCTTTCCGCGTACTTGGGCTATTTTCTGGAGTATTGCACGATATGGACCGCTGAAAACGGCAGGCAGGCGGTGGAAATCCTCCGCTCCGTGCCTATTGACATCATCCTGACCGACCTCGAAATGCCGTTCATGAACGGGTTCGAGCTGACGGCATATACGAAGGCGCATTATCCAACGATTCCCGTGCTCGTTATGACCGGCCTTCCCAGCCCGGAAACGGAGAAAAGGGCCATGTCGATGGGAGCCTCCCGGTACATTGTAAAACCCTTTGATGTGGGTGTAATAAAGAACTTGATCGAGGCCCAACTCGGGGCCGGTACTTTTGTCTCGTAGGGACATGACTTAGCTCGGACCTTTGTCCGGCATTATATACCCGTATCGTCGCCCAGGGGGTGTGGATATGAACAGCACGGTGACAATTGACAGAGAGCACGATGTAAATGATCTGTTGGGCCATAAAGCTGACGCAAGGAGCCGGGACGAGCGGGAGGAGGCGCGCGCTGTCGGCGGCGATGGAGAGCGGCCGGCCCAGAGTGGGCTCGATGCCATCAAGTATTATCTCAAGGAAATACGGAAAATACCTCTTCTTACGTTCGAACAGGAGCAGGAACTGGGAAAGAGGATAGCCGAGGGCGATCAGGAAGCACGGGCCAGGATGATAGAATCCAATCTCCGGCTTGTCGTCGCCATCGGCAAAAAGTACATCAACAGGGGCCTGCCATTTTCGGACATCATTGAAGAGGGCAACCTCGGCTTGATCAGGGCCGTGGAAAAGTTCCAGTATGAACGGGGGTTTAAATTCAGCACCTACGCTTCATGGTGGATCAGGCAGGCCATTGAGCGGGCGATCGTCAACCAGTCAAGGACCATCCGTCTCCCGGTCCATATTGCCGAGATCGTCTATGCTTATATGCGCGCCGTGCGGCAGTTGACCCAGGAACTGGGGCGTGAACCCCAGATCGACGAGATCGCTGAAAAAATCGGAGCCCCCATCGAAAAGGTGAGGGGCATTTCCCAGGTTGTACGAGAGACCTTTTCCCTGGACATGCTCGTCGGGGACCAGGAGGAGGACACTCTCAAAGAAGTGCTTCAGGACACGAATGCCGTGTCGCCGGACAGTCGTTACAACGACATCAACAGGAAGAAGCAGATTTCGGAGTGGCTGTCACAACTTTCTGCGAGCGAGCATAAGGTCATCGAAATGCGGTACGGATTGAAAAACGGCGACGCCCAGACCCTGGACCGTATCGGCAAGGAATTCGGTATCACCAGGGAACGAGTCAGGCAGATCGAGGTCCAGGCGCTTAGGAAATTGAAGGCGATAACCAAGCTCAAGAAGATCAGCCTCGAAGTAATGCTTTAAACGTGCTTCAGTCCGCAGCGCTGAGAACGGCGAGGATTTATCCCCCTGCGGGAGAGTGATAATCGGCGCGCTGCCCCGACGATCAAGACCGGCATTTTTGGTCTTGATTTTTTTTTCTGATTAATGCTATAGTTCAAATGCGCTTCGCGCGCAACGCTTTGATACGGGTACAAAGGGGACCGCGTTCCCGGAACCGCGGTCACTCCCACCTTCCTGAAGCTGCTGTCCTGAAAGAACGGTCCCATCAACATCACACGCTGAGGCAAAGACGGACCACCGCAGATTTCGCTATCGCTAGAGGGAACCATTGAGTCCTGAACCGGTCAAAAAAAAGAAAATCCTGATCATCGACGACGATAGAATTTACGGCGACACCGTTAAAGACTATTTCGCAAAGGATTCGATGCAGGTGTTCGTCACCAATACGGCAAAGGAAGGCCTGGAAATCTGTTCGCGGGAGCGGATCGACGTCGTACTCCTCGACCAGCAGCTCCCCGACGCGGAAGGGTATACCCTCTGTCCGGCAATCCTCAAGCACAACGAGGCGACCAAGATCATCTTCGCGACCGCCTACCCGAGCTTTGAGAACGCGATCAAAGCGCTCAAGGCCGGCGCCCATGATTATCTTACTAAACCGTTCGAGCTGGGAGAACTGGAACTGACCGTAGAGCGGGCCATCAGGACCGCAGAACTCGAAGGAATCGAGCAGATTCAGGCCTTCCAGCAGGAAAAGGAAAGCGAGGAGGCGGTCCTCGTCGGCGGAGCCGGTTTGGCCGAAGTCGATCGACTCGCGGGGCTCGCGGCCGCAACCGACTCGCCGGTGCTCATAACCGGAGAGACGGGGACTGGCAAAACGCTGGTTGCCAAGGCGATCCATTACCGGAGCAAAAATGCCGGCGCCCCCTTTGTCGGGATCAACTGCGCCGCGTTGCCGGAAAATCTTATCGAGGCCGAACTGTTCGGATACGACAAAGGCGCCTATACCGGGGCGGTAACGGCACGGAAGGGCATCTTCGAAATGGCAGAGGGCGGGACATTGTTTCTCGATGAGATCGGGGAGATGCCCCTTGCGTTGCAGACGAAACTGCTGAGCGTACTGGAAGACAAAACAATGAGGAGGCTCGGCAGCGAGTCCTTTCGACGCGTCAATGTTCGCATCATCGCCGCCACAGGCATCGACCTGGAGCGGACCCTGGGCACTGCCTTCAGAAAGGACCTCTATTATCGCCTGAGCGTGATCCGGATCCATCTCCCTCCCCTGCGGGAACGGCGTCAGGACATACCCGGGCTCTGCGGCTATCTGCTCAAACGCATGGGGTATCGCCATGCCGAACTTCCCGAAGCAGAACACGCAAAATTGATGAACTATGACTGGCCCGGGAACGTCCGGGAACTCAAGAACATCCTGGAACGGGCGATCATTCTCCAGCACGGCTCGGAGCTGAGGCCGTCACTGCTCATTGAAACAACGCGCAGTATCGAACCGGCGGTCTCCTCTCGTCCGCCCTCCCTTGACGGCGACGGCATGCTTACCCTCGATGAGATGGAAAAGCGCTATATCCAGCAGGCGCTCGCTAAACTCAGGGGCAACCTGGCCCAGACGGCCAGGGCACTCGATATTTCTCTTTCGACACTCAAAAGAAAGATCAAGACATACGGATTAAAATGAACAGCCGGTTTAAAATGAACCGTTCAAATTGAACCAACTGCTTGATAAAACAAAAAGCATATTCCTCAAAATCTTTTCAACCCCCTGATTATTCACTGCACGGTCTCAGCCGCAAATCCTGGCATCTTCCTTGCTTAACTAACAAGCAGTTCTGCAAAATTAATAGTGTGTTAATGAACGATCAGCGCAAACTATTGCTCTGTGCGAGGTTATTTACGATGATCGTTTATCTATTTGGAGGAGGCCCCTATGAACGAATGGCTGAAGCCGGTTGATGGCCTGATGGTGGAAGACCGCTCCGAACGAGAAGTTGAAGCCGAAGACACTTATACCGTCGAGCGATCGCTTAATCATGCCGAAGAACGCGATGAGCAATGGGACGATGAGACCGGAGGGCGCGCCCGAAGAACGGGCGGACAGAAGAGCGCCCCCGCTGATTCTTTGAAGTATTATCTCAGGGACATACGCAAATCACCGCTCCTCACGTTTGACGAGGAGCAGGAACTCGGCAAAAGGACGGCCACAGGCGACCAGGAGGCGCGGGCGAAGATGATCGAGGCAAACCTGCGCCTGGTCGTGGCCATCGCGAAAAAATACGTCAATCGCGGCCTGCCCTTTTCCGATGTCATCGCCGAGGGCAACCTCGGCTTGATCCGGGCGGTGGAGAAGTTCGATTATCGCAAGGGGTTCAAATTCAGCACCTATGCTTCCTGGTGGATCAGACAGTTCATCGAACGGGCTTTCGTCAATCAGTTGAGCACCATCCGCCTGCCGGTACATATTGCGGAGGTCGTCAATCACTACCGACGCACGACGACGTTCCTGACGAGGGAACTGGAGCGGGAGCCGACTATGGAGGAAATCGCGAAAAAGATGAACGTAAGCATTGAAAAGGCGAGAAGTATTTCTCAAGTGGTGCGCGAGACCGTGTCTTTGGACACGATCATCGGTGAAAAAGATGAAGACACTCTCAAAGACGTGTTGAAGGACGACGCCGCGGTCCTGCCCGACATTCATTCCGAGAGCATCCGCCGGCGCGACCATGTCAGGAGATGGCTGTCGAAGCTCACGGAGAGCGAGCGCCAGGTGATCGAGCAACGGTTCGGCTTGAATGACGAAGAGCCCATGACCCTCGACAAGATCGGCCGGCGGGGCAAGATCACGCGCGAACGGGTCAGGCAGATCGAGAACAAGGCGCTGAACAAACTGCGAAGCATCACCCGGGAAGAGAACATGGCGCTTGAACTAGTGCTGTAACGTGACGCAGCGGACGCGCGGCAGTTGTGCGTTGCGCGCTCCGATGAGAGCGCCGCACTCGGCCGCGTCTGCGAACGCAGGAGCCGTATGGCCTGCACCTCCGGTTGATACCCGCCTCGCATCATGCAGTTCACCTTGACTTCATCCCTGCTTATGCTATCCTTTTATAAGGCAGTTTGGCTGCGTACGGACGACAAAAGTATGCGCACGCGCTCCGGGACGCGTTCGCAAATTTGAAGGCGGAACCTATCCAGCATGATGATAGCGATCGGAGCGGACCACGGCGGCTACTCGCTGAAGGATCTGCTCGTCAACTACCTGTACCAGCTGGGGCATACGGTCAGCGACCTCGGCACGTTCAGCGAGGAAGCGGTTGATTACCCCGATTATGCCCGTTCCGTGGCCGTGGCCGTGCTCGACGGCAAGGCCGAGCGGGGCATTCTCATCTGCGGCAGCGGCGTGGGCGCGAGCGTGGCCGCGAACAAGTTCCCCGGCATCCGCGCGGCGGTCTGCCACGATACCTTCTCGGCGCACCAGGGGGTGGAGGACGACAACATGAACGTTCTCTGTCTGGGGGCGCGCGTTGTGGGGCCGGAACTTGCAAAGGAAATCGTCCGTACGTTTTTGCGCGCGTCTTTCTCACAGGCTGAGCGGCATGTACGGCGATTGGGGAAGGTCGAGAACATAGAGAAGGAATGCATGAGACAAACTCCAAATATCAAATAACATCCCCGATACATTCCAGATTTCAAATCCGAAATTCCAAAACGTTTCGATGCTTTGAATTTGGCGGGGGGAATTTATTTGCAATTTGGCTCTTGTTATTTATCTGGAGCTTGATTGTCAGGAGGCTTTCATGAAACTGGGTTATATCGGCCTGGGAAAGATGGGCTACAACATGGTCGAACTGCTTCTGGACAAACATTACCAGGTTGTTGTGTACAACAGAAGCATGGAACCCGCGAAGAGGATAGCGCGGCGCGGGGCGCAGCCGGCGGACTCGGTTCGCTCGCTGATCGCGGCACTGGAGCCGCCCAGGCTGGTGTGGCTCATGGTGCCTTATCAGGCGGTCGATGATGTCTTAAAGGAGATCGTACCGCTTCTCGCGAAAGGCGATGTGGTGATCGATGGCGGCAATTCGCCGTATAAGGAATCGATGCGGCGGGCGGCAGAACTGGGGAAGAAGGGCATTGATTTTCTCGATGCGGGTACGAGCGGCGGACCGGGCGGCGCGCGGACCGGAGCGTGCATCATGGTTGGCGGCAACAAGGAAGTGTTCCGGAAACATGAACAGCTCTTTCGCGATTTATCCGCCGAGAGCGGGTACGCGTACTTCGGAACGTCCGGAGCGGGCCATTTCGTGAAAATGGTCCACAACGGCATCGAGTACGGCATGATGCAGGCACTGGCTGAAGGGTTTGCGGTCATGAAAGCGTCGCCCTTCGGCCTGGATATGGTCGCGATTGCCGACCTCTATAATCACCGAAGCGTTATCGAATCACGGCTGGTAAGCTGGCTGAAAACCGCTTTTGAGCAGTACGGCACGGAATTGAAAGACATCTCCGGATCGGTCGCGCAGAGCGGCGAAGGCATGTGGACCGTCGAGGCCGCAAAAGAGCTCGGCATCCCCGTGCCGGTCATCAAGGAGGCGCTTGAGTTCCGCCTTGCGTCGCAGAAAAACCCGAGCTATACCGGGCAGGTCGTCTCGGCCCTCCGGCACCAGTTCGGGGGCCACGAGGTGAAGGAAGAAGTAAGAAGTAAGAAGTAAGAAGTAAGAAGAAGGTGATTATTATGAGACCGTATAACTTGAAGACGAAGATCTTTCTTGACGGCGGGAACGCTGACGAGACGAGAACAATCATTAAACGGCTCGGCTTTCTCGACGGCCAGACAACGAACCCCACGCTCATATCCAAGAATCCCGCAGCGCGCAAGCGTCTCGAGAGAGGCGAGAAATTCAGCGAGGGCGAGATCTACGATTTTTACCGCGGCGTGGTCACGACTGTTTCCGGTTTAATCCCCAATGGCTCGGTTTCCGTCGAAGTGTATGCCGATGCCGCAACGCCCGCAGAGGACATGATCAATCAAGGCAGGAAGATGAACTTCTGGATACCGAACGCGCATATCAAGTTTCCCACATCCCGGGAAGGGCTCAAGGCGGCCGAGCAAGCGGTAAAAGAGGGTCTCCGGGTGAATATGACCCTCTGTTTCTCCCAGGAACAGGCCGCAGCCGTGTACGCGGCCACGCGGGGCGCGAAGAGGGGCCAGGTTTATGTATCGCCGTTCATCGGGCGACTCGACGACCGCGGCGAGAACGGCATGGATGTGATCGCCAACATCCTCTGTATGTACCAGAAGGGAGACGGCCACGTGGAAGTCCTGACCGCAAGCGTCCGGAACATCGATCATCTGCTCTACGCGCTCAAGCTCGGCTCGGACATCATCACGGTCCCCTTTGAAGTATTAAAGGGCTGGGGAGAGAAAGGCTTGCCGGTCCCCGGAGATGATTACCGGTATGATGCGAAACAACTAAGACCCATTCCCTATAAAGAGCTGGACCTCGGCAAAAAATGGGAAGACTACGACATTCGTCATGCCTTAACGGACAAGGGAATGGAGCGGTTTTCCGCGGACTGGAACGCGCTCATTCAATCGAAAAAAAGGAAAATAGCCTGACGTATGGATGGTTCCTCAGCTCAAGAGAGCGTGATGCAGGGGAAGGAGGAAACAAGCCCCCCGCCGGAGTATCGCAGTATCGAGAACTGCGCCATTGAGATCCCCCGTCCGGGCGCCTTGATCATCTTCGGTGCGTCGGGTGATCTCACGCGCCGGAAGCTTCTGCCCTCCCTCTACCGGCTCTATAAAAGCGGGATGCTCGTGGACCAGCTCTTCATTCTCGGCACGAGCCGGGTCAAGCTGACGACGGACCAGTTCCGCGCCATGATGCTCGAAGCGGTAAAGGAGGCATTTCCCAGGGACTTCGAGCAAGCGGTCTGGAACGAGTTTGCGCCCCGCCTCTATTATTCCACGTTCGACTACGGAGACCCGTCATCCTATACCCTGTCCCTCAGGGACAAGCTTCCCGAGCTCGAGCAGAGGCACCAGACGGGAGGCAACCGGATATTTTATCTGGCCATCCCTCCCACGGTCTTCGAAGACGTCATCCACAACCTGGGCGCAGCGGGCCTGTCGCAAGAGGAGCGCGGGTGCAGTCACGTCGTGATCGAAAAGCCCTTCGGCAGCGACCTTGCCACGGCCCGCAAGCTGAACCGGCTGGTGCACACCTATTACAAGGAGAGCCAGGTCTTTCGCATCGACCACTACCTGGCCAAGGAGACGGTCCAGAACATTCTCATGTTCCGGTTTGCGAACTCGATCTTCGAGCCGCTCTGGAACCGGCGGTACGTTGACCACGTGCAGATCACCGCGGCCGAGACCCTCGGCGTGGAACACCGCGCCGGCTATTACGAGAGGGCGGGGGTGCTCCGCGACATGTTTCAAAACCACGTGTTTCAGCTTCTCTGTCTCACGGCCATGGAGCCCCCTGCGACATTCATTGCAGACCGGGTCAGGGACGAGAAGGCGAAGGTCCTTCGTTCGGTGCGAAGGATCCCCCTTGATGCGCTCGATAAGCACCTCGTCATCGGGCAGTACACACGGGGGACCGTAAACGGGCAGGAAGCCCCGGGGTACCGGGAGGAAGAGGGGGTCGACCGGGGATCGAGGACGTCGACCTTCGCCGCGATGAAGGTCTTTATCGACAACTGGCGCTGGCAGGGCGTTCCCTTCTATCTCCGGTCCGGTAAGCGGCTGGCCAGCAGAAAGACCGAGATATCGATCCATTTCAGACAAGTGCCGCACTCCATGTTTCCCGATTCCGTGGGCGGCCCGATCGAGGCGAACGCCGTTGTTCTGAAGATCCAGCCTGACGAAGGCATGAGCCTCATGTTTCAGACCAAGGAAGCGGGAACGAAGGTCTGCCTGAATCCCGTGGAGATGACCTATTCCTACCCCCGGGGCGTGCTGCTCGATGCCTATGAATGGGTCCTGCTCGAATGCATGCTCGGCGATCAAATGCTGTTTATGAGGGAGGACAGCGTGGAACTTGCCTGGTCAGTCCTTTCTCCGGTCCTCGCTGCCGTGGAAACGGAAGGGCGGGTTCCGCTCGCGACGTACGCAGCAGGCTCAGACGGGCCCGCAGAGGCGTTGCGTCTTTTTGGAAAGGACGGCCGCTTCTGGAGGCCGCTGTGAGCCGCGGACCCCAGGTCCGGGTGTTTCAGGACATCGAAGTATTAAGCCGCGCGGCAGCGGAATTCCTTGTGTCTCTTGCCCGACAAAACAGCGCCTCGAAAGGCGGGTTCACCGTCGTTCTCTCGGGCGGCTCCACTCCAAAACGGCTCTACACGCTCCTCGGTTCCTCTCCTTATCGCGAGATCCTTCCCTGGCGACAGATGCATTTTTTCTGGGCCGATGAACGCTGCGTGCCCAAAGATCATCCTGAGAGCAATTTCAAACTTGCCGTCGAAGCGTTCCTCTCCAGCGTCGCCGTACCGAAGGAGAATATTCACCGGATCAAAGGAGAAGAGGGGCCCGAACGCGCTGCCCGGGGCTATGAACAGGACATTCGATCTTTTTTCGGACCGGCATTGTTTCCGGTTTTTGACCTCATCATCCTCGGCGCAGGCCGGGACGGGCATACCGCGTCGCTCTTCCCGGGCTCAGCCTCCTTGGACGAAAGAACGCGCATCGCCGAGCCCGTGTATCTTGATTTCCCGATGCTCAACCGGGTAACCCTTACGCTCCCGGTGCTGAATAACGCTGCCCAGGTCCTCTTCCTCGCTTCAGGCCGTGCCAAGGCCGATGTCGTGTCTGCGGTTCTGGAAGGTGATAACGGGCAGCGCTATCCTGCGGGTTTCGTGCAGCCTTTGCATGGAGAGGTCGCCTGGTTCGTCGACAGGGAAGCGGGAGAAAAATTAAAGGGATGTAGTCATACGTAAGTATGCTATAGCGGGCAGGCGTGAGTCGTCTCTGATTATTTGTGATATGATTGTACATTATGTCGAGAGTCTTGAAAGGAGGTGAAGACAGGATGAAGAAGCCCGTGAGCAGGAAGGCTCTTGAAAAAGAGGCAGCCTACTGGAATGCCGTGAAACAATCGGCGAAGCTGAATCCTGGTACGCTATGCCGCAAATGAAAGGGCTGAAAGAGCTAAGTTGCCGGTCGGCAACGAAAACCGAAGCCGGCAGGTATGGTCTTCAAGCGTTGTCATCATAAGACGGCACCGTTCATCATATCTGCCGGTCTTCTTGAAAGATCGATGAACGTGTAACATTAACCCCTTTTCATTCATCATACCATCATGTTCTTAATGGCATCTCTATGGCGATTAACAGGCCCTTTGAATTTTTTGTCCAATGGCATCTGACGGAAAACTGCAACCTCCGGTGCAGGCATTGCTACCAGGGCGAGCGAAGCGCTGACGAGATGACGCTCCCGGAAATACAAAAGGTCATCAGCGAGGTCTCCGACATGGTCAAAGACTGGTCTGAGTCCTATGGAGTCTGTTTTTCTCCAAGCATGAACATTACCGGCGGCGAGCCGTTCCTCAGAACGGACCTGTTCGACATCCTCCGGGAAATCAAGAGACAGGGTTTCGAAATCTTTCTGCTCACGAACGGGACGCTGGTCGATCGCGAGCGAGCCCACCTGCTCGCTGACCTCGGCATAAAAGGGGTGCAGGTGAGCATGGAGGGACCGGAGGACGTCCACGATGCCATCCGCGGCGACGGCAGTTATTCAGCGTCCGCGGCGGGCGTTGAGCAGTTGGTCGGTGCCGGAATCGCGGTGACCCTGAACGTCACGGTCTCGAATCTCAATGCCGGGCAGGTGAAAAGGGTCATCGCCTTCGGTTCCCGCGCGGGAGTGAAGCGGGTGGGATTTTCGCGACTTGTGCCTGCAGGCAGGGGACGGACGCTGCTGCCGCACATGCTCACCCGGGCGCAGGTCAAAGAACTCTACGAAACGCTCTTTTCTCTGGAGCTCAAAGGCATCGAGGTCGTTACGGGCGATCCCGTGGCGGCGCAAATGAACGTGGAGGCCACGAAAGATACGGGAACTACGGCAATCAGCGGCTGTGCGGCGGGTGTTGCGGGATTGACGATACTGCCGAACGGCAACGTCGCCCCCTGCAGGCGGCTGCCCCTTTTCCTCGGCAATGTCCGGAGGGATTCTCTTCGAGAGATATGGGCCGCATCGCCCGTGCTTGAAGCGCTTCGAGAGAGAGACAGATACAGGGGAAAATGCGGCGCCTGCGCCCGGTGGGCGCGGTGCAGAGGCTGCAGGGCCATTGCCTATGCCTGCTCCCGCTCGAAGGGAGAAGATGATTATCTGGCCGATGATCCGCAGTGTTTTATCGAGACGACATCGTAAAACCGGGAGGGACCATGGATGCACTGACCGCTATTTTTTCCAGAAGAAGCGTACGGATATACACGGCGAAGCCGGTGCCCCACGACACAGTGACCGACATCGTGCGGGCCGCCATGTATGCTCCCTCGGCCGGGAATGAGCGGCCCTGGCACTTTATCGTCCTGACGGACCGCGCGCTCCTCGACGAGATCCCGAAGTTTCATCCTTATGCCGCCATGCTCAAGCATGCATCCACGGCCGTTCTCGTTTGCGGCGACGTGGCCCTTGAAAAAAACAAGGGTTACTGGGTGCTTGACTGCGCCGCAGCCACACAAACCCTGCTGCTCGCGGCGCACGCCAAAGGGCTGGGCGCCGTCTGGTGCGGCGTCTATCCCACCGAAGACCGCGTGGAAAGGTTTCGGAAGCTGCTGAATCTGCCGGAGCAGGTTGTGCCCTTTTCTCTCGTCCCCCTCGGTTTTCCCGCCGAAGAAAAGAATCCGGTGGAGAGGTTCGATGCGATGAGAATTCATGACAACCGCTGGTAGATCGATCGTACGAAGGCTCGATGACACCGCGAAGACAGATTCATTCAGACTTCTAAAAAATATGGTGAACGCCGTCAGTCACCGTCGAGGAATAAAAGCAACCCTCACATGGCCGCGCATTCACGGAAGTCCTTTCCCGTTGACAAGGTTTTGGTTGTGTGCTATTCTTCTCCTAGAAAAGCGAAGGACTTTGCCTCGCTCTCCTATCTGTTTTTCACGTCTTTAACATTTGTACAAAACGACAAATAATTCGAAGGAGGCGTACCATGAAGATCAGGAATTCGTTATTGCTCGTAATTTTTGTTTCCCTCAGTATGCTCGTTCTTTGGGGATGTCCCAAAAAAGCCGAGGTGACCGCGGCGCCGGAGGAACAGAAGGAAACTGCGCCTGCAGTTCAGGAAGAGCAGAAGGCGGAGCAGCCCGAAGCCCCCGTAACGGAAGAGGCAAAACCGGAACGCGCTCCAGAGGCCGCCGGCCTCCAGCCGATCTATTTCGACTTCGACCGGTCCTTTATCCGGGACGACGCCAAATCTGTCATGACGGCGAATGCCGAGTGGCTCAAGGCCAACCCCAACGTGAAGATCAGGATCGAAGGAAATTGTGACGAACGCGGCACCAAGGAATACAACCAGGCGCTGGGACAGCGCCGCGCATCGAGCGCAAAAAAGTACCTTACCGATCTGGGCATAGCTGCCAAGCGTATCTCTCTCATCAGCTATGGCAAGGAAAAGCCGATATGCACCGAGCACAACGAGGAGTGCTGGCAGAAAAACAGAAGGGATGACCTTGTAGCCGAGTAGAATTATCGCGCACACACGGCGTAAGGCCGGGAAACAGGCCTTACGCCGTTCCTGTCAACAACCATTATGAAGAAGATTGAACTCTCTCTTATCGTCGGCATTATTCTGGTGCTCTCGGCCTGCGCACCGCAGGCTGAGCTCGTGAAGACCAAATCCGAGTTGTCGAACCTGCGCGAGGACACGAGGGTAAACAAAGCCCTCAACGAGGACATACAGAAGCGTCTCTCCAGGCTCGAGGCGAATGTCAAGGGCGGCTCCGACGTGCAGAAGGCAATAGCCGACTACGGCGCCAAAATGGACCAGCTCACCACCGACATCCAGCTGCTTCAGGGGAAACTCGAGGAGAACAACTTTCGCATCGCCGATCTCGCGCAGAAGCTGGATGATAAGAGCTTCAAGATTACGGAACTGTCGGCACGGGTTGACGAACTCGATGCCAGGATAAAAGCGCTTGCCGGAGGGCAGGGACCCCTGTCGGGTCCAACCGGGACCGCGGCAAGTAAGGACAAAAAGCCGGCATCCAAAGCGGTGGAACCCTCCGAAGCCTACCGCCAGGCAATGAACGATTACAACAGCGGCAATTTCGACCTGGCCCTTGCCGGTTTCCAGCATTACCTCGTCCAGTTTCCCAATACCAGTCAGGCGTCCAGCGCCCAGTACTGGGTGGGCCAATGTTATTACGCCAAGAAGAACTTCACCAAGGCCATTGACTCCTTTAGCATGTTCATTAAGACCTATCCCAAGAGCGACAAGGTCCCCGGCGCGGAGCTCAAGATCGGTTACTCTTATTTGAGTGAACATAATAAAGCGAAGGCCAAGGTATGGCTGAACAAGGTTATTAAGGAATATCCCAATACCGACGAGGCCGAGCATGCAAAAGCAAAGCTGCGGAGCATGGGGAAGTGATTGCTTTAGCAGCGGCGCCTTTTCCGCAGTCCCTTCCGGTCAAAGAGGATATTTTTCCTGCCGCTACGTCATCGACGCAATCCATACACAGTCGCCTTTCCTAAAAGTCCGGTATTCCGTTGAATCGTGACTATGATCAGCAAAAAATAATTCTTGTCCTGCTCGTGGACATCCGTGTGCCGGCTGTAACCTGACCGTAGACCGATGTTTGTATCAAATACTACACCTTGTTCAGCAGAGACTCCAATTTTGTCTTGCCTCGTTTTTTTATCCTTTTATCCATCTGATTTTATTGTATAATTTAACCATGGGTTTTGGCGCGCACATTGCTATTAGTATGTCAGCAGGAGGCATGCAATGCGAAACAGGTTTTTTATATTCTTTTCTCTATTGGTCAGCATCCTTTTGATTCCGGCGCTCTCCCGCGCACAGGAAGCCGTCATTTCGCTCAAAGACCTGGAAGCGGAGGCGCTCAATAACAACCCCGAGATAGCGATGGCCGGGAAGAAGGCCGAGTCCGCCGGCGAGAGGAAAACCCTCGCCTCGGCCATGCCCGACCCCATGATCGGCTACATGGTGCAGAACGTGGGGGCGCTCGGGACTTCGACGATCGGCACGGTAGACATGAGCATGGAGGGCGTGGTCTTTTCCCAGGAGATACCTTTTCCGGGCAAGCTCGGGACAAAGGGGCGAGCCGCGGGCAAGGAAGCGGAACGCGCACAGGAAGCGGCCCGCGAAACCATGCTCCGCGTGCTCAACAGTCTCCGGACCGCGTATTATGATTATTACCTTGCGTATAAGTCCGCCGAGATCCTGGAGCAGACCAAGGAGCTCATGCAGAATGTTCAGCGCATCGCCGAGACGCGGTACGCCACGGGGCAGGGCATGCAGCAGGACCTGCTCCGCGCCCAGCTTGAGGTCTCGATGCTCCTTGATAAGATCGCCGAGCAGGAACAAAAGAAGGACGCGCAGGCGGCCGTGATCAACAAGCTCGTGGGCCGGGACCCCCTGGCCCCCCTCGGCAGGCCGGCCGATCTGGTTGTGACCTCTTTCGACCGGAGCCAGGACGATCTGGCTGCCGCAGCGCTCAAGCATTCCCCCGTGCTCGAAGAGCGGCGACGCATGAGCGAACAGGGAGAGAGTGAACTCTCGCTCAGCCGGCGGGAATACCTGCCCGACATGGTCGTCTCCGGAGGATGGTTCACGCGCGGCGAGAAGTCCGACGTGTGGCAGGCGAGTCTAATGTTCAAGGTGCCGCTTTACTTCTGGAACAAGTCCGCCGGAGTAAGAGCCGCTGACGCCGACCTCCACTCGGCGCGGTACGATTACGAAGCCGCGCGGGTCGAGGTGCTCGCCCGGGTGAAGGATCTCTATTCCACGATCAAGACCTCGGAGCACCACCTCCATCTGTATGAGGCGGGCATCATTCCTCAGGCGCGGCTGGCCCTGCAGTCCACGACGGCGAATTACCAAGTGGGGAAGACCGATTTTCTTACCCTCCTCGACAGTGAAAGCCTCCTGCTCAAGTACCAGCTTATGCAGCAGGAGGAAGTGGTGAATTGGAACAAGTATCTTTCGATGGCGGGCGAGCTCACCGGGGAAGGAGAACCGTTCAGTGCAAAATGAAAATTGCAAAAAGAAAAATGTAAAACCGAGGAAGGAGTTCAATTCGCACTTCGCGCATTGCGCTTTGCAATTTGCAATTGCGGCCCTGTTTTTCTTTATATCCTCCGCCGGAGCCCAGGAGCAGGCTGGCCATCAGCCGGGGAGGACGCCGCCGCCCGTGGTCGTTTTGAGCCCCGACAAAGTGCAGCTTATCGGCGTGCGCACTGCCGTCGCCGAATACCGTTCCGTGGACAAGCAGATCCGGACCGTGGGCAAAATCGAGCCGGACGAAACGAAGCTCGCCTACGTGAACACCAAGATCGCCGGATGGGTGAAGAAACTTTTTGTCGATTATACGGGCAAGGAAGTGGTCAAAGGCCAGCCGCTGCTGTCCATCTACAGCCCCGACCTCGTAACGGCGCAGGAAGAATACCTGATCGCTCTCCGCACCGCCCAGACCGGCACAGCGGGCGTCACGGAGATCGATGCCTCTCGCCGGGAGCTCATCGAATCGGCGAAGCGGAGGCTCCTCCTGTGGGACATTACGGAAGGTCAGATCAGGAACCTCGAAAAGACGGGCAAACCGAAGACCGAGATGACCATCGAAGCGCCCCTGAGCGGCATTGTCCTCGAAAAAATGGTTCTCGACGGCGCGTATATCACGCCGGGGATGAACTTGTACAAGATCGCGGACCTCTCGTCAATCTGGATCATGGCGGACATCTACGAGTATGAGGTTCCGCTCGTTAAGGTAGGTCAGGCGGCGCGGGTGACCCTTCCGTACCAGTCCGGAGAATCCTATCGCGCGACGGTCAACTATATATATCCCACCCTGGATCCCGTAAGCCGGACCCTGAAGGTGAGGCTTTCGATGAAGAACCCCGGCCTCATGCTGAAACCCGAGATGTTCGCGAACGTCGAGATCAATGTTTCGTCCGGCGCCCGGCTCGTGATACCCCGTGAGGCGGTGCTCGATTCGGGAACGCGCCAGATCGTGTATGTTGAGAAGAAGCCGGGCACCTATGAGATGCGCGTGGTGACCCTCGGTGTTCGCGGAGAGGACTATGTGGAGGTCCTCAAAGGTATCAGAAAAGGCGAACGCGTCGTGACCTCCGGGAACTTCCTGATTGACTCCGAAAGCCAGCTGAGGACAGGGCAGTAAAATTTCGGATTGGGGAATGCGGAAAGACAAAAGAATATATTTTACCGCAGAGAACGCAGAGGTCGCTGAGAAGTATTTTAAATTTATATTCTAAAAGAGATTCATGTCTCTCCGGTCTCAGCGATCTCTGCGGTGAAAAAGCTCTTGATTATTGATTGGTAGTCTGACGGTGAACTGGAGTAAGTATCAATGCTTGCTAAAATCATCGAACTGTCGGCGCGGAACAAGTTCCTCGTGTTCCTTGTCGTGGTCTTCCTGACCGTCTGGGGGATCTGGGCCGTTTATCATACGCCGCTTGACGCGATCCCCGACCTCTCGGACGCGCAGGTGATCGTGTATACCGAGTGGCCGGGCAGAAGCCCCGATCTGGTCGAAGACCAGATCACCTATCCCATCGTCTCGACGCTGCTCGCGGCGCCCAAGGTGCGCGTGGTGCGCGGAAAGTCCTTCCTCGGGACGTCCTTCGTGTATGCGATCTTCGAGGACGGCACCGACATCTACTGGGCCCGGAGCCGCGTGCTTGAGTACCTTCAGGGCGTTGCCGGCAAGCTGCCGGCCGGCGTGTCGCCGCAGCTCGGACCCGACGCGACGGGCGTGGGGTGGGGCTTCCAGTACGCGCTCGAAGACGAAAGCGGCAAACACGATCTTTCTCAGCTCCGCTCCCTCCAGGACTGGACCCTCAAGTACGCTATTGAGTCCGTGCCCGGCGTGTCCGAAGTTGCCTCCGTGGGCGGGTTCGTGAAGCAGTACCAGATTACGATCGACCCGAACCGGTTGTTTGCCTATAATATCCCGCTTCCGAAGGTGATGGAGGCGGTCAGGAGGAGCAACCGCGATGTCGAGGGCCGGGTCGTCGAATGGTCCGGCAGGGAATACATGGTCAGGGGCCGCGGCTATATTCATGACAAAGCGGACATCGAAAAGATCGCGGTAGGAACGGACGGAAGTGGGACACCCATCCTTTTGCGGGACATCGCGGCGGTCCAGCTTGGGCCTGAGATCAGGCGCGGCGCGGCAGACCTCGACGGCAAGGGAGAGACCGTGGGCGGCATCGTGGTTGTCCGGTTCGGTGAGAACGTGCTCGACGTGATCGACCGGGTAAAGACAAAGATCAAAGAGATTACGCCGACCCTTCCCCCCGGTGTCAGAATCATCACGACCTATGATCGCTCCGAACTCATCCACCGCTCGGTCGACACGTTGAAAGAAGAGATCCTCAAGCTTGGACTCGCGGTGAGCGTTGTCTGCCTCGTTTTTCTGTTCCATCTGCCGAGCGCCTTTGTGGTGATCCTGACTCTTCCGATCGCGATCCTCATCTCGTTCATCTGCATGTACTATCTCGGGATCAGCTCGAACATCATGAGCCTCTCGGGCATCGCCATCGCCGTCGGCGCCATGGTGGACGCTTCGATCATCATGGTAGAGAACGCGCACAAAAAGCTCGAGGAATGGGAAAAAGGCGGGAGTGTGCACGGGTCGCGCGTCGACGTAATTATCAACGCTGCGCAGGAGGTGGGGCCCTCGCTCTTCTTTTCGCTCCTCGTGATAACGGTCGGGTTCCTGCCGGTCTTCACGCTCGAAGAACAGGCGGGACGGCTGTTCAAGCCGCTCGCCTATACCAAGACCTTCTCCATGCTGTTCGCGAGCTTCCTCGCGATCACGCTCACGCCCGTGCTCATGACGCTCTTCATCAAGGGAAGGATCAGACACGAGGATGCGAACCCGATCAGCCATTTTCTCGCCAGAGTCTATCACCCCGTTGCCGAGTTTGCACTCCGATTCCGGGAGATCGTAATTATTGTCGCCGTTGTGATCGTTGCCGTGACGGTCTTTCCTTTTTCAAAACTGGGTTCGGAGTTCATGCCTCCCCTGTATGAGGGGACGCTCCTGTTCATGCCATCGTCGGTCCCCGGCGCGTCCATCGCGACCATGACCCAGGTGCTCCAGGCGGAGGACCGGATACTGAAGCAGTTCCCCGAGGTGGAACGTGTCTTTGGGAAGGCCGGCCGCGCCGAGACGCCCACGGACCCGGCGCCGCTCGAAATGATAGAGACCAACGTGACTTTGAAGCCCGAGAACGAGTGGCGGCCGCAATTTAAAAAGTGGGAAGACCTCCGGGACGAGATGGACAATGCCCTCACGATCCCCGGCGTGGCCAATACGTGGACCATGCCGATCATCGGCAGGATCGATATGCTCTCGACGGGCATAAGGACGCCGCTGGGCCTCAAGATTTTCGGCCCGCGCCTGGACGAGATCGAGCGTATCGGTCTTGACCTGGAAAAGACGCTCCGCGAGGTGCCCGGCACACGTGCGGTTTATGCCGAGCGGGCGAACACAGGATACTTCCTCGATTTCACGGTCAACCGCGACGAGATCGCGCGCTATAACCTTACGGTCGAAGACGTGCAGGAGGTGATCGAGTCAGCCATCGGCGGTATGAACCTCACGACCACGGTCGAAGGACGGGAGCGCTATCCCGTGAACATTCGTTATGGCCGCGAACTCAGGGACGATATCGACAAACTCAAACGGGTGCTCGTCCCGACGATGGAGGGCGCGCACCTGCCTCTGGGGCAGCTCGCGGACATCCGGGTGACACGGGGGCCCGGCATGGTGCAGAGCGAAGGAGGAAGACTCACCGCAAGCGTCACGCTCAATATCGCGGGGAGCGACTTCGGCGGCTACGTGAAGCGGGCCCAGAAGGCGATCGCCGAAAAAGTGAAAATCCCGGCCGGTTACCAGATTCAGTGGTCAGGCCAGTACGAATACATGGAGAACGTGAAGGCCAAGCTCTTCTACGTGATCCCGCTGACGCTGCTTATCATCATCGTGCTCATCTACCTGAACACCAACTCGTGGCTCAAGACCATGATCGTCCTTCTGGCCGTTCCGTTCTCTCTCGTGGGTACGGTCTGGCTCCTGTACTTCCTCGGCTATCACATGAGCACCGCGGTCTGGGTGGGCGTGATCGCTCTGGCCGGGCTCGATGCCGAGACCGGCATCGTGATGCTCCTCTACCTCGACCTCTCGTACAACCGGTGGAGACAGGGAGGCAGGATCAACTCACTCCGCGACATCGAGGACTCCGTGATGGAAGGTGCGGTCAAGCGCATTCGTCCCAAGATCATGACCGTGTCGGTGATCCTGGCGGGTCTCGTGCCCATCATGTTCTCGACCGGAACCGGCGCCGACGTGATGAAACGCATCGCCGCGCCCATGGTCGGAGGCGTGGTTACCTCGACCATCCTCGGACTGGTCATCTATCCGGCTATCTACGTGATCTGGAAGGAACGGGAGTTGAGGAAGCAGTAGACAGGAGACGGGGAATGTGGATTGACGGATCACCCGCGCTTTAGCCGGCGCGAGGGACGAGACAGGAAGATACGGCGTGCGAGCTCATCGCTCTCTGCCTGACGCAGATCGTTCTTGACAAATACCCTCCTGGAACGGCACAATGTTCCTGTGCATCAATGACTGCTTCATTGCATGAGCGGCCTGTGCTGAAAGGGACATGGAAAACGAAACGAATAATACGAAACTGAACAACACGCGCCTGCGAACACGGTTATACCTTGCCAGCTCCGCTGTCCTGCTGGCAGGTATAGTCAGCGCTGTCCTGATCTATGTGGCAGCTATGAATGATTCGACCGGCGATTCGGGTTACGAAGTCATCGGCGGATTTGTGTACCCGGCCGGAGGCGGATATACCAAGAAGTATGTCCATGACCTGCAGCTTTACGGGGGGAACGCGGCGATGCTGGGGGACCAGTTCACGCGCTGGTTTTCCGGGCTCTGGCACGGGACATCGCTTTCCTACACCGTGGCTGTCATCGCCTTCCTGCTGTCGTTTGTGGTTTTCGTTGCCGCCAATAACGTGCCCGCCCGCTCAACATCCGATGGTGAGGACAACCGGGACAAAAGCGCGTGAAAATATGCCCTGGGGAGAAGAGACAATCTTAACTCTGAAGGTTTCCTCAGTGTCAATAACCTCGTTCACTCGAACAGTTTAAACGGTTTACAGGACTCGCTTCTCAATACAGTTTCCGGCACGGTATTCCTGATTTTTCAAACGCGGCCCTCAATTCCTCGCCTTTTTCGCTGAAGAAATCCTCATCCATGGCCCATTGCAATCCGTGTTCTTTGTAAGCCCGGTCAGCATAATGATAATTGTACCGGTCGATCAAAGCATGGTCCACCTTGCCCTTCAGCATGTCCACAAGCCCGTCGGCATGGGGAAGCAGGGGAGCGACCATGACATAGGTCATTATTCCCGCTGCATGAAGAATTCCCAACGCCTCGACCCGTTTCGCTATGGACGGAGCGCCCGGTTCGAAGATCTTCCGCACCTTCTCGTCCGCAGTGGTTATGGTAAATCCGACCTCGGAGTCCGCTGATCTCTTCAGTATCTCAATGTCCCTTACGACCAGGGGGGATTTTGTCTGGATCGTGACCGGCCAGCCGCTTTCCACGAGGATTTCAAGGCATCTCCTCGTGACCCCGTATTTCTTTTCGAGATACTGATACGCATCGCAGACTCCGCTTATCCAGACGCGTCCTTTTTTCTTTTTTTTCACTTCGCGAGTCAGGAGCTCCGGCGCGTTTATCTTTACATCCACAAACGCCCCCCAGGGCTCATGGTGCCCGGTAAATCTCTTCATGAACTTGGCGTAGCAGTAAACGCAGTTATGCTGGCATCCGACATACGCATTCATGGAATAGTCATAGATCTGAGATTTCGAAAGGATGGTCTTTGCTTTTATCTCTTTGACGATCATAGCTCATTATACAGCAGTAGCATCATGTAAGGGAAAAATCGATCAGACATGCGACACAGAAGCGAGGGAGATGATGCGCCTGGGAGGATCGGATTTTTGAGGGTTGCCAACTGAAAAAAACCGGAGGCAGGTTTGTGCAAAACGGCGGGGGCCACGGGGCGCCCTTACCGAGTCTAGAAGGTCCCGGGATTGATGCTATAATAATTACAACGTACAATACAAGGCGTGCACGGAGAAATGCATTTTATTGCATGTGCGCGACCGGGCAGGCGGGGGGGTGGGTGGATCGATGAGAGTATTGCTTGCAACCGACGGCTCTGAATATTCAGAAAACGCTGCGAAATTTCTGATTCGCTTCAACTGGTCCCCGCAGGACTTCATCACCGTGTTTCACGCCATCTACGCGCTTCCTTTCCCCGCAGACTCGAAGTTTCATTTCGATACGCTCAAGACCATAAAGAAGGACATCGCGCCGAGAATTCTGGATTCGGCAGTGTCCATTCTCAAGCCTGTCCGGGCAGGCATCAGCGTCGAGATCAGCGAATTTTCCCCGGCCGAGTGCACGCCTGATCAGTGCATTATGAATGCGGCCAAATCGTCAAACGTGGACCTCATCGCCATGGGTGCCCGGGGAATAAAAGGGATTGCATCGACATTTCTCGGGAGCGTGACACGACAGGTGACGGCCCATTCGTCGTTGCCGGTCTTGGTGGTTAAGCCGTCTGCGGGAAGGTCCTCCGGAGCGATGAAAATTCTGTTTGCTGTCGACGGATCCGTGCATTCCCGGGCCGTCGGGGAATTCCTGTCGTCCATCCCCCTTCCCGACGACGCGGAGGTGACGATACTGCACGTCATCGCTTCGGCCTTCTCCGACATCCCGGAGCGGTTCGCCCTGGAAATCAATGACCGGATCAAAGATGCCGTGGCCGGCGCCAGGACCCGGGAGTTTGCGGAATCGGAAAGGATTATTGAAGATGCGCGGACCCTCCTGGGCAAGCGGTTCCGCAAGATGTCCGTTCTCTCGAAGGTCGGGGACCCCGCGACGGAGATCGTGAGAACTGCGGAGGCACTGGAGACAGACATCGTTGCGGCTGGCTGCCGGGGCTTGCGGGGGATAAGAGGCAAGGTGGGGAGCGTATCGAGAAACGTCCTTACTCATGCGCAATGCTCTGTTCTGATCGGAAAGACGTGCAGCGGCTAAATACGCACCGCTGCGGCAGTCGATACACTGATAGAGAACCTTATTTCATGACGATATACTGCGGGTCCATGCCCCAGGTGTAGGCCCGTGGTTTTTCCAGCCATCCACGATCTTCTTGCCGTAGCTCGGATGTTCCTTGTCCGAAACCGCGATGCCTTCAAACCCTTCCCATATCTGGTAAAGGCCGGTATAGCCGGCCTGGACCAGGATCTTGACGGCGTTGCCGCTCCGATGGCCTAAAGCGCCGGACTACATCCTGTCGATCGCCGCTTTGAGCTTTGAACTGACCTGTTCGGCGATTGACTCAAGTCCGGGGTTCTTTACGGCTTGCATCGAGGCCGCAGGATTGATTGCCGCGACCTCGGCGCCCACGCCCTCAATTTCCTGGACAATCACGCTGCAGGGCAGCATGGTGCCGATCTTATCTTCCGCCTGGAGGGCCTGGTACGCGAAATTCGGGTTGCATGCTCCCAAAATGCGGTATCTCCGGAAATCAACGCCCAGTTTCTTTTTCAGCGTGTCTTTAACGTCGATGTCCGTCAGGACGCCGAATCCTTCTTTTTTCAGTTCCTCGATAACCCGGCTGACGGCGTCGTCGAAGGTCGTCTGTATAGTCTTGCTAAAGTAGTATGACATGGATTCGCTCCTTTCTTTCTGCGATGGAATCGTCTATGAAAACAAACGAGATCAGCCTCCCGGGGGAATTGACTCTCCTGACGGAATCCTATCTTATGCTGCTTTTATTTCAGATGTGCAGTGAGGGCAGCGAGTCGCCTTTATTGCGATGGAGGTCAGGCAGTAAGGACACTCTTTTGTGCTCGGCGGCGGCGTCTCTTGCCGTTTTCGCAGCTTGGCAACCTGCAGGACAATGAAAAATATCGCGGCTGCTACGATGAGAAAATCGACGATCGTGTTAATGAATGCCCCGTAGTTGATGGTGGGCGCTCCGGCCGCCTTGGCAGCAGCGAGCGAGGGGTACGTTGTTCCGGAAAGATTGATGAACAATCCGCTAAAGTCCATTTTCCCGAGGACCAGGCCCAGCGGCGGCATCAGGATATCATTTACCAGCGACGTAACGATCTTCCCGAAGGCTGCGCCAATGATGAGGCCAACCGCCAGGTCCACCACATTCCCACGCATGATAAATTCTTTGAACGCTTTCAGCATATCAAATGTCTCCTGTCCGTAGTATTCATTTCTGAGGCTTTTCGTTTCACTCTAATTGGAGGAACTCTTTCGTTATCCGCATCTTTTTGTTGCCCCATTACGCGATGCTTGTCGTGGTCAAGGTTATTCTATTTAATCACCGGCAGCGGGAGTCGTCAAGTACAAGAATCTGCAACCTTTCAGTTTGTTGCATTCGTTGGTATAGGTGAAAGGGGATGAAGAGTTGTCCAGGCTGAAGGGAAAAGGACTTGACGGTACTCTTTAAGGGGGGTGAACCCACGATGCAGCTGCTCATGCGCCCGGCATGAACCGGCACTCGTCGAAGACCCGGAGCTTGCAGACCCGGCACCGTTCCGGATCGAGCCGCGGTACGAGTGCCGCGATGGCGGCCTTCTTGGATCCCAGGATGTTCTCCGCGCCGATGCGGTCGATATATCCGCCCCGGTGGAGCGTCTCGACCACCTCTCCCTTCAGGGAGCAGAGGTAGAGCTGTCTGCCCTCCAGGTGCAGGCGGTGCGCCTCGTTCGCCAGGGTCTCGCACCCCGCCACATCGATGAAGTTGATGCCCCCGCCCACGATCAGGATGTGGGCCTGCTCGGGGTTTTCCCGCGTTATGGCGTGCAACTCCTCGGCAAAATAGTTCACCGCGCCGAAGAAGAGCGACCCGTCCACGCGCAGGATCTTGAGCTGGGGACATTCAGGCAGGGTTTTCCGTTCTATATTGATAAAGCGCAACTGGTCGTCCTGGTGCTCCGGCACGAGCGTCACGAACCCGGGGTGGGATGTCCGGTTCAGGTAGAGCAAGAGCGAGAGCATGACGCCGACATAGATCGCGAACTCCAGCTCCACCAAAAGCGTGGCAAGAAGGGTGACCGCAAGCACCGCGGCCTCCTGGCGGCTCGTCCGGATGATCGTGGCGATGTGGTGGAAGTCGATCAGGTTCCAGGCCACCAGCAAGAGGACCCCGGCCATGGCGGGGATCGGCAGATACGCCGTGAGCGGCGCGATCAAAAGCAGGATAAGCATGAGCGCCAATGCAGCGAACACGGCGGCCAGGGGCGTGCGCGCGCCGGCGTCGAAGTTCACGCCCGTGCGCGTGAAGGAGCCCGACGACGCGTAGCTTGAGAAAAAGCTGCCGACCATGTTCGCCAGGCCCTGGCCGATGAACTCCTGGTTGCTGTCGATGAGCTGTTGAGACCGCGTGGCGACCGCGCGGGCGATGGAGACCGCTTCGGCCAGGCCGAGCATGGCCACTGCCAGCGCCGCCGGGGCAAGGCTTCGGATGTTCGCTGTCGAGAGGTCGGGCAGCGAGAGCGGCGGCAAATGGGCGGGAAGTGACCCAACGAGGCGCACGCCGTGCTCCTTCCCGTTCAGGAGGAGGGACAGAAGACTGCCGATGACCATGGCGAAGAGCATGCCCGGCAGCTTTGGCAGAAAGCGCTTGAACAGGAGCGCGAACAAGAGCGTGCTTGCGGCGATCGCCACGACGACGACGTTGACGGCGGAAAGATGCTCTATGAGATCAATCCAGACATGGATAAAGGCGTGGCGCTTGGAACCGGGAACGCCGAGAAAATTGCTGAGCTGGCTTGTGCCGATCAGAAGCGCGGCGCCGGCCGTGAACCCCACCACCACGGAATGGGAGACGAAGTTCACGAGGGCCCCGAGCCGGGCGACGCCGAGCGCGAGCTGGAACAGGCCCGCCAAAAAAGTGATGGTCAGGACCATCTCGATGTAGGTCGCGCTTCCTGTCTGCACCAGGGGGCTGATGGTCGTGAAAAGCACGATGGAGATGGCCGTGGTCGGGCCCGAGACCAGGTGATGGGACGAGCCGAAGAGCGCGGCGATGATGGCGGGGACAATAGCGGGATAGAGACCGTACTCCGGCGGCAGACCTGCGATCATGGCAAAGGCCACGCCCTGCGGCAGGACGATGATCGCGCCGGTCAGGCCGGCCGCCAGGTCGCTTCGCAGCGTCCGGCGGCTTACCTGCGGCCACCAGCCCATGGCAGGGAACAGTCGCTTGACCAGTGTGTTCCAGTTGTTCATGGTCTCGTCCTCAGAATTATTATGCCGGTTCTGCGCGCATCGAACTCTCTGCTTCTTCCCAAAGATGCAGGTATCCTTTTCATCCTATTGTAGCATGTACAACGTGAAACAGGAATGCTTTTGCCAAAATATCCGCCTTTGGTAACAGAAGACATGATAAACTAAAATCAGGATGCAAAAAACGACATCGAGAGTAGGATACATTCTGTCAGATAAGAGCTCTATCTGCGACCAGGGGAGTTCCCGACCTTTGATCCCAAACTGGTGGAGGGGGCGTCTGACAGACTGGGCATGAAGAGCAGCAGGAAATCTGAAAGGAGTATCGCTTGAACGAGCAGAAGGTACAGGTGCGGGTCGCCGTCTTGACCGCCGCTGCCATGACGGCATTTGCTGCCAATTCCGTTCTCTGCCGCATGGCTCTTGGCGCGCGTGTGATCGACGCATCGGGCTTTACCGCAATCCGGCTGCTCTCAGGAGGCGTCACACTCGGAATACTGACACTCTTCCTGCGCGATTACCGGGGTCTTGCGTCGGGGAGCTGGCTGTCCGGCTTCCTGCTCTTTCTCTACGCGGCAATGTTTTCCTTTGCCTATCTCGGCCTCAGCGCCGGCACTGGCTCTCTGATCCTGTTCGGTTCAGTCCAGACGACGATGATTATATCCGGTTTACGCAGCGGTGAGCGGCCACACGTCCTGCAATGGGCGGGCTTATTGTTCGCTCTCGGCGGGCTTGTGTATCTTGTATCGCCGGGAATAGCTGCGCCTTCTCTGATCGGCTCGTTCCTTATGGCCGGGGCCGGAGTCGCATGGGGCTTCTATTCCTTGCGGGGACGAGGTGTCAAGGATCCAATCTCCGAAACCGCGGGAAACTTCATCAGGGCGGCGTCTTTTGGAATTGTTCTGGGCGCGCTCATGATCCGGGACGCACACGGAGGGTCAAGAGGCATTCTGCTCGCGATCCTGTCCGGAGCCATCGCCTCGGGGATCGGCTACGTCATCTGGTATTCGGTAGTCCGGGGACTGTCATCGACCCGGGCCGCCACGGTGCAGCTCTCCGTTCCTGTTCTTGCCGCATTCGCAGGCGTTATCTTCCTGGCTGAAGTCGTCACGCTCCGGCTGGTGGTAGCATCGGCCCTGATTCTCGGCGGCGTGGCGCTTACCGTTATCGCAAAAGAGCGCCTGAAGGCGGGGAGAAGGTGAAGAGTCGCGTATGGACACCATTCAATTGTCTCCTGCCGTGGGGAAATTGCCTTCCGGAGTCTCTCTAAAAAACAGGTCCCGCTGATGCTGTGGCATAAGGATCAGACGGGAAAGTTTAATGACAAGAAAACAGAGACCCGGCCTTCGTCAGTTTGAGGCCTTAACCAGGGCGTCTGCCTTCTCGTGCACCTTCAGGTTCCTCAAGAAACCGTCCAACTTCTTCTCCATCTGTTCCTGCTCCGCCTTGCCGTTTGCCGAATAGCTCTCGATGTAATACAGCGAAGGCCCGATCCGCTGCGCGGAATTGATGACCGTATATGCCTCCTTGTAATAGGCCGAGCGGTTGTAGGGGAACTTCTGCCCCTCCACGTTCTTCCAGTTGCTTTGAAAGCTGTCGGGAAGGTCCTTGGGCGGCATGGCGTACCGGAAGACGGAATAGCTGATGTTGTTGCTCTTGTCGTCCCCGATCACGATCCCGTCTATATCCCAGACGACCTTTCCTTTGTCCCGGTAGTAGCTGAACCGCAGGTTAAGGTCGCTCTTGTCGGTAATATGCATCAAATCGGCACCGTAAGACGCGGTAAAGCGAGGAGACGAGAACGAAGACGAACGATCGTACACGCTTCTCAGGTCAATCGAGGAAAACACGGACGGGAGCGCGTCCCGCAAGGCAAGCAGTTCCTTCCACTCGCCGAGCGTGCCGTAGTACGAAAGATAGATGAAGTTCGCAAGCGTTCGCAGATCGGGTATATGCGAAGAGAGCACCGCGCCGGTATCATCGGCCCGCACCATGGCCACGCAGCCGCCGGGAACGGGCAGGGAAAAGACCACGAAAAGCTGATCGCTGTACTCGTGCTTCCAGGTCCGGACGGTCCATTTTCTGCCGTACGCGTCCGTGAACGGATAATCCTCCTGCGCCTTCCCCATGGAGACAATCTTGATCTTTTCCTCGCCTATCTGCCGGTACACATACACACCCTTCAGCATCAGGTCCATGAACAGCTTTGAGTCGCTCAGGAAGCGTTTCAACGGGACATCATCCGGCTTGTGCATGTAAAGATAAGCGGTCCGCCCGATGCTTCCGTACGACAGGAATCCGTTGTTGCCAAGATCGGCCTTCCTGGTCTCCTTTGGCAGGAAAGCGTCCCAGTTGCCGTCCTCTCCCTTCATGATGATGTGGGGGAAAACGGCGTTGTAATCCTTGTTCAGCAGCAGCGACGACCCGCTGCCGTTGGGGAACAGATTGTTCCGGTTCTCGGCCAGGAGCTTCTTGAGCAGCGTGGCGGAGAACCTCTTGATGGTCTCGGTCGCCTTCCGGTCCAGGTCCCGGTAGGTCGCCGGCAGGTTGATCTCTTCATGAAAGGTATCCACGCTGGTCATGTCCATGTTGTCAAGCACGTATTTCATCTTCATATGCAGGACCGCTTTCCCGGGCGCCCGCAAGACCTCGCCTATCGGCAGCGCGTAGTTCAGGTTCTCGTTCTCCGATTTTCTCAGAACGATGCCGATGACCATGCCGTTCTTGTCGAGCAGAGGTCCGCCGCTGTTGCCCGGTGAGGCAGCCGCCGAGAAGCGCAGCCACTTCCATGCCCCCGCCTCCTCTTCCGGCGTGTTGGAAGTATAGAGCCCGTCGCGGATGACGACCCCCTGGGCGAGCGCATTGCCAACAGCAAAGACCTTCTGGTTAATCTGGGGGGCGGTATTGACCGCAAGACCCGGACCGTCCGACCATCCTTTCAGCGTGAACACGACGAAGTCGCGGTTGGTTGAATACTTCAGGATCTTGTCGATCGAATAGACCTTCCCTCCGCCGTCGCGGAGATAGACGTCGCGGAACTGGCTGCCGTCCCCGATCATCATGACATGCGCCGCAGAGACAAAGTGGGTCGGATCGATCAGGAAGGCGGTGCCGATCGAATAGTACTTGTCGGTCCGTACGGCATAGGGGATAAGGTCCATCGGGAGGGGCTTTTCATACCGCAGGGAATCATGCGTGGGCTTCGGCACCACGACTTCCAACACGGACCTTTTGACGGCCAGAAGGGCATCTTCCGGCAGCGACACGTCGATTGCCGTGATGCCGGGGGCCGTAGCGCAGGCCGCAGAGATGAGCGTCATAAGCGCCATGGCGCTCCACAACCGATACATGCGAATTCTTGTCATCATGCCGTCTTGTCTCCTTTGTTCCCGATTTTATGCAACAGTATCATATCCGTGGTAAAGAGAATAGTACAAATGGAAGGAATAGTCAATAGATGAGACACTATGCGAGGCCAAAATGAAACTGTCTTCTCGTTGCAAAAATAGTGATGTCTCAAAACCTCGGGATCAGGCCGGTTCGTTGTTTCCTGACTGAAAAACCCGGGCAGCTTACTTATAGCAATCAGAGAGCAAGGCTAGTCGATCGCTAACTGACTTTGAAGCGCCGGTGAAAGCACGTGCCGAAAGAGGGAGCGGCATCGCTCCCTCTTGTTTATGCTCTTGGACGAACCATCCTTGCGGGGAAATTCAACGTGCCGTGTTGTTAATATGCCTGCTCGTTCTTGAGAACGTCATTTGCCGTTACCCGGGATCTGAAGAGGCGATACACCCATATTTTGTAAGCGATCACGATGGGAACGAACATGAGGGCCACGATCGTCATGATCTTCAGCGTATAGGTGCTGGAAGATGAGTTGAATATGGTAAGACTCTGAGCCGGGTCCATGCTGGAGGGGATCAGGTTCGGAAAAAGCCCGATCACGCCGGTGAATACGACCATGAGGATGGTCGCGCTGGACGACGCGAACGCCATCAGCGGGCTGCCTTTCGCAAGGAAGACCTTGATGCCGAGCAGGGCCGCGACCGCCAGGACCGGAACGGCCAGCAGCAGCGGTGTGCCCAGGTAGTTGTCGTACAGCTTTGTGGAAAAGGCCGTGGCAGCCAGGAACAGGACGGCGACGGCAAGCTCGGCGAACCACAGCCTGCCTGCCAGCGCCGTCGACCTGTCGCAGAGCTCTCCCTCGGTCTTGACGCAGACGTAGAGGCTGCCGTGGGTCAGAAACAGCAGGACGAACAGCGCGCCGGTCAGCAGACCGTAGGGGTTCAACAGCGAGAGGAGCGAACCGTGGTACCCCGCGGCGTCCATGGGAAGGCCGCTGAAGATGTTTCCGAAGGCGACGCCCAAAAGAAGCGCGGGAAGGGCGCTTCCGATGAAAATGCCCGCGTCCCAGGCCTTCTTCCACCGGTTATTTTCGATCTTGCCGCGGAACTCGAGGGATACCCCGCGGATGATGAGCGAAAAGAGAAGCAGCAGCAGGGCCGAATAGAGATAGCTGAACATGAGGGCATAGGTCCTGGGGAACGCGGCAAAGGTGGCGCCGCCCGCGGTCAAAAGCCAGACCTCATTGCCGTCCCAGACCGGACCCACGGTCCTGATCAGGATCTTCTTTTCCTGATCGTTCCGCGCCAGGAAGTGATGCAGCATTCCCGTGCCGAGCACGAAGCCGTCGAGCATGAAGTAGACGGCCCACAGGACCGCCCAGAGTACGAACCACGTGACTTGGAATTCCATGTTATGCCTCCTCCTTTGCCGGTTTGAGCAAGGTTGATGTGTCGTGATCGGGCCCCTTTTTGGCGAACTTCGACAACAGATAAATATCGATCACGCCGAGCCCGCCGTAGAGCAGGGTAAAGCCGAAGAGGGACGCGTAGACCTGCAGCGTGCTGATGGACTGCGATACGGCATGGGTGGTCTTGAGCACCCCGTAGACGATCCAGGGCTGCCTGCCCACCTCGGCCACGATCCACCCGAGTTGGCCGGCGATGTAGGGCAGCGGTATGGAGAACAACATGATCGTCAGGAACAGCGGGTGGACCTCCAGGGTCCCTCGCTGTGCATAGACGACCGCCATGAGCGTCAGGAGGAGCATGGCAAAACCGAGACCGGTCATGATCCGGAAGCTCCAGAATGTGGGCAAGACAGGCGGACGCTCTTCCTTGGGAAAGGCCTTCAAACCCTTGATCTCGGCGTCGGCGGTATGGAAAGCGAGATAACTCAGCATATTCGGCACGCAGGGGCCCTCGATCGTGTTGCATTCTTTTTCCGTGTCCGGGATGATGAAGAGGTTGTAGCCCACGTTCTTCTGCGTTTCCCAAAGCGCTTCCATGGCCGCGAATTTCGTGGGCTGCGTTCTGGCGACCTCCACGGCGTGGAAATCGCCGATCGCGGCCACGGCGATGGTGGATGCCAGCCCGAAGATCGCGGCGATCCTGAAGGACCGCCGGAAGAACACGGCCTGGTTCTTTTTCAGGAGGTGGTAGGCCGACACGCCCATGACGAAAAAGGCGGCAACCACATAGCCGGAGGTGAGCGTGTGGCCGAACTTGAGCCAGCCGTACGGATTGGTGAGCAGCGCTCCGAAGTCGACCATCTCGGCGCGATCGTTGCGGAGGACGTAGCCGACGGGGTGCTGCATCCAGCCGTTCGCCAGGAGGATCCAGAGCGCGGAGAGGTTGGTCGCGACCGCAACGAGCCAGATGGAGACGGCATGGGCCTTTTTCGAGACCTTGTCCCAGCCGAAGATCCAGACGCCGATGAAGACCGACTCGAGGAAGAACGCCATCGTCGCCTCGATGGCCAGGGGCGCCCCGAAAATATCGCCCACGTATTTGGAGTACTCGGCCCAGTTCATGCCGAACTGGAATTCCATGGTGATGCCCGTCACCACGCCGAGGGCGAAGTTGATCAGGAAGAGCTTGCCCCAGAATTTCGTCATCCTGAGATACATCTCGTCGCCGCTCATCACGTAGCGTGTTTCCATGTACGCCGTCATGAGGGAAAGCCCCAGGGTGAGCGGCACGAAGATCCAGTGGAACATGCTCGTGAGCGCGAACTGCAGCCGGCTTAAATCAACAACATCCATGGTATTCCTCCTTCAGTATGACTTCGGACTCGACTTATTGTAATTATAACAGAGGGAACGGGCACGGTCTCCAGTATAGGACTAAAAACATCCTAATTTTATGCAAAAAAAACCGTGCGCCCCTTATCCCGGCCGGGCCAGTTTATCGATCGTCTGTTCCTGCATGCGCTTGTTTACTTCTTTTCTCAACTCAACCCAGAACGGGTGGACAGAGCAGAACGCGCTCCTTTTGCATTGCTTGCTGTCCACTGCGCAGACATTGATGCAGGAAGGCCCCTGGATCGCCTCCATGATGTCAAGGAGGGAGATTGCCGATGGTTTTTTCGAAAGCCGGAACCCGCCGTTCATGCCGCGGATCGATTCCACGAGACCTGCCTTCACGAGCCTTTGAAAGATCTTGGCCAGAAAGGTTTTCGGGATGTGCACCTTCCGGGACACTTCGGTCACGTTCGCGATCTGGTCACTATCCTGCGCCAGGTAGAGGATGCACCGGACCGCATAATCCGTCTCTCTCGTCACCAGCATGGATTTACGTGAGCTCCTCGTAGATTTTGCCGACAATCTTCGCGGATGGTTTCAGGGTCTTGTCGCCCTCTTTTTTCCACTGGGCAGGGCATACTTCCGCGGGATTTGATGCAAGATGAACGTTCGCCTTGAGCTTACGCAGCAGTTCATCGACATTGCGTCCCAGATTGTAGAAGTTGATTTCCGCATTCAGAAGCGTACCGTGCGGGTCGATGATGAACGCACCCCGGAGCGCGTTTCCCGATGCTTCGTCATACACGCCGAATATCCGGGAAAGGGCGCCCGTGCGGTCGGAACCCATGGGATACTGCGCTTTTTCGAGCATCTTTTCATCTCGCTGCCATGCGAGATGGACGAACGTTGTGTCCGTACTCACCGTGATGACCTCGGCGTCCAGCTTTTTGAATTCCTCGTATTGGTCGGCAAGAGCGGCGAATTCCGTTGCACAGACAAAGGTAAAGTCCGCTGGGTAGAAGAAAAGGATGGTCCATTTCTTCGCAGCTTTCTGTGCGGCAAGGCTGATTTCGCTGAAGTCGCCTTTTGCAGGATCAAAGGTTTCAAGCTTGAAGTCAGGCACCTGTTGCCCCACGCGCAGGGTGTTGATCGGGTCGGTCATGACAAACCTCCAGGTAAAAAGTATAGGACTAACTTAGTCTTAATCTTACCATGAAAAGCATTGCTGTCAAGGATTTTTTTTCAACCGGGTTTGTTCGGAAAAACAGCGGGTTAACGAAGGGCTTTCTGTTTGTTTGTGAACCCCTTGCTTTATGAAGGGGTAAAGCGCTGCGCAACGGTTGCAACGAAGTCCCTCTCGGGGTTCCTGAACGCATTTCGGAAATCAGTCCCTGCGCCGGTATATGAGGCCTTTCAGTTTCCGGAAATCTGCGACGAACTGCTTTCTGCCCTCGGGGAACCGCATGGCGTAAGCGGGATGGAGCGTGATAAGATGAGCGCGTCCGTTTTTCTTCACAACCTTGCCGTGCTCTTTGGAAACTTCCACGGAGGTATCAAGCATGGCCAGGCATGCCGTTTTCCCCAGGAGTACGATGATCTCAGGATTGATGACCTCAAGCTGCTTGAACAAATGCGTTCTGCCGTGCCGGATTGTCTCCAGGGAGGGGGTGCCCCGAAGGGGAAGGTAGTGGCCCGGGCTGGTGATAAAAACCTCATCGTCAACGAGGCCGATGTCCTTCATCACCTGCCGCAGAAATTTTCCGGACCGTCCGACGAACGGCCGTCCGATCCTCGCCTCTTCCTTGCCCGGCGCTTCACCCACAAAGACGATCCTGGCATCGGGTTTCCCCTCGCCGGGAACGGCCTTTCCCGTTCCTCCTTTTTTGCAGAGCGGACACCGGGCGATTTCAGCGGCGATTTCCCTGAGGGCTTGTTTCCGGTCCATAAAATGTATTGTACACGAATCAGGCAGAAATTTCACAATTGATACTGTTATTGCGCTTATGAGAAAGACTTGATACCTGAAAGTTCACAGAATTCAAAATGCGAAAAGCCCCTGTCGGTATTTCCACAGGGGCTTTTTTGTATAGAGGAACGAGAGCTGTCTGAGGATGTTGCCGCTCAGCGCGCATACCATAATGTGAAAAGATTCATGGTTCTAAATTATGCGCTCACAAATAAGATCGGGCCGGATGGCTTTTCAATCTCTGTCGCTATGCAGAGCCTCACTTGGTGATCGGTTCAAGCGTGATTTCCACACGACGATTTTTGGACCTTCCTTCCGCGGTGCTGTTGCTGGCGATGGGGTGCTGATCCCCATAACCGCTGGCTGCGAGACGCTCCTTGGCCACGCCCCGTCCTTGAAGATACAGCGCGACTGTGGCGGCGCGGCGCTCAGACAGCGTCTGGTTTTTCGCAGCAGAGCCGGTGCTGTCGGTATACCCGGCCACCGTGACGAGCGTTGATTTGTATTCCTGAAGCACGATCGCGACGGAATCCAATACTTCAAAAAACCGCGAGTTGAGGTCAGCGCTGCCCGTTGCGAACGTGACGTCACCCGGCATTATCAGGCGAAGGTCGTTGCCCTCACGAGCGACACGAACACCGGTACCTTCCAGTTTCTGCCGTAATTTTGATTCCTGCACGTCCATATAATACCCAACGCCGCCCCCGGCGATTGCGCCAATGCCGCCTCCGATTAATGCGGCTTTGGCGCGGTTACCCCTGCTGGCTGTTGCAGCACCCAGAATGGCCCCAAGAGCACCGCCGCCGACCGCGCCCTGGGTGGCTTTGGACGTCTGCTTCTCCCCTGTGTAGGGGTTGATGGTTGAACATGCGGGCATTGACAATAACGATATGGCGAGCACGATTGTAACTGCGGTGACGACGCCTCTGTTCATGAGAAACCTCCCGAAGTAAGTTAGAGTTTGTATTTTAATTACCTTCCGGATGCCGGATCAAGTCCGGCATGACGAAAAAAGACATTTAAACAAGATGCAAGCCTAAAATCGAGCATGATGGTAACGGGGCTGACGTTGACTTGATTTCGCACAAATATATACTTGATATCGGGTGTTGTCAACAACGGGGGGCATGTTAATGAATTCCCTAACGCGGACAGCCCGACCTGTATCCGCGCTTGGTGTTCTTATCGCCAATTGCTTTTACTTCTTTCTTGCGCCCTCTTTCTGGTATTCTTGCCACGGAATTCCGGACGGTAGAATCGTCCATTATAGTGTGCTCTGTCATGCTCATATCGTCCGTACTCTGCTCCGCGATAATGGCGGATTTGGTCAATTCGGTACCGGTGCAAAACTGGCGGGGAATGTCTCCTGGCGGCAGGCACCCACGGACCGTTGTAATAAGGCCCCCGATACCAACGTCCCCCGTAAAAGTAGAAGTAGTCATTCCCCGTATAAACGAGGTCATAAGGTACTCCGACCGCAACATACATATTAAGCGCAGGGGAATATATGAACTGGGGCGCTTCATCAACATAAACCTCTGGCGGCTGAGGCGCTTCGTCAGCGTAAACCTCAGGCGGTTGAGGCGCTTCGTCAGCATAAACCTCAGGCGGAGGTGCGACGGCCGCAGGTTGAGTAGGCGCTGCCGCTACGCCGGGCCGGTATCCAGGCACCTGATTCCCATAGGAATACATGCACTCGACATAGGCATTGTCATATCTGCGCTGGGCTTGCCTGCCATAAACACGTCCTGAGTCTGAACCTATTGACGTCCCAACAAGAAGCCCGTATGCGGCGCCAATGAGGGCGCCTGTTCCAGCTTTACCTGAGGCTGAACCTACGGCTGCACCCACTCCTGCTCCTATGGCCGTGCCGGCAACTGCTCCTGTAGCAACGTTACTTTCGTAGGTCTGTTGAGGCGACGCCCCAAGTTGTTGGTTCGCCCACTGTTTGCAGGTCGCGTCTTCCTTTCGGAATGTCTCAAAAGACTTTCCCGGAGCCGGCAATACAGTGACACTCGGCCCTGTTGGAAGAGTGGCGCATCCACTTGCTACCAGAAAAGCGAAAGATAGAAAGATGTTTTGCTTGAATGTCATCATAGGCTTTCACTCCTTACCCTTTGATGGACCCGGGGTTGGAACAACCTTAATCCTGCAGCTGGTTCCCATAATAATAATCATTTTGAGAATCTCTGTCTACAAAAAGTAAAATGGACCCCTTCACCGGCGGTTTTCAACTTCGGAGATACGCGATGATCACGTTGCCATCGGTCCGCGAATGGTCCTGCACTATCTTCATGGTTCTGAGATCGTTTTTCCTGCACAGGACGATCCGCCGCGCGATCTCGGGCGTCGCAAGGACCGTGTCCGTGTCCGGTCTTGAGCAGTTCCACCAGCTCCGCGAACATACCAGTGTCGATGCCGAGCCCCGTGCGGGCGGCGGGATCGTGAATCCGAGGAGGATTGCCCCTGCGGGTCCGTAATGTCCTCGCTTTTCCCTGACTTCGAATTTCCCGTCCGTAATGTCCTGAGGGTGGATCAGCTCCAGGCGCGCTCACCGGTTCCATGATGACGCTCAGCACAGCGGACACCAGCCCGTCAAGATCCCCTCGCTCACGAGTCTCATCAGGTTCGCTCCTTTCATTTATTTTTTCGTCATTATAGCACGAGCGGTCTTCATCCGCAATCATGCGGATCCAAATTGACACGAACCACCAAATTGGCTTTCTCAAAATGTTTCGGTTATGCTATACTGTGATGCACAAAAGGCGACCTGTTTCGCGCGCATTTTCTTCTATCCACCCGTTGAAAAAGAGCCCCGAGGTCATCCGCCATTTTCCATGGCGCGACCAGCTGCGTTAAGGGATTTCAGGCGCTCCGTACTGAGAAAAGGAAGAACCATGAAAAAAATTTTGATCGACAAGACACTGTACGCCGGCATGGACAGGGGTGAGAGCCTCCGGCAGCGCACGGACGTGAAGCTGTACACGGCCGCGACGAACGATGAACTGCTGTCTTTGCACCGGGCGGAAAAAATGGACCTCATCATATCCCGGCTGGATGCCCCTGGGATGCCCTGCGAACGTCTTTTCGCCGAGATCAGGAACGACGCCTCGCTGCGCGCGGTTTCCCAGATCCTGTTCTGCCGGGACCAGCCGGACGAGAAGGCGCGCGCCGAACGGTGCGGTCCGACCGCGATTATGACCCTGCCGGTGAACAGCGCGCTCCTGCTCGACAAAGCGCAATCTCTCCTGAAAAGCCCGTCCCGGGGATCCTATCGGGTTCTCATCAGCGTCAGCCTGGAAACCAGCAAGAACGAATCTTTTTTCTGCAGGTCCGAAAACATCAGCGTCACGGGCCTGCTGCTCGAAACGGACCGGAATCTTGCCCCCGGAGACCAGGTGACCTGCTCGTTTTTCCTTCCCGGCGCCAAGCAGATCGTGGTTAGCGGAGAAATCGTGCGCGTGGTCGACCATGCGGACAAATCGGGGATGAAGCGGTTCGGCGTGAAGTTCGCCGGGATTTCTCGCGTGGACATCGCCGCGATCGACAATTTCGTCAAGAAAAAATCCGGGAAGACCGGATAGGCAGGAAATGAGGACGGGCTTGCTCTACACAGACTGCCGGAACAACGAGGTTGACGGGAGTGGCTGAAGGAAAACGCGGCGTACCTTGGCAAACACTACCGTAATGAGTTAAAGAGAAGAAGCAATAGAGTAAGGACCTATGAAAAACTGTGATCACACTCCATTATCATAACGGACTCTGAGCTTGAAATCGCGGTCGTGTCTGATCTCTTTTGGGGTAAATGGGAATCAAATTACAGGATGCGGGCGGTCAAATTTGGGCCGGCGGGATGGGGCGGATATCCTTGGTGATCTCGTTCTTAATGAACGTGCGTATACGTGTCTGGTCTTGCCACGAAATCCGTACGAATTGCAGCCCCATCCCCGGATGGTTCTTTTGTTCATTCCCTGCCTGGCGGGTGTAAATGACCTGGGCATCGACAGATAATGCGCTGTCGGCAAGATGGATCCGGAGCGGAAGCCTGGTGTTGAGCGGGTAGGGATTGCGAATCCGGACGTATGCCCCGTGCTCGGAGAGGGCCCTTGCGCACGCGCCTTCGCCGCAATCGACAGGGCGGTTGTTTATGGCTACGTCCAGCCGCGTGTTTATACGAATGTTCATTCGCGGGAAAGGCTCGATGGCCACCTGAACCACACGGTACAGGTCCTCGACCGATGCGGGAGCGGGAAGGCAGACAATCGCTCCGGCGGCAAGGCATGCTCTCTCATTAACGGGATCGGTTTCGCGGGTAAGAACGATAAGGGGAGCGGTAAGTGCGGCGTTCATCCGCTTGAGCTTTCTTATAAGCTCGAGCCCGGTGATATTATCAAGATGTTGAGCGGTGACGATAAGGACCGGAGTGACAACGGCCGCTATTTCCAAGGCCTCCGCCGCTGTCCTGGCCGTCCAGACGCTGTATCCAAACCGCTTAAGGAGCGTGTATGTGTAAAGAAGGTTCCTGGCATCGCTGTCTGCAAGGAGCACGAACCGCCGACGGGAGGCTGTATAAGTGGCGACATTTTTTAGTGCCATGAATCAGCGCTCCTTAAACGCATTGAAATTTACGGAAAATACGATGAAAAGGCGTGGTGAAGTTAAGGAATAACTAAATTATATTCATATTCAGCCGCTTGTCAAGCGCGTTTAAGGGGAGAGCAGGGGTGCATTCATACGATTGATCTCTAACGTGTTCAGTGCGCCGATGCGCGCGGGTGGTTTAGAAGCAATGAAAGGGGATAACCTGCTGCGGAACGTTGCTTCAATTCTCCCGTGCTCGAAGGGTCTCAATCGCTCGCTTTGCCCAGCTGCTGTCTTGAAGGATGGCTCTTCCAACGCCGATCAGGTCTGCTTTCTTTTCCACAAGCAGTTTCTCGGCAGCTTCTGCTTCGGTGATCCCGCCGGTAAGGATCACGGGAATGGACACGGCGCTCTTGATTGCCCCGCTGAGGGGGGCAAAATATCCTTGCCCGGAAAGACCCGGGGGAGTGTATCCGACGAATCCGCCGGAAATATGAATGATGTCTGCGCCCGCCTTTTCGAATGCCCGGGCCGCGCGCTTGCTGTCTTCAATCGTGGTTCCGCCGTCGGTAAAATCCGAAGCCCCTAATCTCACCTGAACAGGAAAATCCGGCCCGACTGCGGACCGCACCGCCTCGATCACCTGTAAATGAATGCGAATGCGGTTGACGATATCCCCGCCGTATTCGTCTGTCCGCCTGTTCGTCAATGGGGACAAAAACTGATTCAGAAGGTAGCCATGCGCGGAATGTATTTCAACGGCGTCAAAGCCGGCATCCTTGACCCTGCGGCCGGCGTCTTGAAAGGCCTTCACAATATCGCCGATCTCCTTCCGCGACATCGCGCGCGGCATGTCGCCGCGTCTCGGGTTCGCAATTGCTGAAGGGGCCAGGGGAGTGGATCCCGTGACCTCTTTGAGCGCCGCGCTTCCGGCGTGGTTGATCTGCATTGCGGCCCTGGAACCGTTCCGGTGAATGGCATCCGCTAATTTCCGCAGGCCCGGGACCATGGCGTCATCGGAAACGGAGAGCTGATTCTCGCCGGCTTTCCCCTCCGCGGAGATGAAGCTATGCTCGATGATGATCAAGGAAATATATCCGCCGCGGGATTTTTCCTCGTAGTAGTCGAGAAGCGCCTGACTCACTTTTCCGTCAGGTCCGGCTTTCGCGGTGGCCATCGGCGGCATGACCAGTCGATTGGCCAGAATCATTGAGCGCACGTGTAATGGTTTGAGGAGATAGGTCATATAATGATCCGGCGCAAGGTCTTTTTCGACGTCACCGACGCTCGTGACCTTCTTGATAAAAATATAAGGGTCGGCATGTCGCTAAATTCCGAGGAACGTGACCGCTTCCTGAACAGTCCTCCGGGGACTCCGATACTTGTTCTGCGGATGATCCGGGTCGGCGTAGCCGAGCGCAATCCCGATGATGATCGAAAGATCATCGGGGATCTTCAGCTCCCGTCGGATCAGGTCGGGATGGGCGGCCAGGGTGACTGCCACAGCCGAATCTACCCCGAAGTGCTGCGCGGCCAGCATGAGGCTTTGGGCCAAAAGGCCGAGGTCGAACACCGACCACGAGGTCAAGGTACGGTCCATGCACAGGTACGCGACAGCAGGCGCGTAGAAGAAATGATAATTCATTTCCGACAGGTCCTTCAACTCTGTCTTGTCCAGGCAGACCCGCTCCAGAGTCGTCATGCGTTCTGCACGGAGCGCCTCCATCCGTCCCTGGAGCGCGGGGGGCCATTGTTTCGGCGCTGCAAGATCGGGGTTCCGCGGCACGCAGTTTTGGAGGTTCGCCACGTAGGCCTCGCGCAGTCTGTTCAAAACGCCGCCACCCGCGACGTAGATTTCCCAGGGCTGCGTATTGGCCCACGACGGCGACCTGAGCGCTGCCTCCAGAATCTTTTCGAGCGTACTGCGGTCAATTGGGTCCGGTTTAAACGCGCGCACAGTATACCGCCGGTTCAGTGCGTCAGTGACTTCCATGCGAGGGTCCTCCCTTTCTCCTGTCCCTACGGCGATGCGACTGAAAAGGGAGCGCAGTCAATCTGTCTCCTGCACAAACCGCATCAGGGAC
>OFHG01000058.1_pt1 | contig 49650 bp, 44 predicted proteins | sample 1521931 | NCBI WGS metagenome assembly OFHG01 (sample SAMEA2468438, study PRJEB22500) | soil metagenome | biome: Glassland; feature: Farmland; material: Clay | place: Australia | collected 2013-01-31 | depth 0.55 m
GCACGTGAACAAGGTATCTGTAGGGGAACCTGCAGATGGATCACCTCCTAAGCTATCTCAAGGAGGCCTTGGCAAGGTAGAGAAGGGCCTCGGCCCTCGATTGCGAGCGTCTAATCCACCCCCTTTTATTCGGTCGTGAGGGAGTGCCACTTTCGCTGTCCTCTCGGCTCGCTCTTCAAGCTCGCCCACTGCATCCACCGGTCAATGAACGGTCCTCGGATCGGCAATTGCCGCTCCTATCTCCTAGGGGCGATGCACGATGGGACGATCCACGGTTCCACCATCCGCATCTGCCAGAAAGAGGAGTCTTACGTGGCGATGATCAAGGGGTTGATTATGGGCTCGGGGGGGCGAGCTTGGACATACAGAGAGGGAAAGTTGCGTACATTGTTTGTTGTCGAGTTCTCCCGTTCCTTCTTGAAGGGCCACCGGATGCTCACGGCTCAGGATTCCATCCACTACGCGCGCGGCTTCTTCGATGCCGAAGGCGGGGTTCCTTCCGATACTAGAAGCTATCCCTACATTTATTTCGCCCAGAAGGACCGAGCCGGCCTTCAGGCTCTGCGAAGCATGCTCCAAGAGCTCGGAATTGGGTGCGGGGCGATGCACTGTCCCAGCAGGCGGGCCGATCCTGAGTACTGGCGGTTCTATGTCAGCCGTGAGTCCCATGCCCGATTCGCCAGAGTCGTCGGGTCTTGGCATCCCCGGAAGGCACCCATTGTCCAGGCGATGATTCAGAAGAATGCGAAGGGCGGAAGGGCGCCTATCGGTTCTCCGGCATCTCCTGGATCAGCGCGTACCGGTTGTCATCGGGGTCGAAGAACTCCGCGTCAATCCCACCCCAGTCGGCCTTCGCGGCCTTCCGGCGGAACCGCACGCCGCGGCTGAGGAGATGGTCCTGCACGCCGTAGATATCCTTCGTGGAGAACATGATGGACGTGTTCTCGCCAATGTGGGCCATGTCGTTCTCGAAGTCCTTCGCGTCCTTGTAGAACTCCGGGCTCGGGGTGAATGGCGCGAGCGCGGTGCCCTCCGGCGAGAGCCGGTACTCCGTCATCCCTTCCTGGGGGAGCTTCTTGCTCCTCATGCCCAAGGTCTTCGCGAAGAACTCGCCCGCCCGGTTCGCGTCGCGGGAGGCGATTGTGACGAACTCCAGGGAACGCAGGCCGGCGCGACGCACCTTGGGCCTCGGTTGCTCGAACACGAAGAGGGCGTTGCCATCCGGATCGAAGACCGTCGCCATGCCCTCCTCCGCCGGGCCCTCCACCCGCACCCCCTTCGTTTTGAGGGTCTCGATCGTCTTCTCCAGGTTCGTCGTCATGAATCCGATCCCCGTGACCCCGCCAATCTGCTTGACCACGTTCTCGTAGTCCTCGCCCCACATCTCCGGCGTGGGCTGCCAGAGGTTCAGGCTGGCGTCCTTCCCGCCCTTCGTGGCGCCGAGGGCCAGGTAGCCCATCTTGGGGATAGAGGCCCGGACCGCCAGCCCGAGCTTCTTCGTGTAGAAGTCCTTCGCCTTCTTCTGGTCACGCACGAACACACCGACGTGGCTTAGCGACTCGATCTTCGCCAACGACGACCGCTTCCCCAGAGTCGATGGACTAGGCTTTCGCGGCGGTTAAACCTCTCGCGATGCCGCGCCAAAGGGCTAAGTCCCTGAGCCCCTTCCCGCCCGCGACCATGCCGGAACCTGCGCCCGCGTCCTCCAATCGGCCCTGGCACACCCTGCCCGCTTCGGAAACGGCGTCCGCGGTGCAGGCCGATCCCGAGAGGGGTCTCTCGTCCGAGGAGGTCCGAGCGCGCCTCGCCGGGTCCGGCCCCAACCGCCTCCGCGAGGAGGAGCACGAGGGGTTCTGGGAGGAGTACCTGGAAGAGCTCACGGAGCCCATGATCCTCCTCCTGCTCGTCACGGGCGTCCTGTACTCGATCCTCGGCACGATCGAGGACGCGGTCACCATCTTCGCGATCATCTTCACGCTCGTGGCCGTCGAGGTGGTCAACGAGCAACGCGCGGGCCGGGCCATCCACGCGCTCCGCGAACTGGCGGAGCCCACGGCCGCGGTGCTCCGCGACGGGAAGCGGCAAGAGGTGCCCGTGGAGACCGTTGTCCCGGGCGACCTCCTCGTCCTCGAGGCGGAACGCCGCGTCCCCGCGGACGCGCGGCTCGTCGAGGCGGACCGCCTGGCCACCGCGGAGGCGTCCCTCACCGGGGAATCCGTGCCCGTGGACAAGGATGCGGACGCGGTCCTCCCCGCGGGGACGCCGCTCGCGGAGCGCCGTAACCTGATCTTCGCCGGGACGAACGTGGTGCGGGGTCGGGGGACCGCCGTGGTCGTCGCTACGGGCATGTCCACGGAACTCGGACGCGTCGCCGCGATGGCCCAGGAGGTCGAGGAGCCCCGGACGCCGCTCCAGCTCGCCATGTCGGAGCTCACGAAGTACCTCGTCGGCGTCGCGGTGGGCTTCAGCATCCTCGTCCCTCTCCTGGGTTGGCTGGTCGCCCACGAGGACCCCAAGACGATGATCCTCACGGGCCTCTCCCTGGCGTTCGTCACGATCCCCGAGGAGCTGCCCATCCTGATCACCATGGTCCTCGCCCTCGGCGCGTTCCGCCTCTCCCGCCGCCACGCCATCGCGAAGCGCCTGCGCGCGGTCGAGACGCTCGGCGGCGTGACGGTCATCGCGACGGACAAGACGGGTACGCTCACGGAGAACCGGATGGAGGTGAGCCGCTTCTTCCCGGAGCAGGCCCGGCCGGTGCTCCTGGAAGCGGGGGTCCTGTGCAACGACGCCACCTTGGACGGGGACGTCGGCCTGGGCGACCCCCTCGAAGTGGCGCTCCTGCGTGCCGCGGCGGCCGCCGATCTGGATGTCCATGCGCTCCGAGAAGCCCACCCGGTCCGAGCGGAGTTGTCCTTCGACAACGCGCGCGCCCGCATGTCCGTGGTCGTCGCGGACGACGGCGGCGTGCGCGTCGCGGTGAAGGGCGCGCCCGAGTCGCTCCTCGCCGCCTGCACGCAGCGGTGGACCGCCGGCGGACCGAAAGCGCTCACGGACGCGGACCGCCTGCTGGTCCTCTCCTCCGCCGCGGCCCTCGCCGGTTCCGGACAACGGGTGCTCGCCTTCGCGGAGAAGCGGGCCCCCGCCGGTCCCCTCCCGGAGACGCAGGTCGAGTCGGACCTCACGTTCCTCGGCCTCGTCGGCCTCGCGGATCCGCCGCGGCCCGAGGCCCGTCCCTCGATCGACGCGTGCCGCGCCGCGGGCGTTCGTCCCGTCATGGTCACGGGCGATCATCCCCTGACCGCCCAGTCCATTGCGGCGCAGATCGGCCTCGACGGCGGGCGCGTGATGACGGGCCCGGAGCTGGACGCCCTCTCGGACGAGCAGCTCCAGGAGACCGTGCCCTCCGTCTCCGTCTACGCGCGGACCACCCCGGAGCACAAGCTCCGCATCGTGCGCGCCCTGCGGCGTCGGGGAGACCGCGTCGCGGTCACGGGCGACGGGATCAACGACGCGCCCGCCCTGGCCGCGGCGGACATCGGCGTGGCCATGGGGGAGACGGGGACCGATGTGGCGCGGGAGGCGGCGGACCTCGTCCTGGCGGACGACAACTTCGCGACGATCGTCCACGCGGTGCGGGAGGGACGGATCCTCTTCGCGAACCTCCGCAAGGCCGTGCGGTACTACCTCGCCTGCAAGGTCGCGGTGGTCGCGATCTCCCTGCTGCCCGTCCTGCTCGGCGTCCCCATCCCCTTCGCCCCGATCCAGCTCATCGTCCTCGAGCTCTTCATGGACCTCGCCGCCTCGGCGACGTTCGTGGCCGAGCCTCCGGAGTCGGACCTCATGCACCAGCCGCCGCGGGACCCCAACGCCCGGTTCATGGACCGCTCCATGGTGGCGAGCATCTTCACCTCCGCCGCGGGGCTCTTCCTCGCCGTGTCCGCGGCGTACCTCGTCACGTTCTACTCGGGTGTGGGGCTCGCGGTCGCACAGACCACCGCCTTCGTGACGTGGCTCCTGGGCCACGTGTTCCTCGCGCTCAACCTCCGCTCGGAGCACGAACCCCTCCTCCGGATCGGATTGACCTCGAACCGCCTCATGGTCGTCTGGGGCCTTGCTGCCATCCTGTTCGCCATCTTCGCCAGCATGACCCCGGGCGTCCAGTCCGTGCTGCGGACCGCCCCGCTGGGCGCGGCCCAGTGGGCGCTCGCCATCGTCCTCGCGTTCGCGGGCACCTTCTGGATCGAGGTCCGGAAGTGGTTCGCTCCCGCTCCGAGCCGCCTCTCCGGAACGAGCCCGACCTAAATCTCATCCTTTAAGTCCTCGGGATGCTAGGACACGCCCGGCCAGCTATCTCCCAGCCGCGGCTTTCCGAGGACCGATCATGTTCCTGCAAGACTGGTGGTACACAACGCTGATGGGCACGGCGCTGAAGATCGAGCCCCCGCTCAAGGAGGATGTGAAGACGGACGTCCTCATCGTGGGCGCGGGAGCCGCCGGACTGGCCTCCGCCCTCCGCCTCGCGGGCCAGGGGCTGGACGTCTCCCTGATTGACAAGAACATCTGCGGCGGGAGCTCCACGGGGAAGAGCGCCGGCTTCCTGACCCCGGACAGCGAGCTCGAGCTCTCCCAGATCCTGCGTCGGTACGGCCGCCAGGGCGCGAAGGACCTCTGGGAGTGCGCCCAGTGGGGCTGCGATCGCATAGCTCAGGTCATCCGCGACCATGGGATCGAGGCCGACCTCCAGAGGCAGGACTGCCTGTTCCTGGGGGAAGGCCGCAGCGGGCCGAAGGAGATCTGGGACGAGCTCGCGGCGCGGCAGTCCATGGGCTACGAGGTCCAGGGCTACACCGCGCAGCAGCTGCCGTCCGTCATCGGCGCCACGGGCTTCACGGGTGCCGTGCGGTACAAGAACACGACGGGCGTGAACGCCCTCCGGTACGCGCAGGGCGTGAAGAAGGTCCTCCTGGACGCGGGCGTGCACGTGTACGAGTCCACGGAGGCCATCGGCCTGAAGGACCACACGGTGACGACCCACCTCGGCCGCGTGACGGCGGACCGCATCATCTTCACCGCGGACAAGCTGGATCGCAACCTGACGGACCACTACTGGAACTACTACTACGCGCAGACGTTCCTCGCGATCGGCGAGCCGCTCCAGCCCGACGAGATGCGGGCCATGTTCCCCGTGGAGCCGTTCATGTGCTGGGACTCCCACTTCATCTACGCCTACTGGCGGCTCACCGGGGACAACCGGATCCTCCTGGGCGGGGGCAGCCTCTGGACCACGTACGCGAAGAACGACACGTGGACGGCCCGGATCATCGACCGCGTCCTCCGCCGGTTCCGGGACCACTGGCCCTCCGTGAGCCACGTCCACTTCCGCCAGTTCTGGATGGGACGGATCGACATGACCCGGGACCTCATGCCCACCGTGCTCCGGGAGCCGAAGACGCCGTGGGTCCACTACGTCCTGGGGTGCGTCGGCCTTCCGTGGGCCACGTTCTGCGGCGACTTCGCCGCCCGTCACGTCCTGGACGAGGAGCAGCAGGACGACCAGCGCTTCTACCGGTACTTCAGCATCGACCGCGGCTTCGCGATTCCCCTCTGGGCCGAGAAGCTCCTGGGGAAGCGCATCTCCTTCGTCGTGAACCAGGCCTACGCGAAGTACCGCCAGGTCGACAAGGAACGGCTCATGGAGGAGAAGCCCGGCGAGTTCTAGGGGTCTCCCCACGCGCGCCACGCGGCGCGCGCCACGCGGGCGATGGCTCCCGCCGCTTCTTTCTCCTGCCGCGGCGTCAGGTCGCGCGTGAGGCAGACGGCGACGAACGGCGACCGCGTCCGCGGGAAGATGATGCCCGCGTCGTTGACGACTCCCGTGATGCCGCCGGTCTTGCTCGCGACCCGCGTCCAGGGAGGCAGCCCGACGGCGAGCCGGCGGAACAGCTGATCCTCCAGGATGCGAAGCATGGCGCGGCAGGAGCGCGGCGATGCGGCCTTCCCGCGGGCGATGAGGCCGAGCAACTTCCCGATGTCTTCCGGGCTCCCGTGGTTGTCCGTCGCCTCCTCCCAGAGCCGCCAGGACCGTCCCCGCATCCGACCGGAGGTGTCCCATTCGCGGAGCCGGGTCTTCAGGGCCGCGAGGGGCACGCGCTTTTGGCGGCGCCACAACCACTCCATCTCCGACGACCATCCATCGTGGTCCATCGCGTTCCACTGCCTTCGAAGCGCGACCGGATTGGAGTCGCGGAACCGCGGGCTGAAGCCGAGGAGCAGGAGGAACCACTCGCGGTTCGGGCAAAAGACGTCCAGGGACGGGAGGCCCAAGGCGGCCATCCGCGGGTTCACGCTGCGGATCCCCAGCATCTTGAACAGGATGTCCGTGGCCGTGTTGTCGCTCACGATGATCATGAGCTCCGCGAGATCGCGCACGGTGGGGGACAGCCCGGAATCGAGGAACTCCAGGATCTCTCCGCCGGGGCTGAGGTCCTCGGGATGAACAGTCCGCCGCGAGTCGAGGCGCACGGCTCCCTCGTCCACGCGATGGAAGAGCTCGGTCAGGACGCCGAGCTTGAAGACGGAGGCCAGAGGGAACGCCTTGTCGGCCTGGACGCAGATGTCGGGTCCGTCCGGGAGGCGGGCGAGGAACACCCCCATCTTGCCTCCGAGCCGCCGCGACTCGCGCGCCACGCTCGCGCGGAGGGCATCCTCCCGGGCCATGTGGAGGAGAGCGCATGTGCCCGCTTAAGGTCTCCCTGAAGGAAACGGATCGCGAGCCCGATGCCGCCCGGGCACCCTCGCGTGGCGGAACCTATTTAAGAAGCCCTTGGTTACGGCGCGCCGTCATCCCATGAAACGCAGCTCGCGCGCATGGAAGAAACGCGGCAAGATGCGCTGGAAGTGGCGCAAGAAGCGCATGCGCCGCCGCAAGCGCGAGCAGAAGATGCGTCAGCGCTGAGACGTTCCCCGGCCCCTCTGGATCCCCGGTGGCTCGTAGGACTGCGAGGAGGCCGCCGGGCTCGCACGGAAAGATAGATGTAGGGCCGGAAACTTCCGCGGCCCTGCATCGAACCCATGGGGACGTAGTTTAGCCTGGTAGAATTACGGGCTCCAGTCATGGGCGTGATTGCGAACGGGTTTGCTGATCCGGTGATGACTGACTGGAGCGCGGACCCATGATTCGCAAACAACGGGCGTGGGTCGCTCCCCGCCCGGGAGAAACCCGTCGATCAGGGTTCAAATCCCTGCGTCCCCACCTCCCCCCTGGGCAAAGGCTCCCAGGCGGCTGAAGGGACTCCGACCCTTGGGCGCACCGATGCACGCGCCCGACCCTGCGGTCTGACGGTCCCTCGGATCTACGGGCCTCTCGAGGGCCATTCGGGCATCGGCCGACCGTCCAAGAGCGCCTCCAGGCGGTCGAAGAATCCCTTGAGTCCCGACGTGAACGGGAGCGTCGTGCGCTTCGGGAGTCCGCGGAGCGTGAGGACGAGCAGCGTCCCGTTCTCCTGTGGGGCGAGCTCCCACCGGAGCACCGTCTGCGTCCCGCCGGGCAGGCTTCCGCCGGACGCCACATTATACTCGTACTCGAGAAGGCGGGGCGGATCCCAGGCCAGGACGCGCCCCGTCCCGTGCGTGCGGTAGGGACCCGTGACCATGTCCACCGTCCCTCCGACCCGCCCCTCAATCGTGGCCGACGTCAGGAACCACTCCCGGACTTGCACGGGGTCGGTGGTCGCTCTCCATACCACGGAGGGCGGATGGTTGAGGAACCGACGTAAGACCAACGTCACGTGGTCCCCGTGATCCTCGACCGAGGCCGGTTCGGCCGAACGCGGGGACCAACCTCCCCGCCGGACACGCGGCGAGCTCGGAGCCCGGGAAGGCCGCGCACAGCCCGTAGGCGACCGAGGGGCCCGGATGACCGGAACGCGGGCGACCTGCGTCCGGGATCGAACCTCGGACACGGGCCGCGAGCCCCTCTACTTCAGCGTGCCGACGACCTTCTCAACCGCGGCGAGGATTTCGCCTGACCTCGCGACCCTCGTCAGGTTCGTGATGTCGTTGTAGATTGGCCGGTCCTCTTCCAGCTTCTGGACGTGCTTTCGGATGACCTCGTACGCCGCCTGGCATCCCAGGGACGGCTTCGCGGGCGTTCGGAATTCAAAGGCCTGGGCCGCGGCCATGAGCTCGATGGCCACGACGGTCCACGAGTTCTCCAGGATCTGCCTCGCCTTGATCGCCGTGGTCATCCCCATGGAGACGAAGTCCTCCTGATCGGCCGCGGCAGGGATGGAGAGCGTGGCCGCGGGCGCCGCGAGGATCCGGTTCTCCGCGAGCAACGCTCCGGCCGTGTACTGAGACAGCATGAGTCCGGAGTACATCCCGGCGCCCTTGGTCAGGAACGCGGGGAGGCCTGCGGAGAGGTGGTTGTTCATCAGGCGGTTCGTGCGCCGCTCGGAGAGGACGCCCACTGTGGTCACCGCGGTCCCGAGCATCTCGAGGGCGAAGGCCATGGGCGTGCCCTGGAAGTTGGCCCCCGTGAGGACGAGCTCCTCGTCCGGGAAGAACGTGGGGTTGTCCGCCGCGTGGTTCAGCTCGATCTCGAGCATGTACCGCGTCCAAGCGAGCGCGTCCTTGGCAGCGCCGATGACCTGCGGACTCGACCGCAGCGAGTACGCGTCCTGCACCTTCTTCCCCGGCCGCTTGAGCAGCTCGGACCCCTCGGTGATCGTCCGGATGTTCTCCGCGCACTTCTGCGCACCGGGGTAGCCGCGCACCTCGTGGACGCGCGGGTCGAACGCCTTCATGTTCGCGTTGAGGGCCTCGAGGGTCATCGCGAGCGCGACCTCCTGGGTGCGAAGCCACCGCTCCGCGTCCACCAGCTCGATGCAGCCCGCGCCCGTGATCACGTTGGAGCCGTTGATCGCCGCGAGCCCGTCCCGCTCCCGGAAGGCGATGGGGGCGAGCCCCGCTGCCTTCAAGGCCTCCGCGCCCGGGAGGCGCTTCCCCTTGTAGAACGCCTCCCCCTCGCCCATGAGGACGAGGGCCATCTGGGCCATGGGGGCCAGGTCGCCGCATGCGCCGACGGACCCCTTCTGGCACATGACCGGGTTCACGCCGCGGTTCAGCATCTCCACCATGAGCTCCACGAGTTCGCGGCGTATCCCCGAGTGGCCCCAGCAATGGGTGTTCAGGCGGGAGAGCATGGCCGCGCGGGCGTCCTCCTGGGACATGGGCTCTCCGACGCCCGCGGCGTGGGAGTAGACCAGGTACCGTTGATACTTCCCCGCCTGCTCCGCATTGAGGACGACCTCGGAGAGCTCTCCGATCCCCGTGTTGACCCCGTACATGATCTCCTTGGCGGCGATCTTGCGCTCCAGGAGGGCACGGCACCGGTCGATCCGGTCCGCCGCGTCCTTGCTGATTGAGATGGGTTCCCCGCCCCGCGCCACCTTGACGAGTTCCTCGGCCTTGAGAGAGTGGCCGTCGAGTACCACGACCATGACCAAAACCTCCACCCTGCTGGGCTTTCCGTCGGCCATTGTGGAAGGCACCTAAGTACTTTCTCCGGGAGAGCATGGGCGCCACGGACCCGCGGCGGCCCGGAGGACAAGAGGGATCGACGGATTCGACTACTCGCCCCGGGGTCTCGCGCGGCCACACGACCGGTGGTCGTGGCCGAGCACGTGGTCCAGCCGGCACATCATGCAGGTCAGCATCCCGCACTCCATGCATTCGGGCAGGGAGAGGAACGGATCCGCGGTCGGGAGTGGGACCCAGGGGTAGACGGGCGACCCGCAGCACTCGCAGACGTTCACGGTGAACCCGCGAGGGCGAGCCATCCCGTCCCCATCTGCCTCCGAGCCGATAACCGTTCCGACGCGGGAGCGCCGGGTCGTCTCCCCGGCCACGGCCGGCCTACGCAGCGGTCTCCCGAACCCGCCACCGGGAGACGATCCAGCTGAAGAGCAGGCCCAGTCCCGCGATCACGAGGCTCACGAGGAGGAGCGTCCCGATGAACGGAAGGAGGGCCACGGACACGACCAAGGAGATCCAGGGCAGCACACGCCGCATCCCTTTCTCCCGGAGGAGCCGGATGCCTGCGGCGGAGCCGAGGATGTACGCCAGGATGGCCGCGCCGCTGGTCATCAGGAAGGCCGCCTCGATGTCCACGTTGAGGACGTAGAAGGCCGCCAGGCTCCCGAGGATCAGGGCGACCAGGAACACGAGCGCGCGCCGCGGTGCGCCCGTCGCCGGGTCGATTTTCCCGAGGGCCCTCGGGAACACCCCGTCTCGGGCTGCGGCGTAGTAGACCCTCGCCATGCCCGCCGTGTACGCGTTCACCGTGCCGAACGTGACGAAGACCGCGAGGAACGCGACGACCGCGCCGCCGGACGCGCCGAAGGCGTCGGCCATGATCTTGGCGAACGGCGTGGCGCCGCCCCCCACGAGGTACGCGCCCGTGCCCACCGTCACCACGGCGACCGCGAGGTAGAGCCCGCTGATCAGGAGGACGCTGATCACGACGCTCCGATGGAAGTCCCGCTCCGGATCCCGGAACTCCTCGGCCACGTTGGACGTGTTCTCGTATCCCAGGTAGGACCACACGATGAGCGCCGCGGCGGTGCCGATGGACGCCACGCCGCTGGGGAGGAAGGGCGTGTAGTCCGAGGGCTGGATGGACGGGGCGGAGGCCAGGATGGCGACAAGCAGGGCGGCCACGATGGCCGCCACGGTGGCCAGCTGGACGCGCCCGCTGAACCGGATGCCCAGGTAGTTCACGGCGAAGGCCGCGACCATGATGCCCGCCGCGACGAGGAAGACCTCGAGGCGCGAGAGGGGGAACACGAAGGCGATGTAGGAGGCCGCGGCCACGGTCGCCGCGGGAGCGCCGAGCGCGTTCCACGCGACGAAGAGCCAGGCCGTCGCCGTGCTGGCACCGGGGCCGAAGCCGTCCCGGGCGAACGCATAGAGCCCTCCCGACGTGGGCCGCCGGGCCGACAGCTTCGCGAACGTGTAGGCGAACGGATAGCTCGCCAGGGACAGCAGGATCCAGGACACGATGGACGCGGGTCCCGCGATCCGGGCCGCGAGCCCCGGGACCACGAAGATTCCCGCTCCCAGGACCGAGCTGACGTAGATGGCGACCGCGTGACGGAGCGTGATTACCCGGTGGAGCCCTGGAGGGGACCCGTCTCCCGCCCTCGCGCCGCCACCCTCCCTCCCAACGGCCGGGTCGGACACGGGGTTCAGAACTCTCCGCCCAGGGCGCGGTCCAGGTTGGTCGCCGCGCTGATCACGGCCAGATGGGTGAAGGCCTGGGGGAAGTTGCCTAAAGCTTCGCCCGAGGGGCCGATCTCCTCGGCGTACAGCCCGAGGTGGTTGGCATAGCCCAGCATCTTCTCGAACACAATCCGAGCGTCCTCGAGCCGGCCCGCCCTCGTCAGCGCCTCCACGAGCCAGAACGTGCAGAGGCTGAAGGTCCCCTCGGAACCCCGCAGGCCGTCCTGCGTCTCCTGCAGGGAATAGCGGCTGACCAGGTTGTCGAACACGAGTTCGTCCAGGATGGCATCCAGGGTCTTTAGCATCCGCGGATCCGTGGGCGAGACGAAGAAGACGAGAGGCATGAGGAGGTTGCTCGCGTCGAGCGCCCGGCTCCCGTAGTACTGGACGAAGGCCTGGCGCTCCTGGCTCCATCCCTTGGCCATGACCTCCTCATAGATCGCATCGCGTTCCTTCCGCCAGCGGTCGACGTCCGCGGGGAACCCCCGCTTCGCCGCGAGGCGGATCCCCCGGTCCAAGGCCACCCAGCACATCATGTTCGAGTAGACGAACTGGTGTGGGCCGCTCCGCACCTCCCAGATTCCCTTGTCGGCTTCCTTCCAGTGCTCGCACACCCAGTTCAGGAGGCGCCGCAGGTGGACCCAGAGGTCGTACGAGATGGGCGACCCGTGCTTGTTGTACAGGTAGACCGCGTCCATGAGCGCGCCGTAGATGTCCAGCTGGAGCTGGTGCGCGGCTGCGTTCCCGATCCGCACGGGGCTCGACTTGCGGTAGCCCTCCAAGTTCTCGAGGATCGTCTCCTCCAGGTCGCGACGCCCATCGATGCCGTACAGGGGTTGCAGAGGCGTCGGTCCCCCCTTCTCCGAGGTCCGCGCGAGCAACCATCCCATGAAGTCGCGGGCCTCGTCCGTGAACCCGATGCGGAGGAGCGCGTACAGGGTGAACGCGGCGTCCCGGATCCACGTGTAGCGGTAGTCCCAGTTCCTCTCACCGCCAATCCGCTCGGGGAGGCTGCAGGTCGGCGCCGCCACCAGGGCTCCCGTGGGCTTGTAGCACAGGAGCTTCAGGACGAGGGCGGACCGGTTCACCATCTCGCGCCATCGCCCGCGGTACCTCGAGGCGGCGAGCCAGTTCCTCCAGAACGCCACGGTGTCTCGGAGGGCCCGCTCCGCGTCCTCCTCCTCCAGTCGCAAGGGCACGTAGCCGCGCGGCTTGGGCACCCCTTCGAACACGAAGGTGGAGCTCTCCCCCGGCTCCAGGGTGAACTGCGCGTGGACCTCGGGGCCGGCCTTCCGCAGGGGGACTCGGGTGAGGAGGGCCATCGTCTGCTTGGGCGAACGGAACACGGCACCCTGCTTGTGGAGGACCACCTTGTGGGCCGCGCGCGCGTAGTCGAACGCGGGGAGGCAGGAGAGCCGGAAGGCCATCGCGCCGCGGACCGAGGTGACCCTCCGGATGATCCGATGCCGCTCCACCTCGTGGTCCGTCGCGATGGGCATGAAGTCCTGGACCTCACCGACTCCCTTGTCGCTCAGGAACCGCGTGATCAGGACGTTCGTGTCCGGGAAGTACAGCTGCTTCCGCGTGGTCTGCGCGGCTCCCTCGATGTGGAAGTGTCCCCCCTTCTCGTGGTCGAGGATGGCCGCGAAGACGCTCGGCGCGTCGAACGCGGGGTAGCAGAACCAGTCGATCGATCCGTCCATGCCCACGAGGGCCGCGGTGTGGCAGTCGCCGATGATGCCGTAGCTGTGCAAGTCCTTGTAGGCCTGTCGCATCGAGTCGCCTCCCTCGGGTGAGCGGCGAAACGCTTCCGGAAGCGTATGCGGTCCGCACCAAGAAGATTGCGTCGTCCGGCGAGGGCAGGGTTTTTGTGCTCTTCTTGCGTGAGGTAGGAGGAACGAGGGAGCGAACCATGTCCACGAACCTGCCGAGACGCCTGGAGGGGAAGAACGTGCTCATCACGGGAGCGGGCACCGGCATCGGCGAGGCGATCGCGATCCGCTTCGCGGAGGAGGGTGCGAACGTCGCGATCAACTACTTCCATAGCGGGACGGGAGCCCAAGAGACCGAGGCGCGCATCGAGGCGGCGCGGAAGGTGCTCAAGGAGCAGGGAGGCCACGACCTCCTGATCCAGGCGAACGTGTCCGACGAGGAGGATGTGAAGCGGATGTTCGCCACGGTCCTCCGGAGCTGGGCCCGGCTTGACATCCTCGTGAACAACGCGGGGATTCAGAAGGCCGTTCCGAGTCAGGAGCTGACCCTGGAGGACTTCAACCGGGTCCTCGACGTGGACCTCCGAGGAACGTTCCTCTGCTCCCGCGAGGCGATTCGGCACTACCTGTCGCGTCCGGGCGGAGGCGTCATCGTCAACGACTCCAGCGTCCACGAGCGGATTCCGAAGCCCCTCTACCTCTCCTATGCGGTCAGCAAGGGTGGCATTGAGCGGCTGACGAAGACCCTGGCCCTCGAGTTCGCGGGTCGGGGCATCCGGGTGAACGCGGTCGGCCCGGGGGCGATCATCACGCCGATCAACCGGGCGTGGATTAACGACCCGAAGAAGAAGGCCGAGGTGGAGGGTCACATCCCCATGGGCCGCGCCGGGACCCCGGAGGAGATGGCCGCCGTGTTCGCCTTCCTGGCCTCCGACGATGCGTCGTACGTGACGGGCCAGACGCTCTTCGCGGACGGCGGCCTCACGCTGTACCCGGAGTTCCGCACGGCGTGGTCGAGCGGACCCTGACGCGGCGCCGGTTCAGCGAGGCGGCGCGAAGGTCCGCCGGAAGTAGCCTCCGTCCGCCGCCGAGGTGGCCAGCTCCGAGTACACGGACAGGATCCCCGGGGGCACGTCCCACTCCATCGGCTTCCATTTCTGGAGCCGCTGCTTCAGGATCCCGGTGGCGCGTTCGACGCCGACCTCCTTGCCGTCCACGCCGACGACGTTGAGGGCGCGGCGGGGGATGTCGATCTCGATGAGGTCGTCCTCCTCGACGACCGCCACGGGGCCGCCGGCCATGGCCTCCGGCGAGACGTGGCCGATCGCCGGCCCGCGGCTCGCCCCGCTGAACCGGCCGTCCGTGACGAGGGCGACGGATTCGTTCAGTTTGCGGTTCGAGGCGATCGCCTCCGTGACGTAGAACTGCTCGGGGCACCCGCGGCGCGGCCCCTCGTAGCGGATGATCAGGATGTCGCCCGGGTGCACCTCGTTGCGGAAGATCGCACGGAGGGCGCCCTCCTGGCCCTCGACGGGCTTCGCCCGTCCGCGCAGCTTCCACATCGCCTTCACGACGGCCGAGTGCTTGACCACCGCGCCCTCCGGGGCGAGGTTGCCGTGGAGGATGGAGACGGCGCCGCCCTTCCCCATGGGCTTGGAGGCCGGTCGCAGGACGTCGGCCACGTCGAGGTTGGACTCGGCCAGGTAGCGCACGACGCGCTCGAAGAACGCGTGCTTCTCGAGCGCCTCCAGGTTCTCGCCCAGGGTCTTCCCCGTGACCGTGAGGGCGTCCATGTGGAGCTGGCCCCGCAGCTCGCGGATGAGGTACTGCGCGCCGCCGGCGTACCAGAAGGCGGTGGTGGGGTGGAAGCCCGACGGGCGGACGTTCGCGAGCCAGGGCGTGCGCCGGTGGATGCGGTCGAAGTCCTCCAGGGTGAGCTTGAAGCCCGCCTCGCGCGCGATGACCGGCATGTGCAGGAGGGCGTTCGTCGAGCCGGCGATGGCGGCGTGCAGCATGAGCGCGTTCTCGAACGATTCCCACGAGAGGACGTCGCGCGTGCGCAGACCGACCTCGATGTTCCGGACGATCTGCGAGCCCGCCTGCCGCGCGAGCTCCAGGATGAGGCGCCGCGACGCCGGCACGCAGGCGGACGTCGGCAGGGCGAGGCCGAGCGCCTCCGCCATGACCTGCATGGTCTCCGCGGTCCCCATGAAGGCGCACGTGCCGAAGTTCGGGCACGAGACCTCCCGCAGCCACTCGTACTCGTCCCGCTCGATCTCGCCGCGGCGGAGCATGCTGTCGATCGTGCCGACCTTCTCCAGGGTCATCGCCCCCTGGCCCCGGCCCAGCTCCGGCCCCGCCTCCATCGTCCCCGCGGGGACGAGGATCGCCGGGTAGTCCATGAGGCGCGCCGCGGCCGCGAGGTACCCGGGCGCGTCCTTGTCCTCCGCGGGAATCAGGACCATGCCGTCGAAGTGCCCGCCGCGGAAGTGGGCCTCCGCCGCGAACGACGACAGGTCGCGGAACAGGAGGGAGTACCGCATGGCCTCCGTCCCCTGCATCACGCCGTCGTTGATCCCCGTGAAGTAATGGAACGCCGGCGCCCCGCCGTGGGACCAGACGCCCTCCTCGACCTTCTGCCGCAGCCGGTCGAGGTGCATGGAGCAGGGCATCGACTTCCCGTAGGACGCCTCGACGAGGACCCACGGCTTGACGAGGTCCTCCGAGTCCCAGTCGGCCCCGAGCTTCAGGGCGTCGATCTCGGGAGCCTTCTTCCGCATCGTCTGGCTGTGGAGCGGCTGGCGCTTCGAGTGCTGTGCAGGCATGCTCTTCCCCGCGGGCCCTAGGGACTCATGGGCTTAAGTCCTTGGCCGCCGCGGGGCCGCGTCACTTCCACGAGCCGAGGAACTCCTTCAGGATCGCGTCCACGCGCGACCGCTCCGCCTCCGAGAGCGGCGTCACGGGCAGGCGCAGGTGCGCGGGGTGGCCCCACACCTTCTCCACGATGTACTTCGTCGCGGCGGGGAAGGCGCCGGTCCCGATCGCCTCCGAGAGCCGCGCGACGCCCGCCTGGATCTCCGCCGCCCGCTTCACGTTTCCCTCGCGGACGCTCCGGTACATCTCCTCGACGGTGGCGGGGAAGAAGTTGCTCGTCCCGAGGATGCCGCCCGACCCGCCCTGGAGCGTGAGCCCGAGGAAGATCGGGTCCGCGCCGGTGAGGAGGGTGAAGTCCTTGGGCAGCTCGGCGACGAGCGCGAGGTCCTTCGCCAGGTTCCCCTCCGTGTCCTTGAGCCCCTGCAGGACGCCCTCCCGGGCCAGCTCGACCACGACCTCGTTGTCGAGGCTGTAGCCGGCGAAGGAGGGCAGGTTGTACGCCAGGACGGGAATGCCGACCGCGCGGTGCAGGGCCTCGTAGTGCCGGAGGAGCCCGTCGCGGTTCGGCTTCATGTAGAACGGCGTGACGACCACGACCGCGTCCGCCCCGACGTCCTGCGCGTGGAGGGACAGGGCCACCGCCGTGTCCGTGCTCGGGCTCCCGGTCCCGACGATCACCTTCCCCTTGCCGCCCACCGCGTGCACGGAGGCCTCGGCCAGGGTCCGCCGTTCCGCGTCGGTCAGGAGGGTGAACTCCCCCATGGTCCCGAGGGGGACCACGCCCTGGAGGCCGGCGTCCATCAGGTGATGGAGGTGCTCCTCGAACGTCGCCACGTCGAGGCCGCCCTGGGCGTCGAAGAAGGTGACCGTGGGGCAGAAGACGCCCTCGAGTCGCGCCATGGGGCTTCCTGGCCAGCCCTCCGATTTAAGCCCTTGGGAAATCGAAGCCCGGCCGTCGTGGCCAGCCCTCGCGCGCGGGCCGTTCCCCTTCCAAGGCCGAGCTTTATGTGGCGCCGGGGCGTCGGGACGGGCGCGCCGTCCGCGGTTTGCGGCGGCCAGGAGGCGTCGGCACGGTCTCGTTCCGCGGCAACCGCGAGGCGTTCGGGAAGCCGGGCATCGAACCGCGCTGGACGCGGGGCAACAAGGAGGGCGTGGGCACCGCCTACTCGTCCGACAGCCGGGTGTGGTTCACCCTGTGGCGGGGGATCCTCACCGAGGTCTACTACCCGACCGTGGACCGGCCGCAGATCCGCGACCTCCAGTTCCTGGTTACGGACGGCTCGACGTTCTTCCACGAGGAGAAGCGCGACCTCACGTCCGAGGTGGCGCGGATCTCCCACCACGCGCTCGGCTACCGCGCCGTGAACCGGGACCCCGAGGGCCGGTATGCGATCCACAAGGAGACGATCGCGTCCCCCCACCTGCCGTGCGTCCTCCAGCACATCCGCGTGACGGCGGATCCGGGCCTCCGGTCGCGGCTCCAGCTGTACGCGCTCTGCGCGCCCCACCTCGGCGTGGGCGGGAGCGGCAACCGCGCGTACGTGCTCGACGCGGGGGGCCGGATGGTCCTCGCCGCGCAGAAGGGGGGCCAGTGGCTCGCCCTCGGGGCCACGGTGCCTTTCTCCCGCCTGTCCTGCGGCTTCGTCGGCCGCAGCGACGGGTGGACGGACCTGCACGACAACATGGCCATGGACTGGGAGTTCGACCGCGCGACGGACGGCAACGTCGCCCTCACCGGGGAGATGGACCTGGGCGGCGCCGCGGAGTTCACGCTCGGCCTGGCGTTCGGCGAGAGCGTCCAGAGCGCGGTCGACGCGCTGTTCGAGTCCCTCGCCGTCCCGTTCCGCGAGCAGCGCACGCGGTTCGTCGACCAGTGGGACCGGGCGTGCCGGAGCCTCCGCCCGTTGCGGGCGGCGGCCCGCGGCGAGCACACGCTCTACCACGGGAGCGCGAGCCTCCTCCTCGCCCACGAGGACAAGACGTACCCCGGCGCGCTGATCGCCTCCCTGTCCATCCCCTGGGGCGAGGCCAAGGGGGACGAGGACACGGGCGGCTACCACCTCGTGTGGACCCGCGACCTGGTGAACAGCGTGACGGCCCTGGCCGCCGCGGGCGACACGAGCACGGCGCGGCGCGCCCTCGTCTACCTCGCGGTGAACCAGCGCCCCGACGGCGGCTTCCCGCAGAACTTCTGGATCGACGGGACCCCGTACTGGCAGGGGATTCAGCTCGACGAGGTGGCCTTCCCGATCCTCCTCGCGTGGCGCCTGCGGTCGCTCAAGGCCCTGGGGGACTTCGACCCCTACCCGATGGTCCTCCGCGGCGCCGCCTACCTGGTCCGCCACGGGCCCGCGACGCAGCAGGAGCGGTGGGAGGAGGCCAGCGGCTACTCACCCTCGACCCTCGCCTCGAACATCGCGGCGCTCGTCTGCGCCGCGGAGTTCGCCCGGGGGCGCGGCGAGGCCGCAACGGCCTCGTACCTGGAGGAATATGCGGACTTCCTGGAGGGCCACGTCGAGGACTGGACCGTGACCACGGAGGGGACCCTGGTCCCCGGCGTCCCGCGGCACTACATCCGCATCCTGCCCGTCTCCGTGGACGACCCGTCGCCCGACGAGGACCCGAACCGCGGCGTCGTCCGTCTGGCCAACCAGCCTCCCGGCACGCCGGCCGAGTTCACCGCCAAGGAGATCGTCGACGGCGGCTTCCTCGAGCTCGTCCGCTACGGCATCCGCGCCCCCGACGATCCGGTCATCCGCGACTCCGTGCGCGTGATCGACGCGGTCCTCAAGACCGACACGCCCTTCGGGCCCGGCTGGCACCGCTACAACCAGGACGGCTACGGGCAGCGCCCGGACGGCGGACCGTACGAGGGCTGGGGCCGCGGTCGCGTGTGGCCCCTCCTGACCGGCGAGCGCGGGCACTACGAGCTCGCTGCGGGCCGCGACCCGAAGCCCTACCTCGAGGCCCTGGAGAAGTTCGCGTCGCCCACGGGGCTCCTTCCGGAACAGGTCTGGGACGAGGCCGACCGGCCGGACGTCCACATGCTCCTGGGGAAGCCGACCGGGTCCGCCATGCCCCTGGCCTGGGCCCACGCGGAGTACGTCAAGCTCCTGCGGTCCGCCGCGGACCGCGAGGTCTACGACCGGATCCCCGCGGTCGCGGACCGCTACCTGCGGCACCGCGGCCGTCGACGACCGCTGGAAATCTGGAAGCCGGGCCGGCAGGCCCGCTCCGTCCGGGCCGGCTCCGTCCTCCGCATCCAGGCCGAGGAGCCCTTCCGTCTCCACTGGTCCGCCGACGGATGGAAGAGCCCCTCGGACACCGACTCGACCGCGACGGCCTTGGGCGTCCACTACGCCGACGTGCCCGTGGCCGCGGATGCCGCCGGCACGATCCGGTTCACGTTCCACTGGACCTCCCGCGACGCATGGGAGGGACGCGACTTCGCGGTCGGCGTGCGGCCGGCCGCGGACCCGGGGCGCGGGGCCGGGGCCCGTCCCCCCGCTTGAGGCCGCCCTCCCCACCCCGTGGCCGGCTTCCGGGGAGCCGCCTCTCCTTCGGAGGCGCGACGCGGCGCCGGGGGCCGTGCCATCAGCGGCGTTTTTTCCCGAGAGTTCAAGGCCTGTGGCCGGATTAGTCCGGACGTCCGAGGGTGTGTGATCATGGCGACATCGCAGAAGGGGCGCGTGGAGAAGCTCTTCATCGGCGGCAAGTGGGTGCCGGGTTCGGCGGACGGCTACATCGAGCGGCGGAACCCCGCCACGGAGGCGGTCGTCGGTCGCGTGCCGAGAGGGACGCGCGAGGACGCGAAGGCCGCCCTCGAGGCCGCGGCGGAGAGCCAGGACGCGTGGGCGGCCCTGCCCGCCCCCGCGCGGGCCAAGATCCTCGCCCGCACGCGGGACATCCTGGAGGCGCGCAAGGACGAGCTCGCGCGGCTCCTGAGCCAGGAGCAGGGCAAGCCGCTCCATCCCGAGGCGATCGGCGAGATCGAGGGGACGATCGAGCACTTCGACTACTTCGCGGGCTACGGCCGGCGCATGGAGGGGACGGTCGTGCCGTCCGACTATCCGGACCGCACGGTCCTCATGCTCCGCCTCCCGGTCGGCGTGGTCGCGGCGCTGACGCCGTGGAACTTCCCCGCGGCGATGGTCGCGCGCAAGCTCTGCCCCTCCCTGGTGGCCGGCAACACGGTGGTCCTGAAGCCGAGCAGCGCCACGCCCCTCATCGCCTACGAGATCGTCCGCGCCCTCGAGAAGGCCGGCCTCCCCCGCGGCGTCGTCAACCTGGTGACGGGGCCGGGGGAGGAGGTCGGGGACGAGCTCGTGCGGAACCCTCTCTCCAACCTCATCACGATCACCGGGTCGACGGAGGCGGGCAAGAAGGTCATGGAGGCCGCGAGCGCGCACGTGAAGCGGCTCGTCCTGGAGCTCGGCGGCAAGGCGCCCTTCATCGTCTGGAAGGACGCGGACCTCGACCAGGCGGTCCGCGCCGCCGTGTTCGCCCGCTTCTGGAACGCCGGGCAGACGTGCATCAACAGCGAGCGCACGTACGTCCACGAGGACGTCTACGAGGCGTTCACGCGGAAGTACACGCAGGCGGTGAAGGCGCTGCGCCTCGGCGACCCGCTGGCCGAGGGCACGGACATCGGCCCCCTCGTCTCTCCGGACCAGCGCGAGAAGACGGAGGCCGCGGTCCAGGAGGCCGTGCACCAGGGGGCGAAGGTGCTCGCGGGCGGGAGCCGGCCTCCCGCTTTCAAGAAAGGCTACTACTACGAGCCGACCGTCCTCGGGGACGTGGAGCAGGGCTGGGACATCGTGCAGGACGAGGTCTTCGGCCCCGTCTCCCCCCTGCTGTCGTTCCGCGACTTCGACGAGGCCATCCGCTACGCGAACGACAGCCGGTACGGGCTCGCGAGCTATCTGTTCACGAAAGACGCCGGCGTCGCGATGCGGGCCGCGCACGCGATCAAGTTCGGGGAGACGTACATCAACCAGACCGGGCCGGAGCTCCTCCAGGGCTACCACACGGGATGGCGGGAGTCCGGGATGGGCGGCGAGGGCAGCGTCTACGGGGCGGAGGGGTACACGCAGATCAAGACCGTCTACTGGAACTACAGCGGCGACCTCCAGGTCGACTACCTCTTCCCGTACGGGGCGGAGAAGGTCCGCTAGGGGGACGGGCCATGCCGAAGCAACTCGCCCGGGCGCTGAACGAGCGGAGCTCGGAGATCTCGGCGGGCTGGGACAAGGCGCCGAACCGGGCGCACCTGCGGGCCATGGGCCTCGGGGACGCGGCGATCGGCCGGCCGTGGGTGGGGATCTCGAACACCTGGAACACGGTCACGCCCTGCCAGCTCGTCCTCCGCTCCGCGGCGGAGCGCGTGCGGGACGGGATCGAGGCCGCGGGGGCCACGGCCTTCGAGTTCGGGACGATCACCGTCAGCGACGTGGTCGCGATGGGGCACGAGGGCATGCGGGCGTCCCTCGTGAGCCGCGAGGTCATCGCCGACTCAATCGAGCTCATGGTCCACGCCCACCGCTACGACGCCCTCGTGGGGCTCGGCGCCTGCGACAAGTCGGAGCCGGGGACGATCATGGCGATGGCGCGGCTCAACCTGCCCGCCGTCTACGTGTACGGCGGGACGATGCTCCCCGGGCTGTACCAGGGGCGCAAGATCACCATGCAGGACGTCTACGAGGGCGTGGGCGCGTACGCCGCGGGCACGCTCACGGAGGAGGAGCTGCGCGACCTCGAGCGCACCGCGTGCCCGGGCGCGGGCACGTGCGCGGGGCTGTACACCGCGAACACGATGGCCTCGTGCATCGAGGCCATGGGGCTCTCCCTCCCGGGGCACGCGTCCATCCCCGCGGTGGACGGCGCCCGCATGGAGGCCGCGGAGGCGGCGGGCCACGCGGTCGTGCGCCTCCTCGAGAACGGCATCCGGACGCGGGACATCCTCACGTTCGACGCGCTAGAGAACGCCGTGGCCCTGGACGTGGCGATGGGCGGGTCCACGAACACGACGCTGCACATCCCCGCCATCGCCCACGAGGCCGGCCTCACATTCACGTGGGACGACTTCGTCCGGATTAACGACCGGACGCCGCACATCGCCGACCTGCGCCCCGGCGGCCGCTACGTCATGGCGGAGCTCCATGAGGTCGGCGGCGTGCCGCTCGTGCTCCAGAAGCTCCTGAAGAAGGGGCTGCTCCACGGCGACGCCCTGACGGTCACCGGGAAGACGCTGGCGGAGAACCTGGCCTCCTTCCGGTTCTCCCGGAGGCCGCAGGACGTGGTGCGCCCCGTCGAGCGCCCGCTCCGCAAGACGGGGGCGCTGGTCATCCTCCGCGGAAACCTCGCCCCGGAAGGGGCCGTGGTCAAGGTCGCCGGCGTGAAGAACCTCGTCCACACCGGCCCGGCGCGGATCTTCGACCTCGAGCAGGACGCCCTGCGCGCGGCCGAGAAGCGCGAGATCCGCGCAGGCGACGTCGTCGTCATCCGGTACGAGGGGCCGCGCGGCGGGCCCGGGATGCGCGAGATGCTCGCGGTGACCGCGATCCTCTTCGGGCTCGGCCTCGGCGAGAAGGTGGCCATGGTCACGGACGGCCGCTTCTCCGGCGCGACCCGCGGCCTCATGGTCGGGCACGTCTGCCCGGAGGCCATGCTCGGCGGCCCGATCGCCCTCCTGGAGGAGGGGGACCGGATCACGATCGACGCGGAGAAGCGCCGGCTCGAGGTGGCGCTGTCCGAGAAGGAGCTCCGCGCGCGTCGCGACAAGTGGAGCCCTCCCAAGCCGCGGTACGCCCATGGGGCGCTGGCCAAGTTCGCCCAGACTGCGCAGCCCGCGAACCTCGGGGCCACCACGAGCCCGTGAGCCGCGCGGAAGCGGGTCTCACTCCTTCAGGAGCAGGACGCGGGACGGTCCGCCGTCGCACGCGAGGCGGAGCGGGAGCCCGAGGAACGTGTACTCCCCCGCGGGCACGCCGGAGAGGTCCAGCCCCTCGAACAGGGTGAGGTGGTCGATGAGCATCTCGTGGACGTCATCGTCGCCGCCGAACTTCTTCACGCTCAGGTAGTCGAAGCCCAGGGTCCGCACGCCCGAGTCGACGAGGAACCGCGCCGCATCCATCTTCACGTGGGCGAAGTCCGTGCGGAAGGAAGTGAAGCCGCGCTCCGAGTTCCGCGTCTTCAGGACAACGATGTCCCCGCGGGCGATGGCCCGTCCCTCCAGGTCCTTCCGGTGGATCTCCTCGCCCGCCTGGGTGAGGTCGAGGACCTTGCAGCGGCCGACAAAGCTCTCGAGGGGAAGGGAATCCACGCCCGGCGCGCCGTTCCGGATGTGGAGGGGCGAGTCCACGTGGGAGCCCGTGTGGCTGCCCAGGGTCAGCGTGGATTCGTTGGTCGTCTTCTCGGGGATGGATGCGTACCGCCGGATCCTCGGAGAGGGGTTGCCGGGGTACACGATCATGTCTTCGCGGATGGGCAGGGAAACGTCGTACATGCGGGGCACCGAAGTCACTTCCACGGGTTGCAGACTTCCCGACGACGCGGGCGTTCATACGGCTTGCGCGCCAGGTCCGCCTAGAAGCCCATCGCGCAACCGTCCGCGCGGGGGTCGCTCCCGCCGCACAGGACGCCCGTCTTCGGGTCCCGCAGGATGACCTGTCCCCGCCCGAAGACCGCACGCTCGTGCCCCGTCACGCGTTGGACGCGATGTCCGCGGGTCTTCAGGGCGGCGAGTGTGCGCGCGGGGATCCCCTCCTCGAGGAGGACAACCCCTCCCGGGTCCCCTTCGTCCAGGCAGAGTCGCGGTCGGTCGAGCGCCGCTTGGGGGTCCAGGCCGCAGAGGAGCCCGAGGAGCACCTGCACATGGCCCTGGGGCTGCATGAACCCGCCCATCACCCCGAAGGAGGCGAAGAGGGACCCGTCCGCCTCCCGCGTCGCCAGGGCCGGGATGATCGTGTGGTAGGGTCGCTTCCCCGGGGCGAGCGCGTTCGGATGCCCGGGTTCGAGGGAGAAGTTCGCTCCGCGGTTCTGGAGGGGGAAGCCGGTTCCCTCGGGGACGATTCCCGTGCCGAATCCCATGCAGTTGCTGTTGATGAAGGAGCAGGCGTCGCCCGCTCCGTCCACCACGCTGAAGTAGACCGTGTCGGGGCCCGCCTTCAGGCGTCCCGCGGCGGCCCGGGGGTTCGCCTTCCGGGGGTCCACGAGGGCCGCTCGCCGTTTCGCGTAGGCCGGGTCCAGGAGCGCCTTCGTCGGGACCTCCGCCTTCGCGGGATCCGCTACATAGCGCTGCGCGTCCGCGAACGCGAGGCGAAGGGACTCGATGAGAAGATGGAGGCCATCCGGGCTCAGAAGGTCCTGGGGCACTGCGAGCTCGGAGAGGATGTTGAGGGCGAGGAGTGCGACGATCCCCTGCCCGTTGGGCGGGCATTCCCACAGGCGCACGCCGCGGTAGACCGTGTGGATGGGCTCGTCCCACGTGGAGTGGTGGGCCGCGAGGTCCTCCTCCGTCATCACGCCTCCCGAGGCCTGCACCGCGGTGGCGATTCGCTTCGCGAGGTCGCCGCGGTAGAACGCCTCCTTGCCGTCCTTCGCGATCGCGCGGAAGGTCCGCGCGAGGCCCGGATTGCGAAAGACCTCTCCGGCCGCGGGCGCGCGTCCTTCGATCAGGAGCTGGTGGCCGCCCAACGCATGTCCCAGCTGCCGGGGCACGCCGCGGGCCCAGTAGTATGCCGTGATGGGTTCGACCGGGAAGCCCTCCTCGGCCAGGCGAGAGGGCGTCGCGAGGATCCGGTCCATCTCCAGGGACCCGTGCCGCTCGACCAGGTCGCACCATCCCGCGCACGCGCCGGGCACGGTCACGTTGTGGGCGTGGAGGGGCGGCAGCTCCTTCCCGAACCCCTGCTCCCGCAGGAGGTCCAGCGTGAGCCGCGCGGGCGCCCGACCGGAGCCGTTGAGCGCGGTCACCTTGCCGCTCCCTCCGTCGTAGAACAGGGCGAAGCAGTCCCCGCCGAGTCCCGTGGAGGTGGGCTCCGTGAGGGCCAGGGTGGCTGCGGTGGCCACGGCCGCGTCCGCGGCGTTCCCTCCCTGTCGCAGGATCTCCAGGCCCGCCTCCGTGGCCAGGGGCTGGCTCGAGGCCACGAGCCCGTGGCGTGCGAACACAGGAGACCGTCGGGAGGCGAAGGGCAGCGGGGGCTCGGCCATGGCGGGATCGCGAAGCCTGAATCCGCCTCCCGGTATTTCCCGTCTCCCCGATTCTTCGCTCGTGGAGGTTCGGTCAGGCCCGTACCTACGGGAAGTTTATATCCGGGGCCTCCCCAATTCCCGCTCCCCCATGGCCACGAAGAAGTGCCCCGTCTGCGGCGTCTCCGTGAAGACGGAGAACCTGGAGCGGCACCTGCGGAACCAGCACCCCAAGGACCAGGTCGACCTGTCGGAGACCCTCACGGAGGAGGAACGCGAGGCGATCCGGGAGAAGAAGTCCGCAGGACGGACAGGACTGACGCGCGGAGGGCGCCGGATCATCGTGGTCGCCGCGATCGTCCTCGTCGTCGTGATCGGCCTCGCGGCCGCCCTTCCGTACCTCATCCCTCCCCCCGCGACCGTGGGCAACCCGGCTCCCAATTGGACCCTGACCTCGACGGACGGCGTCACAATCACCCTGTCCGCGTGGCGCGGGAGCCCCGTCCTCATCGAGTTCATGGACGTGGACTGCCCCTACTGCCAGCAGGAGGCGCCCACGCTCGGCTCCATCTACCCGAACTACAGCGGCCGCGGCGTGCAGTTCGTCAGCATCGACATCAACTTCGAAGGCCAGGCGGACACCGCGGCTCGGATTGCGACGTTCCAAAGCACGTACAATACGCCGTGGCCCTACTGCCTCGATCCGCAGGGCATCCAGGGGGTCGCGGCCAAGTATGGCGCGACCTCGACGCCCACCTCCTTCATCATTAACAAGGACGGCACGATCGGCGCGAAGCTCGTCGGGGTGCAGCCCGTCGCCAACTTCATCTCCGCGCTGAACTCCGCACTCGGAGGATAGATGGTGCGGGAGCCCCTGTCCCGGGCGGACCTGCTCCTGTTCGGGATGCTCCTGTCCGTGGCGGGCGCGGCCGACTCGGCGTACCTGGTCTGGGAGAAGTACGTCGCCGCGGCCTCTCAGGTGTGCGACATCAACCCCTTCTTCAACTGCACCGTGGTGCAGACCAGCGTCTACTCGTCCGTCTACGGCATCCCGACCGCGGCCTTCGGCCTGGCCGGGTTCCTCCTTCTGCTTGCGCTGTTCGTGATCGGGTTCCGCGGGCGGGAGCGTCTCGGACCGTGGCCCGTAGACACCTGGCTCCTCCTTGTCGCGTCCCTCGGGGCTCTCCTGGGGCTCGGCCTCTCGTACCTGGAGGTCTTCGTCATCCAGGCCGTCTGCCTCTTCTGTGCCGCAGGCTTCGCCCTGGACTTGGGGGTCCTGGCCCTCGCGGTCGTGCTGCGGCGGCGGACGACCCGCGGGAAGTGACGCGTCTCCTTTCGTCGTCCGCGCCGCGCCCCCCGCGGCGCGAAGCCTTTATGGCCGTGGATGGGCTGCGCCTCCCGGGGGAGGAACCTCGGATGAATCGTCGCCGTGTCTTCCAGATCGTGGCCCTCGCGGGAGCGATTGCGGCCTACCTCGCGATCATCGTGGGCGGGGACGTCCGTTCCTCCGGAGCGGGCATGGCCTGCGGCGCGAGCTGGCCCCTGTGCAGCGGCGGGCTGATCCCCAACCTGAGCAACCCCCAGGTGGCCATTGAGTTCGCCCATCGGGTCATCGCCTTCGTGACCTCCCTGGTCATCCTGTTCACGCTCATCCTGGCCCTCCTCTGGTACCGGCAGGACCGCCGCATCCTCACCCTGTCCGTGGCGAGCATGGTCCTCCTGGTGGCCCAGGTGCTCCTGGGCATGGTGACCGTCCAGTCGGACCTGGAGGGTCCCATCGTCACGGCCCATCTGGCCCTGGGGACCGCCACGTTCGCGACGGCCCTCGTGCTCGCCGTGGTCTCCCTGATGCCGCCCGCGGCCAAGCCGGCGGCCGAGGGCGCGCCGAGCTGAGCCTCACTCCACGAGGAAGTGGACCAGGAGCATCGCGGTGAAGGCGAGGCCCGCGCCGAGCGCCCATCGCCGGTCCTTGGCGCCCACCACGCGGGGAGCGAGTCCCAGGAAGAGGAGGATGCCGCCGAACCCCGCCTCGAGGCCCGCCGCGAACACGGAGACTCCCTGGTCCAGCGCGACCCCGAGCGACGTCGGTCCGCTCCCCAGGAGGACGACGGGGACGTAAGCCGCGGGGAGCGTGAGGAGGCCCGCGAGGAGCAGGCCCGACCATCGGGACGGCTTCCACCCTCCGAGGACCGCGGGGACCACGATGAGGGCTCCCTCCGCGACCCGGTGGAGCAGGGTCCCTCCCACGAGGACGACGGTCAGATTGTACCCCGGCGCCAGGGGACCCGTGTAGGCCTCCCCGAGCACCTGCCCGTCCGCGAAGCTGTGCAACGCCACGTAGAGGGCCGCGGCCAGGGCGAGCGCCTTCAGGGCGGAGGCATTCCCCTCCCGGCGCCCTAGGGCCATCCAGCCGGCTCCCATTCCCAGGAGCAGGCCTCCTACGGCGGTCGCCGCGCTGAGTTCCGGGGTCGTCTCGTACCGCAGGTACGCGTTCCCTTGCAGGATCGTGGTGCCCGCGTGGGCGAACCCCAGGAAGGCCACCACGCCGAGCAGAAGGCCCCAGACCATGGACTCATGATCGCGAAGCGCCGCGGGCACGGCGGCGAGGAGCAAGGCCGACAGGGGCAGCAGTCCGAAGCCGAGGGCGAGAAGCCAGAGGTCGGCCACGTGGGGTCACTTCTTCATGCGCGCGGCGCGGGTCGCACGGATCTGGTAGACCGCGGCCAGGCCGAGCACGCCCACCATCACGGTGAGCATGATGCCCGGGATGAGTCCGATGGGGAACCCGCCCCCTCCGCCCCCCGTTGACGTCCCGAGGACCACGATCATGCCCCACATGGTCGTCAGGTGGATGCTGCACCGGTACGCATACGTCCCCGCCCGCGTGGCGTTGAACGTGTAGTTCAGTGGGTTCGGGTGGCCCCCGCCGAACTCCGGGGACGGCGTCTCTCCCGGGGTCACGCTCGAGCTGTTGTCGTAGTCGATGAACCAGGTGTGGAAGGTCCCGTCCACCGCGTACAGGGTCAGCGTGACGTTCGTCCCCTCCGCGACGACCAGGGTGGGACCCGGCGCGGAGATGTTCGTCGGGCTGAACCCCCAGCCCGTGAGGGCGTCCCCGTACAACGTGTAGTGCGTGGGCGCCGTGATCGTGATGAAGCCCGTCATGCTGCTCGGATGGACCTCGCAGCGGTACACGAAGGTCCCGATGCGGTCCGCGGTGAAGTTCCAGAGGATCGAGTTGCCCTGGGTGAAGATGGGCGAGGTGGGTTCCCCCGCCGAAGGGGTGCTGCCGTTGTCGTAGTCGATGAACCAGTTGTGGTTCACCCCCGCCCCGTCGACGGAGATCAGGGTGAGCCGGATCGTGTCCCCGTAGTTCACGATGAGGTGGGGCCCGGGATTCGTCGTGTTGTTGGCGCCGAACCCCCACCCGCTGAGCGCGGAGCCGTAGAGGGTGTAGCTCTCCGTGATCCCCGTGGTCATGACGGGGTGGCTCGGCGCGGACGCCTGGGCGGGCGCCACAAGGGCGAGCAGCCCGACGCTGAGCAATGCCGCCGCGACCGCAGCGGCTTCACGCCGTGACGACAAGAGTAGCCACCATCTGGTAGTGGTTCAGGCCGCAGAACTGCGTGCACTCGATGATGTAGGTCCCAGGCAGCGTGGGCTTGAACCACACCTCGTTCACGTGTCCCGGGATCGCGTCCATGTGGACGCCCAGCGCCGGGATGAACAGGGAGTGGTCCACGTCCACGGAGACGACGTAGAGCCGAACGGTCAGGTTGGTCTTCAGGGTGAGATTCCCGACCGTGTGGATGGAGGGGCCGTTCGTGTAGTTGGTCCAGAACTCCCAGAACCACTGGTGTCCGATCGCCGAGATCGTGACGTCCGGGTTCTGCGGGACCGTGTCCGTGAAGGTCAGCGTCTCGAACGCGAGGATCCCGATGACGAGCAGGATGACCGCGGGGATGATGGTCCAGGCGGCCTCCAGCGGATGGTTGTAGGTCTTCGGGTTCGCGTCGGGCTCCTTGTGTCCCTTCCGCATCCGGAACTTCAGGATCGTGATCAGCATGACCACGCCCACGAAGACGCCGATGGCGAGGCCCAGGAGCGCCACGATCCAGAACAGATTGCCGATCTCCGCCATGCTCGTCGATGCGGGCGCCGCGGACGCGCTGGCCGCCGACACGAGCAGCGAGGCGAACGTCACCAGACCGAGAAGGCCGAGCTGGCGCGAGCCGTGCATCGACGCCGCGTAGACCACGGTGCTCTAAAGCATTTGCGGTTTGCCGAAACATTAGGCACGCCGAATTCGTTCTTCCTCCCTGCGCGCGCTGCGAACTCCGTCGTAGGTCGTCGAGGCGCGGCGGACCGCCCCCGACGATGTGGAAACCTTTTTCAACGACGCTGAGGTTGCCGTTTCGGCCGGCCTAAGTTTGCCGGCGGCGGCTCGGGGTCAAGCGATGGCGGGCGAGGTCATCATCCGTCACGGCGTGGAGGAGGAGGTTCAGCACGAGCGCGTGGGCATCTTCCGGTGGATCTACACCACGAACCACCACGAAATCGGCATCATGTACCTTCTCAACTCGTTGATCTTCTTCTTCATGGGCGGCCTCCTCGCGGAGCTCATCCGGACGGAGCTCGCCTACCCGGGTCCCACGATCGTCGACGCGAACACGTACTCCGAGCTCTTCACGATGCACGGGACCACGATGGTCTTCCTCGTGGCCATCCCCATCCTGGCCGGGTTCGGGAACCTCATGCTCCCGCCCCTGATCGGGGCGCGAGACATGGCCTTCCCCCGGATCAACGCACTCAGTTTCTGGCTCATCCCCGTCGCAGGGACCATCATGTGGCTCGGGGTCGCCAACGTGGGGTGGTCCGGGTACACGCCCTTGTCCGCCTTTGACAACGGGGTCGGCGTGGACATGTGGATCATCGGCCTCCAACTCCTCGGGATCTCGTCGACCGCGGGCGCCATCAACTTCCTGGTGACCGCCCTGCGTCATCGCGCACCCGGCGTGACCCTGAAGAATCTCTCCCTGTTCGCATGGTCCATCGTGGCCACGGCCGCGATCACCCTCGTCGCGACGCCCGTGCTCGCCGCGGGCCTCTTCGTCCTCCTCCTGGACCGCCACGGGCTCACCCACTTCCTGACCCAGATCAGCGGCGGCGACCCCATCATGTGGCAGAACCTGTTCTGGTTCTACTCCCACCCCGCGGTCTACATCATGATCCTCCCGGCCATGGGCATCGTCTCGGAGGTCATCCCGCGCTTCTCCCACCGCCCCATCTTCGGCTACAAGGCGATCGCCCTGTCCACGGTCGCCATCGCGTTCCTTTCCTTCGGCGTGTGGGTCCACCACATGTTCACCTCGGGGATCGACCTGAGCGCCCGCCTGCCGTTCATGATCATCACCCTGGTCATCGCGGTCCCCAGCGGGATCAAGGTGTTCAACTGGATCATGACCATGTGGGGCGGGGCCATCGAGCTCAAGACGCCCATGCTCTTCTCCATCGGGTTCGTGGGGATGTTCGTCATCGGCGGCATCACGGGGGTGTTCCAGGCGCCCATCCCCGTGGACTACCAGCTCCACGACACGTACTGGGTCGTGGGCCACATCCACTACGTCCTGTTCGGCGGCACGATCATGGGCGTGCTCGCGGGGATCTACTACTGGTACCCGCGGATGTCCGGTCACATGTACAGCGAGCGGCTGGGCCGCTGGCACTTCGCGCTCACCATGGTGGGCATGAACCTCGTGTTCTTCTCCATGCTCTTCCTCGGCCTGGAGGGCATGCCCCGCCGGGTGTACGATTACCCGCAGCAGTACTGGACCCTGAACTGGCTGGCCACGCTCGGTGCATACATCCTGGGGGCGGGCCAGCTCCTCTTCGCGGGGAACATGGTCTGGAGCTACTTCCGCGGTCCCCGGTCGAGCCCGGACCCGTGGGGCGGCGTCCCCATGACCGGCATGGAGTACGGCGCCCCCGCTCCGCTTGAGCCGGAGTGGTGGGAGAAGCAGCAGGCGGCCAACCTCGCCGCGAAGGTCAAGGCCGCGGCGGCGGCCGCGGACGGCGGTGCGCCTACGGTGGAAGGGGCGCCGCCTCAAGGTTCTTGAGGATCTCGTCCGCGAGGCGCGCGGCCGTGTCGTAGTCGCCCGCCTCGAAGGCGGCGCGGGCCTGCTTGAGCGTCTTCCGGATCTCGCTCACGTTGCGCCCCGAGTCGCGGGCCTTCTTGGCCGTCTCCAGGGCCTTGGTCATCCGATCCAGGGCGTCGTTCCGCGAGGTCTTGGGCTTGCTCGAGCCGTCGTCCTCCATCATCTCGTCCTTGAGGACCTCGGGCTTCGGCGGGGTGCTCGGGGCGGGCGGGGGGATGGACGCGGGGGGAGCGGGCGGAGGCGGCGGCGCGTGGGCCACGGGCGGCTCCGGGGGGGTCTCGAGGCCGCTGGCCTCCAGGGCCGCGGCCAGGGACTTCTCCGCCTCGATGAGGCTCTTCTCCTTCGCCGCGAGCTTCTCCCGCTCGACGGAAAGCCGCGTGAGCTCGCCCTTCAGGCTGTTCTGCAGCTCGACGAACGAGTCGTGCTGGGCCAGGGATTCCTTCTGGCGGGCGTGCATTTCCTCGGAGATCCGGAGCATCTCCTTCTCGCGCGCCTCGAGGGACGAGAGCCGATCGTTCTGGAGCCTGATCAGGTCCTCCTCGCGCTTGGCGAGGGTGCGCTCGCGTTCCGCGATCCCCTGCTCCATGGAGGAGAAGCGGTCGATCATCTCGGCTAGGCTGCGCTCCCGCTGGGCCATGACCTCCTCGCGCTCCACGAGGGACTGGAGCTTCGACTCGGAGTCCTTGATCTGCCCCTGGAGCTCCACCTCCAGGCGCTTGATCCGCTCCTCGCTCTCCTTGATGGACTTCTCCCGGTCGTTGAGCGTCCGCGCCCATTCTTGCAGGCGCTTCTCCTCGGCGCCCATCCTCTCGCGGTCCGCATGGGTCGCCGCGATGTCCTTGTCGATGGACTTGCGCGCCTCGCTGACCTCCTCTTTCTCCACGGAGAAGGCGGCACGCTCGGTCTGGAGCTTGGAAGCCTGCTTGTCGAGATCCTCCCGTTCCGCGCCGAGCCGGGCCTTCAGGGCGTCCAGTTCCTTGGCGCGGGCCTCAAGGGCCGACTTGGTTTCCTTGAACTTCGAGGCGGACGCCTTCACGGCGTCCAGGATGAGGGGGGACGGTTTCTCGTTCGGCATATTCGCTCACGACCGGAGGTGGCAGTTGGAGCCGAACTGTACTGCGACCGTATATAAGTGGTGCCGTGAAGAAATCAATCGTGAGAATGTAACCCCTCTTCTCGGTCCGTCCGCCTTTCGGACGGCCGGAAAACCGCGCCGGGCCGAATCCGCGGTCCACCGCGGGCGGCCTCGCTCATCCCTCGGGACGCTCACCCATCTTTGTCAAGAGCTGTCGGACAAAGGAAAGACAGAAATAGCCTCATCGTCGTACACGCGTCTGCACGCCTCCGAGAGAGGCGCGAGGGATGGAAACATGCCTGCACTCCGAGAAATCTCGTTCGACGATGCTCGGAAGATCGCGGTCGAGAAGGGCCTGCAGCCGAGCAAGGTGAAGGGAACGGACACGCTTCGGTTCTCCAAGAGCCCCAGCGAGAAGCTCACCGTGATCACCTGGGACGAGTTCCAGCAGACGGCGACGGTCCGCGGCCTCGCGGTCTACGAGTCCGCCGGCTGGATGAAGTTGATGAAGCGGCACTAGGCCCTCGTCCTCGCCATCGTTCAGGGACGACCATGGTCGACGTCGCGTTCGCAGCGACCGCCATGGCCTCCATCTTTGCCATCGTCGACCCTCTCGGGGTCATCCCCTTCTTCTCCGTGCTCACGGAGGACATGTCCTCCGTCCAGAAGCGCGACGTGATCTCCAAGAGCTGCCTGGTGGCCACGGCCACCCTCGGCGTGTTCGCCGTGTTCGGTCAAGGGATCTTCACGGCGTTCGGGTTCACGATCCCCGCGTTCGAGATTGCGGGCGGCATCCTCCTCTTCGGGGTCGCGTTCGAGATGCTCCACGGGGAACGGCCGCGCACCAAGATGACGGAGTCCGAGCGCACGGAGACCTTGGAGCGCGAGGACGTCGGCGTCATCCCGCTCGGGATCCCCCTGCTCGCGGGCCCTGGGGCCATCACGACGGTCATGATTTACATGACCACGCCCGTGGCCGATCCCCTGGACAAGATGTTCATCTTCGCCGGGATCCTCGTCGCGATCCTCACGTCGTTCTTCCTCATGCACTACGCGGACCGGATCTTCCGCCGCGTCGGGCGGACGGGCACGAAGGTCCTCGGACGGATCATGGGTTTGCTGCTCGCGGCGATCGCGGTGCAGTTCATCATCAACGGGATTATCGGCGCCTACAACAACGCGGTCGTGCACGGCCTCCTTTCCTAGGCGTCCTCCCCAACACCTTTTATCCGGCCCGCCGCATCCCCCGCGCGTGAGCCTGGAAGACGCGATTCTGGCGCGCATCCGGCCGACGCCCGAGGAGGAGACGACCCTCGAGGCCATGGTCCACGACCTCCTGGCCGCCGTGCAGGCCGTCCTGCGGGACCGGGGCTGGGAGGCCAAGCCCTTCGTCTCCGGCTCCGTGGCCAAGGGCACCCACCTCACCGGCGCGGACGTGGACCTGTTCGTCGCGTTCCCCGCGGACCTGCCTCGGGAGGATCTGGAGAAGCGAGGTCTCGCCCTCGGGGAGCTCCTGGAGCGCGGGGTTCACATGTACGCGGAGCACCCGTACACCCGAGGGTTCTACCGCGGCTTCCAGGTGGAGATCGTCCCCTGCTATCGGATCACGGACGCGAGCCAGAGGATGACCGCCGTGGACCGGACGCCGCTCCACGTGGACTACGTGCTGGGGCACCTGAACGGCGGCCAGGCGGACCAGATCCGCCTCCTGAAGTCGTGGTCCGAGGGGATCGGGCTGTACGGGGCCGAGGCGAAGATCCGCGGCTTCAGCGGATACCTCTGTGAGCTCCTGGTCCTGAAGTACGGTTCCTTCCGAGGGGTCCTCGAGGCGAGCCAAGGATGGCGCCGCGGGGTCGTCATCGAGCTGGACCGCGTCGCGGCGCGCAAGTTCGACGAACCCCTGGTCCTCGTGGACCCGGTCGACGGGAACCGGAACGTGGCCAGCGCGGTGTCCCTAGATCAGATGGCCACCTTCGTCCACGCGGCCCGCGAGTACCTCCGCGAGGCGCGGGAGGCCTTCTTCTTCCCGAAGCCCCTGAAGCCGCTCTCCGTGGCGCGCCTCCGCGCCCGGGCGAAGCGGCGCGGCGGGGTCCTCCTCGCCGTCTCCCTGCGCGCGCCGCAGATCACGGACGATGTGCTGTATCCGCAGCTCCGGAAGGGCCACCGCGCCCTCCTCGAACGCTTCGAGCGGGAAGGGTTCGCGGTCCACGACTCCCGGTTCGACGTGGTCGGTCGCGAGGCCATCTTCCTGTTCGAATTCCGGACGGCCCTCCTGCCTCGGGTCCTCCGCCACGAAGGACCTCCCGTCTGGGTCAAGAACGCGAAGGAGTTCCTAGAGAAGTGGCAGGGGAATCCGCGCACCTTGGCGGGACCTTTCATCGTCGGGGACCGCTGGACCGTGGACGTCGCGCGGGAGTTCGTCGACGCGGCCTCCCTCGTGAAGGCGTCCTGGCGGTCCCTGAGCCTCGGCAAGGACCTGGAGAAGTCCGCGAGGCGTTCCCTCCGGGCGTATGCGGGTCCCGCCGCGTTGCGGTCCGCCTATGCGGAGGCCTGGACGCGGCTGTTCGACAAGCGGTTCCCCTGGGAGCGCTAGCTCACTGGGGCACGACCGTGATGGACGCCGTCGTGCTGAGTCCCGCAGTGTCCACCGCGGTGACGCTGACCACGGGGGAACCGGCCCCGATCGGGATGTCCAGCCCGTACGTGTCCGAGGGCATCGGCCCCGACGTCCCCTGGCACAGGCTGGGGGTTCCCGCCAACGAGTCGTACGGGACGGGCGAACGGTCCAGGGTCACGTTCAAGGACCTCACCGCGATGTTGTCCGTCGCGCGGAAGATCACGTACACGGACCTATTCGACTGGGCCTTCGCCTCCACGCTCACGGACTGGCCCGGAGAGGCGGGGATGCACCACAGGGTCCCGTTGGCCGGCACGGTCATCGTACCGCTCGCGTTGAACGAGCCTACCTCGAACTGTCCGACGACGGGGCTCGTGTGGTCCCCGAAGGGCGCGTTGAGGAGGAGGATGGAGAACGCGAGCCAGCTGAAGAAGTAGATGCTCGCGTGGCTGAGCCAGTCCCGGCGCTTGAAGCCGTGGATGGGCAGCCCGAGGATGGGGAGCAGGAAGTACAGGACGCTGAAGGCGAAGATCCCGAGGAGGAAGCCGATCACGGGCTGGCTCAGGGCGTAGAGGAGGTACGCGAGGAGAGCCCCCACCGCGGCCCATGCGATGACCACGAGCGCGATCTTCGCGTTCTCGATTTCCTTGCGCATGTAGCCGACTTCGTCGAACTCGGGAGGCTCCCAGATCGCCTCCACTTCCTTGCGCTTTCGACGGGCCACGGGCGGGCCGATACAGGGGTGTGCTATATAGGTTGTCCTCGCGGCGCGTTCGACTCACTTCGGCACGGGAGGCATCTGGGCGCGGAGCCTCGCGATGTCCACGCGGAACTGCTGGATCGAGATGAGCATGGCCCCGACGAGGAGGCCGCCGACGAACCCGCCCGGCACGCCGGTCAGGATGCGCATCACGTTGGTGGATTCGTAGTGCGTGACCTCGGAGAAGAGCTGGTAGAACCCGTCAATGGCCACGGGGAGCAGGCCGAGGACGACGAGGATCCCGCCCGCCCGGTCCGGGCCGAGACGCGCGAACCGGCGCCGGACCCAGGCGGGCATCGCATTGAGCATGACCTGGCCCGCCGAGGTCGAGGGTTCCGCGAGGGCCGCGGCCACGAGGCCGAAGTTCGCGAAGATGTACATGGAGGTCATCCGGGCGCACATGGGCATCTGGTTGCCGTTGATCCACAGACTGCGGTACCAAAGCTGGTGGCACTGGATGTCCCCGAACGTGTACACGGCGCGCGGGTAGATCCACAGGGTCTGCCAGATGGCCTCGTAGTTGAGCTGGTTCGCGCCGCCGTAGTGGTAGGCCACGACGGGATACTGCGCGTACGGCCACGCGAACGTCCCGGGCGCAAGGATGGCGGGCGCGATGAAGAACGACGCGCACCAGAAGAGGTTCAGGAGCAGGAGCCCGAACAGGGGCTTGCTCCAGAGGAGACGCTGCCAGACCCAGGAGGCCACGTCCGTGAGACGGCCCCATTCGGAGATAAACGTTTGCCGGGACGCTCTCCTTCGGTGGACCGAAGCGGTCTCCCAAATGGGAAAGGGGAGGGGACCGCCAGGTCACTTCGCGAACTTGGCGGGGTTCTTCTCGAACGTCGACTTGCATCCCGGGCTGCAGAAGTAGTACGTCTTCCCCTGGTACGTCGACGTGCCGGCGGACCGCTTCTCGTCCACCATCATGCCGCACACGGGATCTTTGGCTGCCATGGTTCACCTCCTGGTCGTCCGACCTCTTGTACATGTTCCATTCTCAGATCCGCGGGCGGAACCGCCGCAGGGCCATCGAGTTCGCCACGACGGACACGGAGCTGAAGCCCATGGCGGCGCCCGCGTAGATGGGGTCTAGCAGGATGCCGAACCCGACGTAGAGGAGGCCCGCCGCGAGGGGGATCAAGGCCGTGTTGTAGCCGAACGCCCAGAACAAATTCTGGCGGATCTTCCGGACCGTGCTCCGGCTCAGCTGAATCGCCGCGACCACGTCCCGCAGATCGTCCTTGATGAGGACGATCCCGCCGGCCTCCATGGCCACGTCCGTCCCGCTTCCGAGGGCGATGCCGACGTCCGACTGGGCCAGGGCCGGCGCGTCATTGATTCCGTCGCCCACCATGGCCACGACCTGGCCCTGTTCTTGCAGCTCCTTGACCTTCTGCGCCTTCTGCCCCGGCAGGACCTCCGCGATCGCCGCATCGAGACCCAGCTGACGCGCGATCGCATCCGCGGTCCTCCGGTGGTCCCCGGTGAGCATGAGGACCTGGATGTTCATGGCCTTCAGGGCTCGGATCGCCTCGGCGGCATGCTCCTTGACCGTGTCCGCCACGCCGACAACGCCGACGGCCCGTCCGTCCACGGCCACGATCATGGCCGTCTTCCCGGCCGCCTGGAGCGCGTCGAGGGCCGGTGCCACGGCCGCGGTGTCGACCCCCTCGCCCGCCATGAGCTTCAGGTTCCCCACGAGGACCGGGTGCCCCGCTACCCGCGCACCGAGCCCCATTCCGGGGGTGGTCACGTAGTCTTGGGGATCGGCGAGGGCGAGCTTCTCTTCCTGCGCGGCGCGGACGATCGCTTGGCCCAGGGGATGCTCGGACCCCTGCTCTGCGCTGCCTGCATATCGCAGGACCTCTTCGCGGCTCATCCCCGTCAGGGGCACGACGTCCGTGACCGACGGCTGGCCCTTCGTCAGCGTGCCCGTCTTGTCGAAGACCACCGCGGTGAGCTTGTGCGCCTTCTCGAGGTATTCGCCTCCCTTGATGAGGAGGCCGTTCTCCGCTCCCTTCCCTGTGCCGACCATGATCGCCGCAGGCGTCGCGAGGCCGAGGGCGCAGGGGCATGCGATGATGATGACGGCGATGAAGATCGTGAGAGAGAACGGGATGGGCTTGCCGAAGGCGAGCAGCCAGACGAGGGCGGAGCCCGCTGCAATGGAGATGACCGCGGGCACGAAGACGGAGGCGACCTTGTCCGCGAGGCGTTGGATGGGGGCCCGGGCCACCTGCGCGTCCTCCACGAGCCGGATGATCTGGTTCAGGGTCGTGTCGGCCCCGACCTTCGCGGCCCGCGCCCGGAGGAAACCGGTCTTATTGATCGTCGCACCGATCACCGTGTCCCCGGTCTTCTTGTCGACCGGGATGGATTCGCCCGTGATCATCGACTCGTCGAGCGCGGAGGCGCCCTCCAGGATGATCCCGTCCACCGGGATGCGTTCCCCGGGCCGCACGACGAAGACATCCTCCAAGTGGACCTGCTCGACGGGGATCTCCTCTTCCTTCCCATCTCGCAGGACGCGGGCCGTGCGCGGAGCGAGGTCCATGAGCTTTCGGATCGCGTCCCCGGCGCGCCCCTTGGCGATCTCCTCGAAGTACTTGCCGAGCAGGATCAGGCCGATGATCGCCGCCGCGGTGTCGTAGTAGGTCGCCGGGTTGGCGACGGCCACGCCGAGGTACGGCAGGAACGTGATCAGGGTGCTGTACACCCAGGCCGCCGTCGTCCCCATGGCGATGAGCACGTCCATGTTGGCGCTCTTGTTCCGAAGGGCGTCCCAGGTCCCGCGGTAGAACCGCCAGCCGGCGATGAACTGGACCGGCGTCGCGAGGACGAAGAAGAGCAGGTTGACGGGCCCGTCGAGTCCCGCGAGCCACCATCCGAGACTCATCCCGAACGCCACGACGGCCATGGGGATGCCGATGGCCAGGCTGAAGAGCGAGAGCCGCGCCAGCCTCTTGATTTCCTTCTCCGGCGCAGTGAACGTCTCGAGGCACGTCTCGGAACAGAAGTAGTATGTGCGGCCGCGGACCACGGCGGTCAGCTTGGACGTCCCCTCGTCCACATACATGCCGCAAACCGGATCCGTCGCCATAGGGATGTCGTCCTGCCTCTCGGGTCACCTCGTCGAAGATCTCGGTGGGTCATCCCCGTTGCGCTTAACATTTGTAAAGCGACGCGTAAAGCCCTTTGCATCTTGGCGGGTAGCCGAGGAAGGCACATTCGCCCACCCCTCCCCCCCGAAGGCCCATGCCGCCCGATGTCCATGGTGACGTGTCCATGGCCTACGACGACCTGAAGGACTTCGAGGGGGAGACGTACTCCGGCATGGCGGTGGGCGGACGCCACGTGTGGCGCTACACGGACGCCGTGTGGCGCGAGGTCAAGGTCGCGCCCGACCGCTGGGACTTCACCCTGAGTTCCGTGAAGCGTCGGGACGAGCCCTCGCCGCCAGGCTCGGGCGTCCCCCCTCTGACGGAGTACCACTGGTACGTCCTCGCGCACCAATGGGTGCGGAAGATCGACGCGGACAGCTACCGCACGTTCATGTCCGGCGAGAAGTACAAGCTGGCCCACAGGCGGCCGCACTGGCGTGCGTGGAGTGACGAGTATCCCGGAAACCTCGCCTCGAGGGACGCCGTGGCGGCCATCCTGGAGTGCCGCCTCGAACGGCTGCGTGCGGAGACGGAGCCGCGAACCCTGTGGGCCCGCGCGGCTCCATGAACGCCCGGGATCAGCGGTACATGTCCGAGGGCGGCGTGCCCTCCTTCGGCGTCGCGGGCGCGGCCTGCTGCTTCAGCCGCTGGAGGTACTCCTCGAGCTGGCGCGCCTGCTGCTGGAGCGGCCCCAGGTCCACCGTGACGTCCTCGAGGAGCTCGTCGAGCGCGTGCACCAGGGAGACCGCGGCGTGGGCGTCGGGCAGATCCTGACGCGCCTCGGCCAGGAGGGCGATCACGTCCACGTTGCGCCACCGCCCCTCGTTCAGGAGGACCCCCGCCACCCCCGCGATCATGCCCGTCTCGAGCTGCGGGATCTCGTGGGTGTCCAGCTGCTTCCGCGCCGCGTCCGTGCTTCCGACGCCCCAGACGTTCGGCTCCTCGGTCCTGGGGCCGTCCCCGTCCATGGGCAGCCCCTCCAGGGAGATGATGCGCCGGATGCCCTCCTTCTTGGCCCAGTCCATGAGGGCGTACGCCACGGGCCGGTGGATCCGGGTAGGGAGGGGCATCTCGCAGATGAAGATGGCCAGCTTGTGCCCCGGGCTCGCATACACCCGCGCGGGGAACTTGGGCTTCTTCGCGTAGATCATGGAGACCGACGGGAAGTCCTCCGACTCCAGGGCGCAGACCTGGTCGACGGGGAGCATCTGGATCAGGTACGTGGTCGAGATCGTGCTGACCAGGCCGACGCTCGGGAACGCGGCGACGATCGTGCCGCCCTTCAGGTCGACCTCTTTGAGGGTGCGTATCTCCACGCCGGGCATAGAGAAACCTCGAATGCGAATGCGGAGGGGTGCGTAAGTAGTTTGGGCATGGAGCTCAGAGGGCTTCCACGGCCTTGACCGCCTCGTCGATCTCCTTGGCGAGCTTGGCCTTGGCGGCCGGGTCGTGCCACAGGTACGTCAGGTCGGGCCGCGTGCGCCGGCAGATGTCGAGCATCTCGTCGATGCTCGTGCTGCGGAGGACCTCGAGGACCACGGGTCGATAGGCCCGCAGTTCCGTCGCGTGGCGCCGCACGACGTCCGAGTACAACCAGAGCTCGCCCTTCATCCAGCGCTCCACGAAGCCGCGGGAGAGCGGCCGGACGCGCCTGGCGACCTGCTTCTCGAACGCTTCCCTGGCGAGTTCGAGGAGCAGCCGGTGTTCGGATTCCTGCTCGGTCGCCGCCACGTCGCGGCCCATGGACGCGGTGGGAAATAGACCTTCGGGTTTCCCTCGCCCGGGGCTAGCTCTCTGCCTTCTTGTGGAACACAAAGAGGGTCAGCACGAGAAGCACGGCCACCCAGAGGACAGCCGCGCCCACGACGGTGGCTGTGGACACATATCCAATCGGCACCAGACCCGAGTACCCACCCGACGACGGAATCGCGAGGGACACCAGCATCGAGAAGAGCGTGTTGGGGTCGAAGAGCTGGAGCACGACGAGCGTGCCGTACGTGCCCGGGTTGAAGAAGCTCCCTCCTGAGCTGAAGAGGACGAACGTGGTGACGAAGGAGAAGAACAAGTTGAAGAACAGCCACAGGACGACCCCGAAGACCACCGCCGTGCCGACGCTTTTCGCCACGGTGGAGAAAAGCAGCATCAGGAGGGTGTACACCGCGACGAGGAAGAGGCTCGAGGCCACGACCGCTACCACAAACGTCCCCGTGGGCGCCTTATCTGAAACCGCGGTGAGGATGCCGACCCCCGCGAGGAGGACGACCGTCACGGGGAGTGCGACGGACGCAAACGCACCCAGGAACTTCCCGAGCAGAATGCCCTCGCGGCGCACGCGCTGGGCCAGGAGGATCTCGAGGGATCCCTGGGCTCGCTCGCGCGCGACAGCGTCGAAGGAGATTGCGATCGCGGCGATAGGCAACAGCAGCCCGAAGAACGTGGTGACCGTGAGGAGCACGACATCCGCGCCGTTCTGGTACGTCGGCCCGGCATTCGTGTTCCCCATCACCATATACGACTCCTCGTACCCGTTGTACGTGATGCGGACCGTCTGGGGCCCGGGCGCCAGCGAAGTGCTGAAGAATCCGTTCGCATCGGGATGGCCCTCGGAGGTGTCGTTGAGGTATACGTTCGCACCCGTCGCGGGATAGCCCGTTGTCGTGAGCACGTGAGTGTAGAAGATTGTCACCGAGCCGGTCGGTCCGATGGTGGAACTCGTGCTAATCGCGCCGAGCGTGAAGGTCCGGTTAGAGAGGGTCTGATCGAAGGACACATAGGTCATGCCCATGAGATAGGCCCCTCCAGACTCAGATTGGAGAACGAATGAGGTGTTGCTGGGGAAGCTCGTCCCGAGGTCGGCCGAAGCCCAGCCCGTACTGTTCGTGGTCAAGTTCTCGATGAGCGTACGGGTCCCTCCCCCGTACGGCTCGAAGCTTGCATTGTACAGCGAGAGCAAAATCCCCGCCATCGGTGTCCCTCGGACATCCGCAACCCAGACGATGACCAGGTAATGGGTCCCGTCAGTTTCGTTTCGGATGGCGGGGTGCCCGAAAAGGTAGGCAGAGTTGGTGAACCCCATTGTGGGCGACTGGGAGAGACCGTACGACGCGCCGAACACGAGGAGGGCGAAGAGGACGATGAGGATGATGAGCCGCGGGCTCTTCAGATGGGACCAGAACTCCATCCACCCCACCCGCGCGGTCCCAACGAAGGGATTCCCAGTCATATCGGCCCGCCCCCGAAGAAGGACATGAACGCCTCCTCGAGCGTCGCCTCGGTCGGCCGGACGGCCCGAAGCCGGACATGGTTGGTTACGAGCACACGCGCGACCTCGTCCGCGATGTCCGCGCCCGACTCGGCCTCGACCCGGATGCCGTCCGGGAGCTGATACACCATCCGGACCTTCGGGATGGCCATGAGCTGCTGGACGACGGGCTGCGACGGGATGTCGCACTCCACCTCCACGCGCACCAGCGCGCTTGCGCCGATCCGCTGACGCAAGGCCGTCATGCGGTCCACGGCGAGCATCTTCCCCTTGTGGATGATGCCCACCGTCGTGCACGTTTGCTCGACCTCGGAGAGGATGTGAGAGGACAGGAAGATCGTCTTTCCCTCGCCCTGGAGTCTCTTCACGAGGTCGCGGAAGAACCGGATGCCCTGGGGGTCGAGGCCCCCCGCGGGCTCATCGAGAAGGAGGATGGGCGGGTCGTGGACGAGCGCCTGGGCCATGAGCAACCGGCGGCTCATCCCGTGGGAGTACGTCTTCACCTTCCGGTCCGCGGCCTCCTCGAGGCCGAGTTCCTTCAGGAGCGCCCTCGCCCGGTCCTTGAGCCCTGAGCCGTCCATGTCTTGGAGGTGACCCCAGTAGACCAGGTTCTGGATCCCCGTGAGCAGCGGGTACGCCCCCGACTTCTCCGGCATGTAGCCGACGGATCCGCGTACCGCCATGGGTTCCTTGCGGACGTCATGGCCGCTCACGGTGGCCGTACCCGCGGTCGGCGAAAGCGTGGTGGCCAGGATCCGCAGCGTGGTCGTCTTGCCGGCGCCGTTCGGGCCCAGGAAGCCGAAGACCTCGCCCCTCGCCACGTCGAAATCGACACCCTGGAGTGCATCCACGCCACTCCGGAATCCGGCATATCGCTTGCGAAGTCCCTGGACGTGGATCGCCATCGGCGTCGGCACGAGCATCCCCTCGCGAAGCTGGCACCGGACCCGCTTCGGCCCCTACCGGGGCTGAGGATGCTTAAAACCTCTGTACGAGTCCTGAGGATTCGAACGGTCGACCTTCGAATCTCGGTTCCCGTCCCGGCGAGTCTCCCGCGGCCGCCTCGATACTCTGCCGTGCATCACCTGCCATTTAGGGGTAGTAAGTGTAATCAATACCCATGTGCCAAATTGCGCGGGGGCGGGTAGGTCGATTGACTCCAAGGGAGTCACTGAAGCGCGTGTCCCAACGGGCGCGGCGAACCGGCCGTGGCTTCTTCCGGACGACGCGCGGCGCGGGGGAATCACCGTGTACGCGGAGAACGAGCGGCTCGTGTCGGCCAAGGCAGGGGAAACCCTTCTCCTCCTCGGCAACGAGGCGATTGCCCGAGCGGCCATCGAGGCCGGCGTGGACCTCGCGGCCACGTATCCCGGGACGCCCTCCTCCGAGATCGGCCTCGTCCTCGACGACGTGGCCAAGGACGCCGGTCTCCAGTTCCAGTACGCGGTGAATGAGAAGGTCGCCATGGAGGTCGGTGCCTCCGCGGCAATCGGCGGCCTCAAATCCCTCGTCTTCATGAAGCACGTGGGCATGAACGTCGCCGCGGACGTCCTCATGACCTTGGCCTACACGGGCGTCCGCGGCGGCATGGTCGTCGTGACCGCGGACGACCCGGGATGCCACTCGAGCCAGAACGAGCAGGACAACCGGATCTTCGCGAAGTTCGCGAACCTCCCGCTCCTCGAGCCGGCCACGGCGCAGGAGTGCCTCGACCTCACCAAGTTCGCCTTCGAGCTCTCCGCCTTCCTGGAACTCCCCGTGGTCGTCCGGACGACCACCCGGGTGAGCCACTCCCGCGGACCCGTGACCGTGGGCGACCGCGTGCCGCCCAAGGGCACGGCCCACTTCGACCGCGAGCCGAACCGGTTCGTCATGCTCCCCGCGAACGCGCGGGAGGGCCACAAGCGCGTCCTGCAGAAGATGCGTCTCGCCGAGGGCATTTCCGAGTCCACGCCGTTCAACCGCATCGAGGACCTCGGCAAGAAGGGCGACATCGGGATTATTGCCTCGGGCCCGGCATACCTGTACCTCATGGAGTTCGCGGACGACCTCGTGGGCAAGGTCTTCAAGCTCGGGCTCACGAACCCCGTGCCGAGGTCGAAGCTGACCAACTTCCTCCGGGGCGCGAAGCGCGTCCTGGTCCTCGAGGAGCTCGAGCCCTACCTGGAGGACCAGATCCGCGCCCTCGCGAACGAGTTCGATATCCGCGTGGACGTGTACGGGAAGGCGCAGAGCCTCGTCCCGCGGACGGGGGAGCTCGATCCGGACCTCGTGGCGGAGGCCCTCGTCCGCCTGGACATGCTCGATCCCAAGGCGGTCCAGCGGCTGCGGGACACGAAGCTCCCCAAGGTGCCCGTCCGTCCGCCGGTCCTCTGTCCGGGCTGCGGCCACCGCGGCGTCGCGTACGCGGCGCGGCAGGCGTCCCGCCGCCAGGACGTCCTCTTCCCCGTGGACATCGGCTGCTACAGCCTAGTCGAGTACCCGCCCACGGCCACGGGGGACATCCTCCTCTGCATGGGCTCCTCCATCGGCACCGCGGCGGGCCTCGCGGCGACCACGGACAAGAAGATCCTCGCCTTCATCGGCGACTCCACGTTCTACCACGCGGGCATCCCCGCCCTGATCCACGCGGTGCACCAGGGCCTCACGATGACCGTGTGCATCATGGACAACGGCACGACGGCCATGACGGGCCACCAGCCCCACCCCGGGATCGCGTCGAAGGACCACCCCGCGGTGGACATGGAGGGTCTCGTCAAGGCGTGCGGCGTCCACAGCGTCGAGACATACGACGCGTACGACGTGAAGGCGCTGACCAAGGCGTTCCGCCATGCGCTGGATCGCGAAGGGGTCAGCGTGATCATCGCCCGGCACGAGTGCCGCCTCCTCGAGCTCCGCGACCTCAAGGCGAAGGGCGAGGCCCCTGTCCTGTATGAGGTCATCCCCGAGAAGTGCACGAAGTGCGGCTTCTGCATCGATGCGTTCGCCTGCCCCGCCCTCGTCCGCCTGGAGGACGAGGGCGTGATGATCGATCTGGCCCTGTGCAACGGTTGCGGCGTGTGCGCGGACGTGTGCCCGCCCAAGGCCATCGTCCGCTCCAAGGAGGCGAGCGCGTGAAGGGCACGAGCATCGTGATCGGCGGCGTCGGCGGGCAGGGGGTCATCCTGACCGCGCGGATCCTGTCCGAGGCCGCGCTGACCCACGGACTCAAGGTCCAGATGTCCGAGGTCCACGGCATGAGCCAGCGCTACGGCTCCGTGATCTCCACGGTCCGCATGGGGAACGTCCAGAGCTCCATGGTCAAGAAGGGCGAAGCGGACGCCATCGTGGGCTTCGAGCCGCTCGAGAGCGTGCGCATGCTGCCGTACGCCCAGCGCAAGACGGTCGTCATCACGGCCCTGACGCCGATCCGACCCCTCCTCGTCGTCCTCGGGAAGGACTCCTATCCATCCCTCGAGGAGCTCCACCGCAACCTGCGGGAGAAGGCAGGTCGCGTCCTGGCCATCGACGCGGACCGCATCGCGCGCTCAGTGGGCGACCCCGTCGTCGCGAACAGCGTCCTCCTGGGCGCGCTCCTGGGTACGAAGATCGTGCCCGTGCCGCTGGAGCGGGTGAGGCGCACCCTCGCGGACCACGTGCCCGGGAAGCTCCTCGCGGCCAACCTGGAAGCCCTGGACATCGGGTACGGCATCGCCGTCCAGGACGAGTACTCCATCCAATTCGCATAGGTGACATCATGAAGGCGAAGGCAGCGGACATGGTCGGTCGGGCCGTGGGACCCGGGATCCTCCTGATCCTCCTCACGGTCCTGATCAGCGGCGTCTCGAACTTTGTGAACTTCTATGCGGTCCAGGGGACCAATTCGGACGCGTTCATCGCCGTGCGGAACGCGGCCGTCGCCCTGATGCTCCTGCCCCTGGGTCTGCTCGCGGTCCGTACGGTTCGGACCCGGCTGACCCGGGTGGACTGGGCCAAGCTGGCGGCGATCGGCCTGATCGGCGGCGCGATCCCCTTCCTCCTGTTCTTCCGCGGACTCCAGATGGCGGGAGCCAGCGGCGCGGCCACCGCGACGTTCGGGTACCGCACCCTGTTCCTCATGGCCTCCGTCCTCGGCGTCGTCTTCCTCCGGGAGCGCCTCTCGCCGCGCCTCGCCCTGGCGGCCGTGCTCCTCGTGGCGGGCAACGTCCTCCTCCTATCCCTCACGGCGCCGATCTGGACGGACGGCACCGCGTACGTGCTCCTGGCCACGGGCCTCTGGGCGGGCGAGTACACCCTGTCCAAGCACACCCTACGGAACGTCCCGTCGGGTACGGTCGGCCTGGCCCGGATGGGTTTCGGCGGCGCCTTCCTCCTCGCGTACGTGGCGGTCACGGGCCAGCTGGGCTCCGTCGCCGCGCTGACCGGCACCCAGTGGGGGTGGCTCGCCCTGAGCGCCGTCCTCCTCGTGGGATTCGTGGCCACCTGGTACGCGGGCCTCAAGACGGTGGACGTGGGCGTGGCGACCGCGACCCTGACCCTGGCGTTTCCCATCACCTGGGCCCTGGGCTTCCTCGCCTCGCGGAGCACGTTGGGCCTCGGACAGGCCGCGGGCGTCGTGGCCATCGTCCTCGGTGTGGCCCTCGCGATCGGTCTGGCGTCCCTCCGGGAGACCTGGGAGACGGTCCTCGTCTGGCTCAAGGCGCGGGTGCACCGCGCGGAGTGACGGATGCAGGGCATCCAGCTGGCGGCGCGGTTCAGCATCGCGACGAACCGCCTGAAGTACTGCGGGCCCGCGGACGCGGAGCCCGCCCTCTTCCGGACCATCGTGGAAGGCGGTTCGCTGGCCGCCTCGCGCACGGCCCTCCTCAAGTTCGAGGCCCTGGAACCCTACCTGACCGCGATCGCCGCGAAGCACGGCCTCGACCCGCTCGACCATGACGTGGTCGAGGCGTACTGGATCGGCAACGAGCTCCTGGAGGACTTCACCCGGGAGGACTTCCGCGGCGTCCTCGACGTCCTGACCCACCGCGGCCTCCCGCGGTCCATGGCGGACGCCTTCGCCGCCCATCTGCCCGAGCGGCCGCTGCCCCACCACGCCTTCCACGTGAGCTTCGTCGGCGTGGGGAACGTCACAGGCCACGTCAAGACCACGTTGCCCAACATGGAGGCCTGCCGCCCCGCGTGGGCCCGCGTGCTGCGCGCCGCGAAGGGGACGCTCGAGGTGGAGAAGCCCGCCCTGGAGTACGACCGCGGCCGCCTGCGCATCGGTGCCGCGGTCCGCGAGACCCTGGCGTACGACCGGCGTTTCCTCCCGACGGTCCGCAAGGGGGACCACGTGGCCCTCCACTGGAACTGGCCCGCGCTCAAGCTCACGAACAGTCAGCTCACGAACCTGAAGGAGTACACGCAGCGCTCCCTCGCGGCGGCGAGCGAGGCCCTCGCGGAGCTCCGGGCCCTCTGAGTCCGGTCGGGGAGCCTACGTCTCCACGACCGTGACGGTCCCGAGCATGAAGCCCGGGGTCACCATGGAGATCTCGTCGCAAGGCGCGAGGCAGTGCCAGGCGAACGTCCCCGTGATGTTGAAGTACGCCACGAACGTGACCACCATGGGGTCCGTGACGCTGCTCGCCACGGGGAGGGGCACGTTGATCGCGTAGCCGCCGCTGTCCATCGTGAACGTGTGGGACACCTGGTCCGGCGGCACCGCGGTCATGACCATGCCCTGCGCCGCGGAAGCGTCCCGCATGGTCACCACGTTCCCGACGGTCCCCTTGACCGCGGCGGCCGCGTTCGGGACGGGGTTCGAGGCGTTGTCGTAGTTCGTGACGGTCACGAGGACCGGGGTGTGCGTCGGCACGGTGAAGTTCGCGGGGAAGTAGCGGTCCAGGCCCGTCGCAAAGTCGAAACCGACCGTGAGGAACAAGTACTCCTGGCCGGGGACGACGGCGGCGGGCAAAAGGCCGCGGCTCATGTAGCCGACGAGCCCGCCTCCCACGAGGCCCACGAGGACCACGACGGCGAGGGCGAGGACCCACCCGCCGCGCGACAGGGGCCGGGATCCACGCATGTCCTTCGATCCGTGCCTCCGGCCCGGTTCCTCCTGATAGTCCAGATCGACCATGGGCGCTTCCTCCCGATCCGCTGGCCTAGCCGTGGGATTCCTATCTTGCTCTTGTGCATGTACCGTACGCGGGCCGTCCGTCGGGGTGGGCGGCAGGGCGTGAATCGCACCCATCGAGCGGAGATTCGCAGCAGGTGTCCGCATTGGTGTTCTACGCGGCCAGGGCCTACGGGTCTTCGAGCACGAGCGTGGCGCGGCGGACGACGAAGCCGCGGCCACCGCGGAGCTCGAGGGGTGCGCCGCAATCCGGGCAGAGGGCCTTGGGCATCTCGTGGGCATGGTCCGTGGGCATCTCGAAGGGCTTCGCTGTCTTGCAGGACGGGCACACGGCCGTCGCGGGGACCACGGACACCTGAAGGACGGCGCCCGCGAGCGGCGTCTTCTCCGCCTCCAGGTCGAAGGCGGCCTGGAGCTCCTTCCGGTCCAGACCCTCGAGCTGGCCCAGTTCGACGTCAATGGTCCGGCACGCGCTCGCGCCGCGGCTCTCCATCTCCGTGAGGACCGCTCGGGTGATCTGCTGGGCGATCACCGTCTCATGCATCGCCCGCCGCCTCGACCTCGTCCCAAGCCTCGAGGATGTCCTCGGCCTCCTTGCGGTCGATGGTCATCATGGCGACGCCGCCCTGGACGAGGAGGTAGTCTCCCTTGCGGGCCCTCAGGTGGCTCGCGTCCACCTCGCGCGTCCACCCGCGCGACGTGACAACGGCCCTCTCGCCGTGGACCTCGAGGACCTTGGCGGGCACGGTCAGGCACATTTCGGAGACCCCAAGACAGGGAGCCCTTTGGACTCCGTTCCAAATATACCATCTATATGTACTAAACGTTAGCGACGTTCAAGAGAAAGTGCCGCCGTGGAATCGTCCGGCGGGTCCGTGATCGAGATTCGTTTCCACGGTAGGGGAGGCCAAGGCGCCGTCATCGCGTCGGAACTGCTGGCGCAGGCCGCCTTCCTCGAAGGCAAGCATCCGCAGAGCTTCCCGTTCTTCGGCGTCGAGCGCCGCGGCGCGCCTGTGACCGCGTTCACCCGGATCGACGACGCGCCCATCCGAATCCGCACGAGCATCACCGCGCCCGACATCGTGGTCGTGCTCGACGCGGGACTCATGCGCACGATCAACGTCACCGCGGGCCTCAAGCCGGACGGGCTCCTCCTGGCGAACACGGACAAGGCGCCCGACAAGCTGGACGTGGCCTTCAAGGGCCGCCTCGCGACGATCGACGCCACGAGCATCGCGCTCGCCCACGGCCTCGGCACGAAGGCGATGCCTATCGTGAACACCGCGGTCCTGGGGGCTCTCGCCCGGGCGAGCGGCGTCGTGTCCCGCGACTCCGTCCGCAAGGCCGTGGAGCGCTTCGTCCCTGCGAAGCAGCAGGCCAACGTCATGGCGGTCGACGACGCCTTCGACCACGTCCTCACGTTTTTTTTTTCAAGCAGAAGACGGCATACGAGATTGAGCACGCC
>OFHG01000059.1_pt1:0-37500 | contig 49215 bp, 44 predicted proteins | sample 1521931 | NCBI WGS metagenome assembly OFHG01 (sample SAMEA2468438, study PRJEB22500) | soil metagenome | biome: Glassland; feature: Farmland; material: Clay | place: Australia | collected 2013-01-31 | depth 0.55 m
CCGCTCGCTCCTCCTCGGTCAATACAATCTCCGGCGCAACTCGCATTCGATTCTCCGCTTTGCATGCACAATGCATTGTCGCAGCAATCGGCAATTAAGTCGCGTCAAGAATGCAGCGCCACACTAGTAGGAGCGGCTTCGCCGCGAAAAGGGAATCTCATCGCGCCATAGGCGCTCCTACTTCCCTCCCGGCACGTCGCAGATCTCGAATTCCAGCGTCGCCAGGTCGCCGTAGATATAAGTGGCGCGCGGGCCGACGCCGGCAACCGTACCGGGATTCAGCAGCAACGTCGTGCCGTCCTTGATGGTGTCGATCTGCTTGATCGCGGGCCGGTGATCGTGTCCGCAGCAGACCACGTCCCAATCGCCGGTGACCGCCAGGGCATGGGCGTAGTGGGGGTAGTGCACGAGAAAGATGCGCCGGCCGCCCAGCTCCAACCCCGCGTCCTGGCCGTGGTAGTGCACCACGCTGTCAGGTTCCTGCGCCAACATGAACATGGCATAGGTGTCGCCCATGTTGTTGCCGTGGATGACATGCACCGGCAGGCCGAATTTCTGCAATGCGCGCAGCGCCGTCGGTGCTACCACGTCGCCGCAGTGGAGCACCGCCTGGGCGCCGCGTTGTTTGGCTTCTTCCACCGCCGCCGCAAGCAGCGGCCGGTTGTCGTGACTGTCGGAAACGATGCAAATTTTCATGGCGCCATGTTGCCACGCCTCTCCCCGTGGGCCAAGGGGCTAAAGTTCCCTCCGCCGCGGCCGCTAACGGTTCAGCACTTATCCGGAGGGCGCAATGATGGACATATCTTCCATAGCCGGCGCGGCGACTGCGATGAAGACACAACAGGCGGGCGCCGACGCCGCCGTTACCGTCCTGCGCAAGACTCTGGATGTGCAAGCGGCGGGTGCCTTGTCGCTGTTGCAGGCGCTTCCACAACCGGTCCCCGCCCAAAACCTGCCGGCTCATCTGGGCCAGAACCTCAACGTCGTGGCTTGAGGTGGCGGCGTCACTGTTTTGATGCCAAAAACTCCGGCTCCGGAATACTCAGCGCCGCGGGCGCGGGCCGCGGTGCTGACTGAAGCGTTCCAGCCATAACTCCACAACCCCCCAGAAACGTTCCTGCAAGCGGCGGCGCAGGGAGCGCTGGCGCCATTGCGTCACGAGAAATTCACGGCTTTGGGCGAAGTCGGCCTCGAACAGCGCGGCCACCTGCTTGGCGAAATTCTGGTCATCGATCTCCTGATTGGCCTCCAGATTCCAACTGAGATTCCAGCGATCGATGTTGCTGGAGCCGATGGAGACCCAATGGTCGCACAGCAGCATCTTGGCGTGGAGGAAGCGCGGCTGGTATTCGAATATACGCACGCCGGCGGCCAACAGCTTGGTGTAGTAGCGGCGCCCGGCGTGGCGCACGGCGGGGTGGTCGGTGTGCGGTCCGGGCAGCAGCAGGCGCACGTCGGCGCCCTGGCGCGCGGCGTGGCGCAGGGCGCGGCGAATCTTCCAGGACGGGATGAAATAGGCGGTGGAGATCCAGACGCGGCGCTCGGCGTTGCGTACCCGCTTTACCAGCGAACGCTTGATCTCCATGCGGGTCGGTTCGTTCAGGGTGACGCGGCCGGCGCGTCCGTCGGGCAGCGGCGTGAGCGGCACCCGCGGCAGCGTCAGCAGGGGTCGACCCCAGGCGTTCCAGGTCTGTTCGAACAGCCGCTGCCAGTCGGCCACATCGGGGCCGCGGATGGTGAGCATGACGTCGTGCCAATGGCGCGGATCGGCGGCGGAGAATTCATCGGTGATGCCGGCGCCGCCGACAAAGGCAACGGTGCCGTCGATAGTGAGCAGCTTGCGGTGATCGCGCCACAGGTTGCGCCGTAGTGCGCCGTAGCGCAGCGGGTTGTAGAACGCGACATGAACCCCGGCGGTGATCAGCCGGTGGCGGTCGTGGCGATGCAGCTCGCGGGCGCCGAAGTCGTCCAGCAACAGATAGACCTGCACGCCGCGCGCCGCGGCGGCGGTGAGGACATCAATGAATTCGGTGCCGATGCGCCCCGACTCGAACAGATACATCTCCAGCAGCACATGTCGCTGTGCCGACTTGATGGCGGTGAGCATCACCGGGAAGAAGCGGCCGCCGTCCACCAGCAGCTCGAAGCGGTTGCCGTTGCGCCAGGCAAAGCGGTTGCCGTCCTGATGCGGGAGCGTCGCCACCGGTTGCCGTCCGCTATGGGCCGGCGGCGCTGAGGTGGCCGTCGGTGACCTGAAGCACCAGTTCGCCGCGCAGCAGCCGTTGCAGGTCGTGGCCGGCGAGGACCGCGCGCCAGCCGTGGAGCAAGGCGCTCTGCGGGTCGCCGAGCAGCAGTCGTTCCAGCTCGCGGCGGGCGCCGAGTGCGGCGGGGCTTACCCGGTGCTGCTGCGCCCGCAATCGCAGCAATGCCATCATTGCGTCGGCCAGCGCCTCCTGCTCCGGTGTCAGGCGCGGCGGCCGTTGCAGCTGCGGCCATTCGCTCTGGGGTGTCTGCCGGGCCTGTTGCAGCAATTCCAGCCACAATGCGCCGTAGCGTTCGACCAACCCTTTCTCCAGGCCGCGGATGCGCGCCAGTTTGTCGCGGCTGTCGGGCTGGTGGCGCGCCATGTCGAACAGGATCTCGTCTTTGAGTATCCAGCGGCGCGGACGGTCGCTCTCCTGGGCCTGCCGTTCGCGCCAGGCGGCCAGGCTTTGCAATGCCGCGAGCTGTCCCCCCTTGAGCAGCTGCACCCCCTTGATGCGCTGCCACGCCTCCAGCGGCGGGTTGTCGTAGGTGCGCGGATCGCTGAGGACGGCAAAATCCTCCTGTAGCCACGCCAGCCGGCCGCTCTCCTCCAACGCGTCGAGTTGTCGCAGGTAGAGCTGTGCCAGGTAGCGCACGTCGTCGGCGGCGTAGTCCAGTTGTTCTGTGCTCAATGGCCGCTGGCTCCAGTCGGCGCGGCTGTGGGCCTTCTCCAGTTCGACCCCCAGGCTCTCCTTGACCAGGGCGCCGTAACCGATCTGATCGCCGTGGCCGAGCAGGGTGGCGGCCAGCTGGGTGTCGAACACCGGGGCCGGCGGACGGCCGCGCATGACGTGGAATATCTCCAGATCCTGGCGCGCTGCATGCAATACCTTGGTGATGTGCGGGTCATACAGAAGGTCGAGCAGCGGTCCCAGGTCGTCGATGCCGAACGGGTCGATGCAGGCGACCACATCCTCCGTCGCCACCTGGATCAGGCAGAGCAGGGGGTAGTAGCTCTTCTCGCGCATGAACTCGGTGTCGAGGGCGAACCACGCGTGGGATTGCAGTTCGCTGCACAAGACGCGCAGGTCGGCGCTGTTATCAATATAGCGTTGTGGCATGAGGGCGATGGTTTCCATGGAAATAGGGACAGTATACGGGCGATGCAGCTTCGTTGCCGCTGTAACAGCACGGAAGGTATCATGGGCGCGCGTTTTCAGTGCAGGTGTCTGTCACTATGAACAAGTTGCTCAAGGTCTTTGTCGATATCTGCCTGTTTCGGGCCGGCCCGCAGCAGTTGCCGGCGTCGGCTTTTCTGCTCGGGCTGGCATTGGCGGTCCACTGGCTGATCGACGTCGTGCTCGAACTGTTTTCGGCGCCGCTGGTGGAGTCGCTACTGATGGCGCTGCTCGATACCCTGCTGCCGCTGGCGGTGGTCTACGGTCTGCTATTGCTGTATCGGCGACCCGCGCGCCTGGAACAGACCGCCACGGCGTTGCTCGGTAGCGAGGTGTTGCTGGATTTACCGCTGTTGCCGCTCAGCGCCTGGGTGGTGTTCGGCGCCGCCGATCCGACGCTGCCGTCGCTGTTGTCGCTGCTGCTGCTGGTATGGGCCGTCGCGGTGGCGGCGCATATCCTGCACCATGCGCTGAACGTGAACCGTGCCATCGCGGCGGCCTATGCCGTGGTTTACACCGTCCTTTCCTATGCGCTGACCGTGCTCGCCGTCCACGGAGGCTGACATGCATATCCATATTCTCGGCATCTGCGGCACCTTCATGGGCGGTATCGCCCAGCTGGCGCGCGCCGCCGGCCACGATGTCAGCGGCCAGGATGCCGGGGTCTATCCGCCGATGAGCGACCAGCTCGCCGCCGCGGGCATCGCCCTGACCGAGGGCTGGGACCCGGCCGGAATTCCGGCCGCCACCGACATGGTGGTGATCGGCAACGCCCTGTCGCGCGGCAACCCCGCGGTCGAATACGTGCTCAACCGCAACCTGGCCTACACCTCCGGCCCCCAGTGGCTGGCCGAGTACGTGCTGCGCGACAAGTGGGTGTTGGCAGTGGCCGGCACTCACGGCAAGACCACCACCGCCGGCATGCTCGCCTGGGTTCTTGAATACGCCGGCATGGCGCCGGGGTTCCTTATCGGCGGTGTGCCGCAGAACTTCGGCATCTCGGCCCGCCTGGGCGACACCCCGTTCTTCGTGGTGGAGGCGGACGAGTACGACACCGCCTTCTTCGACAAACGCTCCAAGTTCGTCCACTACCGGCCGCGCACGGCGATACTCAACAACCTCGAATACGACCACGCCGACATCTTCCCCGACCTGGCGGCCATCCAACGGCAATTCCACCATTTGGTAAGGACAGTGCCGGGCGAGGGGTTGCTGCTGGCCCCCGTGGGGGACGAGGCGCTTAACGAGGTGCTGCGCATGGGGTGCTGGACACCGGTGGAATACTTCGCCGCCGACACGGCGGGGCCGGCCGGTTGGTACGCCGGCGATGTTGCTGTCGACGGCAGCCGCTTCGACGTCTTCTGGCAGGGCCGGCGTCAGGGGCGGGTTGAATGGGAACTGCTCGGTCGCCATAACGTTAATAACGCCCTGGCCGCCATCGGTGCGGCGCGCCATGCCGGGGTACCGGCGGCGCAGGCCATCGAGGCCCTTGCCGGGTTCAAGAGCGTCAAGCGCCGCCTCGAAATACGCGGCAAGGCCCGTGATGTGACCGTCTATGACGACTTCGCCCACCACCCCACGGCCATCGCCACCACCCTCGCCGGACTGCGCGGCCGGGTGGGCGAGGCCCGCATCCTGGCGGTGCTGGAGCCGCGCTCCAACACCATGCGCCTGGGCGTGCATCGCGCCACCCTGGCGCCGTCGCTGGCCGCAGCGGATCAGGTGTTTCTCTACAGCCCGCCCGACCTCGGCTGGGACCTGGCGGCGGCGGTGCAGCCACTCGGAGGGCAGGGCGTGGTCTATTCTGACATTGATACCCTCGTCGCCGCGATCAGCCGGGCGGCGCGGCCCGGCGACCACATCCTGGTGATGAGCAACGGCGGCTTCGGTGGTATCCACGGCAAGTTGCTTGACGCACTGAAAAGATGAAGAATTTCAACGCAAAGGCGCAAAGAACGCGAAGGTCGCAAAGGTAATGAATTCAGGTACGGTCCAAAGGCACTTTGCGTTCTTGGCGCTCTTCGCGCCTTTGCGTTTAATAGGGTTCCAACAGTGAGTCGCGACGCCATCACCCTCGCCATTACCGGCGCCTCGGGCGCCCCCTACGGACTGCGCCTGCTGGAGTGCCTGTTGCAGGCGGGACAGCGGGTCCATCTGATGGTCTCCGCCGCGGCCCAGGTGGTGATCGCCACCGAGACCGACCTCAAGATGCCGGGACGGCCGGACGAGATGGAGGCGTTCTTCGCCGCCCGCTACGGTGCGGCACCAGGTCAGCTCTCGGTCTACGGCAAGGATCAATGGATGGCGCCGGTGGCGAGCGGTTCCAACGCGCCGCGGGCGATGGTGGTCTGCCCCTGTTCCACCGGCACCCTGTCGGCCATCGCCACCGGTGCCAGCAATAACCTGATTGAACGCGCCGCCGACGTGATGCTGAAGGAGCGGCGGCAGCTGATCCTGGTGCCGCGCGAGATGCCGCTGTCGGCCATTCACCTGGAGAACATGCTGACCCTGGCGCGCCTCGGCGTGACCATCATGCCGGCCGCCCCCGGCTTCTATCACAAGCCGCAGCGGGTGGTGGAGCTGGTCGACTTCGTGGTCGCCCGCATCCTGGATCATCTCGGCGTGGCCCAGACCTTGGCGCCGCGCTGGGGGCAATAGGGACGGCGACCGTGAGCAGGCTGACCCTTCCGCTGTTTCCCCTGCATACCGTCCTGTTTCCCGGCGGCGCCCTGGCGCTGCGTGTGTTCGAGGCGCGCTACCTCGACATGATTACCGAATGCATGAAGCACGACTGCGGTTTCGGCGTCTGTCTGATCCGCGAGGGCGACGAAGTGGGACAGGCGGCCATCCCTTATGAGGTGGGCACCCTGGTGCGGATCAGCTATTTCGACCGTCGTGCCGACGGCTTGCTCGGGATCACGGTCAGCGGCGAGCGCCGCTTCCGCATCGTCGACAGCGAGGTGCTGCCCAACCATCTGCGCCGCGGCGAGGTGGAGCTGCTGTCGCCGGAGAGCGACTGCGCACTGCCTGAGGTCTACCGCTCCATGGTGGAGCCGTTACAGCAGATCCTCGAGCAGCTCGGCTATCCCTATGCCAAGCTGGAGCGTCGTTATGACGACGCCGCCTGGCTCGGCGCCCGGCTGGCGGAGCTGCTGCCGCTCAAGCTGGAGCTGAAGCAATACCTGTTGCAGATGGACGACCCGCTGGCGCGGCTGGAGCGGTTGCGCGCCGTGCTCGACAGCGGCGATTACTCATGAGACGGCGCACGCAGCAGCAGCACCGTGCCGCCGGTTGAGCGCCGCTGCGGTTGCGGCGACCATCCCGCCAGTTTCAAATCATGTTGCAGTACGCGCAGCGGCGCGACGAAGTCGCTCAGTGTGCGCGGCACGGTAAACGTGCCGAGGATTGTCATCGGGCCGAGGTAGGCGACGTTGCCGAGCCACAGCGGCGTGGCGCCCGGCTGCAACACGGCGTCGCCCGGCCACAGGCGCAAGGCCAGCACCTTCCCCCCCTCCACCTTGAGCAGCAGCAGGCGCTGGCGATGGCCGGCATGCACCTGGGGCAGCACCGGCAAGCGCGCCAGCACCGGACGTTGCGACAGCCATTGCAGCCAGTTGACGGCGTTGGCGTTGACCGCAGGCCGCCAGCCCTGCCGCGCCAACGCCTGTTGCAGCGGCGCCAGCGCTCCGGCGTATTGCAGCGTCAGCGGCTGGCGGCGGCGGCCGCGCACATCGCCGCGTTCCGCCGGCAGTTGCGCCCAGCCGCTGCGTTGCCAAGCGTTGATGGCAAGGGTGCGCTGGGGATAGCGGGGCGCATAGCGGGCGAGCTCGGTATCGAAGCGGGCGGCGTGATACCAGACGCCTGCCGCGGCGAGACTCAGCAATGCCACCAGCAGCAGCGGCCGGGTGGCCGGTCGGCTGCCGCCGTGGCGCAGGTAGCCGATGCCCAACAGCGCCACCCACAACAGCCCCAGCGACAGGCCGGCCAGCACCTCCGACAGGCGTTGCATGGCGAAATAGAGCAGAGCAAAGGCGATGGCGCTAAGCAACAGTGCCGCCGCTCCATAGATGAGCCAGCGCCATCGCTCGTCCACCTCGTGTCCGAGCAGTACCGCGAGAAAACCGTACAGCACGGCCGCGTAGATGATCGGCGTGGCGCCGGAGACGGCGGCGAACAACAGTCCCGGCAGGGCGCTGAACAGCAGCGCGAACAGCGCGGCGGAGAGCCACAACAGCACCGCGTGGAGATGGCGGCGCCATGCCAGCCAACCCAGTACGGCGGTAAACAGTGCCGCGAGTACCACGCGGTCGCCGAGGGCCGCGAGGTTCAACAGGATGGGGTCACCCCAGGGGGTGCGGAGGGCCGCCAGGGCGTTGCCTACCATCTCGTCCAGGTTGGGCAGGATGCCGCCCATCGCCTGCAACACCCACAACAGGGTGACGCCGGCGCACAGCAGCAGCAGGCCGAGCAGCGTCAGGGCGCGCGCCTCGCTGTGCTGCGGGTCGAGCAGGGCGGCGGGCAGGCGGCCGAGGCGTGGATGGCGTTCGCCCCAGGCCAGTGCCCAGCGCAGCAGGGGATAGGTGTGGCGGTGATAGAGGTTGAACAACCGGCGCGTCAGCCACAGCACCAGGAACAGCAGCATCAGCAGCGTGCCGAGCAGCAGGGCGAGGCGCGTCGCTACCTCCGCGGCGATGCCGAGGGTGGCAGCGAACACCATCCCCGGCAGCACGTAGACCGGCGCCCATAGCAGGCCGGAGATGACGTTGACCGGGATGAAGCGGCGTGTCGGCATCTCCAGCATCCCCGCCACCAGCGGGATCACCGGCCGGATCGGACCGATGAAGCGTCCCAACACGATGCTCTTGCCGCCGTGGAGATAAAAGAAATTGGTGGCCTGGGCCAGCAGTTCCGGATGGCTGCGCAGCGGCCAGATGGTGCGAATGCGCTGGTGATAGTGTTTGCCCAGCCAGAAGCTGACGCCGTCGCCGCCGATGGCGCCGAGCGCGGCCCAGGCCAGGGTCGGCCACAGCGGCAGGGTGTCGGCGCCGACCAGCGCGCCGACGCCGAACATCAGCACCGCGCCCGGCAGGAACAGCCCCACCAGCGCCAGCGACTCGAAGAAGGCGATCAGCATCACCACCCCGCCGGCCCAGGCGGGGTGGGCGCCGACCCAGCTCAGCAGCGTATCGATAAGATGGAAATCCATAACGCAATTTTACCGGTTGGCGCGCCGATTGCGGGTAGTATCGGGGCGTCTCACCATGTGAGCGCCTATCGCAAGAGTGCAAACATCGGAGCATTGACCGTTGGGGCACGGAGAATATGGGGATGGATAATTCCGTCTGCCGGCTTTCTCCGATCGTTGCCGCACGCTGCCCCGCGGTTACCTCTACTCGCCTTTGAACCCTGCCAGGAGGGACGGACTTGAAACTGGAGACCCTTGCCATTCACGGCGGCTATACGCCGGAGCCCACTACCAAGGCGGTGGCGGTGCCCATCTATCAGACCACCTCCTACGCCTTCGACGATACCCAGCACGGTGCCGATCTGTTCGATCTGAAGGTGTCGGGCAACATCTACACCCGCATCATGAATCCGACCAACGCCGTGCTGGAACAGCGGGTGGCGGCGCTGGAAGGGGGCGTGGGTGCGCTGGCCGTGGCCTCGGGCATGGCGGCGATCACCTACGCGGTGCAGACCCTGTGCGAGGTGGGCGACAACATCGTCACCACCTCGCGCCTCTACGGCGGCACCTACAATCTGTTCGCCCACACCCTGCCGCGCATGGGCATCGAGGTGCGCTTCGCCGCGCACGACGATATCGACGCGCTGGCGGCGCTGCTCGACGAGCGCACCAGGCTGGTGTTCTGCGAATCCATCGGCAACCCGTCGGGCAACGTGGTGGACTTCGGCCGGCTGGCGGAGGCGGCGCATGTCGAGGGGGTGCCGCTGGTGGTGGACAATACGGTGGCCACGCCCTGCCTGTGCCGCCCGTTCGAACACGGCGCCGACATCGTGGTGCACTCGCTCACCAAGTACATGGGCGGCCACGGCACCTCCATCGGCGGCATCGTGGTGGATTCGGGCAGGTTCGACTGGAAGGCGCACGCCGATCGTTTCGCCATGCTCAATACGCCCGATCCGTCCTATCACGGCGTGACCTATACCGAAGCCTTCGGCGCGGCGGCCTTCATCGGCCGTTGCCGCGTGGTACCGCTGCGTAACATGGGCGCGGCGCTCTCGCCGTTCAATGCCTTCCAGATCCTGCAGGGAATCGAGACGCTGCCGCTGCGCATGGAGCGCCACGGTGCCAACGCGCGCACGGTGGCCGACTATTTGAAGGCGCATTCCGAGGTGGCCTGGGTCAACTACCCCGGGTTGCCGGAGTCGCCCGACTATCCGCTGGTGCGCAAATACATGGCCGGCGGCAACGGTTCGGGGATCCTCAGCTTCGGCATCAAAGGCGGGCGCGAGGCGGGGGCGAAGTTCATCGACGCGCTGCAGCTGATCGTGCGCCTGGTGAACATCGGTGACGCCAAGTCGCTGGCCTGTCACCCGGCGACCACCACCCACCGCCAGCTCAACGATGAGGAGTTGCAGAAGGCGGGCGTCTCCGCCGACATGGTGCGCCTGTCCATCGGCATCGAACACTGCGACGACATCATCGCCGATATCGAGCAGGCATTGGCCGCGGCAAAATAATCGCGCACGGCACAAAATGGCGACGCCGCTCGGGGAGCGGCGTCGCCAGGGGTCTGCAAGCAGGTGGCGGTGCGCCAACGGCTGTCCCGCTTTTGCACCACGTTTTACCGGTGCGTCATCCGCTCAGACGCCCAAGCAGGGAATCGATTTCGCGTTCCGCCACCAGCCAGTCGTCCATTTCGGCCGCGCCGGAAAAGCCGCGATTCAGGGCGCGGTAATAGGCCGCCTCCCGAATCATCCGTTGGCGCATCGCCTCGTTCGTGTCGCTCGCTGCGGGAGAACCGCCGTTACTTTTGCGCCGCGGTGCCGCGGGCGCCTTGGTAGCCTTGGTCGCAGTTGACTTTGCGGCGGCCGATTTTGGTGCGGCACCGCTCTTTTTCGGCGCGGCAGAGGCCTTGGATGAGGCCGTCGCCGTAGTGGAACCTTTGCGTGTACCGACGGATTTTTTCTGTTCAGCCATGATGCACTCCCTATCCCAAATATGCGTCCGCAATGATGACATCAATAAGATAGTTCAAGTTCGTTATTGTGCTAGCGGTCTATTTCACTTCAGTGACGCGCAGTGACTTTTGCAAATGGCGGGCCTGCCACGCGAACCACAAAGTCGCCGTCAGGCTGAGCAGCGCCGAGAGGATGAACGCGGTATGCATGTTGACCTCCTGCCATACGGTGCCGAACCATAGCGCGCCCGGCAGGGCGAGAAAACCGATGGTCATGTGATAAAGGCCGAAGGCGGTGCCGCGCACTTCCGGTGCCGAAACGTCACCGATCAGGGCGCGCTCGGCACCTTCAGTAATGGCGGTGATCGCCGCGTAGATCAGGAACAGGGTGACGACCGGCCCGGTATGGGTAAACCAGGGGATCAACGCCAGCATCACCACGCGTCCGCTCCAGCCGGCGATCAGCACCGGTAGGCGGCCGAGACGATCGGACAGCTGGCCGGCGGGCAACGACACCAGCGCACGCAGGCCGTGGGCCAGTGCCCAAAGAAAAGGGATCCAGTGCACCTTGATGCCGTCCTGGGCGAGCCACAGCACCAGGAATGCGTCCGGCACCGCTGCCAGCGCCAGGCCGCCGGAGGCGAGGATCAGGCCGCGCAACTGTCGCGGCAGCAACGACCAGCGCAGCGGCGGCAGCGCCTTGTGTTCGCTGGCCACTGCGGCCGGCTCCTTCACGAACAGCAGGATCAACAGCACCGCGCAGACGCCGGGGATGACCGAGGCGAGGAACACGTGGCGCATGCCCATTCCCCAAGCCAGCAGACCCGCGGCGATGAGCGGGCCGATCATTGCGCCGGCGTGGTCCATAGAGCGGTGCAGGCCGAAGGCGCGGCCGCGCGTATCGTGGTGTACGGTGAGGGCGATGAGGGTGTCGCGCGGCGCGGTGCGTATGCCCTTGCCGACCCGGTCGCCGAAACGCAGCAGCAGGACGATCGGCCAGCTTCCGGCGATGCCGATCAGCGGCCGCACCGCATTGGAAAGGGCGTAGCCGCTGGCCGCCAGGCGCTTGTGGCTGGCGCCGCGATCGCCCTGGCGTCCGGCCCACAGCTTGAGCAGGCTGGAGGTGGTCTCCGCCACCCCTTCGATCAGGCCGATGGCCGCGGGACCTGCGCCAAGAACCGTTGCGAGGAACACCGGCAGCAACGGCGCGATCATGTCGCTCGATACATCGTTGAGCATGCTGACCAGCCCGAGAATGATGACGGTGAGCGGCAGATTGAACATATGGATATCCCTTGAAGATGGACGGTGACGACGCTGTGTCGTTATTTCAATATTAGAGCCCAGTGCGACATTCTAAAATGAAGAATTTTTGCCGCAGCGGCGCGGAGCGCACGGGATTGTAGTAGATACGACTCCCGTTACTCCGGTTTGCGGCAAATATATCCCGGCATTCCCGCCGATTAATCGGCGGGCCGTGAGAATCCTCCGAGCGCGCGTGGAGTGTACCAGGCAACCTTGGCGTAGGGTCGGAGGCGCAGCGGGGAGTGTCGTGGGAAGAGATGTGGAGTTGGCGTGAGCGGGATTTAACCGGCGCTGGCGGATGGCGCCACGTGATGTCGTATCAGTCCCAACAGTTGGTGTTGTCCCAGCGGCTTGGCACAGAACGTGGTGCAACCGGCCGCGATGGATGCCAGCCGATCCTCCTCCATCGCACTGGCGGTAAGCGCGACGATCGGCACGGCCGATTGCGCGCTGGCGGCTTCATAATCGCGGATTTGACGCGTAGCGGACCAGCCATCGAGCAACGGCATCTGGATGTCCATAAGGATCATGTCGAACGGCTCCTGTTTGAACAGGGTCACCGCCTCCATGCCGTTTTCGGCGAAAGTCAGGCGGCAGGGGGTGTCGCGCAGGAACTCCTTTATCACCAGGCGATTCATGGCTGAATCGTCCACCACCAGCAGTCGGGCCTGCGGTAGCGCCGAAGAGTTCGCGTCGTCGCCGAGCTTCGGACGCGCAGTTGCGGTTGGCTCGGCCTGCGGTAGCCGGACGCTGAAAATGAAGGTGCTGCCGCGGCCTTCTGAGCTTTCGACGGTAATGGTGCCCGCCATCGCTTCGATCAATCGCCGACAGATGGACAAGCCGAGACCGGTGCCGCCCCGCATATCCGTGCGGCTGCCGTTTATCTGGGTGAACGGCGTGAACAGATTGCCCACCTTCTGAGACGGGATGCCGATGCCGCTATCGCGCACAGCAAACAGCAACTGCGACACATCGTCTGGATCGCTGGTGACTTCGAGCGCGATATGGCCATGGTCGGTGAATTTTATCGCGTTGCCGATCAGATTGACCAACACCTGGCGCAGGCGCTGCTGATCGCCGCGGCGCCAGAGTGTCACCGCAGGGGCGATGTCGATACGCAGATCCAGCTTCTTTGCCTTTGCCTGAGGCCCGAGCAAGGCGGTAACGTCGTCCAATACCTGCGCCAGGCAGAACGATGCATCCGCGAGCTGCAAACCGCCCGCTTCGAGGCGCGATAAATCGAGGATATCGTCGATCAGCGCCAGCAAATGATGCCCCGCCGACTGAAAGGTGCGTACGTAGCTTTCCTGATCCTCGCTCAGCGGGCTTTGCTGCAACAAATCGGCCATGCCGAGGATGGCATGCATCGGTGTGCGTATTTCATGGCTCATGGTGGCGAGAAACTGGCTCTTGATGCGGCTTGCCTGCTCGGCGGCGTCGCGGGCACGGCGCAGCTCGTCCTCCATCAGTTGCCGCTCGGTGATGTCGCGTGCATTGACCACCACCGCCGCCGGTTCACGGTCGCCCAGGCGGCGGGCGACGCAATGCAAGAGACGCCAATGGCCGTCGTGATGGCGCCAGCGTGTTTCGGTAGCGACGCTGCGGGTCGGAGTTACCAGTAGCCGCGCCATGTTGTTCCGCATTATTTCGTGATCGTTGGGATGAAGCAGATCGAATATTGAACATCGTGTCAGCTTGCCTTTCGGATAGCCGAGCACGGCTTCGGTTGAGGGGCTGTGAAACAACAGTGCGCCGTCGGCGGCGATTGCGGCAACGATATCCGGCGCGTTCTCCACCAATGAGCGGAAATGCTGTTCCCTCTCCTGCAATTCGTCCAGTAACTGAACGTTTTCGAAACGCAGGCGAATGGAATCGACCAGGGTGCGATGGTTGATATGACCGACGAACAGGATGTAGATCAGGAACAGCGTCAGCAGAGCGCTGACGACCAGCTGCAATGGGCCGCCCTCGACGGCGATGGCGATTGCGGGCGGCCCGATCGCGATCAGCGCGAACAGGACCACGGCGCGCCATAGCGACGCCTGCGATGCTGCCACGCCGGCGGTGATGCCGCAGATCAGCAGCAGCACGAAGGCACTCTGCAGCGGTTGTGCTGCGCTGTAAAGCAGGACGCCTGCGGCACTCCAGACCATACCATTGGCGATGGCGCTGTTGATGAATGATCGACGCCAGTATGCCGGATCGATTTGCTGCCGCCGCAAGGTTGCGACGTAGCGCTGACGGTGGATGATATTGGCGATGGCGACCAGCGTGACTGCGGCGAACCAGCACAGCAGTGTGATGGCGCTGATTTTGTGCCACCACAGGACGGTGAGCAGCGCGGCAAAAACGATATTCAGCAAGATCACCGCCGTTGGGGCGCGGCGATCGAACATATCGACCAGCTCCGCCTGGATGGCGCTGGGCTGGGTGGCACTTTCGTCTCTGACCAGTGCGTGGAGCGATATCATTTTAGCGTTGCAGCCTCCGTGCTTGAATTTCTCCAAATCAGACCGTCATTTTAAGCCGGTTGCGCGGCATAACGCCAACCTTATGGTGGACGGCCAAGCGCCAATGCTGTTCAAGCGGTAATGAAGGGGTTTGTTTGCCGCTCATCGCCGATGGTGGAGAACGGACCGTGACCGGGCACGATAATCACATCGTCTCCCAGCGGCAGCAGGCGGTTGCGGATCGAGGCGATCAGCGTGTCGTGGTCGCCGCGCGGGAAGTCGCTGCGTCCCACCGAGCCCTTGAACAGCACGTCGCCGACGAAGGCGACGGCTGCTTCACGTTGATAGAACACCACGTGGCCGGGGGTGTGGCCAGGGCAGTGGATCACCTCCAGCGCGATTGCGCCGACGCTGACCGTATCGCCGTCATTGAGCCAGCGGTCCGGGGTGAACGGCGCCACCGTCGGCAACTCGAACATCGCCGCCTGTTGCGGCAGGGATTGCAGCCAGAAGGCATCTTCCTGTTGCGGCCCCTCCAGCGGGATGCCGAGACGGTCGGCCAGGGTGCGCGCCGCACCGGCATGGTCGATGTGGCCGTGGGTCAGCAGCAGTCGCTCCAGGGTCACGCCTTCTTCTGCGGCGGCGGCAAGCAACGCTTCCTCGTCGCCGCCCGGATCGATGAGCGCGCCGCGCAGGGTCTGTTCGTCCCAAATCAGGGAGCAGTTCTGCTGAAACGGCGTCACCGGGATGATGCGATATTTCATAGCGGAAGAAAGTTAACCACGGGGCGCACGGGAAACACGGGGGTTACCGCGGTTTGGTGCTGCGCCGATGATGAGTTGCATCTATGGTGCTGAGGATCTCTCCCTACCCCAAGCATTCGCATTCCCCGTGTCCCCTGTGTTCCCCGTGGTTCAATTCTTTATTACAGCGTCGCCAGCACGCGGCCGGCGGCGGCGATGGTGGCGTCGAGGTCGGCCGTGGTGTGGGCGGCGGAGACGAAGCCGGCCTCGAAGGCGGAGGGCGCCAGGTAGACGCCTTCGCTGAGCATGCCGTGGAAGAACAGCTTGAAGCGGTCGACGTTGCACTTCTCCACCGCCTGGCTGTAGCCGGTGATCCGCGCCTCTTCGGTGAAGAACAGGCCGAACATGCCGCCGACGTGGTTCTCGCTCATGGCGATGCCGGCTTTTTTAGCTTCGGCCATGATGCCGTTGACCAGGTATTCGGTCTTCTGCGCCAGTTCGTCGTGGAAACCGGGACGGCTGATCAGTTCCAGGGTGGTGAGGCCGGCGGCCATGGCCACCGGATTGCCGGACAGGGTGCCGGCCTGGTAGACCGGGCCGAGCGGGGCGATCTGTTCCATGATCGCGCGCTTGCCGCCGAAGGCGCCCACCGGCATGCCGCCGCCGACCACCTTGCCCAGGGTGGTGAGGTCGGGCTTGATGTTGTAGTGGGCCTGGGCGCCGCCGAGGGCGACACGGAAACCGGTCATCACCTCGTCGAAGATCAGTACCGCGCCGTACTCGTCGCACACCTCGCGCAACGTCTCCAGAAAGCCGGGCCGCGGCGGGATGCAGTTCATGTTGCCGGCCACCGGTTCGACGATGATGCAGGCGACGTGGTAGCCGTCGGTCTTGAACGCCTCGCGCACCGCCGCGGCGTCGTTGTAGGGCAGGGTGATGGTGTGCTCGGCCAGCGCGGCCGGCACGCCGGGGCTGCTCGGCACGCCCAGGGTCAGCGCGCCGGAGCCGGCCTTCACCAGCAGCGAATCGGAGTGGCCGTGGTAACAGCCCTCGAACTTGACGATCTTGTCGCGGCCGGAAAAGCCGCGCGCCAGACGGATGGCGGACATGGTCGCCTCGGTGCCGGAGCTGACCATGCGCACCATATCCATCGACGGCACCAACTCGCACAGGCGGTCGGCCATCTGCGTCTCCAGCACGGTCGGCGCGCCGAAGGAGAGGCCGTTGGCCGCCGTCTCCTGCACCGCCTTGATCACCTCCGGGTGGGCGTGGCCGGCGATGGCCGGGCCCCACGAGGCGACGTAGTCGATGTACCTCATGTCGCTCTCGGACCAGAGGTAGGCGCCTTGCGCCTTCTTGATGAACAGCGGTTCGCCGCCGACGCCGCGGAAGGCGCGCACCGGCGAGTTCACGCCGCCGGGGATGTGCCGCTGGGCGGCGGCGAAGAGTTCGTGCGAGTGTGTCATGGACGATCCTTAATAAACTGAAAGCGGTTTACCACGGGGAACACGAGGGCACAGGGAATTAAAATGCAGGGCGGAACAGCGCTTCCGGACAGCTGCGGTATCCAGTTACCGCTGTTTGAAGATGCATAGATACCTCGTGCCCCCGTGGTTACAAAAATAATCCGGCGATGCGCGCCGCGGCGGCGCGGATGTCGCTCTGGCCGAAGACGTCGCTGATGACCGCGAGCAGGTCGGCGCCGGCGCCGACCAGTTGCGCGCCATTGTCCGCGGTGATGCCGCCGATGGCAACCACGGGGATATGCAGTTGTCGTTTGGCCTCGACCAGCAGTTGCGTCGTGGCGCGCACGGCGTCGGGCTTGATGCCGGAGCTGAAGAAGCTGCCGAAGGCGACGTAATCGGCGCCCGCTGCCTGGGCGGCCAGGGCGCGCTCCAATTCGTTGTAACAGGAGACGCCGATGATCGCCTCGGGGCCGAGGGCGGCGCGGGCGGCGGCGATGTCGGCGTCGTGTTTGCCGAGATGGACGCCGTCGGCGCCGGCGGCCTGCGCCAGCGCCACGTCGTCGTTGATGATCAGCGGGGTGCCCCTTCTGCGGCACAGTTCTGCCAGCGCCTGTGCTTCGCCGAGGCGTCTGGCCGTGTCGCCGCTCTTGTCGCGGTATTGGACCATCACCGCGCCGCCGTCGATGGCGGAGGTCACCGCCGGGATGAGTCTGTCGCCGCCGATTAGGGTGTTATCCGTGAGGGCGTATAGTCCGCGTGACAGTTGCTTCATGGCCTCTAACCAATTTCGATGTGGGAGCCCGATTTATCGGGCGAATAGTCTGACGAATCATTTTCGCCCGATAAATCGGGCTCCCACAAGTCGGGTTCCCACGCATCCACTATTCTTCCTCGGCGCGCGCCCAGAACAGGCGGTTGGGCAGATGCTGGCCCATGCCGATGCGGTAGCCGTGCTTCAGGGTTTCCCAAGTATATTCCTGCGCCTCGTAGATGGCGGTGAACGGTTCCAGTCCCTGGCCCAGCAGGCCGGCGATGGCCGCGGCGAGGGTGCAGCCGGAGCCGTGGTAGCTGTGCGGCAGTCGCTCCCAGGTGAAGGTTTCCAGCTTGCGCATGTTGCCGTACAGGATGTTGTCCACGGCACCGGTATTTTCGTGGGTGCCGGTGATCAGCACCAGTTCGCAGCCTTTAGCTAGCAGTTCCTGGCCGCAGGCATCGAGGGAATCCGCCTCGGGGGCGAGGCGGCGCGCCTCCTCGCTGTTGGGGGTGAGCACGGTGGCGAGCGGCAGCAGCAGTTCGGTGATGGCGTCGAGCAACTCCTCGTCGGCCAGTTCGCTGCCGCCGCCGGCGCGCAGGATCGGGTCGAGCACCACCGGGATCTCCGGGTAGTCGCCGAGGATGGTATGGATCGCCTCGACGTTTTCGACGCTGCCCAGCATGCCCAGTTTGAAACAGGCCACCGGCATGTCCTCCAGCACGGCGCGCGCCTGTTCCACCACGAGGGTGGCCGCCACCGGCTCGAAGCGGACGACGTTGCGCGTGTCCTGTACGGTAAGGGCCGTAATCACCGGCGCGGCCTGGCAGCCCATGCTGGCGATGGCCTCGATGTCCGCCTGGATACCGGCGCCGCCGGTCGGGTCGTTGCCGGCGAAGGTCATCACTACCGGGATGTCGTTCTGGGTCATGTCAAACACCAAAAGATCAGGGACGAGGGGCGAGATGCGAGATGCGAGGGAACGCGTGCGCTGCGCGCACCGGCGATTTTCAAAAAGCACGAGTGTAGCGAGTTCATCCCCTCGTACCCCGTCCCTCGTCACTCGTCCTGGCGAGCTGTGCGAGCCAGGCGGTCTTGGCGGAGAGCTCCAGCGAGCAGCTCCATTTGTAGGCCAGGTTCAGGCTTTCGGCGCAGGCGTAGACGCCATGACCGCGCACCACCACGAGGGGGTATTCGGCCAGCAGCGCGGCGACCTTGGCCGGTGACTCCGTTATATAGCGCTCGTAGGCGATAGTGAGTACCGGCACACGCGGAAAGTAGAGCTGGCCCTCGAAGTCGATGGGGAGAAAATCGTTGCCGTTCATGGTCATGGCGACCGTGTGCGCGCCGTGGCTGTGGACCACGGCGGTCGCCTTGGGGTTGCGCCGGTAGACCTCGATGTGCAGCGGCGCGTCGAGCGAGGCCCCCTGGCCGCGGCTGCCGTCCACGCTGCATTGCACCAACTGCTGCGGTTCCAGCAGGTCGGCACAGGCGCCGGTCGGGGTGATCCAGACCCGCTCGCCGTCGCGCACCGAGGCGTTGCCGCTGTGGGAGTCGTTGAGGCCGTATTGTCGCAGCCAGCGGTAGTGTCTGATCAAATCTTCGCGTAATACCATGGTGCAATCCGGGTAACAGCCGCCTGATTGCCGCGATTCTACCGCAGCCGACGCGCCGCGTCAGAACCGGCGCGACCCCCGGCTTTTCTTGCCATTCCCCCTTGACGGCACTTTCTAAATGATATTAAATGCGAATCGTTCTCATTTGCATTGGATGTCGGCGATACGAGAGAGCCCACCGTGCCGGCTGCACAGGTCCGGAGCATGCCGCCGGCAAGGTGAAACAGTCCTTTTCGCGTCACTGACAGGCTGAAACGGAAGGCAGAACCGAGGAAGAGAGATGTCGCACATACGGTCGGGAATTATTGCCATGTTGTTTTCGTTGTTGCTGGTCGCGCAGGCGTGGGCCGCCCCTGCTCCCGTGGTGCGGCTGGTCATCAAGAATCAGTCCTTTGAACCGCAGACCCTGACCCTTCCCGCCGGAGAGCAGATCGAGATCATAGTGAAAAACGCAGACACTTTTCCGGCCGAGTTCGAGAGCGCCGATCTCAACCGCGAGAAGGTGATCCCCGGCGGCACGACCCTGCCGCTCTACGTGGGTCCGCTCCGTCCGGGCAGCTATCAGTTTTTCAACGATTTTCATCCGTCGAGCACCGGCACCATCGTCGTCGTGCCGCCCAAACAGTAGGAGTTTTCCATGCTGGCCACTGGAATCATCATGTTTCGCGAAGTGCTGGAGGCGGCATTGATCGTCTCGATCGTCATGGCGGCGGCCAAGGGTGTGGCGGGCCGTGGGCGCTGGGTGGGCTATGGCATCGCTCTGGGCATTGTCGGCGCGTGCCTGGTCGCCGCCTTCGCGGGGGTGATCGCCCAGGCGGTGCAGGGACGTGGCCAGGAGTTGCTCAATGCCGCCGTCCTGCTGCTGGCGGTGGCGATGCTGGGCTGGCACAACGTGTGGATGAGCCACCACGGCAAGGCGCTGGCGCAACAGATGAAGGCCATCGGCCACGACGTTGCCGTGGGCGACAAGCCATTGTCGGTGCTGATGGTGGTGGTGACGATGGCGGTGCTGCGCGAGGGCTCCGAGGTGGTGTTGTTCGGCTACGGCATCTATGCCAGCGGCGCGCACGCCATCTCCATGCTGACCGGTGCCGTGGGCGGGCTGGTGCTGGGGGTCGCCTCCGGTGTCCTGCTCTACAAGGGTCTGTTGCGGATCCCGACCCGTCATCTGTTTGCCGTCACCGGCTGGATGATCCTGCTGCTGGCGGCGGGCCTGGCGGCGGACGCGGCCGGCCTGCTGACTCAGGCGGGTGTCCTGCCGGCCATTCGCGAGGGGATATGGAACACCTCGTGGCTGTTGAATGAGCAGTCGCTGCTCGGCCGATTGCTGCACATCCTGGTGGGCTACAGCCAGCGCCCGTCGGCGATGCAGCTGATCTTCTATGTCGCCGCCCTGGCGATCATCGGCGGCCTGATGTGGGCGATCAATCGACCGCGACCGGCGCGCGTGGCCGCAGAGGAGGCCAACGGGTGAACGGCGCCACGACACAAATTCCGCTCACCATCCCCGTGCGCGTCGAAGGGGGACGCGGCTGGCAACAGCGCAGCCCGTGGGTGGCCCGGACGGAGGCGTTCATGGTGCGCCACCGCAGCAAGCTGGCCTGGCTCCACGTGGCCATGTTCTTCGGCTTCATGGCGTTGATGATCGTGCCGCTGTGGCTGCCGCTGCCGCCCGACGGGGCGACCTTCTACAACAACTTCACCACCTTCGCCAACTTCGTGATCTGGGGGCTCTGGTTTCCTCTGGTGTTCGTGTCGGTGATCTTCACCGGACGCAGCTGGTGCGGAATCCTCTGCCCGCTGGGCGCGAGTTCCGAATGGGCCAACCGGATCGGATTCAAGCGCCCGGTGCCGCGCTGGGTACGCTGGGAGGGGACGCCGGTGGTCAGTTTCATCGTCATCACCGTCCTGGCGCAGACGGTCGACGCGCGCGGTTTCCCGCAGGGCATTGCGGTGGTCTTCGGCCTGGCCTTCGCCTGCGCGGTGGTCCTTGGGTTCGCCTATGGGAAGGGCCTGAACAAGCGCCCGTGGTGCCGCCATATGTGCCCGATCGGTCTGATGCTCGGGGTGTTCTCCCGTATCGGCGCGGTGCAGTTCGTGCCGAAACGGCCGCAGCCGGGTGGCGACGCGTACGCCCAAAAAGGCGTCTGCCCCACCATGATCGACCTCAAGCGCAAGGAGGAGTCGCGCCACTGCATCGAATGCTTTCGCTGCGTCGGCCCCACGGCGAGCGGCGGCCTGGCCCTGGCGCTGCGCAAACCCGGCACCGAGGTCGCCCACATCCGCCGGCACAACCCCAACGCCGCGGAGATTTGGTTTCTCTTTCTGGCCACGGGCCTGGCGATGGGCGGTTTCCTGTGGTTGATCCTGCCGCAATACGGCGCGCTGCGCCAAACCGTCGGCCTATGGGCGATCGACCGCGGCTGGGATTGGCTGGGGAACTCCGGCCCCTGGTGGCTGATGTCGGTGCACCCGCAGGGACGCGAAATCTATACCTGGCTCGATTTCTTCACCATCAGCGGTTTCATGCTGGCCTTCGCCGTACTGCTGACGGTCGTGCTGACGCTGCTGACGGGGCTCTCCAGTTGGATTGCCGGACGGCTCGGCGCCGATCTGGATCTGCGCCGCCGCTTCGTCGAGCAGGCCTACGCCTACATGCCGGTGGCGATGGTCTCGCTGGTGGTCGGTCTGGGCAGCGAGTTGTTCGGTGCCATCCATCTGGTGGGACTGCCCCTGTGGGCCGTCTCGGCGCTCAAGATCGCCCTGTTCGGTCTGGGCATGAGCTGGAGCCTGGTATTGGGCTACCGGCTGGTGGGCGCGCAGGGGCTGGCCGGCGGCCGGCGGGTTTTGGCGCTGCTGCCGCTGTTGGCCGGGGTCGCATTTGTCGGCCTGGAGTGGTGGCCGGCGATCTTCGGGGCCTGACGTACGTCGCGGGCTTTTTTCAATCCAACGTTCACAAAGGAGTCAACAAATGAAATTGCACAATCGCCTGGCGCTTCCGGTTGTTGCCTGTTGCGCGGCGCTGATGGCCGGCCAGGCTCTGGCGGCGGAACAGTCGATGGGGGCGCCGGTCGTGCTGGACGGAATGATCCTGCATCCGATCTATCTGCAGCCGGTGCACATGGCGCCCATGCTGCCGGGGATGGATGCGGCGAAATCCGATGCCCATCTGGAAATCGACATCCACGCCGACAAGAACAATCCGCAGGGTTTCGAGCCGGGGTCTTGGATTCCCTATCTGACCGTCAGTTACCAGATCCAAAAGCTGGGCAGCGGCTGGTCCACCTTCGGCACGCTGATGGCGATGACCGCCTCCGACGGTCCGCACTACGGCGCCAATATCAAGTTCGACGGGCCGGGCAAGTACCGCGCCAGCTTCCGCATCGAGCCGCCACCGTATGCCGCCTTCTTCCGCCATACCGACAAGGAGACCGGTGTGCCCGAATGGTGGACACCGTTCCAAAAGAGCTGGGATTTCACCTACCTCGGCGGCATGGGGCACAAGGGCGGATATTGATCGATGACGGCGCGTTACAGACCCATTCACGGCGAGGTACCGCAGCGCGCGGCGGACGCCTGCGGTGATGCCGCTTTGCAAAGCAGTGCGCTGCTTGGCGGCGCCCGCGTCCGTGCCATCGAGCACCAGGGTGAACGCTACTATCTGCGCCTGACCCGTAACGGCAAGCTTATTCTTTGTAAATAATCCATTCGTCGTCAGCCAGCCACGACACCGGAATGTTCAGCCCATGGGTGACCGGTACCAGCCAGCGGAGCGACTCCTTAGCGTATATGGATAAGGAGAACTCATGTTCTGTTACCACAAACCGGTGCAAGGCCTAGCCGTCCGACGATGGCTTTCATTTGAAGCAGATACTCTGCGAACGGCGCGGCGGCTGTTGCTTGCGGCGATATTGGGCACGCATGCGGCGATTGCCGCGGCGCAGGGCGATGAGGGCGGCAATGGTGCCGCCGTGCATGGGAGCCTGTCGTTGAGCTCGGAACGCGTGGCCAATCTCAACGGCGGCATCGCGCCGGGAAACGCGACTGATCATCTGCTGGAGGCCGGCGTATCGGTTGACGGCGCGGCCCTCGGTCTGCCTGCCGGTTCGCAGTTGCAGGCGAGCTTCATCCATACCTGGGACGACCAACCCAGCGTCAATCTGGTCGGCGACGCGCAGGGTTTCACCAATATCGCCGCTGCTCCGCGCAGTTCCCTGTATACGTTGTGGTATCACCAGCAGCCGGCCGCCGGGCATTGGGGCGTCGACTTGGGACTCGTTCCCGCCGACCATTACTTCGATGTCGCCGACAGCGCCGGACTGCTGATCAACAGCGGCTTCGGCGTGCAGCCGACCTGGTCGGCGAATACGGTCGCCCCCATCTATCCGACCGCCGGCGTCGGCGCCATCGTGAGCTGGAACGACGGCCGCTGGCGCAATCGCAGCGGCCTGTTTCAGGCCGACCCGCGCGATCGGGGCAGTGCGTTCCAACGCGGCTTCCTGCTGCTGGACGAGGTGAACCTCAGTGCATCGGCCGCGACTACCTACAAGCTAGGCGTCTGGAGCTATCACCCGCACGACCCGCCGTCGGCACCGCTGCCCAAGACGGCGTGGGGTGGCTACGCCATTGCTGAGCATGCCCTGGATGCGGACGCGAATGCGCCGACGGCATTCGTTCGGTTCGGCTGGAGTCCGCCGCGGGTCAGCGCCATACCGTTCGGCTTTCAGCTTGGCGTACTCGTCCCGGCACCCTTTACGACGCGACCCGAAGATCAATTCAGTCTGGGCATCGCCAGCGCGCATCTGCGCGGCCAGGGCGTCGAAACTGCCTACGAGATCACGTACCTGCTGGTACTGGACGAGCATGTCTCGCTGCAACCCGATGTGCAATATATTGCCGCTCCGGCGGGCACCCATCCCGCGGCAACGGTCGCAACCATTCGCCTACACATTGATTTCTGAACGGATTTCATCGAAGTGGCGGCGTGGATGACATGAGCCAAGGACAGGGTTTGGCGAAGATGACCACCAGGCCATGGGTCATGCGAGATGATTGCACGCGGATGCCGCCATCCATATCGGCATGCGGCCAACGGACGACCGAGGTCGCTGTAGCCTGGGTTGACCGGTGCCCAGCCGCCGTCAGCAAAGCGCCCTATCGGTGGGAAACAATTTGCGCGACGGCGGTTTTTAACGTTTTCTTGACGTGGATCAATGGCGCGTATTTTAGACCGCCTCTAATCTAGACGCGATCTAACCATCCTTAAGGACAAAGGGGTATCGCATGAAAAGGAAGCTCGCGTCGCATTTGGTGACAACCGCCCTCCTCACCGCCGGCAGCATGGCTGCTGCCGCAGCCGAGGAGCCCATCCAACCCATCCGGCCGGTGCAGACGATCAACCTGGCCCAGGTCGAACTCGGCAAAAAGCTCTTCTTCGACACGCGTCTTTCCAAGTCGGGATTTATCTCGTGCAACTCGTGCCACAACCTGAGCCGGGGAGGGACCGACAACCTGCAGACATCGATCGGCGATCATTGGCACCAGGGACCCATCAACGCGCCGACCGTGCTCAATTCCAGCCTCAATCTCGCGCAGTTCTGGGATGGTCGCGCCAAGGATTTGCAGGCCCAGGCCGGCGGACCCATTGCCAACCCTGGCGAGATGGGCTTCTCCCACACGCTCGCCGTCGGGGTGCTCGCAACGATCCCCGGCTACGTCGCGGAGTTCAAACAGGTGTTCGGCAGCGACAAGGTCACCATCGACGAGGTGACCGGGGCCATCGCCGAATTCGAGAAGACGCTGGTGACCCCCAATTCACGCTTCGACCGGTGGCTGCTGGGTGATCGGAACGCCCTCACTGCCCAGGAACTGGCGGGGTACAGGCTGTTCAAGGGAAGTGGCTGCGTGGCTTGCCACAACGGCGAAAACGTAGGCGGCAACTCCTACCAGAAGATGGGCGTCGTCGAGCCCTACAAGACCAGCAACCCTGCCGAAGGCCGCTATGCGGTCACCGGCGAGGACGCCGACCGCTTCAAGTTCAAGGTGCCGACTCTGCGCAATGTGGAATTGACCTACCCGTATTTCCACGACGGCGCCGCCGCGACGCTGAATGATGCCGTTGAAACCATGGGCCGCATTCAGCTCGGCAAGAAGTTCTCGCCCACGGAGAACGCCGAGATCGTGGCTTTTCTCAAGACCCTGACCGGCGACCAGCCGCAGTTCCAGCTGCCGATCCTGCCGCCGTCCAGCGCCAGGACCCCGGCACCGCAGCCGTTCATTTAGCGGATCGACGGGCGGCGGGACGACAGGGAGGCCAACTGTCCCGCCGCTGCGCCCCGAAGCGGCCGCCGCGGACCGTTTGTTCTCGTTATCGGATGCAGCGATTCAGTCACGGCTGGTGCGCCGCCGGAACGACGTTTCGTGGCGGCGCCCGCGCACGACACAAATTGGTGGTGCGGCGGCAGCGACGAGGCGGTGCCTATGTGCGTTTTCGGCCGGGCAGCCAGTAGGGACCGGAAAAGAACAGCAGGGCGGCGGCGAGAACGATGGCGGGGCCCGTCGGCAGGTTCCAGCGGAACGAGCCGAACAGTCCGCCGACCACGGCGAGGCAGCCGAAGCCGGCTGCCATCAGCGCCATCTGTTCCGGGGTGCGGGCGAAGTGGCGGGCGGTGGCCGCCGGGATGATCAGCAACGCTGTGATCAGCAGGATGCCCACCACCTTCATCGCCACCGCGATGACCACGGCGACCAGTATTACGAAAATGGTGCGCATCAGGGTGACCCGCACCCCTTCCACCTGGGCCAGTTCCTCATGCACCGTCATCGCCAGTAGCGGGCGCCAGATCAGCGCCAGCACCACCAGGGTGAGCAGGCCGCCGCCGGCGATCCAGTAGAGATCGGTACGGGTCACCGCCAGGATATCGCCGAACAGATAGCCCATCAGGTCGATGCGGATCTGTTCCACCAGGGCGATGGTGATGAGGCCGAGGGAGAGCGCACTGTGGGCCAGGATGCCGAGCAGGGTGTCGCTGGCCAGCCGCTTCTGCGCCTGCAGCGCCACCAGCAGCAGCGCCAGCACCGTGCAGACCACGGTGATTGTCAGGGTGGTGTTGATGCGCAGCACCAGCGACAGGGCGACGCCGAGCAGGGCCGAATGGGCCAGGGTATCGCCGAAATAGGCCATGCGCCGCCACACCACGAAGGTGCCCAGCGGTCCCGTCACCAGCGCCACGCCGAGGCCGGCCAGCAGGGCGCGCAGCAGAAAATCACTCATGGGATTTCCCCTTCGACTGGGGACAGTCGCGGCACCAGGTGTGGTGTGCGTGGCCGTCGTGGTGGTGGGTGTAGGGTGCCAGTCCCATCCCTGCCTGGAACAGGGTCTGGAACGCCGGTTGCTTTTTCACCTGCTCCGGATGGCCGGTACAGCACATCTGCTGGTCGAGACAGAACACCAGGTCGGTGCGTTCCATTACCAGGTGCAGGTCGTGCGACACCATCAGGATGCCGACGCCGTGTTCGTCGCGCAGCCGGCCGATCAGTTCATACAACTCACCCTGGCCGCTGACGTCGACGCCCTGAACCGGCTCGTCCAGGAACAGCAGGTCGGGGTCGCGCAGCAGCGCGCGGGCCAGCAGCACCCGCTGTAGTTCGCCGCCGGAGAGCGTCTGCATCGCGGCGTCGAGGCGCTCCTCCACCCCGACCTGATGTAACACCTCGCTGAGACGCTGCTTGGGGTGGCGGCTCAGCAGCGTCAGGAAACGGCGCACGGTCAGCGGCATCGTCGGCTCGACCGCCAGGCGCTGGGGTACGTAGCCGATGGTCACGCCTTTGGCCAGGCTGACCATCCCGCTGTCGGGGCGTTGCAAGCCGAGCATGATGCGCACCAAGGTCGACTTGCCGGCGCCGTTCGGCCCGATCAGCGTGACGATCTCCCCGGCGTGGACCCGCAGGTGCACGTCGTCGAGAATGGTGCGTTCGCCGTAGCGCACCGTTACCCCATGGGCCTCGGCGAGTACCGGCCGTTGCTCGTCGTTCATGTGCTGGCTCCTGCGCCGCCGCCGGTTGCGGCTGCCGTGGCGGACGATGTGCTATAACGTTGCCGTTGATATTACACAACGTCGGCGACGTTGCGCTGGAGGAATTGCTGATGCGCCGCATTTTGTTTTGGCTGTGGGCTTTTTCCCTGGCCCTGCCGCCGGTAGCGTTCGCCGCGCCGCGGGTAGTGGTGGATGTGCCGCCGGTACATTCCCTGGTGAGCGCCGTGATGGCCGGCGTGGGCCGGCCGCTGCTGTTGATCAGCGGCGGACGTTCGCCGCACGACTACGCCCTGCGCCCCTCGGATGCGCAGGCGTTGGCCGACGCCGACGTGATCATCTGGGTCGGCGAGGGACTCGACGGCATGCTGGCCAAACCCATCGCCTCGCTCGGCGCGTCGGCACGGGTGCTGGAGTTGCAGCAGGTGCCGGGTATGGAACTCCTGCCGCAACGCCGTGCGGGGGTCTGGTCGGAGCAGGCCGCGGCCGCGCCGCCGCTGCATGAAACGGGCGGCAGCATCAATCCTCATCTGTGGCTGGACCCTGCGAATGCGCGGCGGATCGTTGCCGCAACGGCGATCCTGCTGGAGGCGGCCGACCCGGCGAATGCCGGCCGTTACCGGGCCAACGCGGCGGCGGTCGAGCAGCGCATTGCGGCGTTGCGCGGGGTGTTGGAGCGGCAGCTCGCGCCGGTACGACAGCAGCCGTTCATCGTATTTCACGATGCCTACGAATATTTCGATCGAGCCTTTGGCCTGCGTGCGGTCGGGGCCCTGTCAATCGACCCGGAACAGCCTCCGGGTGCGCGCCGACTGCTGGCGCTGCGTCGCCTGGTGCAGGCGCGCGGCGCCGTCTGCGTCTTTTCCGAACCTCAGTTTCCCTCGCCGCTGCTGGCGGCCATTACCGACGGGACTTCGGTGCGGCACGGCGTGCTGGATCCGCTGGGTGCCGCATTGCCGCCGGGGCCGGACCTTTGGTTTGCACTGATGCATGCACTGGCGGACCATGTCACTTCGTGTCTGACGCCGCAGGGTGGGCGTTGATGTAGCGGTTGAAGCTGTCATCCATCGCCGCCACACCAGCCCGCATCAGGTAGGGAAAGTGACCGTAGCGCAGCGCCAGCTGTCCGTCCGCCTGTTGGGCGGGTTCTCCTTTCAGCGCGTACAGATAGAGCGCCGCGGCCAGGCCGGTGCGGTCGGCGCCGCCCAGACAGTGGAGCAGCAGCGGTTTTGGCAGGTCGGCCATCAGAGCCACCAGCTGCTTCATCTGCGCAGCGCTCAGGGGCACGTCGGCCGACAGGTCGATGTCCCTGTGTGCGACCCCCTCTTTGCGGGCGACGGCCAGCTCCTGCCGGTACCATTCAGAGCGCGGTGCTGCGCCGCGCAGGTTGATGATGCTGCGGATGTGGTCGTGGCGGATATGTTCCTCCAGCTGCGTTGCCGACAACTGGCCGGAACGGTAGAGTTCGCCGCGCAGTACGGTGTGGTAGTTGCCTTCCCATACCAGCCAGCCGAATAGCGCCATGGCGGCTAGCAGCAGCGCCAGCAGGGCGCCTCCTATTTTTCGTAACATTCGTTAGACCCGTTGGTTGATTCAGGTAGGGACTCGGCGCGGTTTCAGAACGGCTTGACCACGACCAGAATCACGATGGCGGTGAGGATCAATACGGGCAGTTCGTTGAACCAGCGGTAGAAGCGGTCGCTGCGGCGGTTTTGGTCGGCGGCAAACTGTTTCACCAGCCGGCCGCAATAGAGGTGGTAGCCGGCCAGCAGGACGACCAGCGCCACTTTCACCTCCAGCCAGCGTCCGTGGAAGCCGAAGCCGAGCCACAGCCAGAGGCCGAGTGCGATCGCCAGCACGCCCAGCGGGGTCATGAAGCGGTAGAGCTTGCCCTCCATCAGTTTGAGGCGGGCAATCTCCGCCGGCTGCGTGGCCATGGCGTGGTTGACGAACAGCCGCGGCAGGTAGAACAGGCCGGCAAACCACGACACGACGAAGATGATGTGGAACGCCTTGACCCAGAGGTAACCTGCACTCATGCACCGGCCCCCGCGTGGCCGAGCATGCTCTGGATGCGGTTGCGCAGCTGTTTGAAGTCGAGGTTGCCCAGCTTCTGCTGCACGATTCGCCCTTGTGGATCGATGAGAAATGACGTGGGTGTCAGTTGCACATTGCCGAACGCCTTGGCGGCGCTGCCGTCGCTGTCGATGGCCACGGTGTAGGGCAGATGGCGCTCCTGCACCATGATTCGTACCTGTTTCGGCACGTCAAACGACATGGCGACGGCGACCAGGCGGAAGCCCTTCGGTTCCAGGTCGTTGTAGAGTTTGACCAGATGCGGCATCTCCTGCACGCAGCCGGGACAGTCGGTGGCCCAGAAGGTGACCAGAAGCGGGTGGCCGCGGTATTGCGCCAGATTCAGCATGTGGCCGTCGATCCCGTCGACCGAGACGTTCGGCACCGATTTAAGCCCGCTCGGACTGAGCCACAAATAACCGACTGCGCCGACCAGCACCAGGGCGAACACAGCAATCGCAATCTCTTTCAGTTTCATCGTCGTATTTAACCGCATCAAGTCGTGGTACGGGAGAGTGTCATGGGCCTATGGTCCAGGCCGTTGCCCTTGTCCGATTGGACGCCATCCGCCGCCGTTGCGTTCCCTCAAGTCCCGTTCCCCGGCCTCGCGCGCCGATCGTTCCGTGCATCGCGAGGGGAACCTCGGCGGCGGCGCCCGGTGCGCTTGTGCTGTGTCCATGGGATAGTGGGGCGTGGGTGACGGCGCTTCAAGCGGAGTGCGTCGTTCTATGGCCGGCGTGCCGCGTTTTGCGACTCCTCCAATTGTTCCAGCGCCTCGTCGCTCGGCATGGTGGGCGGGCCGACGCGTTCTTTGAAATCTTTCACCGCAGAAGGGGTGCCGGCAATCAACAGTTCATCACCTACCAGCAACACGGTGTCTGCCGCCGGGACGAGCTCCTTTTCGCCGCGCAACACCCCTACGATGACCACGTCGGGGCAGGCGACATGGCGTACCTGTTGCCCGGCAGCCGGTGTTCCGGAGTCCAGTGCAACGCGATAGAGCAACTCATGGCCGCGCGCCAGCGGGATCCCGTCACCGTTGGCCAAGGCCATCGAGAGGTGATGATGCAGTGTGCCGCCGTCCAAACGATTTTCCTGCAAGAAATCCGCGACGATCTGGGAAAACATCTCGGCGTTGGCCGGACTGGCCGCCGGCGACGGTACCTGGGCTTCGTACAGGGTGGGGTATTTGAAGGTTCGGGTCAGTCCCACTTGTACCAGGTAGCTGACCGCGACCGCCAGCATGGTGGGCATGATCAGGTGGTAGCCCCCAGTCATCTCCGCGACCATGACGAGCGAGGCGATGGGAACCCGCGCAGCACCGGCGAACAGCGCCGCCATCCCGACGACGGCGAGTGCCGTGGTGGGAATGCCGGTGATGTCCAAGGTGTGCAGCAGTACGGCAAACGCGGCGCCCAGCAGGGCACCCACATAGAGGCTGGGCGCAAACACGCCGCCCGACCCGCCGGAGGCAACCGTTAGCGACAGGGCAAGGATTTTTCCTACCGACAGCACCAGCAACAGCCATACGGCCATTCCGCCGCCGCCCTGCAGGGCAAACTGAACGTAGCCATAGCCGCCGCCCAGCAGCGGCGGCGCCAGCAGACCGAGCAAACCCATGCCGAGTCCGCCGATGGCGGGCTTTAGCTGATTGGGGATCCGCAGCTTATGGAAGGTATCGCGGGTCCAATAGAACACCGTCGGCAACAGTGCGCCGAGACAGCCGGCCAGGGCCGCCAGCACCACGAACCAGAACAGATCGACCGGGGCTCCGAAAGTCACGTCGCGGGGGAGAACGAACAACGGCGACCAGCCGTTGAACAGGCCGGTGATGGTATAGGCGACCGCCGATGCGATCAGGGTGAAGGTCAGGTAACGGCCTTCGAACGCCATGGTGCTGTAGAGAATCTCCACCGCGAACAACGCCGTCCCCAGCGGGCTTTTGAATATGGCCGACAGACCCGCGGCCATGCCGACCAGCAGGAGCACGCGTCGCTCTTCGTCCGGCAGATTGAGCACGCCGCCGATGATCGCGCCGATGCCTGCGGCAATCTGCGCGGTGGGTCCTTCGCGTCCGGCCGACCCGCCGGAGCCGATGGTGATTGCGCTGGCGATGGTTTTGATCAGCGGTACGCGATAACGGATCCGCCCGGCCGTGCGGTGGTATCCCTTGACGGCGGCGTCGGTGCCGTGGCCTTCGGCCTCGGGCGCCCAGGTGTATACCAAAATGCCGGAGATAAGTCCGCCGAGCGTGGTGGCGACCGGGATCAGCCAATACCAATGGCCGCCGCTCGGTGCCGTGCCCATGGCGTGGGCCTGGGCGACATCTATGAATTTGTAACCGCTGATCGGTATGAGGATCCACAGCTCCGCCATGTGCAACAGCCAGATGAACAGCTGAGCGCCAAGCGCACCCACCACGCCGAGAACGACGCTGAGGATGATGAGCCGCGTGGTGCGCTGGAGGCGCAGTAACCACCGCATCGATATCAGACCCCGGCTATTGTTAGCGAATTTGGCTTATGATACGTACTTTGGCGTCCTTCGTCAGCCATTGCCGCCGGAACGGGCTTGCCGGTGCGGGTGCAGCCGCGCGATTTACGCGTGCAACAGATGGAGATGATCGACCTCGACGGATGCCGTGTATGATTTTCGTGAAAGTGGTCTCCCGTGCGGGGATGACGGGTCCGGTTCGTTTTGAATCGACGATTTAGCGACTAAAATCGTGTTTCGGTGAACATGGGCACTTTTTCTTTGACCGGCCACCTCTTATCATGCCCCTTCCAGCGTCTTACTGATCGTACAGGACTATTCAGAACCATGATCCAGGTGGGTATTGTCGGCGGCACCGGCTACACCGGCGTCGAACTTCTGCGCCTTCTCGCGAACCATCCACACGCTGCGCTGCGCGTCATCACCTCCCGTTCGGAGGAGGGTGTTGCGGTAGCCGATATGTTTCCCAACCTGCGTGGTCGCCTGGGGTTGCGTTTTTCCGTGCCGGACATGGGTGCGCTGAAGGAGTGCGATGTGGTGTTTTTCGCCACCCCCAACGGCACCGCCATGGGGATGGCGCGTGAACTGCTGGAGGCCGGAGTCAAGGTTATCGATCTGGCTGCCGACTTCCGCATCAAGGATATCGCCCTGTGGGAAAAATGGTATGGCATGAGCCACGCCTGTCCCGAGCTGGTGGCCGAGGCCGTATACGGCCTGCCGGAGATCAATCGCGCCGTCATCAAGGATGCGCGCCTTATCGCCAATCCCGGCTGTTATCCGACGGCGACCCTGCTCGGATTCCTGCCGCTGGTGGAGCAGGGCCTGATCAGTCGCGAGGGGCTGGTCGCGGACTGCAAGTCCGGTATCTCCGGCGCCGGCCGCAAGGGCGAGGTCGGGTTGCTGCTGGCCGAGGTTGAAGGCAGTTTCAAGGCCTACGCGGTGCCGGGGCATCGCCATCTGCCGGAGATCCGCGAACGGCTGGAGGATGCCGCAGGCGAGTCCGTCGGACTGACGTTTGTACCGCACCTGTTGCCGATGGTGCGCGGCATTCACGCGACCCTGTATGGCCGTCTGAACGACGGCGATGTCGATCTGCAGGCTCTCTATGAAGAGCGCTACGCCGGGGAGCCGTTTGTCGACGTGCTGCCCGCCAAGGCACATCCGGAAACGCGCACGGTGCGCGGCACCAACGTATGCCGCATCGCCCTCCACCGTCCCCAGGATGCCGAAACCGTGGTGGTGCTGTCGGTGATCGACAATCTGGTGAAGGGCGCGGCCGGCCAGGCGGTGCAGAATATGAATATCATGTTCGGTTTCGCTGAGAGTGCGGGGATCGACCATATTGCCGTCCTGCCATGAGTTCGCTGATCGTCAAGCCCCATCGCCCCTGGCGCACCCGACTGATCATCGCCGTCGTAGCGGTTGGCGTTCTGCTCGGCGGCTGGGGCTTGTTTGAATATGGGCGCGCACGCGCCGGCTATGACAGTCTGGCGGCGGAACATGCACAGGCTCGGTTGCAGCAGGCGGGTCAGCAATGCTCGGCGGCCCTGGAAAAGCTGCAGGAACAGAATGCCATCCTGCAGCGAGGTATGCAGATTGATCACAAGGCGTATCAGGATCTTGAGTCCACCGTGACCAATCTGCAGTCTCAAGTTGCGGACTTAAAAGGACAATTGGCTTTTTATCGCGGTATTGTGTCGCCCAAGGACGCGCAGCAGGGGTTGCGGATCGAGGCCTTTGGCGTGACTCCGAATGGGACCAAGAACGGTTTTCGCTATAAGCTGGTCTTAACCCAGGTACTGAAAGGTGATAGGTTAGCCCGCGGGAAGATATTGTTGAACGTCGAGGGACTGCAGGCGGGGCAAAGCAAGGTCTTGTCGCTCGATTCCCTCGCGTCCGATGGCAATAAGGTTCTCAGTTTCAGCTTTAAATATTTCCAGAATTTCGAGGGTGACATCACGCTCCCGGCCGGATTTGCGCCAACGCGGGTGGTGGTGAAGGTCGAACCATACGGCAATACAGAGAAGGTCGAAAAAACCTTCGATTGGCCACCAGAGGAGGGCTGACGACCAATGTGGGGCAAGTCTAAGTCAACAACCAAGACCGCCAAGATCGATACGCTGATCGGCCAGAATACCGAGTTGCGCGGCGACGTGGTGTTCAGCGGCGGTTTGCACGTCGATGGCACGGTGAAGGGCAATGTCATTGCCGATCAGGACAGCGGTTCGGTGCTCAGTCTCTCCGAGCGCGGTCTGATCGAGGGTGAGGTCCGGGTACCCAACGTAGTATTGAACGGTACCGTGATGGGGGACGTCTATGCCGCCAACCATATCGAACTGGCTGCCCACGCGCGGGTGAATGGCAACGTATACTATACGGTTATTGAGATGGCCCGCGGCGCGGAGGTGAACGGCAATCTGGTGCATCGTGCCGAAGGCATGGCTTCGTCATCCGCCAAGCATCATGGCCCGGTGCCGACCGCCGAGGAGCCCGTATTGGGTGATTCTTGACTGTTTGACTCGGGATACCGATAATTGGTATCCAATGCCGCCCTGGTTTTTGTGTGGAGAGATGTGATGAATGATGTCGATAGCATGCTGATTTTTACCGATAGCGCCGCCAGCAAGGTGAGATCGCTGATTGACGAGGAAGGCAACAGCAACTTGAAGCTGCGGGTATTTGTTACCGGTGGCGGTTGCTCCGGCTTTCAATACGGTTTCACCTTCGATGAGAATATGAACGAAGGGGATACCGCCGTGGAGAAGGCGGGGGTGACCCTGTTGATCGACCCGATGAGCTACCAGTATCTGGTAGGCGCGGAGATCGATTATACCGAGGGACTGGAAGGCGCGCAGTTCGTGATCCGCAATCCCAACGCGACCACGACTTGCGGTTGCGGTTCTTCGTTCTCCGTCTGACGGCTCGATCCTCCCAGCAGGCCCCGGATCGCCAACGGCGGTTCGGGGCCTCGTTGTTTTTTCCCAAGAAATAACGAGTTATGTTGTGACCGGGCGGCCAGGGGACGCCGCGTGGTCATATCTGGTATTCTTATGCGCCTTTGTTTTGGCGTTCGGAGGAGAGGATGAGCGAGTATTTGCCGGGTCTTGAAGGGGTACCTGCCACCCGTTCCAATATCTCCTGCATCGACGGCGAGAAGGGGATCCTCGCCTATCGCGGTTATCCCATCGAGCAATTGGCTGAGCACAGCACGTTTGAGGAGACCACATTGCTGCTGCTCGACGGTCGCCTGCCGAAGCCGGCGGAATTGGCCGAGTTTGACGACCATTTGCGGCGCAACCGGCGGGTGAAGTACAACATCCGCGAGATGATGAAGCATCTGCCGACCACCGGCCATCCGATGGAACTGCTGCAGACCGCCGTTGCCAGCCTTGGCATGTTTTACCCAGGCAAGGAGTGCCTCACCAACAGCGAGCTGTGCGACGACCTCAATTACATCCACAACATGACCATCAAGATCATCGCGCGGATGCCGGTGATCGTGACCATGTGGGAGCACATCCGTAACGGTTACGACCCCATTTCTCCTCGTTGTGACCTCAATTTTGCCGAAAATCTGCTTTATATGTTCAACAGTGCCGAGCCGGACCCACTGTTGGCCGATATCATGGACACCTGTCTGATACTCCATGCCGAGCACACCATCAATGCCTCCACTTTCGCCGCACTGGTGGCCGGTTCCACCCTGGCCAGCCCCTACGGTGTGGTCGCCGCGGCGGTCGGCACGCTGTCCGGCCCACTGCATGGCGGCGCCAACCAGAAGGTGGTCGATATGCTCAAGCAGATCGGCTCGACCAGGAATGTGAAGCCATGGCTGGAACAGAGGCTGGCCAATAAGGAGAAGGTGTGGGGTTTTGGGCACCGCGAGTACAAGGTCAAGGATCCGCGCGCCAAAATTCTGCAGCGACTGGTGGAAAAGTTGGCTCGTGACCGCGGCGTCAGCGCCGAATTCGAGACCGCACTGGCCCTGGAAGAAGCGGCCGCCGAGCGGTTGGGGGCCAAAGGCGTCTACCCCAACGTGGATTTTTACTCCGGGATACTGTACACCGAGATGGGCATCCCGCCGGACCAGTTCACCTCGATCTTTGCGGTGGCCCGCTCCGCCGGGTGGCTGGCCCATTGGCGCGAACAGCTGGCGGATAATCGCATTTTCCGGCCGACCCAGGTCTATACCGGGGAGCCGTTGCGGGAGTACGTGCCGATGGAGAGGCGCTGACAGTTATTGCCGTTGCGACAGCGATTGAGTGCCAGTCGTGCGAGTCCGAAAATCGGGTCCAACCGATTTTCGGCGCCCGACAAGGCACTACTATGCGCTGCGCGCGGCCCCGGTACGTCCTGCGGCTTTGTCCCTCACGGTCCTCGCCACATGACTACGGCGCATCGGTTGCCCTTGCAGGTTGCCTCCGGCAACCCGCCCGGGCCCTGCGCCTGCCCGCGGGCTCCTCGGCTCCTGCCTCGGTCGAATGAGGGGGGGCCGAATGGCCCCCCTTTGTTTTTGTCTGTCAGAGGATACCTGGATAGATGCCTCCCAGAATCACCGGGCGGCGGGCGCCCGTCACCGACGGCAGATTACCGGGTTTGTGTTCCAGCGTCTGGCGTGCAAGCCAGGCAAAGGCGGTCGCCTCGACCCACTGCGGGTCGATCCCGTACTCGGCGCTGCTGCCGACTTGCGCCGGCTGCAGCAACGCAACCAGCCTGCGCATCAGTGCCCCGTTGCGCACCCCGCCGCCGCAGACGATGATCTGGTTACACTCTGCGGCGTAGCTGCGGATGGCGGCGGCGACGCTTTGGGCGGTCAACTCCAGTAGCGTTGCCTGTACGTCGCGCGCCGGTTCGGTGCCGCTCAAGTGTCGTTCCAGCCATGGCAGATTGAACAGTTCGCGACCGGTACTCTTTGGTGGCGGAAGCCGGAAGTAGTCGTCGGCGAGCAGGTGCCGCAGCAGTTCGGGCAGCACTTCTCCTCCCGCTGCCCAGTGGCCGTCGGCGTCGTAGGCGGCGTCGAGGTGGCGCGCCGCCCAGCCGTCCAACAGCACATTGGCAGGTCCGGTGTCGAAACCGGAGACGTCCGCATCTGCCGTTGCCGACAGAATGCTGATATTGGCGATGCCGCCCAGGTTCAGGACGGTGCGGACTTGTCCCGGGCGGTGAAAGAGCGCTGCATGGAAGGCCGGCACCAGCGGGGCGCCCTGGCCGCCTGCGGCAATGTCGCGGCGCCGGAAATCGGCCACGGTGGCGATACCGGTACGTTCGGCAATGACGTTGGGATCGCCGATTTGCAGGGTATAGGGAAACGCACCGTGGGGGTGATGGCGGATGGTCTGTCCATGACTGCCGACCGCGCGTATCTCCTCGGTGCTGCGCTCCGAGGTGCGCAGCAACATTTCCACGCAGGCGGCATAGTGCTCGCCCAGCTCGATGTCCAATTGTGCCAGTTGATGCAGGTCCGGGGCGGCGGCGTGGCTCACCGACAGCAGGGCGGAGCGCAGTGCCTGGGGGTATGGCTGGTGATAGGTGGCGCAGGTGCGCGGCCGCGCACCTGCGAAGTCCACCAGCACCGCGTCGATGCCGTCCATGCTGGTGCCTGACATCAGGCCGATGTAGAGCTCTTCAGCCATATGGCATCCGTCTTAGGAGTGTGCCGGTCAGGGCGTGTTGAGCGCCAGAGTGGTGCGCTTGACCGTATCCAGGCGCGCCATCAGCGTCCGTGCCTGTGCCTCGAATGCCGCGCGGTACTTCGCCGCAATAGGCGAGGCGTTGGGCAGTTTTACCGTGAGCGGGTTGCGATGTACGCCGTTGACGAGGAACTCATAGTGCAGGTGCGGTCCGGTAGCCAATCCGGTCATTCCTACGTAGCCGATAACCTGCCCCTGCCGCACCTGGGAGCCTACGGACAAGCCGCCCCGGAAGCGGGACATATGGCCATACAGGGTACGGTATACGCCGGTATGCTGGATAACGATGACATTGCCGTAACCGCCTTTGCGG
>OFHG01000059.1_pt1:45000-49215 | contig 49215 bp, 44 predicted proteins | sample 1521931 | NCBI WGS metagenome assembly OFHG01 (sample SAMEA2468438, study PRJEB22500) | soil metagenome | biome: Glassland; feature: Farmland; material: Clay | place: Australia | collected 2013-01-31 | depth 0.55 m
AGCCGGGTAGCTAAATACGGAAGGGATAACCGCTGAAAGCATCTAAGCGGGAAGCCTCCCTCAAGATTAGATCTCTCTGGAGTCTTGAACTCCCTAAAGGTCCGTTGAAGACTACGACGTTGATAGGCTGGGTGTGGAAGTGCAGTAATGCATGAAGCTAACCAGTACTAATTGACCGTGAGGCTTGACCATATAACACCCAAGCAGTTTGGGTGTGACATTTGCACCGAGTGTTTTGATACGACTTATACCGAATTCGTTGGTGGCGCGTAGCGCTATCGACAACCAGTTTGCCTGGCGGCCATGGCGAGTGGGCACCACCCGATCCCTTACCGAACTCGGAAGTGAAACCGCTCAGCGCCGATGATAGTGTGGGGCTTCCCCATGCGAAAGTAGGTCACTGCCAGGCTTTAAATCCGAAGCCCCCTGCACGCCGTGCTGGGGGCTTCATCTTTTCTGCCCTGCCCTGCGCTGTGCCGCTATCGCATGATCGTGTAAGCTCAACCATAATGCACCCACAGGGAGGCGTGTTATGACGGACTACCGACATCTCTTGCTTGCCGTTGATTTCTCCAAAGAAACGTCGCTGCTTCTGCAACGGGCTGCCGACATGGCGCAACGTTACGGCGCGCTGTTGTCGCTGGCTCATGTGGTGGAGCCCGTTATTATCGATCCGTCGTACGACGTTTTCCCCGCCGTACCGTTGGACATTGAACAGGATCTCGTGGAGCAGGCGTCGACGCAGCTGTGCGCGGTAGGTGGTGAGTACCGGATAGGTGCCGAAGATTGCCACGTCGTAGTAGGCGCGACCAAGTCCGAAATTCTTCGTCTGGCAGAGTCGCACGGAGTGGATCTCATCATTGTCGGTAGTCACGGCCGGCATGGCGTGGCGTTGTTACTGGGGTCCACGGCGAACGCGGTACTCCATGGTGCATCGTGCGATGTGCTGGCCGTGCGCATCAAATGATGCGCGGGAACGGCTAATCGGTTCGACTCTTTTGCATGAATTGTTTCTTTCATGATTGAACGCCGACTTACGCAGCTTGAACAATCCGTTTTGCATACGCTGTCCGATGGGCGCTTCCATTCGGGGCAGCGGCTGGGCGAGACGCTCGGCGTCAGCCGAACCGCGATATGGAAAGCGCTCAAATCGTTGCAGCAATACGGCGTGACGCCCCAAGCGGTCAGCGGCCGCGGTTACCGGCTGCCGCGGCCATTGGAGTTACTGCATCCCGATGCGTTGCTGCAGCATATGGGCGGGGAAGGCCGCGAGTTGCTGCGTGGGTTGGCACTGTTTGACATTCTCGACTCCACTAACGCGTATCTGGTCGGCATCCACAAAGATGGCCACGGTTTGGGCTGTCTGACGGAATATCAGAGTGCCGGACGCGGAAGACGTGGGCGCCATTGGGTATCGCCTTTCGGCAGCAATATCTACCTCTCTTTGCGCTGGCACTTTAGCGCGGGCATGGCTCATCTATCCGGTTTGAGTCTGGCCATGGCGGTGGGTGTCATACGCGCGCTGTGTGACGTCGGTATCGACAATGCCGCGGTCAAGTGGCCTAACGATGTGTATGTTGAGGGACGCAAGCTGGCTGGCATATTATTGGAAATCGCCGGCGAGGCGGCGGGGCCGTGCGATGTGGTGGTTGGTGTCGGGTTGAACGTGGATATGTCGCCACAGGCCGCTCACGATATCGACCAACCGTGGATCGACATCGGTACGATCCGCCACGGCGTCGGTCGTAACCATCTGGCCGGCCGGCTGCTGCATCATTTGTTGCTGGCCTTGGCACGGTTTCAGCTTGATGGTCTGACATCGTTCCTTGCGGAATGGCGAGATAAGGATATTTTGGCCGGACGCGCGCTGCGATTGTCGTTGCCGGACGAGGAGTTACGCGGTATCGGTTGCGGTATCGATGGTGATGGTGCGTTACTGGTCGATCTGCAGGGTAAGCGGCAACGCTTCACCTATGGCGAGGTTTCCCTGCGGGCCGAAGAAGGCATGCCATGACCTTGTTGATCGATATCGGCAACAGTCGGGTGAAATTGGCGTCCTTGAATAATGGCGTCCTGGGACCGGTGCATGCGGCAGCTTATCGCGGTATGCCTCGTGATGAATTGTGGGTCGGTCTATTTCGAACCCAGCCGAGACCCCAAAGAGTAGTGGTGGCAAATGTTGCAGGAGACATAATCGAAGCGGATCTCGCGGCCTGGAGTCGCCGCGAGTGGGATCTGGCTATCGAGCCGTTACGTGCGACGCTATGCGCTGGAACGGTACGTAACGGGTATGTTGACTCCGCCCGTCTCGGCGTCGATCGCTGGATGGCGATGATCGGTGCACGGGCCGATATGTCCGGAGCCCTATGCGTGGTTGATTGCGGAACCGCGCTAACGGTGGATGCAGTGGATGCAGAAGGATTGCATCTGGGCGGCTGGATCGCGCCTGGAATTGGTGTGATGCAGGGCCTCCTTCTGGAGAGTACGCATGGAGTGCGTATGGATTCGGTGGTTGAATCCGGTGCAGGGACATTCGGGCGAGACACATCGGCGTGCGTGCGTGCGGGTACCTGCCATGCAGCCGCCGGTCTCGTATTTCAGGCGTTGTCGTTGCTGCAGACGATGGCGGGCGAAGTACCTCGATGTGTTGTAACCGGTGGAGGTGCATCGGTATTGTTGCCATTGTTGCCGCCGAACACCGTGCATATTCCCGAACTGGTGCTGCGCGGGATGGCGATCGTGGTGCAGGAACCGGATGCGGGGGTGCGCGGATGAAGTGGTTCTTCTACGGTCTGTTGGCAGCGAATGCCGCATTTTTTGCCTGGATTCATTTCCACCCGCAAAATTCGGTCAGACCGGCGGTGTCGACCGTCGCTCCGACGGCGGGAGCGAGGTTGACGTTATTGCGGGAGTTGCCTAGCCCGCCGCCATTGCGTTCCCCTACAACTGCCCCGGCAACCGCCCCTGTAGCTGCCCCAGCCACCACCCCGGCTACTACGATAGCGGCCAAGAGCGCGGCGACACCAGCCGCGCGCGTTAGCCTGTGCTGGCGCATCAGCGGTTTTGAGTCGAAGAAAAGCGCCGCGCATGCCGCCCTTCTATTGTCCCGAACCGGGGTACAGGTTCGCCGCCGCGGCAGCATGAAGAGTGAGACCACCCGCTACTGGATCATATTGCCGCCGTACCGCTCGGTTGCATCCGCGCGCGTGGCGTTGGAGACGCTGCGTAAGAGCGGTATCAAGGATTACTACTTAATACGCGGTGGCGATGACAAAAACGGAATTTCTCTGGGGGTCTATTCTGGCCATGACGCTGCCCGACGTCGTTATCGCGAGATTCAGCGCCTTCGCCTCCATCCCCGCATTCAGGAGATCGCAGTGCCGGCGACGACGTGGTGGATCGAGTTCGAGCGCTCCCACGGCAAGGAAGAGCGTTGGCGCCATGCCCTGGATGTGGCGGATCGCGCGCTGCCGGTCAGTGCCTGCCGTTAAGCAAAATTGCCTTCCCGGGGCCGATTACCTAGAATACGCCGCTCTCGTCGCGGTATCGGACGTGCTGGCGTAGCTCAGTTGGTAGAGCAGCTGATTTGTAATCAGCCGGTCGGGGGTTCAAATCCTCTCGCCAGCTCCATTTTGAACAGGAGACCCCCCGTATTTGGTCATACGGGGTGTTTTTCCTCGTGACTACTGTTGACAGAAAGAGGGGCTCTCTAGCAGAATAGCGGGCTCCGTTTTGGAGGGGTTCCCGAGTGGCCAAAGGGATCAGACTGTAAATCTGACGGCTCCGCCTTCGAAGGTTCGAATCCTTCCCCCTCCACCAAAATGAATTTAAAAGGGTTGGAGCAGCGCGATGTGTCGCGCGCTTGGCTTTGCGGGTGTAGTTCAATGGTAGAACCTCAGCCTTCCAAGCTGATGGCGTGGGTTCGATTCCCATCACCCGCTCCATCAGTTGGCTGAACAGATTGATTGGCCCATATAGCTCAGTGGTAGAGCACTCCCTTGGTAAGGGAGAGGTCCCCAGTTCAAGTCTGGGTATGGGCTCCAAATTTTTTGCTTGATTAGGCGATCCAGCGTGAGGAGCTTGTCCGATGTCCAAGGAAAAATTCGAGCGTAAGAAGCCGCATGTAAACGTCGGCACGATTGGTCACGTCGACCATGGCAAGACGACGCTGACGGCGGCGCTGACGGTATGCCAGGCGAAGAAGTTCGGCGGTGA
>OFHG01000060.1_pt1 | contig 48997 bp, 48 predicted proteins | sample 1521931 | NCBI WGS metagenome assembly OFHG01 (sample SAMEA2468438, study PRJEB22500) | soil metagenome | biome: Glassland; feature: Farmland; material: Clay | place: Australia | collected 2013-01-31 | depth 0.55 m
CCCACGCGCTGGATGCGCCACCTTCTCGGCGTGGGCTCTTCCAGATTGTCGTGGACGCCCCCCTGCGCGGCCATGGCTTCGGTCGCGGCCTGCTCCGCGCCGCCGAGGGAGCACGTCCTGGAGACGGGCCGCGGAGCTTGCCCTGAACGTCCTCCGGTGGGACGCGGTGGCCACGGCGCTCTACGCGAGCTCGGGATACACGTCGCCTTCCAGGACGACAAGGCGCTCGAGATGCGCAAGCGGCTTCGTCCCGCGTAGCGCCCCGCGACGGCCGCTGCGGGGTCGGGTGGCTTATATGGAACCGTCCCCTTCGCCGCGGCGATGGCCCTCGAGACGATCCCGCAGGCCCTCTGGTTCTTCCTGCCCGCCTTCTTGGCGAACCCGAGCGCCGTGCTCTGGGGCCGCGGGACGCCCATGGACTTCGGGCGCACCCTCCGTGACGGGGAGCGGCTCCTGGGGGACGGGAAGACCTGGCGGGGCCTCATCGGCGGCACGCTGAGCGGGGCCCTCCTCGGGCTCCTCCTCTTCCTCCCCTTCGCGTTCCTCGATCCCTCGTCGTCCTGGTCGTTCGGTCAGCCCGCCTCGGACGCGGGAGCCGCCGCGGTCCTCGCCTTCGTCGCCTCGGCCGTCCTCGCCTTCGGCGCTCTCCTCGGCGACGTGGTCGGGGCGTTCCTCAAGCGGCGGATGCACAAGCCCCGCGGAGCGAAGGCACCCGGCCTGGACCAATACGACTTCGTCGTCGGGGGGCTGCTCCTGAGCCTCCTCGTCGCGGGATGGTCCGTGCCCCGGTTCTTCTCGGGAGACGGCTGGTACGGCCTCCTCGCCATCATCCTTATCACGCCCGCGCTGCATCGCGGCGTGAACATCCTCGGCTATCGGTTGGGGAAGAAGCATGAGCCCTGGTGAGTTCGATCGCGCGAAGTTCCTCGCCGAGCTGAAGGCGTGCGGGGCCCTCCAGTTCGGTTCGTTCACGCTGGTCTCGGGCAAGACATCGACGTACTACATCGACATCAAGAAGGCCATCACGCGGCCGGGGCTCCTCCGGACCATCGGGGACGCCATGGCGCCCTACGCCGCCCGGGCGGACCGGATCGCGGGCGTCGAGCTGGGCGCCGTGCCCATCGCCGCGGCGGTCAGCCTGGCCAGCGGCAAGCCGTACCTCATGGTCCGCAAGGCGACCAAGGAGCACGGCACGAAGAAGGAGTTCGAAGGCGAGCTCGCCAAGGGAGACAAGGTCCTGTTCGTCGAGGACGTGGTCACCACGGGCGGCACGCTCCGCGGCGCGATCGAGCGGCTGCGGGCCCAGGGCGCCCTCGTCGACGACGTCGTGGCCGTCGTGGACCGCGAGGAAGGCGGCAAGATCGGCCTCGCCGAGATCACCGTGCGACTGCACGCCCTGGTCACCGCGAAGGACCTCCTGGCGTCCGCCTGACCTCCGGACCCGCGCGTCACTTTCGCCCATCCCTCCCGGAGCGGTTGAAATACGTGGCGGCCCCTGGTGCCCTCCTTCGAGGACACCATGGGAACCCTAGCCGTCCGCGCGGACGAGGCCACGCCGGGCCCGCGCGCCCTGTCCGTGTCCGAACTGGCGCGCCTCCTGCGGGACACGGTGCGGTCCAATCCGCTCCTGTCCCGCGTCCTCGTCCGTGGGGAGACGAGCAACGTCCAGCGCGTCTCGGGGGGCATGGTGTTCTTCACCCTCAAGGACGAGAACGCGCAGATCCCCTGCGTCCTGTTCCGCGGCGATGCGGAATCCGTGGCCTTCGACCTGGCGGACGGGATGGCCGTCCTCGCGACGGGGGACGTCGACCTGTACGCCCGGAGGGGCGAGGTCCAGCTCGTTGTGCACACCCTGGCTCCGGAGGGCGTCGGCCTGTTCTGGGCCACGTTCCAGGCCACCCGCAGGAAGCTGGACGCCGAGGGCCTGTTCGCCCCCGCGCGGAAGCGCCCCCTGCCCACGTACCCGAAGCGGATCGGTCTCGTCACGTCGGAGCGCGGGGCCGTCCTCCATGACGTGGTCACGGTCCTGGGGAGGCGCTTCCCGCTCGCGGACGTCGTCGTGTCGCCCGCCCTCGTCCAGGGGGTCGAGGCCCCGGCGAGCCTGCGGCAGTCCCTGGCCGCCGTACAGGGTCGCGTGGACGTGGTCATCCTGGCCCGCGGCGGCGGGTCCCTCGAGGATCTGTGGTGCTTCAACGATGAGAGCCTCGCCCGGGCCATCGCCGCGTGCCCGGTGCCCGTGATTAGCGCCGTGGGCCACGAGACGGACGTGACCGTCGCGGACTTCGTGGCCGACGTCCGCGCCCCCACGCCGAGCGCCGCGGCGGAGCTCGTCTCCCCCGACGCCGAGGAGCTGCGGGCCCATCTCCGCACCCTTTCGGAGGCCTGCCTCACCGCGATGCGAGACGGGCTCCACGATCGCGGGCGGTCCGTGGCCGTCGCCCGGGGGCGCCTGTCTCCCACGGGGCTCCAGGGCGAGGTTGCCGGATCCCGGGACCGACTGGGGAATCTGGCTCGCGGCCTCCGAGACTCCGCGGCTCGTGAACTCGCGGTTCGGTCCGAGCGCCTCGACTCCCTCGCGGAGCGGCTGGACGCGGTCAGCCCTCTGGGCACCCTGCGCCGCGGCTACGCCATCGTCGAGCGTCCGGAGGGCGGCGTGGTCACCCTGGTCCGTGCCGTGCGCGCCACCGAGCCCCTCGTCGTCCGCCTCCAGGACGGGCGCCTTCACGTTCACGTCGAATCCAAGGAGGAACAACCATGACCGAGAAACTCTCGTTCGAGGACGCCCTCGCGGCCCTCGAGGCGAAGGTCGAGGAACTGTCCCGCGGCGACGTGCCGCTGGAGCGTGCCCTCGCCGTCTTCGAGGAAGGTCTCGCCCTGTACCGCGAATGCCACGGCAGGCTGGCCCAGGCGGAGCAGCGCGTGACCAAGCTCGTGGCCGCGACGGACGGACTCCAGGAAGAACCGCTGAACCTCGAGTGATCCCGCCCCCGGGGACCTAGCCCTCCGCGGGGATCTCTCCAGGCTCGCCCTCGTCCTCTTCGACGCGCCACGTGGGCGCGTAGCCCACGCCGCCCTTCGCGCGGCTGTGGCTCGGGCCGTGGCGGGGGTCCTTCACGGCGATTTCCTGCGGCGCTCCCGGAGCCGCGACGTCGGCGAGGTCCTGGCACATCCCGAACAGCTTCTCCTCCGTGTAGCCGAAGGGCGCGAGGAGGGTCTGCCCGGACCGGCACAGGAGCCGGATGTACTCCCAGGCGTCCACGGCCTCGTTCCCCTGGAGGAACTCGGCCACGCGCACCTTTCGCTCCGATTCGCGCGCGCGGACGTCCAAGAGGACGTAGCGCACGGTCTCCCCGGGCTCGACGCGGAAGCCGCGCTTCTCCATCTGCTTGAGGGCCGCCGCGGTGGCCGTGAGGACGACGTACTCGGGCAGCGTGCGGGAGACGTTCTTCGTGAGGACGAACTGGTGCACAGGGATCGCACGGTCCAGGACGCGCTTAGCGGTCCAGCGCAGGATGTTCACGGCGCGAGGGATGCGCTCATGGAATTCGGCCGCGTTCGAGGCGAGGCTCAGCTCACCGAGCATGGCCTCCTGAGCGATGTTGATGAACTCCGGGGTGTCGTGCTTCCGCAGCTCGATGCCGCGAAGCTTGAACTCCTCATGGTCGTAGAGGCCGTAGTACCGGTTCAGCGCGCCCACGCCGGTCGTCTTGCAGGGCAGGAACACGATCCACTTGTAGCGGCCCTCGAGCTCGATGGGGAGGCCTGTCGATCCGGCGATGTGGTCCTGGACCTTCTCGATGGGGTCCGCGTCTGGTTTCGAACGAAGCCAGACGGAGTCCACGATTCCGTGGACGACTTCGTAGTGGTGGGATTCGGCGATTTCCATGGTGCGGACGAGAATCTCTCGGGCAAATGCGTTGATTGCCTCATGACATTCTATCCGGCCAAATCTTGCATTTCTGTAGCCAGTGTACCCAAATGCCGTAACATTTACCCACTTAAGGATTGTGTCCCGTCCAGCATAGATTTCTCGATACGGCCCCTGCTCCTTCTTCATCTTCTTGTAGTACCGCCGGCGCTCGATGATGGGTTTCAAGACCTGAGGGATTAGTCCAACACGCCGCGTGCACAGGCGGTATCTGAGTTCCGGTACCGCGCCACCGTCGGTCTCGCAACAGCGACAGTCGAGGGTCTCCGGTGAAATGTTGTACTTGACCATGATATTCGGATAGAGCGAGGAGAAATCGAGTTCGTAGAGACCTTCGTGCAGACCGACCTCGGGCTCGAAGATGAAGCCGCCGCGGTCCCCCCGCAACAGATACTCCGCGCTCTTGAACTCCTCCGGGCGGTTCTTCTTCCAGACCGCCAGGCATCCGTCCTTGTGCGCCTGGTTCACCTGCATCGCGGTGATCGCCGTGCCCGGCGTGAGCCGCGCCTGCTCCTGCGGCGTCAGCGTCGAGAGGCGGGACAATTCCGCGAGCCCCGCGAAGTCGCTCTCCCGGAACGCGAAATGCCCCCGGTCCAGATGCAGCCGTCCGCGCAGGATGTACTGCCCCGGCTTGTAGACGATCTTCCCGTACGTGAAGTAGGACTTCGCCTTCTTCTCCGCGAACTTGTCCACGTCGCGGCCGAGCTGGAGATTCACGCCGAGTTCCGCGGCCTTCCGTGCGAGGTAGGGCATGACGAACGCGTCCCCGCCGTCCGTCATCAGGATATCCGGGTTCTTCGAACGCACGGTTTCGTCGATCCCGCGGAGGATGGCCTCCTCGCTCCCGTCCAACTCGACATTGTCCACGCGCGCCCCGAGGAGCTTGTCCTGCATCCGCGGCATGCCCGCGGGGTTGTCCACGTGGAGGTCGAGGAGGGACCGCCGCAGGGGCGGCAGAGGATAGTCGAGGGCGAAGTGCTCCTCCTCCGCCCGCCACACGCCGTTCGCGTAGCGCACGAGGCCCATGGGGAAGATCTCGTGCTCGATCGCGTAGCGCTGGCTGAACCTCAGGTCGACATCGAAGAGGCGGTGGTCCACGTAGCCGCCATTCGAGTCGAGGATGCGTGCGACCTTGGCCAGATCGCGGTAGTGCCGCGGGACGATCTCGAGAACGGGCCTCGTCTCGTCGTCCTCGAGAGCGATGCGTCGCTCGACCTCGCGGACCTCGCGCACTCCGTCGAGGATCTCGATGCGCCGTCGGAGGGCGGGAAGTTCAGCCGGTGCCGCGTGCAGGAAGAACGACGGCACGAAGCGCGGGTCCTCGATGCGGTGCGCGCCCTGCTCGTTCCAGAGCCGGAGGACCATCGAGTCCTTGTCGTAGTCCGCGTATGCGTCGATGATCCATCCGTGCGTGAATCTCCCCCGATCCCTTCCTCAGGGTCGGGAGGCCACATCAACCGATGTCGGGGAGGGGTCCGCGAAAGTGTGCGCGAGCAGGATCTCGTGGGGCGCAATCATCATGTTCATCTGGACCGCGATGCTGCGCAAACGGTACCACTGCCACATCGCGCCCCGCGGGACCTCCTCGAATCCGAGCGTCTTGAACAGACTCATGGAGGCCTCGTTGTCCCCGGGGACCGCGGCGAAGACGCGGGTGACCCCCCGTGAACGAAATCTTTGGAGGGATTCTTCGACCAGGGTGCGTGCCGCATGATGCCGCCGGTGGTCCGGGTCCACCGCGACGAAGTACACGTAGCCGATGGGCGGCTGCCCGTCGAAGAAGCGTCCCTCGAGGAAGCCCACCACGGCGCCGTCGTCCTCCAGGACGAGCTGGGGCCAGCCGCGGCGACTCCCACGGATGGAGAAGAGTGCGTACACGCGGTCGAACGACGCCCGCGAGATCCGCTCGATGGTGGGGCGGTCTTCAGTCCTCATCTCGCGGAGGTTCACGCGCCGCGGAGCCCTCGGGAGCAAAAGAACGTTCGCGTCGGGTCCTCAGGGTCTCTAGCTCCTTCTCCATCTCCAGGAGGATGGACAGGAACGCCAGGTCCGTGGGGTCCAGGTGGGCGGAGTAGCTCGCCGCGCTCGCGTGCTGCCTCGCCCGGTTCAGGAGGCGGTCGAACGCCTCCCGATCCTTCTCCCGCAGCGCGCGGCGGTAGTCCATCCAGTCGTTCAGTATGGACTCCAGGTGGAGGCGGTACGTCGGGATCGTGCGGCCCATCCGGAGACCATGGTCCCCACACCATAAGGAGGGACGCGGGGGAGGGGTCCGCGAAAGTGAGCGCCCGATGCAACCTTAAACAAGGTTAACAACCGGGATCGGGTACAGGTCATGCCCATGGCCGACGCTCACGGCCGCGCCCACCGTCGCATCTTGCGAAGGCAGGCCTTGCGGTCGTCCGGGGTGCCCTTGAAGATCTCCAGGGTCGCGCGTCCGTCGTAGCGGGCCTTGAGGGCGGTCACGTCCCGCTCCAGGTCGATCGTCCCCTGCCCGAAGGCCAGGTGCTCGTCCCCCTCCTTGCCGTGGCCGCCGTGGTTGTCGTGCAGGTGGACGAGGCCGAGGCGGTCCCCGAGCGCCTCGAGGTACGTCCGTCCGCCGTCCTCGCGCTTGTCGAGGTGCGCGTGCCCGACGTCCAGGCAGTACGCCAGGTCCGGCACCGCGTCCAGGACCCGCCGCAGCTCCTGCGGCGTCTCGTCCAGATTCTCCACGGTCACAGTGACGCCCTGCGCCTTCGCCGCCTTCGCGAGGTCCGCGAGCCACGCGATTTTCGCGTCCACGGAGACCGTCGGCGCGGAGCGCGCCTGCAGGAGGTGCACGTTGAAGACGCGCGTCCCGACGGGGGCGAGGGCCTCCATGAACCCGGCGAATCGCGCCAGATCCCGGTCCCGGAAGTGGGACGGCGGGAAGTGCGCGGTCTCCAGGGGGATCTTCTTCGCGAAGCCCTCCGCCTCCTCGCGGAGCTTCGTGGGCTCCCGGTTCACCCACGTGAGGTCGAACTCCACGTAGTCGTACCCGTTCTCGCGGGCCTCCTCGATCTGCTTGGGGAACGGCTCGCGGCTGTACGTCGACGCGCCGATGCGCACGGCGGGGACGATGACCGAATCCGCTATAAGGTTCGCGGCGGGTTGATGTGCCACCGCGGCCATCGCGCCGTGTGGTCCTCGAGAGCCTCGCGGGCGCGGGCATCGGCGTCCTCCTGGCGCTCTCCCTCGCCGCGCCGCCCGGGCCCGTGAACGCGCTCATCGCCTCGCATGGCGTGACGCGCTCGTGGCGCGCCGGCTTCCTCGTCGGGCTGGGCGCGATGACCGTGGACCTGCTGTGGCTCGCGGTCTCTCTCCTCGCGCACTCCTACCTCCTGAGCGCGAAGTCCGTCTTCCCGGCGATCGCCCTGCTCGGGGCCGCGGTCATGGCCTACCTCGCCTGGAAGACGGCGAAGGCGTGGCGGGCCGAGCCCGTGGTCGCCGTGCCGGAGCGCGCCGTCCACGCAACCTCCTACGTGACCGGCGTGGCCACGAACCTCACGAACCCGTACTCGGTCGTCTGGTGGCTGACCGCGGGTATCGCCCTGATCGACGCATTCGGCCCGCTCGTCTTCGTCGGCTTCTTCGCGGGGATCCTCCTCTGGATCAGCGCCTTCCCGTTCCTCCTGCGCGCGGCCCAGCAGCGGTACGCGCAGACGTACCACGTCGTCCTCGCCTTCTCCGTCGCGGTCCTGGTGGTCTTCGCCGTCTATCTGACCTGGTCCGCCTTCGCCGGCTTCTCCTGAATCGCGTCACCAGGAGAACCGCATGTGTTCCGCAGCTCGGATGGGCCTCGGCTCGCCGACTGCGGCGAGGTCCACGATTCGCGGCCGCGCGTCCTCGAAGTCGTCCAGGGTGCGCTGGTCCGGCGGCACAGGTCGATACCACTCGCTGGCGTCGGAGTCGGAGCGGGTGATGAGCACGCCGTTCCTCCCGTGGGCGATCCGGACCACGCGGTCCACGGACTCGTACAGCTGCCTCCGGATGGAGCGGCGCCGGTAGAGCTTGGACAGGCCTGCGTTCGTCACGAGACCGACCACGGCGCGGTCCGCGACGGTCTGACGTATGGCGCGCGCCGACCTCTGGAAGAGCGCATGGGCCTCGCCCACGGGGACGTCCTCGTCCAGGTACATCTCGGGAAGGCAGGCGAGGACCGCGAGCTCGGCGTCTGTCTCCTCCAGTTTTTTATCTAGCATATCCAATACTAATGCGGTCATCTGGTGGCAGGTGAACGCCCGCGCGACGTGGACCCGCGGGAGGATCTCGTCCCGCGCCAGGCCCGCACGCTTCCCCAGGGCGACCATGCCATGGGGGTCCACGGAGTTGCCGCCATCCACGAAGACCACGCTCCCGCCCTCCATGACCGCGCGGACGCACAGGAGGGTCGTCAGGTGGAACACGAAGTCGCTCCCGCTGTCGATCAGGGTGACCTTCCCCGCCTCGAAGGAGCCCAGGAGGCGGTCCAGGGTCGGCACGGAGGTCGTGAGCGCCTTCCGCGTCTCCGCGCGGACCTCCGGTACGGCGAGCGTCTCCGTGATCAGGGCCATGGTCTCCTCCCCGTCCAGAGAACGATGGAGCGGTCCGTATAAGGGCCGGAGCGGAGGAGGGATGGGCGAAAGTACGCGCACGCTCGTCGAACGTACTGTCGTGGAGTTACCTCTATCTTCCCCGTAGCGCCTTGGTGCTTGCGGAGGCGATGTCGCGGATCGTGAGAACGCCCAGAATGCGGTTCTGCTGGCGGCCGGGGTCATCCTGCTCCTCATTCCGGTCCTTCTCGTCCCCGTGGATCCATTCACGGTCGGTGCCTACGCAGCCATCCTCGTCGCCCTTGCTCTCGCCGTGGGGCCGTGGGTCTGGAGGTTCTCGCTCGGGACGATCGATGCAGCTCCTCCGGAGACGATGGCCTATCTGATTCGAAGACTGCGGATGGCGGGGCACGTCGTGCACGTCGAGCCGCAGGAGTTGACGGTGGCCATCGGTCGCGAAGCCCTCGTGAAGGTGCGGGTGGAGCCCGCCGGAGGCCGTTCGCGCATCCTGTACCGGGCCAGCGCGACGATTGTGGGCTGGCTGGGCGTCATCGGTCTGCCTCGGATCTACCGACGCGTGCGAGCCTGGGGCCGCGACGCCTCCGCCACGCTGGTCCCGCCGGAGGGCCGGTTGCCTCCACCGCCTTCCTCGGACGATGCGCAGGCGATGCTCGTGGACGCGGTGTCGGAGACGCATCGCTTGGCCGCAGAGGCCTATGCGGCGGAGCGGGAGAAGTACCAGAACGCCCAGGCCTTGGTCATCCTCGCCGCGATCATGGTGTGGTTCCTCCTGTTCCTCGGGCTGAGTTCGACCTCCGTCGACGCCGACTTGAATCGTCGGATGGCGACGTCCGCAGGTTGGGCGTTCGCGGTCACGCTGTCCCTGTCCATCCCAGGGAGTTGGCTCATCCGGCGGTTCCGACGCGGCCGTATCGTGCGGTTGCGGGAGTGGGCGGACCGGCTGCAGGCGGCGCTCCACCTGGAATCCGGGCCGCGGGCGGTGGGAGAGCGTGACGGGAGTTCCTTGGAATTGCTTCTGACGAGCCAGGCGGAGGTGCCGCGCTGGCTCGACGCCGCGCGGAAGGCCAGCATGAGCGTCGATCCCATGGGGTGGTGGGCCGTGTTCGTTATGGTCTACCTCGGGGTCGACCTCCTCCTGGCGGATGCCCCTGCCTTCGCCGCCTTCAATCTTCCGGTCGCGGTGATCGTTGGCATCGCGGGAGTGGTCCTCCTCGTGGGCGCGTGGCTGTACTACCGCCGGTGGAGGCAGCGGAGGGAGGATGCGTTGGCGCGAAACCAGGCCGACTGGGACCGGAGCTACGAGCGCCTTCGCGGTGAGATAGAGCAGTACCTCGGAAGGCTGTGACGCCATGGGGAGTGCCGCTCCGCTCGACCGCCCGGACCTCTACGTGGTCGCGAGGCTGCTCGAGCGGATGTGGCGGGAGGAGGAACCCATCCTCAAGACACGACTCCAGGTGGCGGCCCACATCAACTACGATGTGTTCTCACGATACTTGGAGTGGCTGAAGTCCCGCGGACTCGTCGCGCTGGAGAGCACCGAGGACGGACACGAACGCGTCCGCCTCACCCCGAAAGGCCACGATGCCTATCTCCGGCTCGTCCAGTGGATCAACGAGGTGGTCCACGGCCGGATGCCGGGCTCGTGAGATCCTGGTTCATGGAGCGCAGATGGTAGTCCGTGTCGCGCGCCGCGTAACGCTCGACGCGTCCGCGGAAGAGCGGCAACAGGATCCGGCCGACGTGTCTCGGCTGGATATCCGCGACGAGGGAGATGCGCGTGCCCTGCTCGGTAGCCTCGAAGCGGTACGCGTAATGGACGTCGGCTCCGGGATAACGCGCCTCGACCGCGTACCCGTCCGGCGGTTCGAGGACAACGTGCTCCTGGAGGGTCACGGGCGCGGGCCGCGTGGCCCGGTCCCGAAGCCACACTTCGTTCCCGTCCCGCCGCAGGATCTCGCGGTGGCTCGACGCGGGCGCGTGACGGCTCCCATGGTCGTCCTCCCGGAAGTCGGTCCACCACGCATATACGGCGTCCCGCGCGAAGGGGACCGTGCGCTCCACGCGGACGATCATCTCACGGCGGCGGGGGCGGCGGCGGAGGCGGTGGGGGCCCCCGGGCCTGTGCTTCCGCCATGGCCTTCTGCTCCTCGCGGATCCGGCGCTTGCGGTTGATTGCCTGGGTCTGCAGGATGGCGCCGAGGACGAACGCCCCGAGCCCGGCCACCGCGGCGAGGAGGGTGCCCAGGTTCAGGATGTACAGCCCCGCGGCGATGAGCAGGCCGCCGATGGCCGCGGTGATGATCCCGATCAGGTCGTCGATGAAGTAGTACGAGATGCCGAACACGATCACGACGACCAGGAGCGCGGCGATCAGCGGCGGGTCCAGCGCGTAGTTCTTCGTGTCGATGTACGCCTTCCCGTGGAGGAGGGAGTAGACCAGCGCGCCCGCGAGCAGGCCGACAAGGAACGCGAGGGCGACCTTGACGAGCTTGGAGAACAGGATGCTCCCGATGATGGCGCCCACGACGGCGAGGACCAGGCCCGCGATGTCGCCTCCGAGGGGCACGCCGAAGAGATAGCCCACCGCGCTCCCCAGGAGGGCGCCGATCATGGACATCACGGCGGCCCAGATCCCGTGGCCCCAGAAGGCCAGGAGGAGCCCCGTGACGACGAGGACGCCCCCGATGAGGAGGGCCACGTCGGAGCTGATGTTGGGTATCGTGACGGCCATGGCCGTGACCATTCGGGCGGGAGTATAAAACGGTACCGCGGTGAATCCCAGGCCGCCGCGGCCCGGGCCGACGAATGTCCTAGCCGCGGCCGAGGACGTCGTCCGCCCGATGCGAGATCTCGGTCATCGTGCCCTCGTCCGCGACCTCGGGCGGCAGGAGGTACTTGCGGACCTTGAGGTCCTCGTACTCGAGGACGTCGATGACCGTGGGGATGCGGATGGCGTCCCCGAGGACGGCGACCGTGCGCAGGGGCAGCTTGGCGACGATGTTCACCCACATCCCCTTGTCCGGGACGCCCGCCAGAGCCGACTCGACGTCGGAGGGCTCCTTGAGGGACATGACCAGGCGGTTCGCGAGCTGGCTGCGCACCTCGTCGTCGATCCGCGACGGGCGCTGGTCGATGAGCGCGAGGATCAGATTGAACTTCCGCGTCTCCCGCGCCAGGCGGCTGAAGATGGAGTACTCCGCGATCCGCGGGTCCAGGAACTTGTGGGCCTCCTCGAGGAACAGGACGAGCCGCGGGAACTTCTCCGTCTGCTCCGTGTACAGCTCGAAGAGGCGGCGCGCGAGGACGTTGGCCACGAACAGGTAGACCATCTGGTCCGTCCCGAAGTCCCCGAAGTCCAGGACGACGCTCTTGCCCTCCTTGATGTGGGCGAGCATCTGGCCGAAGGCGTCCCTGGCGCCCTTCTTGATGAACGGGAGCCTCTGGAACCGCCCCATCCGCCGCTGGAGGGCCTGGAGGACCATCAGGTGGAGCTGGCCGCCCTCCACCTCGGCCTCGCTCGCCTGCTTGTCGCGGATCGCGGACACCAGGTCCACGTCCCGCGGCTTCGTCCGGTAGATCTGGTAGATGTGGTCGATCATGGGCGGCGTGAGATCCTGGAACGCGATGATCAGGTCCTCCGGCGTAATCTGGTCCGGGTCCAGGACAAACGGTTTCGCCTCCGTGTTCTTGGGGTCCAGGGAGAACGTCTCCACCTTGTGCGGGAAGAAGTACTTCAGCCCCTCCGTGCCGTCCGTCTTGCTGTAGATCCCGTACTCGCCGTGCATGTCGAAGATGAGGACGGAGCCCGCGTCCTTGGCCAGGATGGCCGTGCAGATGAGCTTGTTCAGGATGGACTTGCCCGTGCCCGTGCGGCCGAAGATGGCGAACGGCTTCTCCACGAGCTTCTCCATGTCCACGTGGACGTAGAACGGCTCCACGCCCGTGATCGTCCCGAGCGGAGCGGACTTCTCCGTGGGCTCGTAGATCCGCTCCACGTCCGCCTTGGTCGCGTGGCGGCACTCGGAGAAGTAGGGCGGGATGGTCTGCGGCTCGCTCAGGGCCCGCGTCTCCTTGTCCACGAGCTGGATCATCCGCAGCTTGGCCTTGGAGTAGAAGATGGGGCCGCCGTACCCCTCGTGGGTCTCCGGCCGCGGGACGACGATGTCGCTGATGGACGACCCCGCGAGCTGGTCCGCGATGTCGCTGGGCTCGTTCAGGACGTCCTCCACGAGACAGTAGAAGTCGTACCGCGCGCCCTGGACGATGACCGGGTAGGCGATCCGAAGCTCCTCGGGGTTGTTCAGTTGGAGCTTGGCCACGAGGCCGTCGATCACGCTCGCGGCGACGATCTCCCCGATCTTCATCGCAGGTCCCTCGCCACCTTGTCCAGGTACTCGTGGAACGCGGACCGTTTGCGGCCTTCGACCTCCGTGAGGCCATCGAGGACCGTGCGCACGTCGATGCCCATGCGGAGCGCGGCCCGCATGACCGTCTCCTGGTAGATCGGCTTGAGCTGGCGCACGGTCACCGCCATCCGGTGCGCCTCAATCAGCGGCCAGGGATATCCGACGGACACGAGGCTCTTCGCGTAGGGCGCAAGCTGCCCGAACACGTACTCGGGCTCGTCGCGGAACGTCCCCACGTCCACCCGGAACCACTTCCGCCCCTGGGGATGCAGGCGCCCGTAATAGATGTCGCCGTGGAGGAGGCCCTCCCGCGCGGCCTCGGACTCCTTGGGCGCCCGGACGAACGCGGTCGCGTCCTGCGGGAGCTCGGCCTGGCACCGGGCCAGGAAGTCCTCGTCCGTCAGGACCTGGCCGAACGTGTGGAGCTGGCTGTCCTTGGAGATGCCGACGAGGATGTGCTCGCGCTTCTCGCACACCTCGACGAGGCGCTTCATGAACGTGAACTGCTTGGGGAACTCGGACAGGGTGCCGTCCATGGCCACGATGGCGCCCTCGCAGTCGTCCGCGAAGTTGATCGCGAGCTGTCCCTCGATGAGCCGCCGGTACTCGTTGACCATGTCGCGAGGCTGGTTCTCGTTCGCGCCCCGCGTGAATTCGAAGAGCGCCCGGTGCAGCTCGTCCTGCTTCTCGACGAACTCCGCGAAGGTCGAGAGGCCGAGCATCCGCTGCATCAGGCGGACGTCCAGTCGCCGGAACTTCGTCCCATCGAAGTTGTACCGCAGGAGGCCCACGGAGATCAGGGCGAGCCACCAGCTCGAGAGGTTGAGGAGGAAGGCGTACGAGCCGTCCACGGCGACCATGTCTCGCGGCGGGTCCGCGGCGCGGAAGAGACGGAACTCGGGCACGGCCTCGGGCGGGATGGGGAGATTCCGCTGGTTGCGGACGAGGAGCTCGAGCTCCTTTCGCATATCGTCCACGTAGCTCATCGTTCGACCCGCCCCAAAGCGGTCGTACGGATTGCCTAGGTTCACTTAAAGCAAAGGGGCGGAGAGCCGAAACGAGGACTCGCGCAAGCCGTATTGTCTGACTCCTGCGCACGCTAGGCTCGTCCCCGCAGGGATCGCGTCCCCTTGCACGGGCCGCTCTCGATTGCCCCAGATTTAAGTGGGTGACCGGTCATTCATATTGGCAGCGGGGATGGCGCATGGTACGGATTTCGGCGGCGGCGAAGGACGCGGTGAGGCAGCGGCTCCTCGAGGCAGCTGCCGCGCAGTTCGCCCACCAGGGGTTCGACGCGACGAACATCGATGACATCGCGGTCGCCGCGGGCGTCGCCAAGGGGACGATTTACAACTACTTCGAGAGCAAGGAGGACCTGTTCGGCGGAGTCCTTGCGGAGGGGGCGCTGAGGACGGTCCATCGGTACTCCTCTCTCCCCCACGGTACGTCGACGCGAAGCGCCCTGAGGGCGCTCGCAGCCGCGGACGTGACCGTCCTCCAGGAAGAGGAGGCGTTCATGAAGGTCCTCGTGGCGGAGGCGATGACGCCCCGGAGCCGCAACTACTCCCTCATCCTCGGACGCCTTTCCCCCTTCCTGGCCGCGGTGGCGGAGATCCTCGAATCCGGGGTCCGCACGGGTGACATCCGCCGCGACCGGCCTGTCCCCCAACTGGTTCTCTTCTTCGTCGGCATCCTCGCCCTCCTGTACATTCAGCACTGGCAGTCCGACGGAAGCTGGCCCAGGATGGAGGAGATTCCGGACCTCGCGGTGGACACTTTCCTCGACGGAGCCCGAGAGCGAGGCCGGGAGGCGCGGCGGCATTCGAAGGCGGTGAGACGTTGAGCACCTTCGCCTACATGAGGGTCCTGGAATCCGCGCCCGACCGGTACGACCGGGGCATCCGCATCCTCTCGCGCGGACGGATCGACGAGGTATACTCGAGGATCGCCGACCTGGTCGCCGCGCCCGGGCGTCGGGTCCTCGACATCGGCTGCGGCACGGGTGGGGTGTCGATCGCGTGTGCCGCTCGGGGCGCCGACGTGGTCGGAATTGACCGGAGTCCGGGCATGCTGGAGGTGGCGAAGGCCAAGGCGAAACGCCCTCTCCCCGGACGCGTGGAATGGCTGGAACTGGGGGCTGCCGAGGTGGGAGACCGGTTGGCCGAAGGTTCTCTCGACGCGGCGGTGGCCTGCCTGAGCTTCAGCGAGTTCTCCGAGGAGGAGCAAGCCTACGTACTCGAGGTCGTCCGGAGTCGCCTTCGCCCGGGCGGCGTCCTTGTCATCGCCGACGAGGTTGTCCCGCGGCCCCGGCTCCGCCGGATCGCGTACCGCCTCCGGCGCGCCCTGGTCGCGGCTATCACCTACGTCCTGACCCAGGCGCGGACCCGCCCTCTGAAGGATCCGACGTCTCTCGTCGCGCGAGCCGGGTTCGTGGACATCGAATCCGTGCGGCTGTGGTCGGGGAGCTTCGTCATCCTGCGCGCCCTTCGTGGGAGGGATGACGGATGACCGTCCGCGAGGGTCTGAGCCGCGCTTTCGACCTGTTCCTCCGGATGCTCCCTCATGCCGGCCCGACCGGGCTCATCGCGGTCGGCTCTCCGGGCCGGGGCTCGCCCGTCCTCGTCACAGGCAACTACACCCTCACGCTACGGCGGATGCGGCAGGCGCTCGCGGGGCGGGACGCCTGGATTCTCTCCGCGGACAGCAAGGGGATCAACGTCTGGTGCGCGGCGACGGGGGGTCACCTGACCCACCACGACGTCATCTCCGTGATCCGGACGTCTCACCTGGACGCCCGCGTCGACCATCGGGAGCTCATCCTGCCGCAGCTCGCAGCGACGGGCGTCGAGGGCAAGAAGATTACCGAGGCGACGGGCTGGTCCGCGAAGTGGGGACCCGTCCGCCTGGAGGATCTCCCTGCGTTCCTCGACCGGGGGCAGCGGGTGACCCGCGAGCAGCGGCGGGTCCCCTTCCCGCTCCGGGACCGCATGGAGATGGCCCTCATGTGGGGGTTCCCGATGCTCCTCGTCGGGGTTCCTCTCTTTGTCCTGCTCGGAGGCCCGGCCGTCGGTCTCGCGGTCGGCCTCGCGATCGGTGCCATGGTGACGAGTCTCTTCGCCGCCCTCCCGCGGGTGAAGGTCATCGGGCGCGTCCGCTGGGCAACCTTCGCCCTGTGGGCCCTCGGCGGGTTCGGACTCGGCGCCGGAGTCCTGTGGGCCTTGGGGAGCGCCATGGCGGGCAGCTTGTCCCTCGTTGGTCTGGGATCCGCGATTGCGATGGCCATCCTGGGCGTCGACCTCGCGGGGACGACGCCGTGGTACGGCAGCTACATCAACACGTTCCGGAACGAGGCCCGCATCGAACTCGTGGAGGAACGCTGCACGGGCTCCGCGACATGCGTGCTCGTGTGTCCACGGGATGTGCTCCTGATGAACGGGCCTGCGCGGAAGGTCGACATCGTGCGGCCCGCCGACTGCATCCAATGCGGGGCGTGCATCGTCCAGTGTCCGCAGGACGCGTTGCGATTCCGGTACCAGGACGACCGCGTCGTGGAGGCGGCGACGATCCGGAGCACGAGGATGAACCTGCTCGGCCGGCGCACGGTCCCGGTCGGCGACCATCGGGTCCAGGGCCGCCCGTGAGCGTCTCCCCCGCACGTCCGGGGTACCCTGCGTCCTCGCCTCAGGCGAGGACCTCGACCCGTGACTCCTGGTTCGGGGTCATCGTCACCAGGAGGCGACTCGGGAAGCGATCCGCGACCTCGGCCAGGTGCGTGATCAGGATGACCTTCTCGAAGAACTCCCCCATGCGGAAGAGCTTCTGCACGAAAAGCCCTCGAGAGACCTCCGTGTCCAGGGACCCGAGGTCGCCTTCGTCGATGAACAGGGTCTTCATGCGGCCGAAGGTCCGCCCCATCTGCGGAAGGGAAGCGAGCTCCCGCGCGATGGCGAACCGCAGGGCCGCGTTGATCTGTGTCTTCTCGCCCCCGCTGAACTCGCCCACGTCGTGCCAGAGGCTGTCCACGCCCTGCACCTGGATCCGGATGCCGTGGCCGCGTCCCTCCTCGTACGTCTCCAGCTTGATCCGGCTGAAGCGGCCGTCCGTGAGCTCCGCGAGGTTCTTGGACGCCTCGATCTCCAGTTCCGGCAGGAGCTGGTCGATCGCGTACATGACGACGCCCCGGTTGTGGAAGACGCGGCTCACAAGGACATCGGCGATCTCTGCGCGGATCCGGAGTTCATCCCGCTGGCGTTCCGCCTCCTTCAGCTTGGCTGCGTCGCTCTCGAGTGCGGAGACCTGAGCCTGGAGCTGCTTGGCCTGGCCCTCCAGCGTGTGGAAGGAGCGCCGCTCCCCATCCAGGGCGGCTCGGAGTTCCTCCAGCCCCTGCTTGGCCTCCTGGTACGCCGTCTCCTGGATCTCCAGACGGCCCGTCTCCTTCTCCAGCGACGCGAGTTCCGACTCCAGGGCCGTGACCTGTCCGTCCAGGTCCGCCAGGAGCGCCGTGGTATCCCCCCGCTCTCGGATGCGCGCACCGAGCTCGTCCGCTTTCCGGCGCTGGGCCGTCTTGGCCTGGACGCCGCGGGCCACGTCGTCCAGATGCCGCCGGTCTCGTTCCGTGAATGGATTCGCATCGAGTTCTCGCAGGGCGACGATCTTCGCGTCATCCAAGGGGCGGAGCGTCTCGTGGCTCTCGTCGGTCTCCCGTTTGAGGTCGCTCCGGAGTTCCTCAATCTGCTTCTGGAGCTCCGTGAGGACGAAGGAATCCTGGTTGATCGAGCCGACCTTCCCTCGGACGTGGGTCAGGGCCTTCTCCGTGCGGGTCTGCTCCCCCCGGAGGCTGCTCATGAGATCGGGACGCTCCGCGAGCCATTCCAACTCACGCTCGATTCGGGCGATCCGCTCCTCGAGACGGCCCTCGTCGCGGAGGAGGTTGAACGCTCCGTCCCGGTCCAGTTGGGTGTCCAAGACGGCGATCTTTCGGTGGACCGCGTCGATCTTGTCCTTGATCAGGTCGCGCCGTCGCTCGTGGTCCTTCTTGGCCTGGTCGAACAGACGCTCGGCGGATTCGGCGGCGAGCCGCGCTCGCTCGTGCGCCTGCTGGCGGCCCCTCAGGAGTTCCAGCTCTTCCCGGAGCGGTTCCAAGTCGGCCACGTCCTTCTCGAGACCCTTGCGCTGGTGCTCGAGGTCAGCCGTCTCTTTCCCCCGGTCCCGGGTTTCCTCGATGCGCCCGTGCAGCTCGCCGAGGCGCTGCCTTCGGTCCTCCAGGGCCGCTCCCGAGCGGACCCATGCCTCGTGGTCCGCCTCCCGGACCCGCAACCCCTGCTCCGCATCGTGCAGCTTCGATTCGAGGGCCGCGAGTTCGAGGCTCCCCGCGGCCAATCCCTTGCGCGCGGTCTCCAGCTCTGTCCGTGCGGGCGGAAGCCTCTGAAGGGCTTCCGTGCGCGCGGCGATGTCCGCTTCCTGGGCCCGGCGGTCCGACTGGAGCGACGCCTGCTGGTCCTTGGCCTTCTGGAGGGCCTTCTCGAACACCTCAAGGCGGAACAGCTTCTGGAACACGGCGAGCCGGTCCGCCCCTCGCGCGGATCCGAGCTCCTTCATCTCCTCCTGCCGCACGAACGTGGAGTTGCGGAACCCGACGTAGTCGAGGCCGACGACGTCCTGGAGGGTCTGTTCCTTCTCGCGGATCGTTCCCGAGATGGCCTCCCCGTCGCAGCTCAGCTCGAGGTAGGAGTCCTTCTTCGACGTGAACCCCCGGCGCACCTCCCAGCGGCTGTCCCCCTGGCGGAAGGCCACGCGGACGTAGCCTCCGGGTCGGCAGACGTCGGATTGTTTCACGGACTGGATGTCCGTGCGCGTCGTGGAACCGTACAGGGCGAACGTGATCGCGTCCAGGATGGACGACTTGCCGGCCCCGGTCCGGCCCGTGATGACCGTGAACTTCTCCGGGAAGCGGAGGGGTGGATCTGTCTTCTCCACGTAGCGCATGAAGCCCCGCATCTCGATCTCGTCGAGGACGAACCCCTCGGCGCCCGCGTTCGGCTCGAAGGAGGGAGCCGCCTCCGCGTCAATCTCCTCGGAGCCTTTCACGTGAGCGCCTCCCGGAGCAGGCGCTGGGCCTCCGCCTTGATTGCGTCCTTCCGCGGGTGGCCCTCGAAGTTGCGATCCACGTACTCCGCGAGCAGCCGAGTCGGGTCCATGGTGAACTCGTCCGTCGTGATCCGCGGGCGTTCCGTGGATGTCAGTCGGAGTTCGCAGTGGAAGGCGTCCCGGAGGCGCTCGCTCAGCTTGCGCTCGTCCAGCGAGGCTCGCAACGCGTCGGGGAGACGGAGTTCGACCCGGATCAGCTTCCCCGCGGTGTCCTTGGGCAACGCCTCGAGGACGCGGCGGGTGGCGTCCTCGCCCATGCCCACGGTGACCTCGACCTTCTCCATGGGCCGTGCGGGCAGTTCGACGAAGGACCAGGTCCCGTCCGCGCGGACGGCCACGAACCCCTTCGGGTCCAGGCGTTCCCCCCAGTCGATCCGCTCGGGCGCTCCCGTGTACACGACCTTGTCGAAGAGGGTCTGGTGCAGGTGGATGTGGCCGAAGACCGCCAGGCTCACGGATGCGGGCAGCATGTCCCGGGTGAACGTGAAGTCATGGGGCACGACCTCGGGCGGCGTGGTGCTCGCGTAGCGTACGCCCTGCATTTCGAAGTGCCCGAAGAGGATGCGGAGGTCCGCGCCTTTGAGGTCGTCAGCCCGGTTCTGGATCCAGCTCTTCCAGACGCGCCGCGCGGCCTCGTAGGCCTCCTCGCGCGGAATCTCCTTCCCGAGCTTCTCCCGGATCTGCTCGACGATCTCCTCGGGATGGAGGTACGGGAGCAGGATGAAACCGACCTTCCGTCCGCCAATCGTGCGCGTCTCCGCCTTGGGATCTCGGAAGATCCGCACGTGGGCGTATCCGCGGAAGTCGTCCAGGGAGGTGGACCGCGCAGCACGCCGCGGCTGGTCGTGGTTGCCCGCGAGGATCCAGACCTCGATCCCCGCCTTCCCGAGCGGCTCGATCACGTCGCGCCGGACGAGCTCGCGGAAGACGGGGGCCACGTGGGTCCGGTCGAAGAGGTCCCCGAGGATGCAGAAGAGGGATGCCTGGTGCTCCATGGCCCATTGGGCCGCCTTCGCGAAGTTGCCGTGGAGATCCAGAGCGCGCTCCGAGATGCCCGTCTCCGGGTCGATGCGGAAGTCGAAGGTGAGCCCCTCGTGGACATCACCTACGCAGACGATCTCATGCATCCGGGTCTACCGCAGGGCGAGATGCCTACTTATACCCGTTTTCCGGGGTCCCCCGAAAGTGGTGATCCTCCTCGGGGTCACGCGGGGGCGGACGGGGTCGGAGGGATTCGTCGAGCGAGGGCGCCGAGAGCCACCGCGATGAGGGAGAGGATCATCCCTGTCTCCACGACGAGGCTGCCAATCTCGGCCAGGGCCGCGACCGTGGGCAGGACTTGGCCGATGTTGCTCAGGTCCGCGGGCCCATACATGGACGGCGCGTAGACGAACCCGGCGAGGTCTCCGGCCGCCAGGAGCACGCCACCGAGCAGGATGAGGAAGGGGCCCACGCGCGTCCACCTGCGCATCCGAGGAAGGATCCGCAGGATTCCGTCGAAGATGAGGAAGAAGCCGACCTCCAGCAGGAGACTCTGCACGGCGGCCAGGGCGTACTGGCCCTGGAACAATCTGACGAGGTCCTGCAGGGAGGTCAGACCTCGCAGGTTGTAGTAACCCCATGCGAAGATGACCCCGATGAACGCCAAGCCGACGATCACCAGGATGATTCCGACTCGGATTCCGAGGGGGATCTTCGCAGCGCGGGACAGCGACGGGGGGCCCTCGGCGCGTTCGGGACTCGGTGGAGGCACGGGCTGCGCGTTCATCCCTCCTATGTGGGGCCATGCCGTTCCGCCCATTAGAGGATGTCGCGTGCTTGCTGGCCCGCCGCCTTGAAGGCCCGGAGCGGAATACCGACTCCGTGCTCACCCTCATCCTCGCGGACGCGGAGCTGGAACCGGTCCCGCAGGCCATCGCAGGCCATCCGGCCGTCCGCACCTCGGCGAAGCGTCGCGGGCGTTCCCCCACCACGATGCTCCTCGACAGCAGCCTGCACCATCCCGCATTGAAGCGGTTCCCCGAGGGAGAGCGCCGCGGGCGGCCGGACATCGCCCACCTCTTCACCCTGCTGTGCCTGGACTCGGTCATCAACGGGCAGGGCCAGCTCCGGACGATCATTCACACCCGCAACGACGACGTGATCCGTCTCGCCGCGGAGACGCGGATTCCCAAGAACTACCCGCGGTTCGTCGGACTCATGGAGGACCTGTTCCAGAAGGGTGCGGTCCCCGAGGGCCAGCCCCTGATCACGCTGGAGCGCGGCGTGACCTTGGAGACGCTTCTGTCCGGATGCCCGTCGCCGCGGTGGGCGTTCGCGGAGACTGGAGAACGGGTGAACCTGTGGCCCGAACTGGCCGCGCTCGAGGGCGACCTGACCGCCGTGGTCGGCGGCTTCCCCCACGGTGACTTCCGCAGCCCCGTGGCCCGGCTCTGCGACCGCGTCGTCTCCATCCACGAGGAGCCGCTTCGCGCCTGGACTGTCACGAGCGAGATCCTCGTGGCGTATCGCCAACGTAGCGCACCGCCTACCGCGGACCCGACGTAGGTGCGGCCGCGGCCAAGGCGGTCGTCCAAGGCGTCAAGGCGACCACGGTCTTCGCGAAGATCTCCGGCGCGCTGGCGGACCTCGCGGACGTCGCGAAGGTCACGTAGTGGGTGAACCGTCTCAAGGGCATCGGCCTCGTCAACTCGCGGTTCCTCGTCGCCGGCGCGTTCACTGCCGCCTTCGGCGCGGCTGCGTAGGTTTGGCCAGAGATTCCTCGTTCCGCAGGATCAAGGACATGCGGTCACCAGCGATTGCGGTCCGGACGGACGATCCCGGGTGCGCATCCCTTTATCTCGTCACCTCCTGATTCGCGCTCCGTGCCGGAGACCTGGCGGCTGGGGACCGGCGAGGAGCGGGTCCGCTCCGCCATCGTCGGGTGCGGCGGCGCCGGCTGCAACACGTTGCGGCACGTGGCCGCGGCCGCGGGCGTCGAGCGCATCGCGATGAACGATGCGCCGCATCCGTCCATGGCCGGGATCCCCCGCCGCGTGATCGTCGACGCCGGACCGCTCAAGGCCGTCGCGTCCCTGGAGGAGAAGGCCATCCCCACCCTGGCGACGAACGAGGAGAAGGAGCTCTCGAACGCCCTCGTGGGCCGGGACTTCGTCGTGGCCCTCGGCGGCCTCGGCGGCGAGTTCGGCGGCTGGGGCCTCTCCGTCGTCGGCCGGGTCGCCCGGATTCTGGGCGATGTCTCCCTCGCCCTCGCCACGGTCCCGTTCACCGCGGAGGGCATGCTGCGCCGGCATCTCGCGGAGGCCCAGATGGCGACGCTCCAGCGCCGCGCGGACGGAGTGGTTGCCTTCGGGAACGACGCGCTCCTGCGGTCCTACCCCACGCTGCCGCTAGCTCGCGCCTTCGGCGCCATGGGCGCGATCATGGCGAGGCCCGCGGCGGCGCTGCCCACGATCCTCTCGCGGACGGACCTCGTGCCCCTCAAGCGGTTCCTAGCGCGCACGAAGGACTGGCGGTTCGGGATGGGCGCGGGCACCGAGAAGCACCGCTGCTTCCTCGCGGTCGAGGAGGCCTACGCGAGTCCCTGGTTTACGGGCCGGCACGAGGATGTGCGCCAGGCCGTCGTGCTCATCGCCCAGCCCCCGGGAGCCGCGTTCGAGGACGAGTTGCTCCGCGAGGTCCGCCTCCGTTCCCCGCAGGCCGACGTCGCCTGGGCCGTGCTCCCGGAGCCGGCCCCGGAGGACCGCGTCTCCGTCCAGGTCCTCGCGGGGCTGGACAGAGGCACCGCGACTCCCTCGTCCTGAGGTACGGATCGCGCCTTTCTGTGTCGCCCCCGTCGGGTGATGTCCCAAGCTTGGAGTAGGCTTGAGAACTCGGCCAAAGTGTCCTGTGGCGGGGGTTAGCAACAACTCCCAAACCCTTACTCGTCCAGACCTGGTCTGGATTCGGCAGCAGCCGATATCGCATTCTACCATTTGTGCGGCGACCGGGATTGGGAATTGCTCGCTTTCGCGAATTGGGGGTCCAGTGATGCGATGTCGGTGCGACGCGATTCCCTGCACTGTCGCGTGATGGGCCCATCGTGAGTTGCGACGGATGCGACTCTGTCAATTTCCACGGGCCGGTCTTCTCAGGTGGCGTTCAGTTACTCCATGGCGGAGGGCCGTGGCGGGCAAACGGGTTCTGTCCCGAACCTGCATTAGGCTTGGACATGGGATCGGAGAATGCCAAGGCGCGCTCGGCCGTTCCATCACGCGGCGGCCACAGGGGCGGTCCACCAATGTCCGGCGCCGTACGTGAGCAGGACCACCGCGCTGCCCAGGAGCACGGGCACGTAGGTGTACAGCAAGATGTTGTCGCTGAATACGTACATCCTGAACGCCGAAATTCCCACCTCGAGAACCCCGCTCCCCGCAACGAGGAGTATCACGCTTACCGCCGGCGTCCTGCGATTGGCTCGTCCAGGTCCACCACGAAGGATGACACCTACGAAAGCAAGCACGGCCCCGATTGAAATGAGCGGGACAGGGAACCGGGGGTCAGGCCACGACGGGGAGCATGTAACCGGCGAGCCTGAGCAGATCAAGCTCGGCGAGGTCCAAAGCCAATCGATGGCCATGGAACCGCCAAACGCGACGAGCACGACCCCTAATATTGTCAGCGCGATGGGCCATTTTCGGTCGACAACGGGAAGTGGCACAGGAATCACCTATCGGCCAATGCCAACTTATCTCCTCCAGGTTCTGGGCTCATAGGGCACAAGAAACCGGCCGCTGCGAACCAATGATCCGCAAAACCGATTTCTGGAGCTTGCATTGAGGATCGGTATCGAGGTGGCCGGCGTATCCTCTGCCATGCGCTGTCCGTCCTCGGCCATCGTGGTGACATGTCGTCTTTCATCTCGTCATTGGTCATCCCATCACCAAGCCGTCCGAGAACGAGCATGTGACCAACTCCTCGGGAAACAAGACGCTGAAGTGTTCGCGCCCGGGAACCTCAACCAGGGGTCGTCCCCCATGTGACCGTCCAGCCTCCCGAGTTGGAGATCGGTCCATTCGTCAGGTAGCTCGGATTCGAGTAATCGGACGGTTGATGCGAATCGTCGCCGATTGTTCGCAAGAGACCCAATGCAAAGTCAGCGGAGAGGGGCGTCGTTCCAAAGGAGTTGTTCGGAATCGTGAAGGAGCCGTAGTTTGGAAGCACACAGAGGTAGCCTTGTTGCACTCCGCAGTCGCTGCCGCTGGCGACCGCCGTGGGAGCTTCCACGACCCACTCGGAGGATTCGGTGTCCGAGGCGTAGTTGGCGATGCAGTTGCCCGGACAGCCTCCTTGGAGGGTCCAAGTGTCACCAGGGCCATAGTCCTGCATGTAGAACGAGACGCCGCCACTCGTAGAGTACGAAACCTGAACATACACCCTGTCGCCCAACGCGATGTTGACCGTGTTGAACAGGCCATTCCAGATGTAGGCCGGCTGGCAGTTCGTCGTTGTGCACTCTTCGGTGAACGGATGAACCGCAACGCTTCCGCCGCTCGTGACAGTCATCAAGAAACCCGCCTGCCAGAGGTTGGTCCCGCATGGCGGTGGAAGACCGGGGGAACATCCGCCCAGACCTGCCCAGACGCTCACCTTGTCAATCCCAGAATTGGGAGCCTGCACATACGAAGCCGAGGTCGGCAGGATGAAGGTCGCGTAGGCGCTCCATGAAGTCGTGCCCGGAGGAGCACTCGCGATATCGGCGACGTAACCTCCCCAATTCCGAGGACCGTCATACTGCAGGACCATGGCAATCGCCCCGCTGTTGCCTGCAGGATAGAACGTCGTAGACTGGCTCGCTTGGTTTGCAAAGGATCCTGCATCGGAGGCCCATTGGCGGAACGTGAAGCCGGTCGCTATGTAAGAGTAGCTGATGGAGTAGGACTGACCGCATCCCCAAGAGATTGAGGTCGACATGCCGTCCGCGTACGAAGTCCCCGCAAACACGATCGTGCCAGCAGTACCCCACACATGGAATAGAATCGTGGCAACGCGTGACCGGCAGACTGCACGTGCCGGGGTCGCGATTGTCGGGAGGAGCACCAGAGCTGACACGAGCAGGAGGCTCAGGACGCCAGCCCTCGTGAACTTCGACGGAAGTTGTCCACGAGAAACGGTCGGATTACAAGTGCGGCGCTGAATTCCCTCCATCATCTCCCTCCGCGTCAAGTATCCACTGCCCTCGAATGAATATTGCGGGGGCTTTCATCTCCATCGGCGAGATGGATAGGTCATTGCTCGTCGGCGGGACCGAACCCCACGTCGAAGAGTTCAAATACATCCGGCTTCTACGGGCGTGCTACATCCTCGCACGGCGTGTGTCCCATGTCCGACCTCGGAAAGGAAATCCGTCTGCGCCGGCTCTTCGCCGGCGGCAAGGCCCTGATCATCGCGATGGACCACGGGGTCTCCAACGGATCCGTCGCCGGGCTCGAGGACATCGGGAAGGCGGTGGGCGCCGTCGCCAAGGGCGGGGCGACGGGCGTCGTGCTCCACAAGGGTGTGGTCCGGTTCGCGCAGAAGTACTTCGACGAGCGCCTTTCCCTCATCCTCCATCTCAGCGCGTCCACGAGCCTGAGCACGCGCACGAACCGCAAGGTGCTCGTGACCCAGGTGGACGAGGCGATCTCCTACGGCGCGGACGCCATCTCCATCCACGTGAACGTCGGCGGGGAGGAGGACCCGCTCATGCTCCAGGACTTCGGCGCGGTCGCGACGGCGTGCGACCGGTTCGGAATGCCCCTCCTGGCCATGATGTACCCGCGCGGGGAGAACGTGAAGAACCCCTACGACGTGGAGGCCGTGAAGCATGTGGCCCGCGTCGGCGCGGAGCTCGGAGCCGACGTGGTCAAGACCCTGTACACGGGCTCGCCGGAGACGTTCCGGGAGGTCGTCCGCGGCTGCCCCGTGCCCGTCGTCGTGGCGGGCGGCCCCAAGCTCGACTCCGAGCAGGCGGCCCTCGAGATGGTCGCGGGCTCCCTGGCCGGAGGCGCCGCGGGCGTCTCCATGGGCCGGAACGTGTTCCAGGCGAAGGATCCGACCGGGATGACGCGGGCCATCGCCCGCATCCTGTTCGACGGAGCATCGGCCACGGAGGCTTATCGCGGGTGAGGCCCCCATGGACCGCCTGGTGTGGGTGGGGGCCTTCCCCTCCGAGGATAGAGCGGACGTTCGGTCCATCGTGACGGCAGCCCTCGAAGCGGGCTTCGACCAGATTGTCCTCGACCGCCCTGCGGACGCGTTGCAGCGGCTCGGACGCTTCTCGCCCATCTTCCTGCGCGACGGCCGCTTCGAGTTCGACGGGCAGGAGGTCGGCCGTCTCCTGACGATCCAGCGTCCCGAGGACGAACGTGCGGTCCGCGCCCTTCGCGGCACCGCGAAGCACGTCGTCGTGCGGGCCACGGACTGGAAGATCATCCCGCTGGAGAACCTGATCGCCGCGTTCCAGGGGAGCGGCACGCGCCTTCTGGCGGAAGTCCGCGGTCCGGAGGAGGCGCGGCTCTTCTTCGAGACCATGGAGGTCGGCGTGGACGGGATCCTCCTGCGGCCCTCCTCGCCGCGGGACGTCGCCGCGGTGCGGACCCTGGTGGAGCCTCGCGGCGCACCCGTCCCTCTGGTCTCTGGGCGGATCACGGCTCTGCGTTCCGTCGGCCTCGGGGACCGCGTCTGCGTGGACACGTGCTCCCTGCTGCGGGACGGCGAGGGGATGCTCGTGGGGAACGCGTCCTCGGGCCTGTTCCTCGTCCACGCGGAGACCATCGAGTCGGGCTACGTGGCCGCGCGTCCCTTCCGCGTGAACGCGGGTCCCGTCCATGCGTACATCCTGCTCCCGGACGGGAGGACGAAGTACCTGAGCGAGCTCCGCGCGGGCGACGAGGTGCTCGTGGCGGATGCCCAGGGCCACACGCGGTCCGCCATCGTGGGCCGCGTGAAGATCGAGCGCCGACCGCTCCTCCTCGTCGAGGCGGAAGCCTCCGGAATGCGGCACACGACCCTGGTCCAGAACGCAGAGACCATCCGCTTCGTCACGCCGAAGGGCGAGGCGGTCTCCGTCAGCGCGCTCCACGAGGGCGACGAAGTCCTCCTCCATCTCGAAGAGGGCGGACGCCACTTCGGCATGCGGATCCACGAGACGATCACGGAGCGGTGAGGGGATGCAGGTGGCGGCGGTCATTGCGGCGGGAACGGCGGCCGAGGCGGAGCAGCAGGCCCGCGTGGTCCTCCGCCGGGGAGCGGACCTCGTGGAGCTCCGCCTCGACGCGCTGCGCCGCCCGACGGCCCAGGATCTGAGGAAGCTGGCCTCCGCACTCGGGCCGCACGCGATCGCGACCCTGCGGTCGTCCTCCCAGGGCGGCCTCCATCCTGTCGCCGGTGGTGCGCGCCACGCGCTGCTGCGCGAAGCGTGCCACCTGCCCTTCCGCTACGTGGACGTCGAGCTCACGACGGACGCCGGTCACCTCGAGGAGTACGCGAAGACCGCGAAGAGCCGCGCGAAGGACCTCCTGGTCTCCCACCACTTCGATCGCCCCGCAGAGACGGACGAGGTCGCCGAGATCCTCGACGCCTGCCTGAGCGCGGGGACCGTCGGCAAGGTGGCCGTCCCCGCGGTCTCCGTAGAGGCCGCGGCGGATCTGGTCGATCTTGCGCGGGAGCGGACGTCTCGTCGCTTCGTGCTGCTCGGGATGGGGGACCCCGGCATGCTCACCCGGGTCCTGGCCGCGGACGCGGGCCAGGAGTTCCAGTACGCCGTGGGCAACCGGTCCACGGCGCCCGGTCAGCTCGCCCTGGCGACCGCGCTGCGCCTCCGGGCCAAGGACGCGTTCGTCCTCGGATTGCTGGGCCACCCCCTCGGGCATTCCCTTTCGCCGCAGATCCACGAGGCCGCGCTCCAGGCCCTCCGCCTGCCCGGGGCCTACCTGCCCTTCGACGTACCGCGCGGGTCGCTGGAGCCCTTCCTCGAATCGGCGGAACGCCTCCGCGTGCGGGGCCTCAATGTCACGATTCCCTACAAGGAGGCCGTCGCGGAACTCATGGACGAGCTCGACGGCGACGCGGAGGCCCTCGAGGCCGTGAACACGGTCGTGGCCAAGGAGGGGTGGACCAAGGGTCACAACACGGATGTCTTCGGCTTCCGCATGTCCCTGCGGTCCCTCGGCCTGCGGCTCGGGGACCGCACCGCGCTGGTCCTCGGTGCGGGCGGCGCGGCGAAGGCCGTGGTCCATGTGCTTCTCCGAGAAGGAGCGAAAGTCCACGTCGCGAACCGCACCCCTGACCGCGCGGAGACCCTGGCGGATGCCTTCGACGACGGGGTCTCCGTCCTTGGCCTCGAGGACGTCCCGCGAAAGGGACCCTGGGATCTCCTGGTGAACGCCACCTCCGTGGGGACCCGCGGTACGGAGCCGGCCTTGCCCATCCCGGAAACCTCGCTGGACCGCGTGCGGTTCGTCTACGATCTCGTGTACAACCCCCCGGAGACCCCCCTCCTGGAAGCCGCGAGGCGCCGGGGCATCCGACGGACCAACGGCCTCGACATGCTCCTCCAGCAGGCCGCGGCCTCCTTCGAGCTCTGGACCGGAAAGGCCGCGCCCTTGCCGGCGATGAAGTCCGCAGTCCAGGAGGCGCTCCGATGAAGGCCCAGGCCACTTGCTTCGGCGCGGGGACCATCGTGAACGCAATCGCCACGCACCGGGGCGCCGCGTTCGGGCTCGCCCTCCGGGCCACCGCGGTCGCCGAGTCCGTGCCCAAGGCGGAAGGCCTCCGGGTCCAGGTCACGGGCGGCGTCGACCCCACCCTGGCCGTGGGCTGCGCGAAGCGCGTCCTGCGGCGGAGCCGGCGCCGGGCGAGCCTCGCGGTCCGCGTGGACTCCGAGATTCCCGTGTCCCGGGGCCTGAAGAGCAGCTCGGCCGTGGCCAACGCCGTGGTCCTCGCCTCGGCGAGGGCCCTCGGACTGGAGCTGGAGCCGCTCCAGATCATCGATCTCGGGATCGAGGCGGCCCTGGAGGCCAAGGTGACCCTCACGGGCGCCTTCGACGATGCCTGCGCCTCCTTCTTCGGCGGCGTGGTCGTCACGGACAACCGCGCGCGGAAGATCGTCAAGGTGGACCGCTTCCCGCCGGGCCTCATGGCCGTGATCCAGATCCCCAAGCGGGTGATCACGAAGCCCAGCCTGGCCGCGAAGGACTTCGCTCCCATCCGGCACGAGGTCGACGCGGCCTACGGGCTCGCGCTCGCGGGAGACTACTTCCACGCCCTCGAACTGAACAGCGCGGCGTACGCGCCGCTCCTGGAGGTTGACGAGGCCCCGGCGAGGCGCGCGCGGGCCGCCGGGGCCATGGCCGCGGGGATCACGGGAGCGGGACCCGCCATCCTCGCCCTCGTGAAGCCGGCCCACGTGGGGGCCGTCGCCGAGGCGCTCCGGGACGGGGACTCCGAGATCCGCATCGCGAGCCTGAACACGGTCGAGTCTCGGGAGGTCGTTCCGTGAGATTCCGTTCGCGCGCCGCCACCGTGCGCGGGACGGTCCGCGCGCCTCCGTCGAAGAGCTACACGCACCGCGCGTTCCTCCTGGCGGCCCTGTCCGAGGGTTCGTGCCTCGTGTCGAACCCTCTCCTGTCCGAGGACACGGAGGCCACCCTGGCGGGGATCGAAGCCTTCGGCGCGGAGGTCCGGCAGAAGGGGGACGCCGTGCGGATTTCATCGCTCGGCCTTAGCCCTCCTCCGAACGAGATTGACGCGAGGAACTCGGGCACGACCCTGCGCCTGCTGACGGGGACCGCGGCCCTCGTGCGGGGCACCACGGTCCTCACGGGGGACGACAGCCTGAAGAAGCGTCCCATGGGGCCCCTGCTGGAGGCCCTCCGTGGGCTCGGGGCGGACGCTCGGGCGCGTGGTGGCGATGGGCGGCCTCCCGTGGAGGTCACGGGCCCGCTTCGGGGCGGCACGGTCTCCCTCCCGGGCTCCGTGAGCTCCCAGTTCCTCTCCAGCCTCCTCCTCGCCTGCCCGCTCGCCTCCGGGGAGACGAGGGTCCATGTCCTCCCGCCCATCGTGTCCGGGCCCTACGTGGACATCACGAGACACCTGGTCCGAGCCTTCGGTGCCGTCGTCGAGTCCCACGGGAACGACTTCCGGATCCCGGGCGGCCAGCGCTACCGGCCCACGGACCTCGCCGTGCCGGGGGACTTCTCCTCCGCCGCCTTCCCTCTGGTCGCGGCGGCAATCACCCGAGGCGACGTGACCGTGGAGGGCCTCGACCTCGCGGCCCCCCAGGGAGACCGCCGAATCGCCGACCTCCTCGGCGCCTTCGGCGCGTCCGTGGCGCAGCGTCCCGGCGCCCTCCGCGTGCGCGGGGAGTCCCTCCGGGCGCAGACCGTCGACGTGGGCGCGACGCCCGATCTCTTCCCGGCCCTCGCCGTCCTCGCGAGCCGGGCGAGGGGCCAATCCCGCTTCGTGAACGGCGCGCAGCTGCGCCTCAAGGAGAGCGACCGGATCGAGACCACGGTGGCCCTGTTGCGGGCCATGGGCGCGGAGGCCGTGGGCACGCCGGACGGGTGCGTCGTCCGCGGCCCCGCAGAGCTGCACGGGGCCCGCGTCGACTCCCGCGGCGACCACCGCATCCTCATGGCGGCCGCGGTCGCGGGACTGGTCGCGAGCGATCCCGTGGAGATCACGGATCCGTGGTGCTTCCGCGTGTCCTATCCGTCCTTCCTCGACGACCTCCGCGCCCTCGGCGCGGAGATGGAGGTGGTCCCCTGAACAGCTTCGGCACCCGCTACCGCACTCTGGTCTTCGGAACGAGCCACGGCCCCTTCGTGGGCTGCACGGTGGAGGGGCTGAAAGCGGGCACGCCTGTCGATGTCGCGCAGGTGCAGGCCCAGCTGGACCGCCGCCGCCCCGGGCAGAGCCTCGTGACGAGCCAGCGGAAGGAGGAGGACCGCGTGGAATTCGCCGAGGGACTCCGGGAGGGCGTGACGGGTGGCGAGCCGCTCGTCGCGATCATCCGGAACCAGGACGTGCTGTCGAAATCGTACGCGGACGTCGCTCGGGTGCCGCGCCCGGGGCACGGAGACTTCACGGCGCGGATGAAGTACGGCGGCAAGAGCGACCTGCGCGGTGGAGGACAACTCAGCGGCCGCATGACCGCGCCCCTCGTGGTCTCGGGGGCCGTGGCCCGCCAGGTCCTCGCCCCGCCCGGCGTGCGATTCTACGCACACGCCGCGCAGATTGCCGACGTCGTCGCGAGGCCCGTGACGCCGGAGGAGATGCAGGCCAACGTGGAGCGCACGCCCGTCCGCTGCGCGGATTTGGAGGCCGCGGACCGCATGGTCGCCGCGGTCGAGGCCGCCCGGTCGGACCGGGACAGCGTGGGAGGGATCATCGAAGGAACCGTGACGGGGCTCCCGGTCGGCGTCGGCGAGCCCTTCTTCGACTCCGTCGAGGCGAGCCTGGCCCATCTCTTCTTCTCCATCCCCGCGGTGAAGGGCGTCGACTTCGGCGCGGGTTTCCGCGCCTCCTCCATGCGGGGGAGCCAGCACAACGACCCGTTCATCGTCCGTGAGGGCAAGGTGGCCACGGCGACCAACCACGCGGGCGGTATTCTCGGAGGCCTCTCGACGGGCATGCCCGTGACCTTCCGCGTGGTCGTCAAGCCGACCGCATCCATCGCGAGGCCGCAGCGGTCCGTGGACCTGGAGACCCTGGAGGAGACGGAGATCGCGGTCACGGGACGGCACGACCCCTGCATCGTCCCTCGCGCCGTGCCCGTGGTGGAGAACGCGGCGGCCATGGCCGTTCTGGACCTCATGTACCAAGGGGGATTCCTGTGAGCGAGGCCGAGATTGCGTGGCTGCGGGAGGAGATTGCATCCGTCGATCGGGAGGTGTTGAGCCTGGTCGCGCGAAGACTCTACCTCGCCGAGCAGATCGGCTGGGAGAAACGGTTCCTCGGCCAACGGGTCCGCGCGGCGGAGGTCGAGTCCCAAGTCACCGCCCGGATCCGGGCGGAAGGCAAGGCTCGCGGCCTCGGATCCGACTTCGTTGTATCCCTGGGCCGCCTCGTGATCGAGGAGAGCGTCCGTCGCCAGGAGGCCCTCCCTCGGCCAGAGAAGGAGCAGGGCACTGCGCTGGTGGCCGGCGGTGCCGGCCGGATGGGTCGGTGGCTGTGCCGCTACCTGCGGTCCCAGGGATACCGCGTGACCGTGCACGACCCTGCAAGTCCCCAGGTGGACCTGTCCATCGTGGCGGCCACCGCCGATGTCATCGCGGTCGCGGTGCCCATGGATGCGGCCGCCTCCGTCCTCGAGACGATCGGGGACGCGAAGCCCAGAGGGCTCGTCTTCGACGTGACGAGCCTCAAGACGCCCGTGGCCCGGGTGCTGCGGTCCCTGACGACGGAGGGCTGCACCGCGGCCAGCGTCCACCCCCTCTTCGGTCCCCACTTCGGGCCGCTCTCCCAGGCCACCATTCTCCTGAGCGATTGCGGCAGTCCCTTGGGCCTGGAGAGGGCCCGTGGGTTGTTCCGGCCCAGCGGCAGCCGCCTGGTCGACGTGCCCCTGGAGGACCACGACGAGATCATGGCCACCCTCCTCGGCCTGAGCCATCTCACCCTCCTTTCCTTCGCCCGCGCGGCCGCCCGCGCGCCGATCGACGTGGGCCTGGTGCCGACGGAGGGCACGACGTTCGCCCGACTGGCCTCGGTCGCCCGTGGCCTCCTGGACGACCCGCCCGCCCTGCTCCGAGAGATTCAGGCGCTGAACCCCCACACTCCGGACGTCCGGCGGCTTCTCCTCCAGGCGATCGAGGAGTGGACCCGTGCCGCGGCCGATTCCGATGGGAAGGCTTTCGTCACGCTCCTTGAGGAGTCTCGACACCTGGGAGGCGCACCGCAGTGAGCAAGATCCCCGTGGCCGTGCTCGGCGCGACCGGGAACATCGGTCAACGATTCGTCAGCCTGCTCCAAGACCATCCCCTGTTCGAGCTCGCGGCCCTGTGCTCGAGCGAGCGGAAGGTGGGCGGCCGCCTGACGGACTACTGGCGCCTGGACGATGCGTCCCTCGACCCGGCCGTGGGCGAGATGGAACTCCAGCCCCTGGACCCCAGGGTCCTCGTCCGTTCGGATGTGGCGGCCGCGTTCAGCGCCCTGCCCACGGAGGTCGCGGGGAACTTGGAGGCGGAAGTCGCACGCGCCGGCGTGGGCGTCTTCTCCAACGCCTCTTCCCACCGCCTGGAAACCGACGTGCCGCTCTTGGTGCCCGAGGTGAACCCGGGACACATCGCCCTCGTCGAACGTCAGCGGACGTACAAGGATGGCGGCTTCCTGACCACGAACCCGAACTGCTCCATCACGGGCCTCGTGCTCGCGCTCAAACCCCTGGCGGACGCCTTCGACTTCTCCGAGGTCCACGTGTCCACGTACCAGGCCCTCTCGGGCGCCGGATACCCCGGCGTGGCCTCCCTGGACATCGTCGGGAACGTCCTCCCGTTCATCGAGGGTGAGGAAGAGAAGATGCGGCGCGAGGCGAAGAAGCTCCTCGGCACCCTGCAAACGACCGTGGTCCCGAGCCCCCTCGACGTGTGGGCGAACTGCGTTCGCGTCGCGGTTCGGGAAGGCCATCTCGAGGCCCTCTCCATCCCCCTGCAGGAGGACGTGCCCGAGGCGGAGGTTGCCCGCGTGCTGTCCTCCTTCCGCGGCGAGCCCCAGCGCAGGAAGCTCCCGACGGCTCCCAAGCGTCCCATTCTCGTCCGCACGGAGCGGAACCGACCGCAGCCCCTGCTCGACGCGAACGCGGGCGAACCGGAGCGGGCGCGGGGGATGGCCGCCACGGTCGGCCGCATCCGGATCACGGACCGCAACCTGCGCCTGCTCGTCCTGTCGCACAACACCCTCCGTGGCGGCGCGGGCGGGAGCGTCCTGAACGCGGAGCTGGCCCGTCGGAGGGGATACCTTGCCTGAACCGGACAAGGTGGCCAAGTTCGGCGGGGCCTGCGTGAGCAAGCCGGAGATGTACGACCGGGTGGCGGGGACCCTCCAGGCCGACCGGGGCCGCCGGTTCGTCGTGGTCTCCGCGGTCGCCGGCGTGACGGACTCCCTGGTCCAGATTCTCGCCCGGCCGCGGGAGGAGAAGGAGCTCGATCTCTACCTCGCGGATCTCAAGAAGAAGCACCTCGCGTTGCTGCCGAAGGCTCGCTCGGACCACGAGCGGACCGTCGAGGCCATCGAGGCCCTCGGGACGAAGCTGGGCCGCCTCCTGTATGGGATCGCCTACACGGAGGAGATCACCCCGCGAATCCGGGACTTCGTCCTCTCCTTCGGAGAGCGGTTGTCCGCCCAGGTGGTCGCGTCGAACCTCCGGCACCGCGGGCTCGACACGGAGGCGTTCGAGGCGGACCAGATCGGCCTCATGACGGACGAGCACTACGGGAACGCCACCGCCCTCCTGCCGGAGACGAGAGCCCACCTGGCCCCCCTCCTCCGACGGCAGGCGGACGCAGGCCACGTGAGCGTCATCACGGGCTTCTTCGGTCTCTCGCCCGAGGGCAAGACGGCGACGTTCGGCCGCGGCGGTTCCGACTACAGTGCGGCGGTCGTCGCGAACGCCCTCGATCTGCGGACCGTGGAGATCTGGAAGGATGTGGGCGGATTCATGAGCGCGGACCCCAAGATCGTCGCAGAGGCCTTCCCCCTCTCGGTCCTGTCGTACGACGAGGCCGCGGAGCTGTCCTACTTCGGAGCCAAGGTCCTGCATCCCAGGGCCGTGCAGCCCGCCCGTGCGTGCGGCGCCTCGCTGTACCTGAAGAACATCTTCCGTCCGGGGGAGACGGGCACCCGGATCGGTCCGGACACCGTGGACAAGCGCGGGGACGTGAAGAGCGTCTCCTACGTTCGCGACCTCGCGGCCCTCAAGGTGTACGCGACCGGCCTGGGATCGGACGAGGCCCTCCTGTCCCAGAGTTCGACCGCGCTGGCGAACGCGGGCGTCAACATCTACAGCGCCGCGACGTCCCAGACCTGCGTGGCCTTCCTCATCGAGTCGGAGGGTGTGAGCCGGGCGAAGAAGGCGTTGTCCCGCATCTCCAACCTTCCCGTGGAGCGGGTGGAGGTCTCCCCCCACGCCTCTCTGATCTGCTTCGTCGGGGAAGGCATCGGCCATGTGCACGGCATCGCGGCCCGCGTCTTCCGCGCGGTCGCCGAGCTGAACATCAACGTCCAGTTCATCACGGCGGGCGCCTCTATGGTCGCGTACCAGTTCACCGTGGACACAAAGGACCTCGAGCCGGCCGTGCGCGCGGTCCATCGAGAGTTCTTCGGGAACGGGGGCAAGCACGGCCGCTCACCGCCGACGGCTGTCCCCCCGGCCGCATCGCCGGCTTCCTAGTCCGTGACCGCCGAGGTGATCTCCGCTTCCTCGGCCACGTCCACGCCTGCGGCGAGGCTCCCCCACCGCCCGATCGCCTTCACGATGTCGTAGCTGCTGAGGATGCCCACGACCTCGCGGCCGTTGAAGACGGCCAGGTGCCTCAGGTTCGCTCGCCTCATGAGTCGGGCCGCGTAGGCCACCGGCACGCCCGGCGTCACGGTCACGAGGGGCGCGGTGGCAACCTCCCCGACGAGGCTTGTGCTCGGGTCACGTCCGTCCGCGAGGGCGTCCACCACGTCGCTCGACGTGATGATGCCGAAGGGCTCCTCCCTTCCCTCGGGCCGGACGACGAGGCTGTTCACTCTCGCGTCGGCCATGCGCTTGGCGGCGGCCTGGAGCGTGGCGTCCTCGGAGATCTCGAAGACCTCCGTGGACATGGCGTCCCGGACCTTCACGTATCGGGCCATCGGCCCCGGAGAAGGGTCTCGAGAGGCAAATCCCCTCCGTGCGTACAATACGTTCTCGCGCCGCCCGCTGCGGGACGTCAGGAACACGGGTCGGGAGCCTCCTGGCCCCCTATCACCCCCGATAACCGCTCGCGAAGGGATTAATGCCGGCACGACGACCGAGGCGGCGGACATGGAGCACGATCTCCCGGCGCAGGGGTCGCGGCCTGGCGTAGCTTCCAGGATCGCATCCCGATTCAGCGGGGCGCACCCGCTTGGCCGCGTGATCGAACACGTCTACCTGACCTACGACGGCGGCACGCCCATGGTCCATCTGTCTCGTAACTTCGTCCCCGGACGGGACCCCGACCTGATTGCGTCCATGTTCACCGCGATCGAGAACTTCATGGACGAGTCCTTCCACGAGATGGGTGTCGGCAGCGTCCGGAGCATCGAGCTCGGGGACCGGCACCAGGTCGCCTTCGGCCGCGGGAGGCACGTGCTGCTCTACGTCCTCTACCGGGGCCGGGAATCGAACCAGCTCGAGCGCCATGTGATCCACCAGGTGCACACCCTCGAGGAGCGGTTCGGCGGGTTGCTGAAGGACTGGAACGGGGACATGAGGACCGCGGACGTCCTCCGCGAGTACCTCGCTCAGGTCTGGTTCTTCTCGAAGGACGTCTCGTCGCAGGCCCTCGCGACCGTGTCACCTTCCGTCCTGGTCCAGAGCGGCGCGCCCGTCCAACCCCCGGCCGACCGGCCTTGACTTAGCCCCTCCTCCTTCCTTCCATGTGCAGGAGGGCTCAGCGTCTCCCTGCGGCCTGGGAGATCGCTCCCCGTCTTCGCAGTGGGTGGCCCCTCGGACGGGCGTCCTCGCGACCCGAGCCCCGCCCCTAGTTCAGGATTCCGGCCGCCTGCGTCCACGCTCCCCCGAGGATCCCAAGATCCCCGACGAGCCATGGGGTGAGCTGGGTGTCCGCGATGATACGCAGTTCCCCGAGGGCCGCGTCCTTGGACAGGGTCCCGTCCCTGAGGCCGAGGTAGATGCCCTGGACGTCCACGTAGGACTGCTGCTGGGCGAAATCCCCGCCCCAGTACATGGGTTCGTCGACCATCTGCCGGAGCAGTTCCAGGTACGTCTCGCGGCTGTAGTGCTTGCCCCACTCCATCGTGTAGACGTTCCCGAGGGCGGCCACCGCGTTGCCGACCTGCCCCCTCGTCAGAGCCGCGATCGCCTTGTTCACGTATCCGAGATCATGGACGTACTGCGCGGGCCGGAGGAACACGTCCCAGGATCCCATGAGCCCGCCCTCCCCGAGGGTCCAGGTGGTGACCTCACGTCTCGCGTCGATTAGGATGCGGTTGAGGGCGTCCGCTCGTGCCTGGACCGCGGCGCGCGCGGCAGGTGTCTCGGCCCGAGCATAGTCCGCGCGGATCTGGTCCGCCAGCGCGTTCGCCGCGACGGTCTTCTCGCGGAGCACCCTCGCGGCTGCGATGGCGGCGTCGAAGGATGCCGCCTCTGCGGGGAGGGTCGCCTTCTCGCTCTTGAGTTCCGCGACGGCCCAGTCCACCGTGTACTGGAGCTCGATCGGCATGACGAGGGCATGGACGGATCGGATGGCCCACAGGGCGTGCAGCTTCAGGGTCGTGTCGATCGTCTCGGCGCTCTGCATGGGCATGTCGTCCAGCTGAGTGTGGTAGTACGCGTCAAACCCGGCCATCCACATGAGCTGGATTGCGGAGCCGCCTCCTTTCGCCGCGAATGACCATGCGTCCGTCCAAGACCACACGGGGTTGTAGTATCCCACCGCGCCGCCGAGCCCCAGGTCGCCGATCCCCTTCCCGACGAGGCCGTTCACCTCCCAGGTGTTCTCCACCCAGTAGCGGCCCGAAGCCTTCACGAAGCTCACTCCGTCCATGTTCAGTTCGACCACAAGGCCGGCGAGGATCTCCGGGTGGGCCTTCACGAACTCGTACGATCCGACGAGCCAGTTGTACCACGTGTTGTCCGGGCCTCCCGTCTCCTCGGCCCCCACGGAGGCGAAGACCAGGGTGCGCTCGTTCACGAAGGTGCCTGCGGCCCGGGCCTCGGAGAAGAGGCGGGCGAGCTCCAGCATGGCGGCGACAGCGGAGGTGTCGTCGCTCGCCCCGTTCCACCACGTGTCGATGTGACCCGAGATGACCACGTACTCGTCCGGGTGGGTCGTGCCATACAGGTAGGCGGCCACGTTCACGGACCGGGCGCGCTCGTCGGGGACCATGTCCGCCCGTCCCTCGACCCGGAGAGTGACTGGGCCGTCCTTCAGGAGGTCCTGCAGGTGCCAGGCGGAACGCGGCGAGATGGAGAACGAGGGCAGCGGTCCCTTCACGGAGTCCTGCTTGATGCCGTCGGGCACCGGGTAGGTGCCGTAGTATCCGTAGAAGACCACCGCGGCCGCGTGATGTAGGGACGCCTCGACCTCGGGGACGCTCGGCCATCCCTGGATATCATCGTCTCGGTGGACGAGGGCGATGACCCCCGTGAGGTCCCCCGCGGCGTCAAAGTCCGCGGCGGTCCCGTAGCCCACGTCCCTCAGCGGGGCGACGAGCGTCTTCCCGTGGTCCTGGTTCCCGAAGGCGTAGGGGACGCCCGCGTCCTTCCCCCAGACGGAGTAGCAGTCCCCGTACGTGGTGCCCTCTACGGGCTCCTGGACCGGCGAGACGACCTGGATCGTCGTGCCGTAGTGGACCCAGCTGGCCACGGGGAATGTCTCCATGACCACCTTGTCCATGGGCAGGGCGCGCAACGCGTCGTACACGTACTCCTGCGCGGCCCATTCCTGGTCCGTGCCTGCGACGCGTTCCCCGAACCCCGTGATGGTTGTCAGCTGGTTCCATGCATTCGCGTAGTCCAGTCCGCCGAGGATGCGGCTCTCCTCCGACGTCAGGCCGGACGAACTCCCCGTGCCCAGCGCGGGCGCCCCCCGCATCTGGGGGGCGATGGTCACCAGCAGGAACACAATCCCCAGAGTCAAGACCACTGTCCGTGGTTTCATCCCGTTGCCCCCAACCCCGTTCCTTCGAGGCGGACCGCCGCCTGCGCGGTCCTGCGGGGCCGCGGAGACGTCACGAATCCCTCGGAGGATGAGTTGAGGAACCGAACCAAGTTACTTCTAGACTCGGTAAATATTGACACGGTAGCAGAAGGCGGATTTCCCGCGCTCTCGGGACCCGACACCCACTACGAAGGGGTCCGGGGTCTATTGGGAGAAGGTATTCCTTCCCCCGGCACGATGGCTCCTCCGGGGCAGGTTCTCCTCCTCCAAGGACGGTTGATTCAACCCCCCTGCCCCGTAGACTCCGATGGGGCCTCTGGAAGCTCGGATGGCTCCGACGATACTGCAGCGGGTCCGCGACGCCGTTCATGGGACGGAAAAACCAGGGGATGGGTGGGCTCCCGGTCGCCGGAGTCAATCTTTCCGGCTTCCGGGAGGCGGGTCCCCATCTTCGGAAGGGAACCGCGGCTACTAGTAGCTCACCCTGCTAGACTATGGAGGCCCCCGAAGGCCTCGTAGTCAACCTGAAACTAGGGTCCGCCGGACCCGGATGGCCTGACGCAGAGCCCATCGGTTCATGCAGGTCGGACGAAGCGTCCCCTCGCGGATGGCGAGGGAGGCAGGGGGTCCATTTCCAGCGCGTGGATTCGATTGCGGCGCACATGGAACAGACTCCGGTAGACCTCCGGGGTGCGGTCCTTCGGGAAGCTTATCCGCACGCGAACCGCAACGGCGTCACCTTCGCTCCGGAGTTCCTCAATCTCCACCTTGATCGGCCGCTCGCGTTGGGCGAAGGCCGCCGCGATTTCGCGGATTCCATGTCGCTCGCGGCCCGATTCGTCGCGTAGCAACGCGTCCATGCTGAACGCGTTGAGGGCGTCGAGGATCTGGCCGTTGTTGAGCGCCGCGAGATAGTGGCGCACGAGCGCTTCATCGGGCCTCTCCTGGCCCGGGGCTATCGTGTCGAGCATACCACCACACGACTCGCGACGCGGCGCTTACGCATTGCCCCTATAGACTATGGGGACCTACGGGGTTTCCGGGTCCAAGAGCACGGCGAGGTTGATCGCCTGCTCCGCGATGTCCGTGGCATAGCTCGCGGTGCGGCTCAGGCTGTCCACGATGGCGCCGAGGGCCAGGAGCTCTTCGCCTTTCTTCGCGGACACGTGGTGAGACAGGGCGTCGATGAGCCTCTGGTGGTGTGCATGCGCGTCGATGGCCTCGTTGGCGAGGTCGATGTTCCCTGACATGAGGGAGCTGAAGGCCTTGTCCAGGATTGCCGTGGCCGACGCATTTGCGGCCTCGAATTCCTTGACGAGCTTCGGATCGAGGTCCTTCTCCTTGACGAGGACGTCGTACGTGCTCGCGATGCGTTCCGCATGGTCGCCCACGCGTTCGAGGAGCTTAGCGACCAAGCGATGAGTATGGATGCCAGTCTCCGACGGCCTTTCCGCGGACCCCGGGGGGGCCGTGTGGGCGAGGTGATACTGCTTAGCGACCATCCAGTACAACCGGTCCACGTCCTGGTCTCGCTGGGCCACGTCGCGAGCGAGGGTCTCGTCCCGTTCCTTGAGGGACTGGATGGCGTCCTCAAGCATGGCCCGGACGGTCAGGTGCATCCGGCGCAGGCATTTCTCCGAGCTCAACTCGGTGGGGTCGGAGAGGTCCTGGATGCCGATTGTGGTGCGGGTCTCCTCGATGATCTCGGGTCCGATGACCAAGCGGCAGAAGTCCCGGGCCACGCGGCGCACGAAGGGGGCCGTCTCCGGCCGGAACCGGATCTCGATGAGACCGAAGCCTGAGATGTAGGCCCCGATGAGCTTCCGGAGCAGGTGGTCTCGCACCTCCTCGTCCTTCTCGTCGAAGACCTTCTTGCGCGCCGTGGGTCTCTCCGCAGGCCGCGGTCGGATGTTCACCGACCCATCCGTGGCGGTCTCCAGGAAGACGGTGTCGCCGGCCTTGAGTCCCGCATCGACCACCCAACGCTTGGGCAGGGAGACGACGTAGGTCGATCCCCCCGTGAGCTGCAGCTTGCGCCCTTCCATGTACGTTCGCCGTCGGGCCTCTTCATGGACTATAGAGCCTAAAGGATTGGCCCAATAGTCTATATATGTCTCTGCTTGACACCCGTTGGCAGCCGAGTCTCCGTGGGGAAGCGACATAGCGTTCGGGCCGAGTCTGCCGATTCGGAAATCGCATGGGAGCTACGAAAAAAGGGATTGAGGACGAGCGGGCACTGGGTGCGCTCCGGGTGTGCACGAAATCCGAGCAATCTACCCTGCAATCTCCATAGATTTCCGTATAGGGAAGAAGAAAGGTGGTAGCAGACTATGGCAAACGAGTCTACGAAAGTGGACGAGACGGGGAGCCTCCGGCCGCGGTCGAGCCGTCGCGGATTGTGGATTGGGGTCGCGGTCCTTGTGGTCGTGGTCATGATCCTCGCCGCGGGCTTCGCGACGAGCTGGTTTGGTTTGACATCGTCTGGGACCAACACCCAGACGATTACGCTGAACGGGCAGGGATCGACGTTCGCACTCCCGGTGATAAGTGCGTGGTCAACCCAGTACCAGACCCTCACGGGCGTCCAGATCAACTACCAGGGAACGGGGAGCGGGGCCGGCATCAACAACATCATCGCGAAGAACGATGACTTCGGTGCCACCGATGCGCCGCTGAATGCGACGCAGCACCAGCAGAACCCGAGTCTTCTCACAATCCCCGAGAGCCTTGGAGCCGTGACGATCGCATACAACGTCCCGGGAATTCCCAGCCACGTCAACCTCACGGGGCCCATCATCGCGAACATCTACCTCCGGCTGATTACGAACTGGAACGACGCGAGCATCAGCTCAATCAACCCCGGCGTCACCTTCCCGAACCTGGCGATCATCCCGGTGCACCGGTCCGATGCGAGCGGCACGACCTACTGCTTCACAGACTACCTCAGTAAGGTCAGTGCCCAGTGGGCTTCTCAGATTGGGACTGCCAAGTCCGTCTCGTGGCCCACGGGCGAGATCGGTGGCCAGGGAAACCCGGGGGTCGCGCAAGCGGTCGTCCAACAGTCGGGAGCAATCGGGTACGTTGAGCTTGCGTACTCTCTGCAGAACAACATCGCCTACGCCAAGGTTAAGAACGCGGCGGGCAGCTACATCCTACCCACGCTCGACTCGACCGCTGCCGCTGCGGCCAACGCCGCAGGGGCTCTTCCCGCTGGGGATGGCGATTGGTCCCATGTGTCCATCGTGAACGCGACCGGGGCGGACAGCTACCCCATTGCGACGTTCACCTATCTGTTGGTCTACAAGGAACTCAACGTCTTCCCGAGCGGTGTGATGACCCAGGCGCGGGCAACTGCACTGGTGCAGTTCCTGTGGTGGGCGGTCCACGATGGGCAGAGCACTGCGGGAACCCTCCAGTACGTGCCATTGCCCTCCTCGGTCGTCGCGGGCGACGTGACAAGCATCCAGTCCATTACCTTCAATGGACAGGGGCTGCCCACCTCCTAGTACGGGGCCGGAACGTTCATGGTGTTCCCCCTTCGACGCGCTGCTGGCAGGGTTCGAAAGAACCCGACCACCGCGTCCTGGGGGGACACCCTTTTCCGTTTGGGTACCGGCTCCGCCGGTGTGGTCGTCCTCGTCATCCTGGGGCTCATCGTGCTCGTCCTCATGGTGAATTCCTGGAGGTCGATGCAAACCTTCGGCCTCGGATTCCTCGCCAATCCACTCTGGGATCCGAACACGAACCAGTTTGGGGCGCTGGCGTTCATCTACGGCACCCTGGTCACCTCCGCCTTGGCCCTTCTTCTGGGCGTCCCCATCAGCATCGGCATCGCGATTTTCCTCGTGGAACTCGCGCCGGCCTCCGTCCGCACACCCCTGACGTACGTCGTCGAGCTGCTTGCTGCGATCCCCTCGGTGGTCTACGGGCTCTGGGGGATATTCGTCCTGGTCCCGGTGATGGCGAACTATGTGGACCCTGCCCTGCAGGGTGCCCTCGGGTTCCTCCCGATTTTCCAGGGCTTCATCTACGGCTACGGACTCTTGACCGGAGGGGTGATCCTCGCGATCATGATCATCCCGACGGTCGCCTCCTTGAGCCGAGACGCTCTCCTCGCGGTCCCCCAGAGTCAGCGCGAGGCGGCCCTGAGCCTGGGAGCGACCCGCTGGGAGTCGACGCGCATGGCGGTCTTGAGCTATGCCCGCTCCGGAATCTTCGGCGCGATAATTCTGGGTCTCGGCCGCGCCTTCGGCGAGACGATCGCGGTCACCATGGTCATCGGGAACGCGAATGAAATCCCGCTCTCCCTGTTCGGACCGGCACAGACTCTCTCCAGCCTGATTGCCACCCAGATTCTCGAGGGCCTGCAGGGCAGTCTCCAGTTGAGTGCCATCATCGAACTCGCGCTGGTCCTCCTCCTCGTGACGCTGGTCATCAACATCTTCGCGCGGATCATGGTCTGGAGGGTGTTTGGCGAGAGAACGGAGGCGATGGGTTGACGGGATTCGACCGCGACGCTCGGCGCCACTTCAAGAACGTCGCCATGATGGGCCTCACCGTCGCCTGCATCGCCGTGGCGCTCATTCCTCTAGGGAGTATCCTTTATTCCGTCGCGGTGCAAGGAGCGTCCGTGATCAACGGTTCGTTCTTCACCGACGTCCAGCCCGCCCCGTGCTCTCCAAGCCCACTCGCGGCGTGCAGCCAGGGTGGTGTTGCAAACGCCATCGTCGGGACGCTGTTGCTCTTGGCCCTTTCGTGCCTGATTGCCATCCCCCTCGGGATTCTCACGGGTATCTACTTGGCCGAGTACGGGAGAGGCCCCATGGTCGGTGGGGTCCGCTTCCTCGCGGACGTCATGACGGGCTTTCCTTCCATCATCATGGGGATGTTCATCTACTCGAGCTTGCTGATCGTCTCTCCAGGGAGGGTGTTCAGTCTCCTCGCGGGGGGTTTGGCCTTGGCCGTGCTCATGCTGCCTTTCGTGGCACGGACCACGGAGGAGGCGCTTCGACTCGTCCCCAACTCTCTGCGAGAGGCGGCTCTCGCTTTGGGCTTGCCCAGATTCCGGGTGACTGGGAGGGTCGTGCTGAGTTCCGCGCGGGAGGGAGTCATCACGGGTGCCATCTTGGCGATGAGCCGGGCAGGGGGAGAGACCGCGCCCCTGATCATGACCGCGTTCGGGAACCCGTTCATGGCCACTCGCCTCGACCAGCCCGTCCAGGCGATGTCCTTGCTCATTTATCGGTTCGCCGCATCCCCCTATGCGAACTGGAATGCCTTGGCCTGGGGTACCGCGTTGATTCTCGTCATCATGATGCTCGGACTCAGTATCGCGGTCCGCGTCCTGCTCCGACGCCGGTTCCGGGAGCGGAGGATTGGCGCATGACGAGCAAGATGACCGCGAATGCGGTGAGCGCCTGGTATGGATCCAAGAAGGCGATCGAAGACATCACTCTCGAGTTCGAGGAGCACGCCGCCACCGCGATCATCGGTCCGTCGGGCTGCGGCAAGTCGACCCTCATCCGATGCTTGAATCGGTTGCACGAGACGTTGCCCAAAGCCCGCGTGGAAGGGAATGTGCTCCTCGACGGGGAGGACATCTACGAGCAAGACCCCGTAGCCGTCCGGCGTCGGGTTGGGATGGTGTTCCAGAAGGCGAATCCGTTTCCGACCATGTCCGTGTACGACAATGTCGCCGCCGGTTTGCGGCTCAACGGAACCCGGGACCACAAAGTCCTCGACCGGGCCGTGAAGGGGAGCCTCGAGAAGGCCGCCCTCTGGGATGAGGTGAAAGATTCTCTGGGCAAGCCGGGCGTTGGTCTCTCCGGCGGCCAGCAGCAACGCCTTTGCATCGCCCGCGCCCTGGCGGTCGAACCCGAGGTCCTCCTCATGGACGAGCCTTGCTCCGCGCTTGACCCCATCGCAACCGCGAAGATCGAGGACCTCATCTTCGACCTGAAGAAGGAGTACACCGTCGTCATCGTCACTCACAACATGCAACAAGCGGCGCGCGTCGCGGACTCGACCGCGTTCTTGTACCTGGGAAAGCTCATCGAGGTCGGGAACACGCGGGAACTCTTCGAGCATCCCCATGAGGAGCTCACGGAGAAGTACATCACGGGGAGGTTTGGCTGATGCCCGAGAAGGCGGAGCGCAAAGCCCTGGAGAAAGGTCTGAACCGGCTGAACGAGAACATGGCCACCATGGCCGAGCTGAGCGAGCTTGCGATCCGGAAGGCCGTGGACGGCCTGTCCCGGGGTGACCGGGGCGTCCTGGAGGAGGTGTTCACGCTGGACCAGGAGATCTACGGCCTGCAGGAAGAGATTGAGGGAACCTGCGTGGACCTCATCGCCCTCCATGCTCCGGTCGCGCGGGACCTCCGGGCGGTGACGACGTCGCTCAAGATCACCACGGACCTGGACCGGATTGGCCGCTACGCGAAGGACATCGCCGAGGTCGCCCTCCAGTTCCCCCCGGGTCCGCCGCCCGGCCTGGCTGAGATCGTGAAGATCCCCCAGATGGGAGAACACACAATCCGCATGGTCGAGACAGCCATCGACGCATTCGTGAAGCGTGATGCGGAGTCCGTGCGCAACATCATGCAAGTCGACGACGAGGTGGACCGGCTGCACGACGAGGTCTTCCAAGAGGTCGTGGGTCAGATGGAGGGGCGCCGCCTAGACATCGCTGCGGGCGCCCGGTACATCCTCGTGGCCCGCCACCTCGAGCGGATCGCGGATCATGCGGTCAACATCGGACTGCGCGTGGTGTACATGGTCACGGGCGAGACGCTGCCGCGGATTCGGGCCGCGGACCGCGCGGAACGGCGCCCCCGATAGGCCACGCGGCGGAGCCGGGCCTCTATAGTCACTATAGATTCGGGGCGCCATCTATATAGCCTGCCCTCGCCCTGGGACCGTTCGATGGAACGCAAGAAGGAACTGCTGACCTGGGACGACTTCGACAGCCAGAAGCTCGTCCGGGGTGCGGTCGAAGAGACGCACCAGGCCGAGTTCGCACTCAAGTGAACTCGGGGCGCGCCTTGGGAGCGCGCCGTGAACCATTTTCCGTTTTGATGTGGCCCGTTGCCGATGCTCCACCGGCGGCCGCCTACGTCCGACACGGCTCGGTTCAGGTTTTACGTATTCTGTGTACCCATAGTCCATACCTGATGCGGGGGTCTTTCTCATTGAAGTGAGCGGCATGCCAATGGTAAGCGATGCGTCTGTGACGTCGCATGAGACCGATGGTGCATGTGTCAGCTGCGGCGGTGTGTTGCAGCGGATCGACGAGTACGCCTTGGACATCGCCGGCGAGGAGGTCTTGTTCTACGCGGACCGGTGCCGTTCCTGCGGCAACGAATTCGTGAATGCTCCCCGGATCCTCCGACCCGATGCGGAGATGATCCAGGAGTTCCAGCCGGACAAGTCGCCCCTGGGATCGTATTACCGCATCCAGAACCTCTCAAGCCGTGACCGGGAGTTCCGCCAGCATCCCGGCTATCGCGTGGCCGGAACCCTTCTCTGGTATCTCCTCGAGGAGGACATGGCCGACGTGGTCTTCCTGGCCCACCAGAGCGTCACCGAGGAGCCCGTGATGGCCTACACGAAGAAGGACCTCTACCGGGCCTGGCAGATCCGGATGGGAGCGGGGCGTGCCGTCGTCACGGGCAGCGGCCTCCGCGCGAACCTGCTCACCCTCACCCAACTCAAGAGGTTCACGGAGACGGACCGGGGTCTCCACCCGCGAATCGCCGTCATGGGCCGACCGTGCCAGATCTACACCATGCGGAAGCTCCTCTGGGACCAGTTCGCACCCGGGTATGAGCTCGCCTTCGGCATGGGCACGTTCTGCTACGGCAACTTCTCCCCCGGGGCGTGGGGCGGCCAGAAGCTCCGGGAGATCCTCGGGTTTGATCCCGCGGACATCCGCCAGGTGGGCTACGTGGGCGAGGAGCTCGAGTTCACCCCGGTCGAGGGGGAGACCAAGCGGGTCGGCCAGGAGGACGTCGCCGGTCTCGTGAACGCGAACTGCCTGCAGTGTTACGACTTCACCGCGCGCTTCAGCGACGTGAGCGTGGGCCATGTGGGCAGCGAGGAGCTGTTCGAAGCGGTCCTCGTCCGCACGGAGAAGGGCGGCGTCGTGGTCGATCAGGCCGTCCGGGACGGCTTCCTGGCGCCTTCGGCTCAGTTGTACGGCAAGGCGGACGTCACGGACGAGGAGATGCACACCGTCTCCTACCTGAACGCCATGGTGGGCATCAAGAAGGAGCTCACGGGCAAGCTCCGCTGACCTAGCTCCCGCTCGTGGCGTGGGAAATGGGAGGAACTCGTCGGCGGGTCAGTGCGAGTGCGCGTGGGCGTGCTCGTGGTGGCCTTCCTGCGCGTCGGGGGCCGTCTCTCCCTTCGGGTTGAAACTCTGACCGCATCCGCAGGTAGACCAGTTGTTCGGATTGCTGACCATGAAGCCGCTCCCCGCGACGCTCTCCACGTAGTCCACGCTGGATCCGTCGAGGTACTCGCGGCTGTTGGGATCCACGACGACCTTGACCCCGTTCGCCTGGATGACCTCGTCGCCCTCGTGGAGTTTGTTGTCCAACGCGAGGCCGTACCGGAAGCCGGAGCATCCGCCGCCCGCCACGTACATGCGGAGGTAGGTGTCCTCGGGCGTGCCGTTCTTCTTGATCAGTTCCTGAAGCTTCCCGAGGGCATTCTCGGACAGGGTGATCTGGAACATCGCTTCACCTCGCCTGGAGATGACACAAGTCGGGGCCCATTATATAAACCTTAGGAGCCAGGTTCCGCGACAAAGGAGGATTTCGGTCAACCTAGGTTCTTTCCCATGTAATGCCGCTCATACCGGAACCCGAGTTCCTCGTAGATGTGGCGCGCCTGCGGGTTCGAGTCGGACACCTCGAGCTTGATCTTCCGATACCCCCTCGAGCGGGCCCAGTCCGCCGCCCAGGACATGAGGAACTTGCCAACACCCTGGCCCCGGTGGTCCGGCGCGACCCAGACATCGAAGATGAACCCGTGCGCCTCGGACGTCAGGAAACCGCCCCCCTCGCCGAGGAGGAGGTAGCCCAGGAACGTTCCCGTCCCGTCCTCCGCAATCCACGGCTCCGTCCTCCCCCCTTCCACGTACGGCGTCAGCTTGCGGCGGAACTCCCTTTCCCACGTCGTCCGGTCGTGCCGCCTCCGCTCGTCGTCCGGGAGGTCATCCCAGACCGTCTGGAGGGTGGCGGTCCAGATCGTCTTGAGGTCCGCCCTCTGCCCGCGCCGCATCCGGATGTCCACGCGCTTCCCAATCGTCGGGAGGGCGGCCGGGGGCGATGAAGATGTCGGCCCTCGGAGGAAAACAATCCGCGACCAGCCTTTATATGTCGCGTCCTCGTTGCAACGTCCGTGCTCCCTTCGCGCTGCTATCGTTGCGGCGCCGTGAGTCGCGAACCTCTCTGCGCGTCCTGCGTCGATTTCCTCGTCGCGTACCGGCCCCTGTGGCTGGACCCCTCCCTCCTTCCAGGGCCCTCTCTCCTCGATCTCCTGGCGCCCCACGAGGTGGCCGTCCTCTCCGCGGAGGGGGAGGCCATCGAGTGGCGCTCGACCGCCCACGAACCTACCTCGGACGACGCCGTCCGGCTAATCGGTCTCCTGGGCCTCGAGGCCGGGGGGAGTCCTGTGATCAGTGTCGGGGACGCCGAGGTCCTGCACGCCTTCCTCGCGGAGGCGCGGCGGTCCCCGCCCCAAGACGCCGTCCGACGGTCGGCTCTGGCCTCCGTGTACCGCTACCTCGCGTCGCGGGACTGGGTGCCCCCCCATCTGGCCGAAGAGTACCGCCTGCGGGCGAAGACACTCCGGCCCTCGGCCGCGGAGGAGGCCGAGGCGCCGCCCGCCGCCGTGAGCCGCGTCGAGGAAGTCTCGGTGCCCGAGCCCGTGGAGGCCCCTGTCCCTCCCCCGGCGCCGGCCGAACCGCAACTCCCCCAGGTTCCCGAGGAACTTCCTCCGGAACCGCCCAAGACGCCCGAGGAGATTCCCGCGGAACAGCCCGCCCCCGGGGAACCAGAGGAGCCCCCTCGCGCGG
>OFHG01000062.1_pt1 | contig 48486 bp, 39 predicted proteins | sample 1521931 | NCBI WGS metagenome assembly OFHG01 (sample SAMEA2468438, study PRJEB22500) | soil metagenome | biome: Glassland; feature: Farmland; material: Clay | place: Australia | collected 2013-01-31 | depth 0.55 m
CCCGGCCGGATGCCATCTAACTTCGTCAGCAGCCTCACGCCGGGTTACGGGATCATCCGCATCTTTACGGCGCCCAGCCGCTCGCCTTCGTGGGCTCCGCCTCGGTGGCGGATGAGGTGACCGATGTTGCCGCCAGAATTGCCCACACCATCGGCTTCGATCTCGCCGAGCGAAGACGGCTACCCAACTGGTCGGAGGCCTTGCGTCGTCTCATCATGCAAATTGAAGAGACCGGGGTGCTGGTGATGGTCAGCGGTGTGATGGGCAGCAACACCCATCGTCCATTGCGAGTCGAGGAGTTCTGGGGATTCGCGCTCGCCGATGCCCTTGCGCCCCTGATCTTTATCAACGGCAAGGACAGCAAGGCGGCACAGATGTTCACCCTGGCCCATGAGCTGGCGCATCTCTGGCTTGGCGAGAGCGGTGTGTCCGATAGTCAGGCGGCCACCCGGCCCGATGAGGTCACGGAACGCTGGTGCAATGCGGTAGCGGCGGAGTTGCTGGTCCCGCTGGAGCAACTGCGCCAGGTCCACCAGCCGGATCACAAGTTGGAGGATGAGCTGCAACGCCTGGCCCGTTACTTCAAGGTTAGCACGCTGGTTATCGTCCGCCGCCTGTACGACCTGGGGGCATTGGACGAGGCAACGTTGTGGCGAGTTTACCGCGAGGAGCTTGAGCGGGTGAAGACCCTTGCCACGCAGGAGGGCAGTGGCGGTGATTTTTACAACAGCCTTGGCGCGCGGGTCAGTAAGCGTTTTGCATCGGCCGTGGTGGGCAGCACGCTGGAAGGGCAGACCGCATTTACCGATGCCTTCAGGATGTTGGGGATCAAAAAGAGCGCCACCTTCTATGAAGAGGCGCGGCGTTTGGGGCTGCACGGATGAGCTATTTACTGGATGCCAACGTCTTCATGGCAGCGAACAATCTGCATTACGGGCTGGATTTTTGTCCTGCGTTCTGGGAGTGGCTGATCCGGGAAAATGCCCGGCGGAAGGTATTCAGTATCGAAAAGGTAGGCGATGAAATCGAGGCCGGCGGCGATGAACTGTCGGATTGGGCGAAGGCTGTAGGTGGGCCACTGTTTCTCAAGCCCGACGCGGAGGTTCTGAAAGGGATGGGCAGTGTCAGTCAGTGGGTAACCGAAAACGGCTACACGCCCGCAGCGGTGAACACATTCCTGCAGGTTGCGGATTACTGGTTGGTATCCCATGCATTGGCGCATGGCCAGGTTGTGGTAACGCACGAGAAACCCGCGAGCACACCCCACAAGGTCAAGATTCCGAATGTCTGCGTAGGATTGGGTGTCAAGGTGATGACACCGTTCGAGATGTTGCGCCATGAGCGGGCGCGTTTTGTATTGGGGGCTGGATCATGAGCGACACCGTTTTCATTAAGGTCGATTATGGCCTCGGCTCACTGGTTAAATACATCGAACTCGTCGAAATCGGCCTGCCGGATATTCAGGGGTCGTTTGTTTGGAAGAATGCGAAAGTCCGTGACCTGATCCTGCCGCACCTGATGAACGGGGAGGTGGCAGTTTGAGTGACGAAATTATCCAGATAGCGGAAAGCGAATTCCTACAGCATTATATCCAGAATGCACCGCATCAGATGTGGTTCCTGGGTGCTGGAACTTCGCGTTCAGCGGGTCTGCCAACCGCTACCGATATTATCTGGGATTTAAAACGCCGCTATTACTGTTTGCATGAAAACCAGAACTTGCAGTCCCATGACATCAACAATAACGCCATCAAGCAAAAGATTCAGATGTACATGGATGGCATGGGATTCCCGGCTATCTGGAGTCCGGAAGAATATTCATTTTATTTTGATCTGCTTTTCAGCACTGACAATCAAGCGCAACAACGCTATATCCAGGAATCTCTCGCCAACGAAAAGGTTTCCTTGAATATAGGTCATCGCGTGTTGGCAGGCTTGATGGAAATGGGGCAGGCGAGGATCGTCTTCACGACAAACTTCGACGAGGTTATTGAAACAGCTTTCGCCGAGGTCGCAGGTAAGAACTTGTCTACCTTTCATTTGGAAGGCTCCTATGCCGCGCTAGATGCGCTGAATGGGGAAAATTATCCAATATATGCGAAGATACATGGTGATTTTCGCTACCAAAGTATCAAGAACCTTACAGAAGACTTGCGCAGCAACGATAGAGAAATACAGAAATGTTTTCTTGCGGCCGCAACAAGATACGGATTGGTAATATCGGGATATAGCGGGAGAGACGAAAATGTGATGACAATGCTGCGGAAGGCGATTGAGCAGAACAATGCATTTCCACACGGACTATTCTGGACTGTTCCAAGATTGTCCAGTGTGGAGCGAGGCGTTCTGGAAGTTATTGCGTATGCGAAGGATAAGGGGGTGCGTGCAGGTGTCGTTGAAACCGGTACCTTTGACGAAATGCTTTCAAAAATATGGCGACAAGTAAATGACAAGCCGCAAGCGATTGACGGAAAAGTTAGAACGGCTTGTGTCGCCAGCGTTTCAATTCCACTTCCTGCGCCAGGCAGGCAATTCCCGGTCCTGAGAACCAATGCATTGCCCGTGCTTATGACCCCGCCACACTGCGGCGTTGTGGAATTGGACGGCGCTGTCACTTTTGGTGAACTCCAGAAAAAGTACATTGAACATTCGGTAAATGCGATATGGACCTATACAGATAAGATCTTGTTTTGGGGCAATAAGGAAGAGATTATCAAGATGCTTCCTACTGACAAATCCCCCACGATAAAACTCTATAACGTTGAGGATGGACCGAGGCTCGCATCTGAGTCGACCTTCGTCAGGTCATTTTTCGAAGAAGCGATCGCGACAGCACTTTGCCATGGGAAGCCGCTTTTTCTTCGGCGCAAAGCTAGAACATATTATGCGGTTGTTCAGAATGATGCAGCGAATGACAAACTGTTTTCACGTTTGCGAAATGAGCTAGGTTACAAAGACAAACAAGCCTACATTTCAGGCAATGTACCAGGGCTAAGGGATGTGAGCTGGTCCGAATGTATTTCAATCCAGCTTGAGGAACGTGGCGGTAGCCTGTGGGTTATGCTCAGGCCGGATATATGGATAAAGCCACTAGCAAGAAGGCAAGAGGCGCGCGAGTTTCTCCGGAAGCGCCGCTTGTATCGGTACAACAATCAGTCCTATCGTATTCTGGATGCATGGATTCAAATCTTGCTCGGCGAAGTAGGGTCAGGGAATGCGGTAAAGGTTTCTTGCCTTTTGGGCACCGATTACAGCGCCGAATTCGAGATTGGTACTCGAACCGCGTATAGCCGCGGAGGTAGCCATGTCAGCTGACCCGTCAAATCTTCCTGCACATTCAACTTTGCCGGAACCGCGACTACTGTCTCAGGCAAACAAGACAGACACACATCCACTTTGCGGCCTGTCCAAGCATGGCCCTTATAGCGCGGGGTTAGGACTGCCCGGCGCGGTCAGACTCGCCTACCTGGCTCCAGAAGAATACATGGATAAATTGGACGGCCTTGTTTCCGAGCTCAAGAACACCGCTACGCCTAAGGAGGCTCTTAATTACTATATCCAGTATCCGGGCTTTGAAGCTGTGTTTCGTGCGCCATTGGTTGCGCCAACAGAGGTGCTGAAATTCACTACGCCTAAAGAATGCGACATGCTTGCTGCCACTGGAGACGGAGCGGCTCTCGCGGACAAACTTTTTCAGTCAATGGCTGGCATCCTCAGGCAAAAGCACGCTTTTGATGTAATTCTCATTTATTTGCCTCCGGGTTGGAAGAAATGTTTTGAATATGAAGGCTTCAATCTGCATGACCGTATCAAGGCAAAGGTCGCCCCACTCGACTTACCCATACAGATAGTCAACGAAACGGCCTTTACCCGCAATTGCCGAGCGAATGTGATGTGGGGTATCAGTGTTGCCCTCTATGCGAAGGCTGGAGGAATACCATGGAAACTTGCGGATTGGGACAAAGATGAAGCGTATATTGGCCTGAGTTATGCCATCAAGAAACATGCGGATGGATATGACTACACGACCTGTTGCAGCCAGGTCTTTGATCCGGACGGGACAGGTTTCGAGTTTATTGCATACGATACTCGGGAATACACAACCGACCGCAAAGGAAATCCTTATCTTACCTATCAGGAGATGCAATCGGTACTTTCAAAGAGCTTGCTTCTCTATCAGAACAGCCATAACGGCCGGATGCCGCGCAAAGTGTTTGTGCACAAGACAACGCATTTTGCCGAGGATGAAATACAAGGGGCATTTGATGCCTTTGGCAGAAAAACGGAGGTTGAGCTCGTTCAGATTGTGCGGGGTACAAACTGGTACGGCCTGAAAGTTGTACAAACTTACGATCAAAAAACAAAAAAACAAATTACTGTGCCTGCTGGCTATCCCGTTGATAGAGGTGCTTACCTGCCTTTGACTGGTTCGGAATGTCTGCTCTGGTCCCAGGGCAGCGTGATGGGGATTAATCAACAGTCGCCAAACCAACCAGTGTTTAAAGAAGCTGCGCTCAAACCACTTCCTGCACCGATAATGCTGCGCCGTTTTTCAGGTGAAGGCGGATGGCACGATACCTGTTCAAGCATCCTCGCACTTACAAAAGTAGATTGGAATAACAACACTCTTTACAAGACGATGCCTGTGACGATTGGTTATTCAAAAGTGTTCGCGGAAGTAGTCAAGCTGACGCCAGAGATAGTTAATAACGTATACGACTACCGGTTTTTTATGTGATCGCAGCATAGCTGCCAATTTGTGTAAAACGATGCAGATAGATAAGAATTAGAAGGGACATAATGAAAACCACCGAAACCAGCCATGGTCCAAAGAATGGAGTAATCAGCTTATGAGCGACACCGTTTTTAGCAAGGTCGAATATGACCTCGGCTCACTGGTTAAATACATCGAACTTGGCGAAATCGGCCTGCCGGATATTCTGTGGCCGGTTGTTTGGAAGAATGCGAAAGACCGCGAACTGTTCGTGCCGCGACTGACGAAATGGGAAGTGGCAGCATGAAGCTAAAAGAGATAACGATCGAAAACTTTCGCGGCATTCGCTCACTACATCTGCCCCTCGATGGTTTAACGGTGCTGATTGGTGAGAACAACGCCGGCAAGTCAACCGTGCTGGAGGCCGTCCGGCTGGTATTGACGCGAGGGTTCGGCGTTAGACGAGGAGGCCAGTTCACCGAGTACGACTTTCACCTTAAGGGTGCGGACTCGACGCCGCAATCGGCGGAATCTATCTCGATTACCCTGCATTTTTCAGAAGAGCAGGAGAACGAATGGCCCGACGCGATAATTCAGCAGATGAACGAAGTGATTCAGTTGGATTCAGACGGGCTGAATCATATCTGGTTGCAGGCCACAGGAGTCTACCAACCGGAATCAGGATCTTTTGAAACTAAATGGACCTTTCTGAATACAAGTAGCGCGGAGTTGGTCCTCAAAAATGCGACACCGCTCAACCTAATTTCCCGGTTTACGCCAGTATTTTTCCTTTCTGCGCTCCGCGATGCTTCACAGGAATTCGGCCAGCGCGGCCAGTTTTGGGGCGGATTCCTGAAATCTATCCAGCTCCCCGACGATCAACGTCAACGGATCGAGGAAATGCTCCAGGAAGTCAACGCGTCAGTTCTCGGCGCGAACGCAGGACTAACCGAGGTCACGAAAAAGATCGCAGATGCCGGGCTGCTTGTCCCGCTTGATCCCGCTGAGCCCGTGGCGCTTGAAGCGATTCCGACCCGTGTTTTCGACATGGTCGGAAAAATCCAGGTGCATCTGAAATCGAGCCAAGGCGCGAAACTTCCCTTGCAACGTCATGGCGAAGGAACTCAGAGCCTTGCCGTTCTGATGCTCTTCCAGGCCTTCGCCGCCGCTAACCTAGCCGAAGCCTACGCCCCGGAATCCACACCCATTCTGGCGCTGGAGGAACCGGAAGCTCATCTTCACCCCTCGGCAATCCGCTCCCTTGGATCGTTTCTGGAAAAGATGGCAGGGCAGATTCTAGTTTCGAGCCATTCCGGCGATATGGTCTCACGGGTTCCGGTCACGGCGCTGCGTAGACTGTATAAACTCAATGGAGAAACGAGAGTCGGCGGGGTTGACCACGGTGCCTTTACGGATCGGGAGCTACAGGCCATCGACTACAGCATACGCCTCACCAAGGGCCATTATCTGTTTTCCCGCTGCTGGCTGCTGGTGGAAGGCGAATCGGATTTCCATCTCATGCCACTGCTATTCGGATTGATGGGGCATTCGCAGGATCAAGTCAGCTTCTCCGTTCTGGAGATAAGCCAAGTCATCGATAAAGGCGAGCCGTTTATGAAATTCGCCAAAGCTCTGGGCATTCAGTGGTTCCTGATGGCTGACGGGGATCATGCCGGAACTGATTATGTGAACCGCGCAAACAACCACCTCACCGCAGGAGAAAGCCTTGCAGACCGTGCTAAGGCATTAACCCACGCCGACATCGAGCATGAGTTTTGGCGTAATGGTTTTAACGACTTTATTGAAAATATGGTGACGAATGCTCGCAAGACACAGATCACAACCGAGGCGGCGGGCGACGACGATAAAAAGACAAAACTGTTGATTAAGGCGGCCATCAAGCATGAGGGAGGAAAACCGGCCTTCGCCCAAGCCTTGGTGAACGAGGTTCGGAAACGTGGAGTCGATACCATCCCTCAGACAATACGGGACATCATCACCCGTGTCGTCGAACTAGCCGGAGGTTGAACGAAATGATCGATTTATCCACGCTTAACGAAAACCAGCGCGAGGCTGTGTTGTGGGACAAGGGGCCGCTTCTTGTATTGGCTGGTCCCGGTTCTGGTAAAACTAGTGTGTTGACTTCTCGTATTGCACGGATCCTGGAGCAATCCGCTGGTCAGCACTTCAGGATTTTGGCGCTGACTTTCACGAACAAGGCCGCCGCAGAGATGCGCAGCAGAGTTGAGAAACTTGTTCCCAGCGAACTAGGTCGGGTGCGGCTGACAACTTTTCACTCCTACGCTGCCGAGTTGCTCCAACAGCACGGCAACCATCTCAGTTTCCGCCCCGATTTCCAGATTCTTTCAAACGACGCCGACCGTGAGGCGTTGCTAGATGATGTTCTTGGACTGCTCCGAAAGGACCTAAACTACTCGCTACCCGATCATTTCAAGGCCGCACAGCTCTTGCCCGCGGTCACACGGCTCCTTGAGAAATGTGTTCCACCGGATCAGGCAGAAATTTTGCTCCAGCAGGCGAACGTGGAAAACGCAATCCCATTGGCACGCGTCTATGTCGCTTACCGGGAAGCGCTACGCCGGACGAATTCTCTCGATTTTCCGAGCCTGATTGCCGAGTCGCTCGATCTTCTTGCAAACTTTCCCTTCCTGGTTAAACATATCCGTAAGGTTTTCAAACATATCCTGGTTGATGAGTTTCAGGATTCCAACCATTCCCAATACCGAATTCTCTCACTTATCACGCAGCCTGACCCATCTACACTGTTTGTCGTCGCTGACGATGATCAGATTATTTACCAATGGAACGGCGCGAATCCCAAAAGAATACAGGCGCTGCGGGATGACTTTGGAGTCTCCGAGTTGCAGCTTCCAGAAAACTATCGCTGCCCACCGTTGGTCATCGAACTAGCCAACGCCTTAATTGAAAAAAACCTGAACCGCTCGGCCGGGAAAAAGCCATTAAAAGCGGTCAAGCAGGGTGTCAGTAGTGATGTCGTGCGGGTTTACCGTTTTAAATCAGTGGATGAGGAAGCCGTATGGATAGCGCAAGACATAACACAAAGGAGTAAGGAAGAGCGGTCAAAATGCGCCGTTCTCGCTCGTACGAAAAAGCTTCTTGATTTGGTCGGGGGGAAACTTGAGGGGGCGGGAGTCCCAGTCTATTTTGCGGCGCGCAAGGATGAATTCAAAAGCGCACCCTTGAGGATGCTGCACGCCATCCTTCGCCTGGTGAATTCAAGAGAAGACAAGCAGTCGCTCGCGCGTCTTTCAAAAGCATTTTATGAGATGGAGGGCATCAGCATCGAGCTGGCCCCTGTTTTTTCCCGCGCATCCGCCGACGGCAAGGACTTGTTGCGTTCCTGGCTTGACGAGGTGAAGCTACACGACACCCTCGAGGAACGATCGCGACACCTGTTTGAAATAGACATCAGGCCGCTTTTGAACTCGCTGAGTTATAGTGATTTCGCGGACAAATTGTTTGGCTGGGCGGAATACTGTCAAGCAAGTCCGCAGCCTGATGAAAATGCTTTTAATGAATTCGAGGAAGAGCGAGAGGTCTGGAAAATACTCTTGGCTGAGATAACTAAGAAATTCGAGGGAGAAGATGTGAGTCTGCATCAGTTTCTACACGAACTCGATCTCACCTCCAAAACACCCCCAAAGCCACAAGAAGCGATCCCCTGTTTTACCATTCACGCTTCGAAGGGAATGGAATTCGGGCATGTCTATCTCATGGGTTTGGTGGAGGATCAACTTCCCAGTTGGGCTGCCGTCAAGAAGGGCGATAATTCCCTTGAGATGCAGGAGGAACGCCGGAACTGTTTTGTCGCAATCACTCGCGCCCAAGATACTTTGACCATGACGTTTTCAGCACAGGTTTTTGGATGGGCCAAACAACCTTCCAGATTTCTTGGTGAAATGGGAATCGAGCTATAAATGATTAACATATTTAGAATAATCTGTGGCTTTGGGTGAGATGACGCCCAGCCCATACACAGAGGACACTCTAGTCCAGCAGACCACTGCCGAATACCTGGAGCAACAGCTCGGCTGGCAGTCAGTGTATGCCTACAACAACGAGGACTTCGGACCGGACAGTCTGTTGGGCCGCGCGTCCGACCGCGAGGTGGTGCTGACGCGCACCCTGCGCGAAAAACTGATGGCGCTGAATCCGGGCCTGCCGGCTGCGGCCTACGACGATGCGCTGCGGCAGATCACTGTGACCGTTGCATCGCAGACCCTGATCGCCACCAACCGTGACAAGTACAGCGAGATGCGCGATGGGGTGCAGGTCACCTTCCGCAATGATAAAGGCGAGCGGGTGCGGCAGCGCCTGCGGCTATTCGATTTCATTGATCCGGCCAATAACGATTTTCTCTGTGTGCGCGAACTGTGGGTGCGAGGGGATCTTTATCGGCGACGGGCGGATATCATTGGCTACGTTAACGGTCTGCCGCTGCTGTTCATCGAGTGCAAGAATCTACACAAGAATCTCAAGGCCGCTTTCGAGCAAAATTTTTCCGATTACCGCGACACCATCCCGCATCTGTTCCACCACAACGCCCTCGTGATGTTTGGCAACGGCGAGCAGGCGAAGATCGGGTCGATCACCAGCCGCTGGGAACATTTCAACGACTGGAAGCGCCTGGCCGAGGAGGCGCCGGGTGTGGTGGATATGGAGACGCTGCTCAAGGGAGTGTGCGAGAAGCGCAATTTCCTGGATCTGGTGGAGAACTTCATCCTGTTCGATGAATCGGCGGGCGAGTCGAAGAAGATCATCGCCCGCAACCACCAGTTTCTGGGTGTCAATCGCGCCATCGAAGCGGTGAGCGAGCGCAAGGCGCGCCAGGGCAAACTGGGGGTGTTCTGGCACACCCAGGGCTCGGGCAAGAGCTATTCCATGGTGATGTTCACCCGCAAGGTGCACCGCAAGCTCGGCGGCAACTTTACCTTTCTGGTGCTGACCGACCGTGACGACCTCGATACCCAGATCTACAAGACCTTCGCCCATTGCGGCGTGGTGAGCGAACAGGAGCAATGCCGGGCCGCCAGCGGCCATCACCTGAATGAGTTGCTGACCCAGCACAAGGCCTACGTGTTTTCGCTGATCCAGAAGTTTAATCAGAAGGTGGAGCCGGAACAGGCGTATAGCGAGCGGGACGACATCATTGTCATTACCGACGAGGCGCACCGCACCCAGTACGGCACGCTGGCGCTCAACCTGCGCAACGCCCTGCCAAATGCCAGCTACATCGGTTTTACCGGCACCCCGCTGTTCAAGGATGACGAGATCACGCGCCGGGTCTTCGGCGAGTATGTCTCCACCTATGATTTTCAGCGGGCGGTGGATGATAACGCCACGGTACCGCTCTACTACGACGCCCGTGGCGAGAAACTGGGCCTCGCTATCGGCGACCTCAACGAGCGCATCGCCGAGAAACTCGAAGAGCTGGAGACCGACGACATTGATGTGGAGCAGCGCCTGGAGAAAGAACTCAAGCGCGACTATCACATCATCACCGCCGACAAACGGCTCGACCAGGTGGCGCGCGACTTTGTGCATCATTACTCAACTGCCTGGGAGACTGGCAAGGCCATGCTGGTGTGCATCGACAAGGTGACCTGCGTGCGCATGCACCGCCTGATCGAGTTCTATTGGCAGGAACGCATCCGTGAACTGGACAAGGCACTGGCATCGATCGGCGACGAACAGGAGGAGCAGTTCCGCCGTCGCCAGCTCGACTGGATGCGCGAGACCCGCATGGCAGTGGTAGTGAGCGAGGAGCAGGGCGAGGTGGATAAGTTCCGCAAATGGGACCTGGACATCACTCCACACCGCCGGCTGATGAAAGATGGCATCGACCTGCCCGAGTCGATGCGCGCGAAACCCGAGTACCGCAATATGCAAACCCTGGCGCTGGACGATGCCTTCAAGGCAGAGGAACACCCGCTGCGGGTGGCCATCGTCTGCGCCATGTGGCTGACCGGTTTCGACGTGCCCAGCCTTTCGACCCTCTACCTCGACAAACCCCTCAAGGCCCACACCCTGATGCAGGCCATCGCCCGCGCCAACCGCGTAAACGAGGGCAAGAACAACGGCCTGATCGTGGACTACTGTGGCATCCTCAAACACCTGCGCAAGGCCCTGGCGACCTTCGCCGGGATGCAACCGGAAGGCGAGGGAGGCGAAACCGATCCGGCCAGACCGGAAGAAGAGTTGCTGGCGGACCTGGCCGAGGCCATCGCCCTGGTGCGGGCGTTCCTGGAAAAGCGAGACGCCACACTCGATGATGTCATTCAGAAGACCGGCTTCGAGCGCAATGCCGCCATCGTGGCGTGCAAGGAGGCGGCCAACGAGAACGACGAGAGCCGCAAGCGTTTCGAGGTGATGTGCCGCGAGGTGTTCAAGAAGTTCAAGGCCTGTATCAACGCCCAGGGCGTAAATGCCCACCGCTCCGATAGGGATGCGATCAACATCGTCTACAAGAGCCTGCAACAGGATCGCGAGCAGGCTGATATCACGGATATTATCCGGCAACTGCACGGGGTAGTCGATGAGGCGATCGGGGTGCGCGAGCCCTCGCCGGATGGGGAAGAAAAGCTCTACGACATCAGCAAAATCGATTTCGACCGCTTGCGCCGTGAGTTCGAGCGCAGCCCGAAAAAAAATACCACCGTCCAGAGTCTTCGCCAGGCCGTGGAGCAAAGGCTGCAACGGCTGTTGCAGCAAAACCCGCTGCGCACCGACTTCCAGCAGCACTACGAGCAGATCGTCGCCGAGTACAACCGTGAAAAAGATCGGGCGACCATCGAGAAGACCTTCGAGGCCTTGTTCAGCCTCGTTCAGGAGCTCGACGAAGAAGAGCACCGGGCCATTCGAGAAGGCCTGGATGAGGAATCGCTGGCGATATTCGATCTGCTTAAGAAGCCCGATCTTTCCACCGCGGAAATCAAACGCATCAAGGCGGTGGCTGTTGAGCTGCTGGAGAAGCTGAAGGACGAGAAGCTCCGCATTGATCACTGGCGTGACAAGGAAGCCACCCGCGACGCCGTCCGCGCTGCTATTCGTGATTTTCTGTGGAGTGATGAAACCGGCCTGCCGGTTGAGACTTATACCGAGGCGGATGTGGAGGCCAGATCAGAGAATGTTTTCCGACATGTCTATCGTACTTATCCAAGGGTGCCGTCGCCGTTTTATGAAGGCACCTGGCTTTAACCGGCGGTCTGGATAGACGGTGAAAACGTGCGGGATCTAGTGAGACGAGGAGCAGGGCTGTATACTCGGTTCTTCTTTACCAGGCCCAATTGACTGAGTTGGCCCGTGGCGGAACTCGACTCGCTGAGCATTTACGCCAGATTTACGCCTACGCCAAACCTACGCCAGGACCATATAACTGATTGATAAGTCATAGAGTACGACTCCGGCCCCGGGCACCAAGCAAAATCAATAAGTTACCGTCGTTTCCTGGTCGAGCGTCTAGCCATGCTAGACGGCCGTTGTTACAGATTCGCGCCATATCATTTCACCACCCATAGTCACTCGGCGCTATGGTGGTGTTGGCCGCCTTCGGCAACGCCACCATACCGAGACAATAGTGTCGGCGGCGCGCTGCAGCTGCGCTCCATCCAGAGGTGCGTACAGCATCGCCATCTTCAGCGTCTTCCAGCCCCCGGTTCCTTGAGCTCCGCCAGCGTGGTGCCACGCTGAATGTAGCGTGTGGCCCAGGTGTGGCGTAGATCATCCAGCGGAAATCTTCGATCTCGGCGGCGGTTAATGCTGCTTTCCAGAGGCGACTATCGTTCCCGCGGCGCTCCGCCGGCACGTTGAGCGGATTGTTTAGTGCGCACTCATTTTCACCGGGCTTTACCAAGGCCGGTTGACTATATTTTGCCGCGACCATCCATAGCCGTGAATCGCAGTCCACAGTGTTCCAACCCCAGCCCACCAGAAAATTTCTTTGCGATCGGCATAGATCCTGTAGCGTCCAGATACCCGCCATATGCGCTGAACACACGATGCATTAGTAGCTTCCGCGTGCCTGCATTTTGGATAGCCAAAAATTGTTTGCCTGCCGCGATGACATTGGGTGAAGATGGACGCTGCCATGGGTGTGCCGCGTTGTTTGAAAGACATTTTGAACATAGCTGACAATCTGACAAGACTATAACTCTGGACAAAGGAAAGAACTATGAAAGTCATGGTGGTGACAACCAACGACTATCCGGGTATGACGGTGAAGCGCATGATTGGCCCGGTGTATGGCACAGCGGTGCGTTCGCGCAACGTCGTCGGCAGCCTCCTGGGCGGCATTGCCTCGATCTTCGGCGGTAAACAGCAAGGCGCCACAACCATGGTATCCCAGACCCGCGATGACGCTCTGATCGAACTCGAAGAGAAGGCAAGCAGGATGGGAGCTAATGCTGTTCTGGCCATGCGCTTCGATGCCGGCGAATTCGATTCCGGACAGGGCGTGGTGATGGAAATGGTGACGGCGTACGGGACCGCAGTGGTACTGGAGCCCATCATCGAACGATGATGCGGGAAAACACGGGGTGACGCTGGTTTTCGTTGTTACGCCCGCCGGCAGGGTAATTGACAACCTCATCATCGGTGCAGTGCCTGTTGGGTGCGGTACGCCGCAGGGCTATTTCAATTTCGCCCGTTGATACTGTAGCGGCCATTCGAAGTCGTCGCCCAATTCGTGCGCCGCGCGCAATGGCCAGTAGGGATCGCGCAGCAGTTCCCTGGCAAGGGCGACCGCATCGGCTTGACCGGTCCGAACGATGTGTTCGGCCTGTGCCGAGGAGGTGATCATCCCCACTGCCGCCGTTGGAATCCCAACCTCACGCCGTAAGGTTTCGGCAAACGGCGTTTGATAGCCGGGTCCAAGCGGCATCTCCGCCGCAGCGACCACACCGCCGCTGGAACAGTCGATCAGGTCGATGCCGATGGCCTTGAGCCATGACGCCAACTGAACCGACTGTTCGATATCCCAGCCGCCTTCTACCCAGTCCGTAGCCGATATCCGCGCCAAGACCGGCCATTCATGGGGCCAGGCATCGCGTACCGCCTGGGCGACCCGCAGCGGCAGACGCGCGCGGTTCTCGAGTGAGCCGCCGTAGTCGTCGCTGCGACGGTTGGCGAGGGGGGAGAGGAACGAGTGCAGCAGATAACCGTGGGCCATATGGATCTCGACCACCTGGAAACCGGCATCCCAGCTGCGCTCGGTCGCGCGTACGAACTCGGTGACGATAGCGTCGATTTCCGATGCCGACAGCGCGTGAGGGGTCGGAAAATCCGGGGTGAACGGTTCGGGACTGGGGCTTACGGGCGTCCATCCGCGGTCGTTAGACGCCAACGCCCGGCCACCGCGCCATGGCGCGTCGGTGGAGGCTTTGCGACCCGCGTGCGCCAGCTGGATCGCGGCCGTGGCTCCCTGGGAGCGGATAAAAGCGGTAACCGGACGATAGGCCAGGGCCTGGTCGTCGTTCCAAATACCTGCATCATCCGGGGTGATGCGTCCCTCCGGCGCTATCGCCGTAGCTTCCGCGATGACCATACCTGCGCCGCCCACGGCGCGACTGCCCAAGTGCACCAGATGCCAATCGGTCGGCAATCCTTCACGACTCGAATATTGACACATGGGGGAAACAAAGACTCGATTACGAATCTGTAGTTCGCGCAGCTGCAGAGGAGTGAACAGGATGCTCATGAATTGGGTCATTCTCCGTTCATGTGCCGACCGCGTAAGTGTAGTCCATTGTGCATCGAGGGCATTGTGCAGGAGAGTGCGGCTGCGCCAAGTCGACTTGTGATAAGAACGAAGATTATTGAATCAGCGTATCAAGGATATGTCAGAAATTCCTGCGCTGGTAACGCGAATAGAGTTGTGTCACCCGGCGGACGTAATTGCGGGTCTCTGGATACGGAGGAATACCGCTATATCGTTCGACGGCATCGGCTCCGGCACTATAGGCAGCTACGGCAAATTTGACGTTGTTGCGGTATTTCATCAGTAAGGATTTCAGTAGGTGCGCCCCGGCATCAAGGTTCTGTGCGACGTTATAGGGGTTGGTAACACCGAATTTTCGTTGAATTTGCGGCATCAGTTGCATCAGTCCCTGGGCTCCGGCTTTGGAAACGGCCATGGTATTGAAGTTCGATTCGGCATGGACAACCGCACGAAGCAGAGCGGGGTCGACATCATAACGGCGAGCGGCCAGGACGATCTGATGACGATACGCCGTATAGTTTAATGGGACACGACTCCAGTCCGAGCCGCTAAGGTCGCAGTTGATATATGAAGTCAAACAGCTCGGTATCACGGTCTCGAATGGACCGCGTCTCGGCTTCACGGAACTGTAGGTTACGGTACCGTCGCGATCGACATATTTGTAAATGCCGTCCGGCCGCGCCGGGCAGGATACCGTACAGAGGACGAGCACCATGATCGGCGCCCAGACGAGGATGCCGCCAAGCCTGATAGACTTTATGGATGAGCGTGCCATCGTCATGCATCCCAAAAATGGATACTCGACAAATTATATGCACGCATTTGCCGATCGTGGGAGTGCCTTATGCCCTAGTGGCCTTCCGCAATACATAGGGGCTCCTGTGCAGCGACAGGAACCGGGGGCCCGCTTTAGCAGGTTGCTGAAAAAGGTATTCGTCCCTTCTCCCCCAGGGAGAAGGACAGGATGAGGGGATCAAAAATCAATGACTTACGCCAATTCTCTTCCCTCACCCCAACCCTCTCCCTGAGGGAGAGGGAGTTTTTCAGCAGCCTGTTAGGGGCTTGTTGTGGGCGCCGGTTTAACCGTGGATTCGGCCGGTAACAAGCGGAAATAGTCGCCCACGATGCTATCGACTTCTTCGAGCCTGATAGGGGTATCGTGGGATTCGCTACCCAGCCGGTAACACGTGAAATAGAGTGCCTGCGGCGTTCCGCCGCTGCTGAGGCGCCAGCGCGTACGAAATATCGATTTGTCAAAAAATTCGTAAGTCGTGTCCCAGTCCGCGTTGACGATGACAAATTTCCGCGGCGACAGTGTCAGTGCGCTTGCAGGTGCTCGCTGCAACTCCAACGCACAATAGGGCTGGTACTGATTGGCGCCGCCGTAATTCATTAGAATGGCCAGTCGCGGATAGACTTTGCCGTTCTGAAGATAGACCCGCACCGAGTTCGCTCTAAATGGAAGCGGTCGCTCCAGCGACAATACCGTACCTTTTGGAACTTCATGGAGAAAACGCGGCGTTGGGCCTGTGGTGGCGCATGCCGTTAATAGCAGCATAAGGCCGAATGGAACGATACGCATAATTCTGGTTGCTCGCTGAGATGTGGGTGCTTGCGTGAGCGGCACAACGGCCATCGGGTCGCGGGCAGCCATGCAACCCCAACTATAATTTGCGACTACGAAGGACGCAAGCCGGCCCAATGCCTTGGTATCCATATTTCTCTCATAACCTCCCTCTGATCAGCTCAAGCGGCCCGCCATGTTCAAAAGGGGCCGATCACCGCCGAAACGCCCGGCCGGCGTTTGCGGTCAGAAGAAAATGCGCTACAGTACAGCCAAGGCTAAGTGCGCCCATCAGCGTGGAGTATGAAGGTGGTAGGGCAAAAGGATAAAGCGCAATCCGTCATTCAGGCGATTATCAACGCCGATGTGGGAGTTCAGCAGCATTTGACCGGTACCTCAGCGCCTCCGCCGGTAATAACGTTATCGCGGGACTTCGGTGCCGGAGGCAATGCCATTGCCGATCTGTTGGCCACCCGTCTTGGTGTAGAGGTCTATGATCGCGAGATACTGGACGAAATTTCCAAGGAATCCAGAGTTGACAGTAAGTTGATGGCGCAGTTGGATGAGAAAGTTCGCGCCGACAAGGCATCGGCCTGGATCAGAAGTATATTCACAAACAACACCGCCTTCCCGGCGTCGTATCGCCATCACCTCGTTAATGTCGTGCTCGGAATATGCAATACCGGCGGAATCATCATCGGCCGCGGCGCGCATGTAATTCTCGCTGCTCGGCATGCATTCCGTGTACGCATCGTCGGTGGCGAGGAACTATGTGCCGCACGTGTTGCTGAGCGCGATGGTGTTCCGATCGAAGAAGGCCGGGCACAGGTCAGCAGCATAAACAGCGAACGCGAAGACTTCCTGTGGAAGATGTTTCGTCGTCGCTTATCCGATGCCAGTTTGTTCGACATGATTATTAATACTGATCGATTCCAATCGCTTGAATCGGTGGCGGACCTCATATGGCTTGCCATGAAAGAATCCGGACACATCACTAATCAGACCAGCGGCAATTGATATGTCTCAGGCATTTTCAACGGACAAATCATTTGTGCTGTCAATCGTCAGCCCGGAGGGCAGCATTTACGCCGGTGACGTGCGCATGATATCTGCACTATCGGTAAACGGTGGGTTGGGGATATATCCGCGGCATGCGCCGTTGCTCGCAGATCTGTTGCCCGGAGAGGTCCGCTTCATCACCATCAAGGGCGACGAGGAGTTTATCTACGTCTCTGGCGGATATATCGAAGTACAACCGACGATGGTGACAATTCTCGCAGATACGGCGGTGCGGGGGCAGGACGTAGATGAAACTGCTGCTCAAGAAGCAAAGCGGCGCGCGGAAGAAACCATCCGCACCAGTCCATTGTATTCAGATCGCGATCAGGCTTATATCGAACTGATAAAAGCACTGGCACAGCTAAAGGTTTTGGAGCATAGCCGACACAATAAAAAGCGGGGTATAGGCTCCTGAACCCCAATACGCTACGTCGCCTATGGGAATCATTGAGTTGAGGGGGCGGCGGCTGCGCAAGTGTACGCAATATCGCATTGTGTCACTGCCGGGTCGTCCGCTAGGCGGCGTTTCCAATCCTACTATCCGCTCTTCCTTTGATTGTCTATTCGACCGGGCCAACGGCTTTCAACCCAGTGTGCGGCGGCAATTGGCCCACCGTCGGGTACTGGCCGCGGGATACAAACAAGGGGATCGTGGCTTGGGACCATCCACAATATATAGTGTCTGATCGCCAGTCTGATAGATTGGCTACTTCGACACATTGCGCCCATCAAGGCGACAGGCCAACCGGGTATTACGCCGCGCTGGGCGTGAGAGGCGGATAGCCGAAGTCGACGACAGTAATAGATTCTTCTTGAAATAACGCATCAATCTTACGGAATTTTTTAAAAAAAATTTCTGAGAAATGGATCACAGTACTTGGAATTTTCGAAAGTTTGCGTATGATAAAGATCAAGTTTCATTCGTTAATGGGCAGCGCCGCAATAACAACATCATAAGGCGCTGCATGAACATCACGTTTCATCGTACTTCCGATGGTGGTGTGGAAACACAGTCTTTTGTTTCGTTAGCGGAGAATGCCACGTGGACGATGTTGCGTTGTCGTCCGTGCGTTCACCACGGAAGAACCGCTGTTGTAATGAAAGGAATCTGATATGGGCAAGCGTTGGTGCGCGATTCATATCGTGGCATGTGCGAGTAGTGGCGAAATCGACGAGCTTTCGGCCCGCTGCCGACGCCTCGGGCTCTTACCTGAAATCTCACTGTTGAAGAATGATTCCACTTCCGTGGTGGAATCGGAGCTGACGGTGCTTTTCGTCGGCGAAGGAAGGGGCGGTGAGCTGCGCCGGCATTTCACCCAGCCGTACCGCCAATTCAATCTGTTGATTACCCACGATATCTCGATTCTGGAATGCAGCGAGCTATTGGCGCGCTGCGCCGCGGTGCTGGTGTCGTCCTACGACGATGGGGTGCTGGGGGAGCATCTTGCCGGGGTGGAGCGCTTGCAGGACGATTGGGAGATCAGCAAAACCCTGGAACTGAATATCGTCGGTGAGTCGGCGCCTCTTCGGCAGATGATGCGCCAGGTCTCGGTATTTTCGCGCTACAGCACCCCGGTCCTGCTCTATGGCGAGACCGGCACCGGCAAGGAGTTGGTGGCGCGCGGCATCCACTACAGCAGCGACCGTCGCGATCAGTCATTCGTGCCGGTGAACTGTTGCGCATTCAATGATGATCTGCTGCTCGGCGAGCTGTTCGGCTACGAAAAGGGCGCATTTACCGACGCAAAAAGAGCCCACGCCGGCCTGGTGGCCCAGGCTGACGGCGGGACGCTGTTTCTCGATGAGATCGACAGCCTCTCGGCCAAGGGGCAGGGGGCGCTGCTGCGTTTTCTGCAGGACCAGGAGTATCGACCCATCGGCGGTAGCAACATGTTGCGCAGTGACGTACGCGTGATCAGTGCCACCAACAAGGACTTGGCCCAGCTGGTGGAACAGGGGCGATTTCGCGAGGACCTCTACTACCGGCTACACATCCTGCATGTGGAGATTCCACCACTGCGCGAGCGGCATGGCGACGTCGCTCTGCTGGCGGACTTCTTTCTGCACAAGTTCAGCGGCCGCTACCATGTCGAGGTGAAGATGCTCCATCCGCTGACGCTGCGCTGGATGGAGGAATATGAATGGCCGGGCAACGTGCGTGAATTGGAGAACTATCTGCACCGCATCTTCGTGCTGTCGCGCGGCGCCGCCATTTTCGTGGCCAGCATCAAGGGCGACCCGATCGATTCGTTTGCGTTCGCAGCGCGTCCGGCCAAGGAGTCCGAGGTCGCCTGCAGTTCCCGCACCTTCCGCGATGCGCGCGAGCGAATGCTCAACGAGTTCGAAAACTCCTATCTGCGCCAGGTGATGGAGGCGGCCGGCGGTAACGTGTCGGAGGCAGCGCGCCGTGCCGGCAAGGAACGGCGCACCTTCGGCCGGTTGCTGAAGAAACACGGTATCGATCGCCAATCCTATTCCAAAGGCTGATACTTCTTGCCCGATGACGCTATCTGCGTGCATTACTTTACTGTGCCGCAATAATCCCCGTGACAGTCAATTGAGGGTGACTCCGATATCAGAGCGCTCGCCCAGTCGCCAGGCACCGCAAGGGACGCTCTTTTTTACTCGGCAATGATGCTTTTGCATATCGCAGGCACTCCCCGATGCTGACTGCGGCGAGTCCGCCCCACCTCGCAGAGTTGAACCACAGGGTTTGCTTTCGATATGTTACTTGGCGGCTTGGCGAGTGAGATAAATATCCCGATTCAGCCGGAAATTTTCCGTAAGAGTTGCATTTCCTTTTCGACGTGCACCTATGACGGCCGTTCGCCGACGGCATCGACGGCCCGCCGCGCTCTCGCTCTTATCGCGTCTTTTTTGCTTTCAATCCCATAGAACATCCCAAGTTGCGTACACCAGCCGCGGTTTTTTTCGCATCTCGTACATGCCTGGGGCGGCCGTGCCCAGGTGGGGCCTAGTACGCCCACGTGTGTCGGCGCTGCGTGCGTGTTCCGTGCTCGCCTACTAACTTGCTGAACGCATGGGCAATTAATTCGAGATGCCGCTTCAATGTGCTGCCGCAGCGGGATGGAGGCGGTCCATGGCCTGTTTTACCTGGGGCAGCGCCGCCCCAGGCGCCATCCGTTTATTCGATAAAATTCACGCAAAAACAAATGGTTGCCTCTGTTGTGCGCAGTTGGTACAGCGCTTGCTCATGCGGTAGCAGGCTGACCGCGCCTGCGGCCAGACGATGTGATGCTGATTCAGAGGGAGAGAGACGGTGCACCGAACGGGACAAGAAGTGAAGGATATCGCCGACGCCATCTGTCGTTATCTCGCATCCAGGCCGAATGCCTCTGAAACCATCGACGGGGTGGCGAAGTGGTGGCTGTTGCGGCAGCGCTACGACGACTCCGTCGAAAGCGTGCAGCAGGCGTTGGACTTCCTTGAGGCGAATGGCGAGGTAATCAGATTTTGTGTGTCGGGCGGCAAGGTGATGTATCGCCGCGCCGCACTCAACTGAACGGAGGTCCGCGGTGGTCGCGTGCCGTGCGTTACCGGCACTGGGCAACGGCGGGTTGCAGGCTGTGATCTAATTTAAGGAGCGACAAGGACATGCTGGGGAGTATACAGGACAAGCTGATGCGTGTTAGGCCGCCGCGCGTGAAGATTACCTACGACGTGGAGACCGGCGGCGCGATCCAGAAGAAGGAGCTGCCCTTCATCGTCGGTATGTTTGCCGACCTGGCGGGCGAGCCGCAGGCGGAGTTGCCGGCGGTGAAGGATCGCAAGATGGTCGATATCGACCGCGACAACTTCAACAAGGTGATGGCCTCGATCGAACCGTGCGTCAAGTTGTCATCGGTGCCCAACGTGCTGCCGGGCGGCAGCGGCAACCTGAGCGGCGTGCTGACCTTCGTCAGCGTCGACGACTTCGGGCCGCTGGAGATCGTCAAGCGCGTACCGTCGCTGGCGCTGGAGTACGAAAAGCGCTGCCGCATCCGCGACATGCAGGTGAAGGCGGAATCGTCGGATGCGCTGGCCGGCCTGCTCGACAAGATCGTGACCATCGACGAGGCGGGCGAGGGCAAGAAGCTGCGCGACGAGCTGACCGGTGCCTTCAAGGCCGACGACGTGGAGGGCTGGAAGGAGGTCACGCCGACCGAGACCGTCACCACGCTGCTGACGCCGGACTACATGGTGCTGGATGAGGCGCAGAAGCCCTACGCGCTGCAGCTCATCGGCCAGTTCGTCACCGATATCATTGCTCCGCTGAAGGACGATAATGCCCTGTCGGCGTCGCGGCTGATGGACGGTCGCATCGTCGAGATCGACGACGCGCTGGGCAAGCAGCTCAATGAGATCATGCACATCCCTGCGTTCCAGCAACTGGAGGCGTCGTGGCGCGGGCTGAGCTACCTGGTGTCGCGCGCCGAGACCGGCACCATGCTGAAGCTGCGAGTGCTCAACGCCTCGAAGCACGACCTGCTGGCCGACCTGACCAAGGCGGTCGAGTTCGATCAGAGCGCCGTGTTCAAGATGATCTACGAGGCGGAGTACGGCACCTACGGCGGCGATCCTTACAGCATGCTGGTGGCGGACTACGAGTTCGGCCGCCATCCGGTGGATATCGAGCTGCTGAACAAGATGGCCGAAGTGGCGGCGGCATCCCACGCGCCGCTGATCGCTGCGGCCAACGCGCGGCTGTTTGACCTGGACAGCTTCGAGCGCCTGGCCAAGCCGCGCGACCTGGCGAAGATCTTCGAAAGCGTCGAACTCGACGGCTGGCGCGCGTTCCGCGACAGCGAGGACTCGCGCTACGTGACCCTGGCGCTGCCGCGGGCGCTGTTGCGCCTGCCCTACGGCGAGGCCACCGTGCCGGTGGACGGCATGCGCTTCGAGGAGGATGTCTACCTCAGCGAAAGCACCGAGCCGGATACCGGCAAGTTCCTCTGGGGCAACGCCGCCTATCTGATGGCCGAACGGGTCACCAATGCCTTTTCCCTCTACGGCTGGACCGCGGCGATCCGCGGCGTTGAGGGCGGCGGCCTGGTGGAGGGGCTGCCGACCTTCAAGTTCAAGACCTCGGAAGGCGACATGGAGATGGTCTGCCCGACTCAGGTGGCGATCACCGATCGGCGCGAAAAGGAGCTCAACGACCTCGGCTTCGTATCGCTGTGCCACTGCAAGGGCTCCAACAAGGCGGCGTTCTTCGGCGGCCAGACCACCAACCTGCCGAAGAAGTACATCTCCGACCTGGCCAACGCCAACGCACAGATCTCCTCGCTGCTGCCGTACATGCTGTCGGCGTCGCGCTTTGCCCATTACATCAAGGTGATCATGCGCGAGAAGGTCGGCAGCTTCCTGACACGAGCCAACGTGGAGACCTTCCTCAACACCTGGATTGCGCAGTACGTGCTGCTGGACGACGACGCGACCCAGGAGGTGAAGGCCGCCTATCCGCTGCGTGCCGCCAAGGTGAACGTCACCGATGTGCCGGGCAAACCCGGCGCCTACAAGGCGACCATGTTCATCAAGCCGCACTTCCAGCTGGAAGAGCTTACCACCTCCATCCGGCTGGTGGCGGAACTGCCGGCTTAAGGCCTGTGGCACGAATAACGACATACGACTTTAGAGGTGCATCATGGATTTGATATTGCTACAGCCTGGGAACGACGAGGTGTTCGGGGGCGAGAAGAACGATTGGGATACCGGCGGTAGCCTGATCGATGCCGAATGGCGCGACGAGATCGTCAAGGAGATCGGCGACAAGCCCTGCATCGAACTGGTGTCGGTACATCAGGGGATGAAACAGCAGGTGACCACCGACGTCAGCAATTCGGCCCGCACCTCGGGACGGCCGATCATCACCGAGTTCACCTGCGTCAAGTACGTGGACAAGACCTCGGTGAAGTTCTACGAGTACTGCCTGCGCGCGCAGCCGCTGGGCAAGAACAAGGATCAGCCTACCAAGATCTTCATCTGCCGCAACTCCGGCGACCGCACCGCCAACATCATGACCTTCTGGCTGCGCGACGCGCTGGTGAGCGAGATCCAGTTCCAGTCCCATCCGGACGACATGCCGACCGAGCAGTTCAAGCTCAACTTCACCGAGATCCTGTGGAAGTACACGGTGCAGCTGGCCAACACCGATGCGGCCAAGGGCGTGAAGGCGGCGGGCTGGAGCCTGGCGCGCAACCGCGTCATCGGCGAGTTCACTTAATAACGCGTGCATGGGTCCGGAGGTGGACGTTGCGCTTTCTATTCGAACGGCTGGTCGAGCCCGTACCGGGCATGACCGAGGTGTCTGCGGAGCCCTACCGGGCGATCGCGGAAAACCTCCAGTGCATCGTGACCAGTGCCCGGCTGCCGCAGGCGGAAGAGGGTGAGATCGATCTGCTGAACTTCGGTATGCCCAGCGTCACTGGCTTGGGGCGCGACGCGGTATCGCAACGTGAACGCTATCAGCAGAGGCTGTCGCAGCTGATCGAGCGCTACGAGCCGCGTCTCACCCACGTCACGGTCGAGACCGCCGCCGACGGCAAGCCGATGGCGCCGTGGCGGCTGGTGGTGGTGGCGCGGCTGCGCGGAGATCTGGAGCAGGAAGAGCAGCGTTTTCCCATGGAGCTGAATCGCTAATCGAGCCAACATGTCCGACGATGCCACATTAAAGCTGAAAGACCTCTATCAAAGCGAGTTGCAATCGCTGCGCGGCGAGGCATTGGAGTTCGCACGCGATCACCCGACGGTGGCGCGTGAGCTCGGGCTGAGCGGCGGCAAGTCGAACGACCCGCACGTCGAGCTGCTGTTGCAGTCGTTCTCCTACCTGGCCGGCCGTCTGCGCTACCAGTTGGAGGCGGAGCAGACGCAACTGCCCGATGCGCTGCTGGCGCAGCTCTACCCGCACCTTGCGGCGCCGATGCCGGGCATGGTGGTGGCGCAGGTGGAGGTTCGCCCCGATGGCGCCAACTTCGCCAACGGCTGGACCCTGGGCCGGCACCGCTACGCCTCGGTCACCACCGTGGCGCACGGCACCGATGCGGTGGAGTGCCGTTTCCGTACCTGTTACGAAACGCCGCTGTGGCCGCTGGAGGCGTTCGACGTCGGTGGCGTGCCGACCAACCATTACGATTTCCTTTCCGAACGGCGCAACGTGCTGTCGGTAATTCGGGTGCGCGTCAAGGCGACCGGCAGCGATCCGATCCAGGACATGCCGCTGTCGCGTCTGCGTTTTCATATCGACGGCGACGACCTGGCACCTTACGCCTTGTATGAACTGCTGGCGGTCAATCTGGTGGGGATCGCGCTGTGCGTGCCCGGCGATCCGGCGCCGCGTGTGCTCAATGCGTCGGCGCTGCGCTGGTGCGGTTTCGAGGAAGAGGAGGGTGCGTTGCCCGATGGCCAGCTTGCCCATCCCGGCTACCGCCTGTTGCAGGAGTATTTCGCGTTTCCGGAGAAGTTCCTGTTTTTCGAGGTGGACGGTCTCGACGTGCATGGCGCCACTGCGGAGTTCGAACTGCTGTTCCTGCTCAATGCGGTGCCGGAGCGGTCGATTGCGGTGCAGGAGAACGCGCTCAAGCTCAACTGCGTGCCGCTGGTTAATCTGTTCGCCCGGCCCATCGATCCGGTGCGCCTGGACCAACGCAAACACGAATATCATCTGCTCGCCGACAGCGGCAACCACCGCTATTGCGAGATCAGCGCCATCGAGCAACTGAGCTCGGTAAGACCCGACGGCACCCAGCGCCGGCTGGAACCGTATTTCGCCTTCGGCGACGGCGCCAGCCCCGAAGGGATGGATTATTTCTACGCCCTGCGCCGCGGGGAGAGCCAACGCAAGAGTGTGCCGGGCACCGAGGTCTATATCTCGTTCTTCGACCAAAGTCTCGACCCTTCGCAGCCGCCGGAAGAGGTGGTCGGTGGCCGCGCGTTGTGCACCAACCGGAGACTTCCCGAACGGCTGCGCGCCGGCGATGCGCTACAGCTGGACGGACCTGGCCCGGTCAACTGTCTGCGGCTGTTGAGCAAGCCCACGGCGCACCAGGTGCCGCGCCTCATCGGCGGCAAGCCGTGGGCGCTGGTGTCGCAGCTCAGCCTCAACTATTTGTCGCTGACCGGCGGGAAGCAGGCGCTCAATGCGCTGAAGTCGATGTTGCGCCTGCATGTCGGTCACGGCGGCAACATTTCGCACAAGCAGATCGACAGCATCGTGGAGATGCACAACCGGCCCGCGGTGCGCAACGTGCTGACCGAATATTGGCGCGGTTTCTGCCGCGGCGCAGAGATTCGCATGGTGATCGACGAGGAGCGTTTCGACGGCGGCAGTCCGGTGCTGTTCGCCGATGTGCTGCGGCGCTTCCTGGCGCTCTATGCCAACCTGAACACGTTTACCCAGGTGACGCTGGAGAGCCGGCAACGTAAAGGGATGTGGAAGCAATGGCCTCCGTTGGTCGGCACCCAACCCGTGCTTTGAGTCAACGCCTGCGTACCGAGTACGCGGCGTTCGACTACTACCAGCTGATCCGCGCGCTGCTGCGCGGTGCGGCGGAACCGGGCATGGGCGAAGAGGCGCTGGACAAGGCGATCCGGTTCCGCGCCGACCTGTCGTCGTCGTTTCCCGGCCGCGAGGTGAGCGGCGTCGACGAAAAGACGCCGGGACGGGTGACGCTGACCACGCCGAACTACTGCGTGGCCGGCTACCTCGGCCCGCTGCCGGACGCCTACACCGAATGGTTGCAGCAGCGGGCGGCGCGCGGCGACCGGGCGATGGCCGATTTCCTCGACCTGTTCAACCACCGCGCCAACGTCTTGCGCTATCGCATCAAGTCGCGCTCACGCCTCAGCCTGCGCAACGAGGTGCCGGAACAGACGCCGCTGGCCGGTTACCTGGCGGCGGTGATGGGGCTCGGCGACGACAGCCTGATGGCGCGGCTGCCGCTGCCGCGGCGCGCGCTGCTGGCGCTGGCGGGGATGCTGGCCGATCGGCGGCGCAGCGCCAGCGTGATCCGCCGGGTGCTCTCCACCTATCTCGCTGCGCCGGTGGAGGTGTTGCAGTTGCGCGGCGGCTGGCAGGCGATCACGCCGCCGATCCGCAGCCACCTGGGCACCGCCAACAGCCGCCTCGGCAGCGAAGCGGTGCTGGGCAGCCGGGTCTGGGATCAGCAGGCGCGGATCGAACTGGTGATCGGGCCGCTGGGCTATGCGCGCTTCTGCGCGCTGCTGCCGGGCGGCGACGAGCATCCGCGTTTCGTCGCGCTGCTGCGCTATCTCACCGACCGCCAGGCCGACTGCCTGGTGCGGCTGAAACTGGCGCCGGAGCAGACGCCGCAACCGCTGCTGCACGGTAATGCGGAACGCGGGATGCGCCTCGGCTACAGCGCGTGGCTGGCCGAGCGTGACGGCGCGGTGAACGGCAACGGCGAGGGCCGGCGCGAGGCGCTGTTCCTGATCGCGGGGATGGACGATAGGGGAGAAGAGCAGTGACGGCGGAACAGAAACCCATCGGCATCACCCACATCAAGAAAGCGGACGAGCCGCGGCTGTTCCTCAATTTCGAACTGGCCATGGCCGACGGCACCCTCCTCGACAACAACGTCTTCCGGCTGACGTCGTTCCAGGGACAAGAGTCGGTCTCCGGTTTCTACCAGTTCGATCTGGAACTGCACGGCAACAGCGAGGCGAAGAACCATCTGACGCTGAGCTTCGACGCGATCGTCGGGCGCCCGGTGCGGGTCGACGTCTACGGGCGCTGGAGCGACGGCGCCGCCGACCGCATGTCGCCGTTCCACGGCATCGTCTCCGGCGTGGTGATGCAGGAGCCCGGCGTCTACCGCATGACGGTGCGGCCGGCGCTGTGGAAGCTCTCCCTCACCAACCGCTACTGCATTCACAGCAACAGGAGCGTGCGCGACCTCATCGCCCACCTGTTGGCGCAGCATAAGATCCGCTGTGACCTGTCGGGCCTCGACGGCAAGGACAACCCGGCGGTGGCGCGGGTGCAGGACTGGTTGCAGGCCGGCGAAACCGACTACGCGCTGATCGAACGGCTGCTGGGCAAGGCCCACATCTACTACTACTTCGTCCACGACGCGAAAGGCGCAACGGTGATTTTCGCCAACCGGCCGAAGTACGAAAAGGTGCTCGGCAACGGCGGCGCGCTGCGTTACACCTACACCGAAGAGGCGGAGCTGGGGCTGCACGAGGACGACGTCATCAGCCAGTACAGCTATCAGCAGAACATGGTGAGCAGCGGCATCGTCGGTACCTTCACCCGCCAGGAGCACGCCTGGGAACACGATACGGTGCCGGTGTTCTACAGCTATCACGCCCGCAATCCCGACGGCAAGACGGGCGAACTGCCGTTCCACTACTACCGCATCTACCAGTACGGCTGCAGCGATAAAGAAGTTGAGTCCTACACCGACGCCACCAGCGCTACCCTGGCCACCTCGGCGACCCAGTTCAGCGGCTCCAGTTATTGCCCCTATTTCCATGTCGGTTACCAGTTCCTCGTCGCCGGCCCGCGCGCTCCTCACGGCAACGCGCCGTGGGTGCGGCCGACGCTGGACGGACGCTGGTTCGTCCTCACCCAGGTGAAGCATACGGCGTCGCTGGACGGCATCTACCAGAACCAGTTCGAGGCGACCGAGGCGAACGGCCTGATTACGCCGTTTTCGATCCAGGATACGCACCAGGGGGCGGTGCTGGCGAAGGTGGTGGCCGGCGATCAGGGGACGCCGCCCAGTGATTGGCGCTACTACACCAAGCAGAACTTCGATGCGGAGCACAACAGCTTTTTCGACCAGGATGTCGACCCGGCGACCTTTCACGCCAAGGGTGTCTACGTCCGTTTCTCCACCGACAAGGAGCAGGGCAGCAAGGTGTGGGTCAAGCTGGCGCCGCATATGCAGACGGTGCCCGAGATCGGGGTCACCGTGCTGGTGGCGCGGGCCAGCGACGAATCGGAGCTGCCGGAGATCCAGTCCATCGTCCAGGCCAACGGCAGCAGCGTGGTGACGCCGTCGCGCTGGACCGCCAACACCCACGTCGGCAGCAGCTACTCGACCAGCTACGGCGACGGCAAGAGCATCCGCTACGGCCGCACTTCGCAGCCCGATCTGGAGAAGGCCATCGGCATCATCAACAAGGAGTACGACAGCGGCCAGTTCCGCGATGCCAGCTTCTCCCAGGGCGCCGGCTACAGCTACAGCACCTCGGAGAACGGCCGCAACGGGATCCTGAGCAAGAGCGAGTCCTACGGCTCCAACTACAGCCATTACGAAGGGGCGGAGACCAAGAGCTATTCCGACGTCGACCACTCCTACAACGAAAGCTACGGCAAGGTCAGCGAAAGCTACTCGACGATCAACGAACGCACGTTCAACCAGCAGACGGTCAACGGCAGCAGCGAAAGCCATTCGGTGAACAACGGCAGCGTGCTCAGCACCTCGGCGGTCAACGGCGTGGAGACCTCCATCTCCAGCCGCATGCTGGTCAACAGCTCTTCGGTGACGGTGGCCGCCAACAGCATGAATACCACCATCCTGAGCAACAGTCTCAATACCACCGGGATGACCAACAGCTTCAACCTCGTGGGCATGCAGAACGACATCGGCATGACCGCCATGAGCAACAGCATGAGCATGGTGGGCGAGAGCAACGGGATGCATGTGGTCGGCGCCACCAGCCAGCTCAGCGTGACCGGGGAGAGCAGCAGCATCGCGGTTGTCGGGATGGAGGACGGTGTGTCGGTGACAGGCGCATCGGATCGGATCAACGTCATCGCCGACACCACCAATATCGGGGTCACCGGCAGTTCCACCGGCGTCAACGTCACCGGTTCGTCCACCTCGGTCGGCGTCGTCGGTGAGAATACCGGGGTTAACGTAGTCGGCTCGTCCACTGATATCGGGGTCACCGGCGAATCGACGCGGGTCAATGTCACCGGCAGTGCGACCGGCATCAACGTCACCGGGGAGGCTACCGACATCAATATCACCGGCGAAGCCACCACGGTGCGGATGACCGGGGACAGTACCACCATCGACATGACCGGCGAGAGCCTGGCGATCAGCATGAGCGGCAACCAGACCTCGGTTTCGATCACCGGACAGGACGTCCAGATCACCGAAATCAAGATCGTGTTGTGAGATGACCATGAAGATCGTCAAGCCAAACACCCTGGGGATACTGCAACGGACCTATACCTTTCGGCGGCAGCACCACTTCGCGGTGACGGCGCTCGGTTTCTTCCGTCTCGGCGGCGCCGTCGAGACGCTGCTGACGGAGAACGTGCAATGGCCGCTGATCCTGCCGGCGCTGGCCCATGGCGAGGTGCTCGATGCCGCCATGCCCAAGGCGCGCGGCGAGATGCTGCTGGCGGCGCAGGCCCATCCGCCCGGGGGCGCGGCGGTGCGGCGCATGGCGGTGCGCGCGACGCTGGGCACGCTGGACAAGCAACTGCTGGTGAGCGGCGATCGCCAGTGGCAGTACCGCTTGGTGCCGCTGCATCAAGTCACCGCGCCGCTGCCGTTCGTCGTGATGCCGATCAGTTACGACCGCGCCTATGGCGGTCCGCGCTACGGCGACAACCCCTCCGGCCAGGGCTACACCGGGCGGCGTTTCGGCGCCTTCGTCGGCGAGAACCACGGCCGCATGCCCAACATCGAGTATCCGGGGGCGACGCTGCGCAATCACCACGAGGCGCTGCCGCCTGCCGGTTTCGGTCCCCTCGACCTGCGCTGGCGCCAGCGCCAGCGTATGGCGGGTACCTACAACAAAGCCTGGCTCGACAAGGTGTTTCCCGCGCTGCCCGACGACATCGATTGGTCGGTGTTCAACGCCGCCGCGGAGGATCAGCAGCTTGCCGGTTTCTTCGACGGCGGCGAGGCCTATCGCCTGGAGGGTCTGCATCCGCGTGACGAAGTGATCGAGGGCACTATCCCGGCAATGACGGTACGCGCCTTCGTGATGCGTCAGGGGCAGACGCCCGCCGCCGCCGAAGAGTTGCCGATGCAGCTCGATACGGTGTGGTTCTTTCCCCACCTCGAACGGGGCGTCTGCATCTATCGCGGACGCACCACGGTGGCCGACAGCGACGCCCTCGATCTGGCGGCGGTGATGATCGGCTACGAACGGCAGGGCGACGCACCGCGCACCATCGAACATTACCGCGAGGTGTTGACGCTGCGGCTGGATCGCGAGACTGCGGCGGCCCACGCCTTCAACGAAGCGCAACTGACGCCGCTGCCGACGGCGGGCCAGCGCGAAGCACATGCGGCTGAACAGGCGCAGGCGGAGGCCAAGGCTTTGGCCGGCACGCAGGAACGGCTCGATGCGCTCGCCGGCGAGTTCTGGCAGAAGAGCGGGATGAAGCCGCCGCAGGGCTTTAAGCCGCCGCAGGCGCAACCGTCGCCCCTGGGCGTGATCACGCCGCAGGCGAAGGCGCGTGGCGACTTCGATCTGAGCGCGCACATCGACAAGGCCAAGGCGCTGGCGGAGCAGGCGAAGAAGGAAGGCGACGCTGCGTTGCAGGCGCTCAAGACGGGCCGCAATCCGTTGCTGGCCATGGCCAAGGAATACGCCGCGGAGGCGCCCAAGCCCGATGTCGTGCAGCAGAAACAGGAAGCGGAGGAGCGCGCGCGCGACGGCGGCGATACGGCCGCCATCGCTGCGGCAATGAAAGGCCTGGCGGCGGCGGGCCAGGCGGTGCCGAAGGCCGCGGCCAAGCTGCCGCAATTGCGTCACGATGCGCGCCGTCTGGCGCCCAAGGCCACCGCCGCGGCGGTGGCGCCGGAGGTGGCGCAACATCTGGGCGCGCTGGTGCGGCAGTGGCTGGCCGCCGGTGAATCCCTGGTGGGGCGCGACCTGACCGGCGCCGCACTGGCCGGTATCGACCTGCGCGGTGCGACGCTGGACAACGTGATCCTGGAGGGCGCCGATCTGAGCGGCGCGCTGCTCAACGATGCCAGGCTGAGCGGCGCGGTGCTGACCGCGGCCTGTCTCGACGGCGCCGATCTCAGCGGTGCCGATCTTGGCGGCGCCAACCTCAGCGATGCCCAGGCGCAGCGCGCGCTGTTGCGCGGCGCGCGGCTGTGCAAAGGACAGGCGGTGCGGGCGCAGCTCGCCGGTTGCGATTTGAGCGGCGCGGACCTGAGCGACTGGTTGGCCCTCGATGCTGATTTAAGCGGCGCCGTGCTCGATCAGGCGCTGTTCGACAATACGCAACTGGTGCGGGCCAACCTCGCCCATGCCTCGCTCAAGGGAGCGAGGATGAGCAAGACGATGGTGATCAACGCCAACGCGGAAGGGGCTTCGTTCGCCGCCGCGCAGATCGAGCGCAGCGCCTTCACCGGCACCAGGGCCGACGGCAGCGACTGGAGCGGGGCGCGGCTGACGCGGGTGATGTTCGGCAATAAATGTCCGTTGCCGGGAGCGACGTTGCGCAACATCCACGCGGTGATGTGCGGTTGGCGCGGCAGCGACCTGCGCGGCGCCGATCTTTCCGACGGTCGCTTCGCCGCCTGCGATTTCGGTATGGCCGATCTAAGCGGCGCCGATCTTTCACGCGCCGTGCTGTCGCGGGCGATCCTGATGCAGACGAAGTTGAACGACTGCCGCGCGCCCGAGGCCGATTTCTTTCAGGCCATGTGCCGCAAGGCCGATTTCTCCCAGGCCGATCTGCGCGCCACCAATTTCGTCCAGGCCGAGATGTCCGAGGCGCGTTTCGCCGACGCGCAGCTCAAGGATATGCGGCCGGCCCCACGGTTGAGGAACGCATCATGATGCTGGACGAACTACTGCACGAGGTGCGCCTGAAACGGCCGATCCACGGGCTGGATCTGAAGGGTTTCGACTTCAAGGGAGCCGATCTGGGCGAGGCAGTGTTTTCAGATGTGCAGCTGAACGGTGCGCGTCTCGACGGCTGCAACCTGAGAGGCGCCGCCTTCGTCCGCTGCACGCTAGGCGACGCCACTCTGGCGTGTGCGGTTCTGGACAGCACCAATTTTGTCCAGTGTTCCATGGCCGGGATCACCATCGACAGTGCACCGATGCGCCAGTTGAGTTTCACCCAATGCGCACTGGGCGGGAGCCGTTGGGAGCGGCAACGGTTCGACAAGTGCTGCTGGACCGAATGCGATCTGAGCAGTGCGGTCTTTACCGGCGTGCATCTGGAACGCTGCGTACTGCTGAAATGCAACCTGGCGGGTGCCGATCTGAGCGGTACCGAACTGGTGCAGGCGGTGATCAACGACGCCGACTTCCGCAGCGTTCGCCTCGACGGCTGGCACTGCGACCGCGGCGTATTCATGAAGGGTAACTTCAGCGGCAAGACGCTGGCCGGGCAGTCGCTGCGGCGCTGCAATTTCCAGGAGGCGGACCTCAGCGGCGCCGATCTCAGCGACGCCGATCTAACCGAGGCCAACCTGGTGCGCAGCACCCTCAATGGCACACGGCTGGCGCAGGCGACGGCGTCGCGTGCACTGTTTCTCGAGGCGAAGATCACGCAGGCGGATTTCAGCGGCGCCACGCTGGAGAACGCGGTATTCCAGAAGGCCACCGTCAGCGCCAGCCGCTTCGGCGGCGCGCAGATGGAGAAGAGCGCGTGGGCCCACAGCCGTCACGACGGCAGCGACTTCAGCGACGCGAAACTGTCGTTCGCAGACTTCTCCCACGCACAACTCAGCGACACGCTGTTCGACGGCGCGACGCTGTTCTTCACCAAGTTTCACGACACCACCCGGAAAAACACCTCGCTGCGGCATGCGCACGCCGCGCAGGTTATCGGTACCGACAAGGCGTTGCTGGCCGCGGAGCGGGCGACGCTGGCACTGGAGGCGATATGAGCGGAACGGCACGACTATACAGAACGCCGCAGCGGATGCGGCAGGCGACCCTGTTCGAGGCGCGGGTGATCGCGCAGGAGGAGGACGGCGGCTGGCGCCTCAGCAGCGGCGCCGTGGCGCGGACCGCGGTCTCTTGCCTGCTTTGCCCGTTACCCGGCGATCGGGTGTTGGCAGGTGGCGACGGCGCGCCCCTCATCCTGCATATCCTGGAACGCGAGGCGGGCCAGGAGGCGCGGCTGCATGTGGCCGGCGCCAGCGCACTGGGCATGACGCAGCAGCGTATCGAACTCGCGGCCACCGAGCAGGTGGCGATCCGTTCGTTGAAGGATGTGGAGCTGACGGCAGCGACGGGAACCCTGGCGCTCAACGCCCGCAACCTGTTCCAGACCGTCGGCGAATGCCTGATCGAGAGCGCAGAACACTATGTGGCGACGATGGGCGATTACACATTGCGGGTGCGCGACCTGCTGCACCTGCGTGGCCGCCACGGCGTGGTGACGGCGGAGCAGGAGTTCAAGCTGGACGCCGAGCGGATCCACATCGGGTAATGCCATGTTTGCCAACAACAACCTCGGCGTACTGAATTTCGCGTTTCCCGACGTCTGCCAGATCGTTACGCCGGTAGGTACGGTTCCGCTGCCGTTGGTCAATCTGGCGTTCTCCACCACCCACATACCGTCGGTGTTCAACGTGCTGATCGGTTGCGGCCTGAGCGAGAACCTGATGACCAGCGGCACGGTGAGCAACGGCGACGAGGCGGGTATCGCCATGGGGGTGGCGTCGGGGACCATCATCGGCCCGGACCGGCCGGTGCTCGGCAGCTTCTGCACCTTCTTCGGCACGGCGCCGGCGACGCGCCTCACCACCATGAACATCCAGAACAGCACCAATGCCATCGGCTTTTCGCTGACGCCGGCACAGGTGTGCGTGCTGCTGCTGGGGTGACGGATGGGACGGTGGGCGAAGGCAATGGTGGCGACCGTGATGCTGGGGATGAGCGGTTGCAGCGTGATGCACCTGTTCGGCGGGGGTACGCCCAAGGCCAAGCTGGAGAGCCTGAGCGTGATTGCCACCGACGACGCCAATTCGAACATGGCGACGGCGCTGGACGTGGTGTTCGTCTACAGCAGCGACGCCGAGACGATCCTGCCGCAGAGCGCACCGGAGTGGTTCGCACACCGTGATCGTTTCATTGCGGCGGCGCCGACGGACCTGGACGTGGTCTCGCTGCAGATCCCGCCTGCCTTCGTGATGCGCCAGGTGAAGCTGCCGACGCGCCACGACAAGGCGCTGCAGGTGGTGGCCTACGCCAATTACATCGCCGCCGGCGGGCAGAACAAGCTGGTGTTGACCGGAGTGAAAAAGGCGTTGCTGCGGCTGGAGGCCAGGTCGATGGCGCTGACGGAGGAGTGAGCGATGGCGGTTTTCGCGCCTGAACGAGGTGAACGGGAATGAACGACATAACGGAACGTCTGACGGAATCGCTGCAATGGTCCGAGGGGATGATGCTGTCACCGCAGCATTTCCAGCAGAACGACATCTACTGGCAGCAGCAGCTGCGTCACCTGATGGCCCAGCTGCAGCCCTATTACTGGGGCGTGCTCGATATCGCCATCGACGAGGCGCTGCTGCGCGACGGCAAGGTGCGGATCGATCGCCTGCGGTGCGTGATGCCAGACGGGCTGGTGGTGCAGCACGAGGCGGCGACGCAGGACGAGGTGCTCTACATCGATATCGCCGACCGCGACGAGCTGAAGGAGCAGAAGCCGGTGCGCATCCACGCGGCGGTACCGGTGCGCGCCGAAGGGGCGGCCAGCCAGTCGAGCGCGATCCAGCGCTATGCGTCGGTGGCGGGAGAACTGGAGGTGGACGAAAACACCGGCGAGAGCCGCATCCAGGTATGCCGGTTGCGGCCGCGGATGACACTGTTTGCCGGCGACAACGTGCCGGCCAAATACGCCAGCATGCCGCTGCTTGAGGTGCGGCGCGACATCGGCGGCATGTTCGAGCTGACCGAATACCACCCGCCGCTGCTGCGCAGCGGCGCAGCGGAGTTCCTCGGCAAGTATTCGCTGCAACGGGGACTGACGGCGCTCACCACGCAGATGCGGGAGAAGGCGCGCGAACTGTCGGGCACGGCGGAGCAGCACGGCGCCGAGACCGGGGGCATGTCGCAACGTTTCGTGCTGCGTCACCTGGCCAGTGCGCTGCCGGAGCTGGAATTGCTGGTGCAGTCGCAGACGGCACATCCCTTCGATCTCTATCGCGCGCTGGCCAACGTCGTCGGCCAGATCTCCGGTATCGCGCCGGAACCGGTACCGATGAAGCTGGCGCCGTATCAGCACAACAACGTGGTGACCGGTTTCTTCTCTGCCATCCGTTATGTCGGCGATATCGTCAAGCGGCTGCACGTGGCCTACGAAACGTTGCCGTTCGAACGGCCGGCGGCGGCGGTGTTCGAACGGACCCTGCCGGTGGAGCGGCGCACCGAGAAGCTGCTGATTGAGCTGCGGCCGCGTCCGGGACAGTCCACGGAGAGCATGGTGCAGTGGCTGCGTCAGGCGCGCATCGGCGCCACGCCGCTGATGCCGCTGCTGCGTCAGCGCCGGGTGCCCGGTGCCACGGTGCGGCAGTTGACGCCGCAGGAGACGCTGGAGCTCAACCTCCAGGTGCCGGGCACAATGTTCGAGCTGGTCAATCAGGCCATCGAATGGGAAGGCAAGGACCTGCCGGTGATCCAGTTCGGCAAGCCGCTGCGCATCGAGGGCGACGGCCAGGAGGGGGCGCCGGCCGCGGTGATCATGTACCGCGCCAAGAACGGCGATAAGGGCGATAACGGCGGCAACGGTGCCGGCGGAGGCGGGCGATGAGCGAACGGACGCAACGACGGCAGGCGTTGCTGGAGCGCTTCGCCGAGTTCTATCAGGAGATCGTGCGGATCAAGGCGGCGATCCGCGAGCGTCGTCTGGCGCACTATCTGAGCAACGGCCGCGCTGCGCAGACGGTGAACGGCAACGACTTGGCAGCGATGGTGCACCACCGGCTGCTGGGACTGTTGCAGGAGCAGCGCCGGCAAGTGACGGAACAGGGTACCAAGGCGGAGGAGAGTGCCTATCACATCACCCAATATCTGATGGCCGCCCATGCCGACGAGCTGTTCATCATCGAGCTGGACTGGCCGGGCCGCAACGCCTGGTCGCAGTTTCTGCTGGAGCGCAGCCTGTTCAAAACGGCGACGGCGGGGCGCGATTTCTTCACCCGGCTCGACCTCCTGCTCAAGACCCGCGGGCGCGACCCGCTGCAGGACGAGCTGGCGGCGGTGTTTCTGATGGTGTTGCAGCTGGGGTTCCAGGGACAGTATCGCGGCAGCCGCGGCCAGTCGGTGTTGCGTGCCTATCGCGCCAAGCTGTCGCAGTTCGTCGGCAGCGGCAGCCACTATGCCGAAGGTGTGCCGGCATTCAACCAGGCCTACCAGTACCGCATGAGCGAGGTACGTGGGCAGCGGCTGGCGCCGCTGCGGCCCTGGTACAACGTCGGCATCGTGATGTTGTTGCTCTATATCCTGGTATCGAGCGGCGTCTGGCTGTTGTCGATCCAGCGTCTGAATACGTTGTTCGTGGGTTGAGGAAGCGTTGATGAAGATGGGCGGCGTTATCGATACGGTCAAACAGCTGGTGAACGGCGTCGATCCCGTATTTCTTTCGGCGGCGGTGCTGGCGCTGTTGCTGTTGGCGGCCGCGGTTTGGCTGATCCTGCGCGCGCGCAATCCGCTGCGCCGGCCGGTGTGGATCGCCAACGGGCGCAAGACGCTGTTCTCATTTTCCGGCCTGTGGCGGGGCCTCGTCGGGTCCTTCGGTCTGCTGGCCAAACTGATGCGCCAGATCATGACGCGCCGCGAGTGGCGCTACCAGGTACCCTGGATCCTGCTGCTCGGTGCCGACGGTTCGGGACGCGAAAGCCTCGCCTCATCGATCACCGCCAGCCGCCGCGATACGCTGTCGGCTGCGGAACGCAACCTGGTGATCCCCGGCACCCGCTGGTGGTATTTCAACCGTGGCGTGCTGATCGACGTCGATGCGGCGGCGACGCCGACGGCGGTCGGCAAGAATAGCCAGGCGGGATGGAGCGAGGTTACTTCCAGTTTCATCGATCATCGGCCGGAGCGGCCCATCGACGGCGTGGTGCTCTGTTTCTCCGCGCGCCGGCTGCTGGACAGCAGCGCGGCGGAGCTGCACCAGATGGCGGAGAGTGCCTACGCGCAGCTGGTCGATCTGCAGCGGCAGTTTCGTTTCACCTTCCCGGTCTACGTCACGGTGACGCAGTGCGACGTCATCGAAGGCTTCGGCGCCTTCTGGCGCCGGCAGCCGGAGGCGCGCAGGCACGAGATGTTCGGCTGGTCGAATCCCTATGCGCTCGACACCAGCTTCCTGCCGGGCTGGGTCGACGAGGCCTTCGAGGCCGTCGGCGCCTCCTTGAAATCGTTGCAGGTCGACGCCGCCGCCGGCGACAACGACGACATCGAGGAGACCGATCGCTTTTTTCTGTTTCCCCAGCGCTTGCGCGAACTCAAAGACGTACTCAGGGCGACCTTGGCGCAGGTGTTCCAATCCAGCGCCTACCACACCAACTTCTTCCTGCGCGGCCTCTATTTCACCGGTGCGGTGGAGGCGGGCGGCGCAGAGGCGAAAGAGGCGCGCCACGATATCGCCTTCGTCGATGCGCTGTTCGACGAAAAGGTGTTCGCCGAATTCAATCTGGCGCGGCCGACACGCAGCGGGTTGTTGTCGCGCCATACGACGATTCGCCGTCTCCAGCTCGGCAGTATCGTGTTGTTCGGGCTGCTGTGTGTCGGTTTGGGGGTATCGGGGATGCGGCTCAACAGCCAGGTGGATGTGACGGTGCGCGCCCTGGAGCTGATCAAACAGCCGAAATACGAGACGGTGGCGGACGGCGCCTGCATCGGCCGCGACACGGTCTACAACCTGCTGAGCGACATCTCCGAGCTGGACGTGCAGTACACCTATCTGGCAATCCCCGCGTCGTGGGTCGATCGCCATCTGTCGCAGCGCAAATCGAAATTCATGACCAATGCCGCCTTCGAACGGGTGGTGTTTCCCAGCCTGCGCTGCCAGCTTGAACAGCGCGCCGCGACGCTGATGACGCCGCCCGATCTGCGTGCCGCTACCTCAGGCAACGAGAAGACGGCCGATGCGATGGCGGCGCAGCGCCGGGCGCTGAAGAAATATGTCGACGCGGTCAGGAATTTCGAGCGCGACGTGACGCTGTTCCACCAGGTGGTGGTCGCCGGTGAGGAGACCCAGGCGCAGACGATCGCGACCAAGTTCGCGCAGCTTGCCGACTACGTCTACGGCCGGCCGGTGCCCGAGGTGTTCCAGCAGAACGAGGGCCAGGTGCGCGATTCGCTGGTGAAGGTGGTCTACGCGCCGCCGATCCGGATGCCGGCGGATTTCAAGAACCAGGTGAGTCGCAACATCGTCCTGGCCGCCAAGCAGCTCAACAGCGACATGTTCGGCCGCCTGGGTCAGGGCGCCCACCTGTTCCAGGCGTTGGACAACGGTGACGCCCCCTATCTGCCCAAGGTGCGCCGGCTGCTCGGCTGGTCCGACTGGATCAACGGCCAGTGGCTGCCGGCCGACGCCGATTCCAATCCGTGCCGGTCGGTGAAGACGATGCTGGACAAGCCGCTGAACGTACTGACGAAGCAATATGGCTACCCTGCGGATCTCGCCGACGCCTCCGGCTATTTCGACACGCTCAGCTGTTTCCAGCCGGCGCTGAACCACCTGGAGGCGTTGCACGTGGCGCCCCACGGCGTGGTATTCGTGCGCAAGGGCAACACGCTGACCATGGCACCGGCCTATGCCGCGGAGCTGACCGGCTTCAAATCGTTGGCGATGGCGGATTTCATGCAGCTGACGCCCAGTCAGAGCTTCAGCTGCGCCGCGCCGTTGCGGGGATGGCGCCCGGCGGTGCTGGCCGAGGCGGCCAGCTACGTCAGGAGTTATCAGGCGTTCGAAAACAGCAATCAATCCACGGTGCCGAGCGCTGCCGATACGCCCCTGTATGAACGCATCGCGCAACTGCAATTGGAAGGCCTGCTGGAAGACAGCCTGAACGGAGCGCAACTCAAATACGACGCCACCGCCTCGACGGTGCGTGCCCTGATCAGCCCGGTATCGACGCTGGATGCGCAGTTGCAGCAGCAGAGCGGCGATTTCTCCCAATCGATGGATCAGCTGGTGCTGCTGCTGCGGACACTGAAGCAGATGGGCTTCGACGACCTCCAGTCGCGGGTGACGCAGTGCACGCGCGACATGGCGGGCGATGCGCTGCAAAGCGTCAACGCCCTGACCGCCGCCAGCCGGCTCTACGAACCGGAACAGTCGCCGGCCGGCACCGCCGGCGACGGCGGCGGCACGCTGTTCGCCCTCGGCCCGGCGGCGCAGACCGGCGACTACCTGACGCGGCAGCTGCAACGGGCGCAGGTGCTGGCAGGTTACGCCAGTCCCTTCGTGTCGTTCCTGCTCAATACCGAGGGAATCGACGACGCGCGACGTTCCAACGGCGAAACCGCCGATTACTGGAGCAACACCATCACCGAGATCAACCGCTACGTGCAGTTCAAGGAGCCCAACGGCCAGGTGGCGCACCTCAACGGCCTGTTCCTCGATCAGCTTGCCGGCATGACTCAGGACAACTGTGCAGATCGCCTCGACAAGTACCATGCGCCGGTCTACGGCAACGACCTGTTCTCGCAACGGCGCGCAGCGCTGGAGCGGCAGTCCGGCCTGTTGTGCAACGACCGGGCGGAGGCCAACGCCTTCGCCACCTATGAGGGCGTCGCCGCCGAGTTCAACCGGCTGCTGGCCGGGCATTATCCGTTCGGCGCGCCCTACCGGCAGGAGGCGTCGCTGGCGGCGGTCAAGGCGTTCTTCACCACCTACCTTAAACAGCGCGATGCGCTGCACGCGGAACTGAACGGCCTCAAGGGCGATGCCGACAACCGGGCGCAGCAGTTCCTGACTCAACTCGACAGTGTCGCCGATTTCATGGCGGCAAGCCTGGCCGCGGGCGACGTCAGCCACGCGCTCACCCTCAAGTTCAATTTCCGCAGCTATCCGTCGCAGTCGCCGGGCAGCGATCAGCTGGTAACGTGGAAGTTCGCGTCCGGGGACGACACCGTCTCCTTCCCCAACGGCGGCGATCAGGTGCCGTGGCAGTTCGGCGAGCCTGTCGCACTGACCTTCGACTGGGCCAACCAGTCGCGCTTCTGGCCGCAGCCGGATCCGCGCCAGGAGGATCTGCTGGTCGACAAACGCTCTGCGCAGTTCTCCGACGGCGGGCAGTGGGCGCTGCTGCGACTGATCCAGGCGCATCTGCCGCGCAGCCGTCCCATCACCGATCCCCTGGATACCAATGCCGTGGTGTTGCAGTTCACAGTCCCGGTCCGGGTGCATGGTAGTGATCAGGCCGCGGGCCGCAAGCAGATGAGCCACATGTATCTATCGCTGCACTTGAGCGGAGTCGATGCCACCGGAGCCAAGCAGGTGCCCGTCAAGTTCCCGCTGGTGTTCCCGCAATACGCGCCGACGGTGTGGTAAGGAGCAGGAAGAGATGAACAGTGACGCGACAATCAGCCGCTACTTCAACGCCGCCGTCGGTCTGACGCTGGACGACCTGTTGGCGCCGATCCGGGAGGAAGGGCCGGCCGGCCCTTGGCTGCGTACCAACGGGGTCTACCGCGACATCAAGGAGGCGCGGCGCCAGGACGATCCGACGCTGCCCCAGGGCGCCTGGACCCACGATCTGAAAAAAGCGGACTGGGAACAGGTGGCGCAACTCGCCGCCGCCGCCCTGGCCGATCGCAGCAAGGATCTGCAACTGGCGATCTGGCTGCTGGAGGCGGAGGTCAACCGCGGCCGCTTCAAAGGCATGACCGCCTGCGTCGAATTGATCGGCCTGCTGTGCGAACACTACTGGGACACCCTGCATCCGAACGCCGACGACGGTGACCTGGAGCATCGCATGAACGTGCTCCGCTGGATGAACGACAAGCTGCTGCCGGTATTGCGGATGATTCCGCTGACCGCCGCCGATCGCAACGGCAAAGAGTACACCTGGGCCGACTGGGAGTTGGCGCGGCGCAACGAGCAGCTGCGTGCCGCCCAGGGCAACCGCAACGAACCTATCGAAGGTGTTACCGCCAATGAGCTGGGTTCCGCCATGTCGGCGACGGCCACCGAGCGATTGATGGGCACCTACAACGAAATACGCGAGGCGATGGAGGCGGTTGGCGCCCTGAATCGACTGCTCGATCAACAGGCGGCGGAACAGGCGCCGAGCATGACGGCGCTGACCGGACTGCTCGACAGCATCATGAATATGATCGCCGCCGAACTGCACAAGCGCGGGGCCGTGTTGGAGCTCACCGCGGATATCGGTGCGTCCGTCGAACTGGAAGACGAAGAGGAGCCCGCCGCCGTGCCGCACGGCGGGTCTTCGTACGGTCTGCCGCAGCAGGCAATCCTCGGCAGCCGCGCCGACGCCTACGCCCGTCTGGCCGAGGCAGCGGAATTCCTGGCACACATCGAACCGCACAGCCCGGTGCCCTACCTGGTGCGCCGTGCGCTGGAGTGGGGACAGTTGAATACTGCGGAGCTGTATCACGAGTTGTTTATCGTTCATAGCGGCCAGCTCAACATCTTCGACCTGCTCGGTTTGCAGGCGATGCAACAGGAAGAAACGGCTGAATAAGGCTGCGGCCATTCACAGAGGAGGGTAGGCGATGGCAGATGCGCGACGGCAGTTCAACGGCACCATTGGCGGTTCCATTTCACGTACGGCGCAACAGAAACGTGCCCGTTCCGGAAGCTTCAGTGCTGAGCTTTTTGCGACCCAGGACGGGCAGCAGGTCGGCAAGATGAAAATCGAACACAGCGAGAGCCGCAGGACCACCACCATCACCGACCTGGAAAATCAGCGCGGTGCCACCTTCCGCGGCGTCGGCACGGCCCTGTTCCGCCGTGCTGAACATGTGGGTCGCGTCCTGGGGGCAACCCAGTTGGAAACGACGTTGACTGCACAGGAAGCGCAAGGCTTTTATCGTCACATGGGCATGGCTCCCGACCCGACGATGCTGGCGACTATGCGCAGTGCCGTACAGGAAAGCGGCCAGCAGCGCACCGAGGCGCAGTTGGAAGCGATGGTGCCGGTGTGGCGCAAACAGTTGTGATGATGCGACAGCTGCAACTGTCGATTGCAACAGGGTGATGACGGATAAATACAGGGACTGCATATGTACGTCGAGAAACCGACTGCCGCAACCGGCCAGGCGCGTAGCGCGACAAACACAGCATCCGCCGCGCTGACGGATATCTACCCGCTGTTGTGCGCAGCCGACTGGTCACTGGCGGTATTGGGCAAGTGGCTGCCGGCAATTGCGGAGCAGTCGCGCGCCCTCGATCCGGCGCAACGAACCGACTGGTTGGTGGGGCTGCGCTCTGCGTGGCAGCGTCACGGCTGGGCCTTTGCGCAGCATGCCCGTGAGCGTTTGTTCGAAGTGACCGGCTGCTGGGGCGACTGGCCGCTGCTGCTCTCCGTAGGAGAAGCCATCACCGGGCAACGGGCGTTGGACACCGGCGAGACGCTTCATTGCATCGACGCCCTATGGCAGTTGGGCGATACCGGGCGAGCACTGCAATCCGCTCGTCGCCTATGTCTTAGCGACCCCGCCTGTGTCGACGCCGCCAAGCGTTACATCGATTTGCAGGCGTGGTCCGCTTGGCTGGACCGACATCCATTCGTGACGACGCTAACCGCCGCCGATGACGGGATACATCTCGAACCTTTGGGGCATCATCACATCTCGGCTTTTGCTAGGCAGTATTACGATCCCACCATCGCCCAGCTTTGTTGTCTGCCGCAGTTCGACAGTGACGATCAGTGGCATAAGTGGGTGGACGAGGTTGCCTCTTACGGCGATCAGGTGGTTTTCGCTGTGTTGCATGAAGAATGGGGATTCGTCGGCTCGGTTAGCCTGGTTCTGCATGAGGGGGTCGGTTTTTTCTATTACTGGATCGGGCCTGACTTTCAGGGCCACGGACTTGGGCCGAAGGCCGTGAATCTGATGTTGGCCATGGCCCGCGAGAGCTGCAGTATGCACACCTGTTACGCCAAGGTGTTCGAGTATAACCGGGCGTCGCAGCGGGGGCTGGAGAAACTTGGGTTTGAGAAATTGACGGTGGGCGCCGCGCCGCCTCACGATGACGAGTTGTTTTACAGGTGGGGGTGTCCCGTTGCGCATGAGGAAGCGGTGCGAGAACTGAAGCGGCTGATGCGATTGATGGGGTCGGATATAAAGATCGCATCGTTCGATGTGCTGGTAGTGAGAGCGTGATGCAGGTTAGCGAATGCAATGCTAATCCCTGGCGACGTCCACGGAATCACCGTGCTCAACCAAGGAAAGCCAATTATCGAGCAAATTTCGCTCATTTCCTTTGGCTATAAATGTATTCAAGGAGAATGCCATGAGTTCAAGAGACACGCCGCTGCTGGGTGGGGGGTTCGAACCGCAAAATCCCCCGCGTGCGAAAAGCCTTGATCAGGCGCGCAGTCTGTCACAGATGGGCGTGCCCTTCGTGATTCGCCCAGGCGGCTCCGGCACCAGCGTATTCGAAGGCCTCAAGACACAGACCGCGTATACCACGGGAAAGCAATGGACCCAGCAGGTTGCCGTGCCGAGTACGGGGGAAAGTACCAAGTATGAAAACATCTTCCCGAAAATAGAGGTCACCGACCTTACGCGCGCCAACAAGTCTTTCGTTGCCGGCCACAGCGACATGCTCAGCCCCCAGACGGGCATTAACAACTGGCGTGGCAAGAGCTATTCCGACTCCGGACTGTTGGGGGCATCCCTGATCCGCGTCAACGAGACGACGACTGCTTTCGGGCAGGAATCCATGGGCAGCGATACGCACGACGCCGGCACCGGGATCATGGCCGAGGTCTTGCACCAGAAATGGTCCGCAAAAAGTGCCGGGGCGACGCTCACCGATACGAATGCCTTGCGCGGCCACTTGGAAACGAAATTCCCGCAACTGGTATCGGTGGACAAGATGCGAACGCAGAGCGACATCGGATTGAGGAACGAAATTACCGACTCGCGCATGATGGCGGCGGTCTCCGCTGGCGGTCGCGCGCTCGACAAGGGCTATCAGTCCTGGCAGGTCGGCGAGTACGTGCAACGCAAGTTCGCCAAGCACGGGCTGGGCTCTGCCCCAGGCGGCTGGGCGCAACAACTTATGACGCGGCGCGGTTTGTGATGAAGAATCCAGGAACCATGAGAGCGCAAATTCCAATGCCGAGGGCTTTGAAATATTTGATGTCAGAGTAAAAACCATCGAATAAGTTCCGCGTCACGAATTAATGGGGTCTGACCCCATTTGTTGATTACTGGATAGGGCCCGATTTTCAGGGCTATGGGTTAAGACCGAAGGCCGTGAAGATGATGCTGACCATGGCCCGCGAGAGCTGCGGTATGCACACCTGCTACGCCAAGGTGTTCGAATGCAACCGGGCATCGCAGCAGGGGTTGGAAAAACTTGGGTTTGAACAATTGATTGTAAGTGCGACGCCGCCACATGATGACGAGCTGTTTTACAGGTACGGTCATCCCGCTGCGCATGATGAGACTGTACGAGAGCTGAAGCGGCTGATGCGAAAGATTCGCGTCGTTCGATATGTGAGCCGTGAGACCAGGACGTCGGTTCACGAGTGCAGAACCTTAATAGGAACGTAGTCCATGACGCTGTCGGCTTTGCTGTCAAGGAGTAGTGATAATGAGTGATTCAGGCATCAAAAGAGAGAAGACACTCAAGACATCCTATGCCTACGCCTGGACAGGTGAAGGAGACCTGTATAACCAAGCCTTCGCACTCAATCGTGGCCGTTTCATACGCGCCGGGGAGCAAAGGCGGAGCAGCCCCGATGTGCCTGTGGAGCAACGCAAACAGTCCTCCATGACAGTGATCGCCTCTTCGCCGCAAGTGAAGGAGCAACTGCTGGAAAAGCATCGCGCCAAGGGGCAAGAGATTGCGGAAAACAAGGCGGAATATAGCCAGGATGTACGCCAATCCCAAAGTGAACTCGATCAGGAGGTCTGGTCAGAGACCGGCCGGAGGTGGGGGACCTATAATCCCGTCCGGTGGCTTTCTTGGTGGAGCAGCAACACCACCTCCACAGTTCAAGCGTCAGATACAGATACGATTCGAGATAAGCGGGCTCTGCTTAGGGCCGAGGAGGGCAGCCTTGCCGGGGTTCGCGAGGATGAAGTGGTTCATTCCGGCATGCGTTTCGCCGAGATGAAGGAGCTGCCCTCCGGCAAGAAGGAGAGCCAATCGCGCAAGCTCCACCTCTTGGGGCACGGGGGACCTGGTATGCGGGGCATGACCGCCCTCCAGCAACCGACCAAAGAGAGCCACATCGTGTTGTTCGACGAGCTTGCGGAATCATTTCATAAACAAGGGGTACTCGATAAATTCAGCGATCTACGGATGGAGTCGTGCTGGAGTGCCAATCCTGTCCGTACAGACCAGTACATGAGGGATCGCTATACCTACAAACATGTGGACCTGCAGTCTCAAAAGACTACATATGCCCCCGCTGTGCTCCTCCATCAGGAATTGAAGCAGGCCAACCCGGACAAGCCGTTCCAGATCAAGGCCTACGAGGGGAAGGGGAGCCAGTTCTCCAACCCAATCGGACAAAAGCAGCGATATCTTGGCGATTACTTCGGACAGGCCACCGTTCGGCAAAGTACCGTGGCTCACGTGTTCAGAAGTTCGCAGGACTACACGTAAGCGGTCCGTTGTTGTACCGAAGGTAAAACAATTTTGTTTCAAAGGAAATTAGGATGTCCAAAGACGATTCCGTTATTAACAAACGTACTCGGAACACCGAGTTCAGTCAGGTCGTTTCCCCCAATACGACCCCAAACCGGCGGAGGCGCAATTCCATGCCGTTGCCGCCGAATCATGGCGGCATGGTGTTGCCCATGGTGCGTCATTACCGGCCCCCGCAAAACCATCAGGGACAGGAATACTGGTACCACGTCACCACCCCCCAGAACTTCCAACTCATCCAACAAAGCGGCGGCCTGATCCCCAACAACTTGCAATCGCGCCAAGGGGTTGGTTTGGACGAATCGACAGGGCGGGGCCTGCAACGCTCTTGGCCTGAGCAGCTTCGCCGAGCCAGTCGCAATCTGGTCCAGGCCAATCAGGAAACTCAGAATTTTCCCCAGTTTGCTCAAATGCTGACTCAAACGGCGCGCCATCAGCTCGATCTGGTGGCTCATCAAGGGACTAATCAGGAAAATCTCTACATGAGTAGCAACCTCGGCACTACCCAGGACTACCTGGCCAATCGCGCTTTCATGGAAGATGGAGCCCACATCATCCGGGTACCTCGCTCCGGGACCCGCGGTTTCGTCCAGGATGAACAGGGAAAAAATGACGATTTCAGGGCACTCGGTATGGCGATCTCAACCCGCCACATGGAGTACGCCGAGCTCTCGCCAGAGCACGTACAAAATTTCTACGACAAACCGAGCCGAGAGTTCAACCGCAGCTTGAGCTGGAATCCGGTGCGCAGCAAAAAGGCGCAACCAGTCCTCTTCCAGTGGCAATCGGGCTCCTGCACCCCCGAAGAGCGCAAACGGCACGGTGGTGGTGACAACGACCAGGGCGGGCAGGGTGGTATCGGCGGCGGCATACCGATCAAGGTTTGACCGCGCGTATCGCGCGACTATGGAGTCAGGAATAAAGGGGTCTGACCCCATTTGTTGTAATTATTTTAAAGGAGTGTCTTATGTCGAGCCGGGATAAAACACCTGAGTTCACATTACGTGGACGAGCATTGGATACTGCACTGCCTGAGAAGCCGCGTAAACGCGACAATCCTTTGGGTACGGCCATAATGGGCCGAAAGAGGTCAAATAGTATCCGCAGACTTCCCATCACAACGCTGCAAACGTTAACCAGACACAAGGATGATCATGTGACCCAAGCGGCAGTGAGGGAGCTGGGTGTACGGCAGGATATCGTTGATGCCAGCAAGCATCAGTTCCGGAATCGCGAACATCCGGAAATGAATGCCATGGGTCCGGCCACAATGCGGGATGCCAGTGCCGTTCGCTTTGCCGCAAGTATGGCTGAGGAAGCACAGGACGAGATCGTGCGCGAAGACATTGCTCAGAAAAAAAACCCCCAGCAAGTGGGGCAGATCGGTGTGGCTTCAGTACGCGGCCATATCGGGGTTGGGTTTTCAGGGAAATCCTCGGAAATGGAGCATACGCGGCGGGTTGAGAGACGTATGTTGGAATTACAGGAGCACTATGACAAATCTGATGAGTCGCATCACTGGAGCGGACGACTCAAGGAGGTTGCGGTAACCGACGTATTTGCGAAGGACGGCGGTAATGTCTGCGCCGCCAAGCGTGCTGCGCACGTTACCCATTCTCTGGTATTGGGCCCAGAAGCTCCGACCAAACCGGTCGGGCGTGATGTGATTCCCCCGCCTGATTCGCTTGTAGAAATGATGAGTCCGGCAATGAGTGGTCGTGGCAATCTGCTCAGTAATTACAGCGTGCCAAATACCTCACTGCCGGACCCTGTTGGTCCGCTGACTGTCGCTGGTCGTCAGCGAAGAGACAGCGTTTCCAGTATGGCAAATTCATGCGAAACATGTATGGCGGAACATGAACAGCATATAAGTAAACGCAGTGGAAAATAGGGAACAAATGGGTCTGACTCCATTTATCGATGGGGGCTGACATTATTTATTAAATTTCCAAAAGATAAAATAGAGGAGATCAACATGAGTAGCAGTGGATGGAAAAAAATCGAAGCCCCAAAAAGGCCTAAAGTGACCGAAAATAAAACTTGGACTGGTAGTTATCAAGCACCATTCCATGCGGGAGGAATTGCGCAAAGTGATAGGACCTATAAAAGAAGCATGTCGGTCGGAAGATTTACAACAACCAGAACAACATTTGATGATGGAAGTGTCAAATTCAGAACCACAAAAACCGGCCGCCGGCACACGCATTACGCACAGGATGGAACGGTTCATACTTCATCTCATGTACCTACCAGCGGATCGACCATCCAAGAACCTGTGCGCGGAGGCGCAACAAAGACGTTTGATTAGAACATCAGTAAGCGTAGGCCGTACCCGAGTTGCATTGGCTGCTGTCGGCGATGGATTCGAGGAGACGGCGGGGTCGGGTCTGGTATTTTGTCATATACGCAAGACCAGAACTCAGGACATCGGCATAATGATTTGTGAGGGGCGTTAGGGGTCGCAATGCCTCGGTCCAACATACATGAGCTCAGGTTCTTCACGCGGCAGGCACATCGCCAATCCCGATTCGTTCGGGATGGTGGTGCTCGCCCACAGCCGGCGCGGTGGTGAATCGAAAGGCACGCGCGGCGAGAACACCAAGGCGCTGGTGCCGCTGGGGCAACGAC
>OFHG01000063.1_pt1 | contig 48300 bp, 40 predicted proteins | sample 1521931 | NCBI WGS metagenome assembly OFHG01 (sample SAMEA2468438, study PRJEB22500) | soil metagenome | biome: Glassland; feature: Farmland; material: Clay | place: Australia | collected 2013-01-31 | depth 0.55 m
AGACATATCGGGCATCCTACAGCCATCGCTATAAGACCATCCAAGAAGTTATCAACCGCAATCCCTAAACCGACCAAGCGGAAATGACACCGCCGCAGACGTAAGCATCGGCTGGCGTACAGACACTACGGGGTCAAGGGCTACGGGGTCAAAGGGCTACGGGGTCAGGTCTTTCCTTTAGGGCTATTAGGGCTACGTTAGGGCTTTAGGGCTACGGGGTCAGGTCTTTCCTTTTGCCATCCCCCGCCGCCCCGCTCTCTACCGAGTAGGGCTACGGGGTCAGGTCTTTCCTTTTGCCATCCCCCGCCGCCCCGCTCTCTACGGGACAACTACGAGGGCTACGGGGTCAGGTCTTTCCTTTTGCCATCCCCCGCCGCCCCGCTCTCTACGGGACAACTACGCAAGTAGAGCGTCTCTGGGCTGAAATCTTGCTCGTGAGGCCAACTGACTGCCTCATGGTCCACTCGCACGGAACGGAAGTATGCCGGGTCACGCAGCTCCTGGAAGATGCCTTTGTCGAGATAGGGCCGCACGTCAAACAGCCGCACTTCGCCATTATTGAAATGGAGGCGCAGCTTGTAGTCGGCTGTGGGTTCCGCGACTTTCAGTTGAGGAAATTCACTCATAATCTGCCTCACTTGAGCGGCTCGATCTTGAACAATTGTTGTCCTTCAAGCGCCAGTTGCCAGTCCGCCATCAGTTCGTCCCGATGCAATTCCACCCATGCCTGAACCAAGCGGGCTTTTGCTTTTGGGATCTCGCCTGAGAGGACTTCACCGTCCCCAATGGCGAACACGGCTTTCTCTCCAGCGTACTCAACGTGCAAGTGTGGCACGTGGTGACGGTCCGTATCGAAGAAATACATGCGTATGATGAGACCAAAGAACATAGAGATGACCGGCATGGGGCGCTCCTTCCGTGGTTTTCCCATGGGCACTATGAGAAATTGCGAAACGGCCGTCAAGCTCCGGGCGCAAGGGTTAGGGGCGTGGTGCAGACCCTATTCGTAACATCCTCACCCAAGCCGCGCCGTCTCCAACAACCAAACAAGACATCCATCTCAAGAGGCGGCGCTTGGTGGCAAACTTCGGGTGGGTATCCATGGAAGATCAAAAGGGAAGCGTCCCCGTTTCATTCGTAATTCAACCTTTCTTCCCGCATCCTACCGGTCCGATTTCCCGCTTAGCAGCGCCGCCTGCACACACTTGAGCACCCCGTAGTCGTACTCCCCGCCAAGCGCTTCGAACACCGGTTTCATCTTCCCTTCGCTGCCGTGCTGTTCCAGGGCGAAGCGGATGGCCTTCAGGCTGGTTTCGTCCAGTTCGATCACATCTTCCAGTTTCAGTTCGCCTCGCTCGATGGCGATGGACAGGTGGCCGTAGACGGTGGTCGGGGCAAGATCGCGTTCGCGGGCGATGTCGGCGACGCTCATGCCGCGGCAGAGGCGCTGCACGCTTTCGGCGACGGTGTCGGTTTTGGGTGGCGGTTCCGCGCCGTGTTCGCGCAGCACATCCAGGAAGTCGTCGCCGTAGGTTTCGAGCTTGCGCGTGCCGACGCCGGAGATCTGCGCCAGCTGCGCCCGCGTCTGCGGGCGGTGGCTTACCATCTCCATCAACGTGGCGTCGTGGAAGATGACGTAGGCGGGTACGCCCTGCGCCTCGGCCAGGGCGCGGCGCTTCTCGCGCAGCGCCTCCCACAGGGCATTGTCGCCGACGCCGAGTGCCGCGCCGCCGCCGCGCCGGGCCGATTTCCTTTTCGCGGCCTTGAGCAGTTTGCGCAGCATCAGTTGCTGCTCGCCGCGCAGCACCGGCCGGCTCGCCTCGGTGAGGCGCAGGCCGCCGTGGCCTTCGATATCCACCGCCAGCAGGCCGCGGGCGATGAGCTGACGATACAGTGTGCGCCATTCGGCGGCGGAGAGTTCTTCGCCGATGCCGAAGGTGCTCAGCTGGTCGTGGCCGAACTGGCGGATGCGCTCGTGCTCCTTGCCGAGCAGCACGTCGACCAGGTAGCTGACGCCGAAACGCTGCCCGGTGCGGTGGACGCACGAGAGCGCCTTCTGCGCGGCGACGGTGGCGTCCCAGGTCTCGGGCGGTTCCAGGCAGGTGTCGCAATTGCCGCAGGGCTCGGTGTTGTGCTCGCCGAAGTAACGTAGCAGCGCCTGGCGGCGGCAGGTGGTGAGTTCGCACAGGCCGAGCATGGCGTCGAGCTTGTGGTGTTCGACCCGCTTGTGCGCCGCGTCGGCCTCTGAAGTGGCCTGCATCTGGCGCAGCGTGATCACGTCCTGCAGGCCGTAGACCATCCAGGCGTCGGCCGGCAGGCCGTCGCGGCCGGCGCGGCCGGTCTCCTGGTAGTAGGCCTCGACGCTCTTGGGCAGGTTGAGGTGGGCGACGAAGCGCACGTCGGGCTTGTCGATGCCCATGCCGAAGGCGATGGTGGCGACCATGACGACGCCGTCCTCGCGCAGGAAGCGTTCCTGGTTGCGCTGCCGCTCCTGCGCGTTCATGCCGGCGTGGTAGGGCAGCGCGCTGAGCCCCTGTTGCGCCAGCCACGCGGCCACTTCGTCGACGCGCTTGCGCGATAGGCAGTAGACGATGCCCGCCTCGCCGTCGTGCTCGTCGCGGATGAAGCGCAGCAACCGTTCGCGGCTGCCGCCGTCGCCCTCGGCGATGCGGTAGCGGATGTTGGGGCGGTCGAAGCCGGCGATGAAATGGCCGGCTTCGTGCAGCGCCAGGCGCTCGATGATCTCCCTGCGGGTCGCATCGTCGGCGGTGGCGGTGAGGGCGATGCGCGGTACCTGGGGAAAGCGCGCGTGCAGGATCGAGAGCTGGACGTATTCGGGGCGGAAGTCGTGGCCCCATTGCGACACGCAATGGGCCTCGTCGATGGCGAACAGGGCGAGGCGGCAGCGCTCCAGCAGCTCCAGGGTGCGCGGCAGCAGCAGCCGCTCCGGCGCCACGTAGAGCAGGTCCAGCTCGCCGCGCAGCAGTCGCTGCTCCACCGCCTGCGCCTCGGCCGCGGACAGGGTCGAATTGAGAAAGGCGGCGCGCACGCCGTATTGCAGCAAGGCCTGTACCTGGTCCTGCATCAGCGCAATGAGCGGCGAGACCACAATGCCGGTGCCGTCACGGACCAGCGAAGGGATCTGATAACAGAGCGATTTGCCGCCGCCGGTGGGCATCAGCACCAAGGCGTCGCCGCCGGCGCTGACATGTTCGACGATGCGGTCCTGCGGCGGGCGGAAGGCCTGGTAGCCGAACAGCTGTTGCAGGATATCGAGGGGGCTGCGCGTGTCGCAGCCGGATACGTTATGGATACTCATCCTTGAGTCGCCCCCTTGGGTTGCAATGGGATAGCCGGTGTCGCGGCCGTGATGGCGGACACCGGCGGCATCCGTCGGACAGGCGAAATAGCGCGGCACATGGAGCAAGGATAAAGAATTGAGACGCCCGAGGACAGCTGTGGGCGCAACTGTCTGCTGCGGAAGGCGTCCGCAGCGGCTGGCTGCGCGCCGGTGCGGACCTGCTATGGGTTTTGTTGCGTGGTGGCGCTGCCGCCGTCGTCCGCAATCCCGGTCGCCTCCCACCAACCGCCGCCCATCGCGACGAACAGCTGTGCGGTATCCTGATAGCGCTGCGCCTGGGCGCGCGCATAGCCGAGGCGCGCCTGCTGGTAGCTGCGCTCGGCGTCGAGCAGTTGCAGCAGGTCCGATTTGCCGGCTTGATAACTCAAACGCTGCAATTGAAGTGATTTTTCCGAATCCTCGAGCGCGTGCTTCTGCGCCCCGGCCAGGTCCGAGTCGTGTTCCAGCGCCCGCAGCACGTCGGCCACCTGGCCGAAGGCCGCCAGCACCGTCTGCCGGTAGGTGGCCAGCGAGGCGCGGAAGGCGTCGACCGCTGCCCGCTTCTGCGCCTCCAGCGCGCCGCCCTGGAAGATCGGCGCCAGCAGGCTCGCCGCCAGGCTGTGGTACTGATCCCCGCCCTGGAACAGGGTCGCGCTCGACAGCGACTGGACGCCGAAGGTGCCGCTCAGGGTGAGGCTGGGATAGAGCTGGGCGGTGGCGACGCCGATGGCCGCGCTGCTGGCGTGGAGCTGGGCCTCGGCCGCGAGGATGTCCGGCCGCCGCCGCACCAGCTCCGACGGCACGCTGAGCGGCAGCTGCGCCGGCAGGGTGAATTCGTTCAGTTCGAATGCGGGCGCCGACCAGTTGCCGGGGAACCGGCCGATCAGCACCGACAGCGCATGGCGCGCGACGCTCAACTGCTGCTGCAGCGGCGGCAGCTGGGTCCTGTCGTTGGACAGCTGGCTTTGGGCGGTGAGTACATCGAGACGCGAAGCCTTGCCGGCGTCGAATTTGAGCTGCACCAGGCGCAGGTTCTGCTGGTCGCCGTTGACGATGTCCTGCACAGCGCCGAGCTGCTGCCGATAGGAGGCGATATCGATGGACTGGGCGACGGTATTGCCGGTCAGCGTGAGATAGGCCGCCGCCAGCTGGTAGCGCTGGTTGTCGGCCAAGGCCTGCTGCTGCTCCACCTGCCGCCGGGTGCCGCCGAACAGGTCGGGCGCGAAGCTGACCGCGCCGCCGAGCGAGTAGAGATCGTAGGTGTTGCCGCTGCCGCCCGCGGCGGAGGTGTGCTGGTGCTGGGCGCCGGCGTTGGCGTTGAGCTGCGGGTAGTAGCCGCCCTGTTCCTGCCGCAGCGTCTCCTGCGCCTGCGCCAGGGTGGCCTTGGCGGCGGCCAGGGTGGGGCTGCCGGCCAGCGCCTGCTTGATGGTCTGGTTCAACTGTTGCGAGCCGTACAGTTCCCACCATTGGGCCGACAGCGTCTTGCCCATGGCAATGCGCTGCTGCGGTTCGCCGGCGCCGGACGTCAGCGCGGCCGGCGCGCCGGCCACGGTATAGCCCTTCACTTGCGGCGACGCCGGCCGCACGAAGTCGGGACCTACCGCACAGCCGCCGAGCGCGACGGCCAGCCCTGCGATGGCAACGCTGCGAATGCCGCGGGTCGTGAATCTGTTCATGATCGGGCCTCGTACCTGCTACTCGAAGCGCAGCGCTTCGATCGGATTCAACAGTGAAGCGCGGCGCGCAGGATAGTAGCCGAAGAACACACCCACCGCGCCGGAAAAGATGAAGGCGACGAGCATGACCGCCGGCGACAGCAGCGTCGGCCAGCCGGCAACGACGGAGATGATCTTCGAAATGGCAACACCCATCACGACGCCGATGCCTCCGCCAATCGCGCTCAGCAGCACCGCTTCGATCAGGAATTGCATCAACACGTGGATGCGGCGTGCGCCGATCGCCATGCGCACGCCGATCTCGCGCGTGCGCTCGGTGACCGACACCAGCAGGATATTCATGATGCCGATACCGCCGACCAGCAGCGAGATCGATGCCACCGAGGCGAGCAGCAGCGCCATCACCCGGCTGCTGCTCTCCGCGGCCTGGGTGATGTCGCTGATGTTGCGCACGCCGAAATCGTCGGTCTGCCCCTCTTGAATGTGATGGCGTCGCCGCAGGGTATTGGTCACCTGATCGAGTGCCGTGGGCACCATCGCCATGCTGGTGGCCTGGATGTAGATGATATGGACGTAGCCTGCCAGTTTCGGCTTGATGCCGAACGGGTTGGGCGGCGCGGGGTAGATACTGCTGCTGCTGTCCGAGATGGTCGGTGCGGCGACGCCGAGGATCTTGCGCTCCGCCGCGGTGAACGGAATGAGTACGGTGTCGTCCTGATCATGGCCGAAGCCGGTCTGGCCTTTGGCGGCCAGCACGCCGACCACCTCGACCGGCACGTTCTTGATGAAAATGGTGGCACCGACCGGATTTTCGTAGGCGCCGAACAGGTTCTTCAACACCGTTTGCCCCAGCAGGCAGACCCGATTGGCATTGCTTTCATCGTCCTCGGTGAAGGCGCGTCCCGCCACCACCTGCCAGTTTCGTAGGGTGAGGAAGCTGGGTGGCACGCCCTGTACCTCGGTGCTCCAGTTTTCGTTGCCGTACTGGATCTGCGCGACTTGGCGATCCTGGTAGGCGACGTTGGCAACCGCCGGGTCGTCGTTCTTGATCGCGTCGGCGTCGGCAACGGTCAGCGTCGAGGCGCTGCCGGAGCCGGCGCGCACACCGTTGCTGGTGGTGGCGCCGGGCAATACGATGAGCAGGTTGGTGCCCAGGTTCTCGATCTGCTGTTTCACCGCGGCGTTGGCCCCTTGGCCGACGGCGACCATGGTGATCAGCGCGGCGACGCCGATGAAGATGCCGAGCATGGTCAACGCCGAGCGCATCTTGTTGCGCGCCAGCGCCCGCGCCGCGGCGAGCAGTGCCATGTGGGCGAACGACCAGGCGTCCTGGGTGCCGTGCACGTCGGCCGCCGGCACGACGGGGGATGCGGCCGGTTGTTGCGGCGCGCCTGACACCTCGCGCGGATGGCGGCGTTCGTCGGAGACGATATGGCCGTCGCGCACGGTGATGACCCGATCGGCGAACACCGCGATGTCCGGTTCGTGGGTGACCAGGATAACGGTCAGGCCGCGCTCGCGATTGAAGGTGCGCAGGATGTTCATGATGTCGACTGCGGTCTTGGAATCGAGATTGCCGGTCGGCTCGTCCGCCAGCAGGATCGGTGGCTGGTTGATCAGCGCGCGGGCGATGGCGACGCGCTGCTGCTGGCCACCGGAGAGCTGGCCCGGAGTGTTATGCTCCCGGCCTTCGAGGCCCAGCACACGGAGCGCCTCGCTTACCCGCTGGTCGCTGTCGGCGACATGGCCGGAATAGAACAGCGGTAGCGCGACGTTTTCCGCCGCGCTGGTGCGCGCCAGCAGATTGAAGTTCTGAAACACGAAGCCGATGCGCAGGCTGCGGATCCGGGCGAGTGCAGGTTCGTCGAGCGACGCCACGTCGGAGCTCTCCAGCATGTATTGTCCGGAGGTAGGCCGATCGAGGCAGCCGAGAATGTTCATCAGCGTCGACTTGCCCGAGCCGGAGGCGCCCATGATGGCGATGAACTCGCCGCGCTCGACAGTCAGGCTGACGCCGCGCAACGCCTGCACCTCGACATCCCCCAGCCGGTAGGTCTTGACGATATTGCGGATCTCGATGACGTTGTCGGCCAAGGCGGTTGTCCCCGGTGGCGATCAGAAGCGCAGGTGTGCGCCGCCGCGCCGCGCCGTCTTGGCGTCGGCCGCCGCTATCTCGTTGACGATGACCTGGTCGCCCGCCTTCAAGTCGCCGCCGGTGATTTCGACGTTGCTGCCGTCGCGCAGACCGGTGGTGACGCGCACCGGATGCGGGCGACCGTCACGCAGCATCCAGACGCGCGCGCCCTGCTTCGTCGCCGGTGCCCCGGCATACTCCTGCGGCATGGTCTGGCCGATGCCGCCCGGCGAGAAGCGAATCGCCTGCGTCGGCACCCGCAGCACGTCGTCGTGCTCCTCGGTGATGATGCGCGTATTGGCGGTCATGCCCGGGAGCAGCTCCAGATTGGGATTGTTCACGCTGACGACCACATCGTAGGTCACCACGTTCTGCACCGTGATCGGCGCTTGCCGTACCTGCGCCACCTTGCCCCAGAATACCGCGTCCGGATAGGCCTCGACCGTGAACGACGCCTTGTCGCCGACTTTGGCGCCGCCGACGTCGGACTCGCTGACGTTGGTGTCGACCTGCATTTTGGTGAGGTCCTTGCCGATCAGGAACAGCGTTGGGGTTTGAAAGCTGGCAGCAACCGTTTGCCCCACGTCAATGCTGCGCGAGATCACCACACCGTCGACCGGCGAGACGATGTCGGTGTAGCTGAGATTGACCCGCGCCCCGTTGAGCGCCGCTTGGTGTTGCCTGATGGTTGCCTGATCGAGCGCGATCTGGGCCTTGCCCTGGTCGTAGACGCTCTTGTCGCTGTCCACCGTATCCTGCGACACGACGCCCTCCTTGAGCAGATTGAGGTCGCGCTGGTAATTGGTCTTTGCATAGTCGAGGCTGGCTCGATCCTTCGCCAGCTGCGCCTTGGCGCTGGCCAGATTGGCGGCATCCTGGTCGACGACCAGCTGGTAGGGGCGCGGATCGATCTTGGCGCAGAGCTGCCCGGCCTTGACGTGGGTGTTGTAGTCGCAATAGAGCGCCTGGATCACGCCCGAGACGTAGCTGCCCACCTGCACCGTGACTACCGGATTGACGGCGCCGGTGGTGATGATGGATTTGATCACGGCACCTCGCGTGGCCGGTTTGGTGACAAATTGCGGCGGTTTCTGTTGCTCCAGCCGCCAGAAGTAAACGGCGAGCCCGATGACGACGATGGCCGGGATGGAGATACGGAGAATATTGCGTTTTAGAAAACCCATTAGGCGTTCCTGTCCGTTGGCCGGTAGCGCTGTTGTCGCAGGCGCAGTGCCGCAACCTCTGTAATGCTCCACAATGTTTCCGCGTGTGATCCAGGGGGGGCTGCGTCACGGGCGCGTCCGGGATTTCATGCCGTCCGCAGCAGCGATGGGCACATCCGTCAGCACCGGCAAGGCTACGCCCTAACGTACTACGGCGATAGTAAAGAAATGCGAAAATCTGTGAAGGTACTTTAGTCCGTTTCGGCCCGCTGCGAGACCCTCGGGTGGCGGTCCGTTATCGCGGTCTGGCCGACGCCATGCCGCTGTGCCAAGCTATGCGCATCGACCGTGCGGCGGAAGGCCGCGACAGGAGCAGCGGATGAGCCGATTGATGTTGGTGGACGATGAAGAGAACATCGTGCGTGCGCTGCGGCGGGTGTTGGTGGCGCACGGCTACGAAGTGGAGTACTTCACCGAACCGGTCGCCGCCTTGGCGCGCGCCGATGCAACGCCGTTCGACATGGTGATCTCCGACTACCGCATGCCGCAGCTGGACGGCGTGCAGTTCCTCACCGCCTTCGCCGGGAAGCAGCCCGATGCCAGCCGCCTGATCCTCAGCGCCTATACCGACCTGACGGCACTGCTGGGCGCCATCAACGAGGCGCATATCTACCGCTTCGTGAGCAAACCGTGGAACGAGGCGGAACTGCTGGCAGTCATCGCCCAGGCGCTGGAGCACCGGGCGTTGCTGTTGGAGAACCAGCGGCTCGCCGACAAGGTGCGGGAGCAGCAGGGGGTCATCTCGCATCAGGAGATGGAACTGAAGCGGATGCAGCGCGACCACCCGGCGTTGATGAACGTCAAGCGTGACGCCTCCGGTGCCGTCATCCTCGACGAGGATGACGGTTAAGGGAGTGTTCCTACGTCGGTAGCCGTTCTGTGGGTCTGCCCGATGTCGCTGCGCTTTATCGGGCCTACGATGGATTGTCGCTATGTAGGCGGGACGTAGCCCAGCGGTGTCCGGCAGGGTCTGCCCGATGTCGCTGCGCTCTATCGGGCCTACGATGGATTGTCGCTATGTAGGCCGGACGTAGCCCAGCGGTGTCCGGCAGGGTCTGCCCGATACCGCTGCGCTCTATCGGGCCTACGACGGTCCACAAATTCTGCGGTTAGAAGCTTGGGTCGGCCTGTAGTCAATAATTCTCCTGCCAGGAGAGGTAGTGCTCCAGGTGTTCGATGGTGGACTGCTGTTCGGCGATGACGTGCTTGACCACGTCGCCGATGGAGATCATCCCCACCAGACGCTGCTCCTGCACCACCGGCAGGTGACGGATGCGGCGGTGGGTCATCACCGCCAGGCATTCGTTGACGTCCTCTTCGGGCAGCACGTAGTAGACCCCGGTCGTCATGATCTCGCGGACCTTGGTCTCCTTCGATGCCCGCCCGTGCAGGATCACCTTGCGGGCATAATCGCGCTCGCCGACGATGCCGATCAGGTGGCCGTCGTGCAGCACCACCAGGGCGCCGATCCCCTTCTGATCCATCAGCGCGACGGCTTCATACACGGTAGCGTCCGGCCCGATGCTCCAGACGTCGTGCCCCTTGGTCTCCAACAGTGTCGCGACGCTGGTCATGATGATCTCCTCCGATATTGTTTTGTGTGCCCCCTAGCTGATTAAAGTACACCGCCGCGCGCAGGGCCAGCGGCGGTGCTAACATGCGCCGCCATGAACCGCCCCTCCGCCCCCCGGCTGCGCTGGGATATCTTCTGCTCGGTGGTCGACAACTTCGGCGACATCGGCATCTGCTGGCGTCTGGCGCGCCAGCTGGCGGCCGAACATGGCCAGGAGGTGCGGCTGTGGGTGGACGACCTGGCCAGCTTCCGCCGCATCGCACCCGCGATCGAGCCGGCGGCGGAGCGCCAGCACTGCGGCGGCATCGAGGTGCGGCACTGGTCCACGCCCTTTCCGCCGGTGGCGCCGGAGGCGGTGGGCGAGGTGGTGGTCGAGGCGCTGGCCTGTACCCTGCCGGAGCCCTTCGTGGCGGCGATGGCGGCGCGGCGGCCGGCGCCGCTATGGCTCAATCTGGAATACCTCAGCGCCGAAGCGTGGGTGGCCGGCTGCCACGGCCTGCCATCGCCCCATCCCCGGCTGCCCCTGACCAAATATTTCTTCTTTCCGGGCTTTGTCGCCGGGACCGGCGGGCTGCTGCGTGAGCGCGAGCTGTTGTCGCAACGCCGTGCGTTCCAGCGCGACGCCGCTGCCGTGGCGGCGTTCTGGGACTCGGTCGGCCTGCCGCCGCCCGCCGCGGACGAGCTGCGCCTGTCGCTGTTCGGTTACGGCTGTGCCGGCCTGGGGGCGCTGGTCGAGCGGTGGGCGGGCAGTGAACGGCCGGTCACGGTGGTTGTGCCGGAGGGGGGGCTGGCGAATCAGGTTGCGGCCCTGTTCGGCGCGGGCGAGGCCGGGGCGGGCGCGCACTTTGTCCGCGGCATGCTGCGCTTGCACGTGCTGCCGTTCCTGGAGCAGGAGCGGTTTGACCGCCTGCTGTGGGCCTGCGACCTCAATTTCGTCCGCGGCGAGGACTCCTTCGTGCGCGCCCAATGGGCCGGACGGCCGTTGGTCTGGCAGATCTACCGCCAGCAGGAGGGTGCTCACTGGCCCAAGCTGGAGGCCTTTCTCGACCTCTACTGCGCCGGTCTGCCGGCGCCCGCGGCAGGCGCATTACGGGCTTTCTGGCTGGCCTGGAACCGGGAAGAAGGGGTGGCCGAAGCCTGGCCGGAATTCCTCGCCGCCCGTGAGACGCTGGCACACCATGCGCAGGGCTGGGCGCAACGGATGGCCTGCGCCGACGACCTTGCCGGGAATCTGATGCTTTTTGGTACGAAACATATATAATTCGGCGGTCATTTTACCCATCCGAGTACCCCGTTATTATGAAAATCGCCCAGGAAATCCGCGCCGGCCAGGTCATCATGGTCGGCAGCGACGCGATGGTCGTGCAGAAAGCCGAGTTCAACAAGTCGGGCCGCAACGCCGCCGTGGTCAAGATGAAGATGAAGAACCTGCTGACCGGCGCCGGCATGGAGACCGTCTACCGCGCCGACGACAAGTTCGACACCGTGGTGCTCGACACCAAGGACGTGACCTACTCCTACTTCGCCGATCCGATGTACGTGTTCATGGACGAGGAGTACAACCAGTACGAGATCGAAAGCGAGAACATGGCCGATGCACTGAAATACCTGGAAGACGGTATGCAGTGCCAGGTGGTGTTCTACAACGAAAAGGCGATCTCCGTGGACCTGCCCACCACCGTGGTGCGCGAGGTGGTCTACACCGAACCCGCGGTCAAGGGCGATACCTCCGGCAAGGTGATGAAACTGGCCAAGCTCAACACCGGCTACGAGATCTCGGTGCCGGCCTTTGTCGAGATCGGCGACAAGATCGAGATCGATACCCGTACCGACGAATACCGCAGTCGCGCCAAGTAACTGCGGCGGAGCGACGCTCAATACCGGGGCAGCTGCGGCTGCCCCTGTTTTTTTGTCCAGGGATGGACTTATGCCGCGGAGGTTTGCCCTGCGGGTGCTTTACGCCTTCTGGGTACGCGGAGCGGCGTTGCAGGTTGTTTCCGGGAAGCGGCGACGCCATCCGCGCCGCGCCATGACGGCATGTTGACGTGCGTGCCGTTATCCTTGCGGCCGATTTCACCTCGCGGTCGGGACTGCGCAGCGCGCATCGCCGGCAGCGATACAATGCGATTAGTCATGGCCGTCCGGGCCGATCACCCTTATCGTGGCGCTTCGGGCGGGCTTGAATCCAAGCGATGACGAGGAGGTATTTCGTGGCGCAGACGACGTGGCAATTTCCGGTGCGCACATTGCACTGGACCATTGCGATTGCCGTAACCTTTCAGCAGCTGACCAGCCTGTTCATGCCTTATCCGGGAACCCAGTATCTGTTTCCCTACCATGAGTATGTCGGCCTGCTGGCCAGCCTGGCGCTGTTGCTGCTTTGGCTTTACAGCTACTCGGTCTACGATTTGCGTCTGCTGTTTCCGTGGGGCAAGGCGGGACGTCAAGTGGTGGCGGCCGAAACCCGCGCCCTGTTGCGCCGCCGTCTTCCGGCCGGCGGCCACCGGGTCGGTCTCTCCAGCTTCATCCACGGTCTCGGCCTACTGGCCGCGAGCGGCTGCGCCGTGACCGGCACCATGATGTTCACCATCGTGCCGCCGGGCCACAAAGGTGTGGCGTCGGACCCGGTCGCCTTCACCCACTACGCGCTGGAACACAAGTTCTTCGGCACCCTGCTGTGGATCTACATCGCCGGTCACATCCTGTTCGCCCTGATCCACCAGTTCAGCGGCGACAACGTGTTCGGCGCGATCTTCTCCCTGGCCCGCGACGAGCAGCCGCCGGAGGATGCCGGGAAGGAATGAACCGCGAAACGGCGGGAACCACCGAATTCACCGCAGGCAGGAATCGGACTATCGAACGCCCTTTAATCTTGGCGAGAGCCTTAGTTTTTGAACAACAACAAACACCGAACTCTCGCCAAGACGTCAAGCCCGCCAAGGATTGGGTGAACACTCGGTGAATTCGGTGTTTTCGGTGGTTCACGCCGTTTTTCAGCCGCGCCGTTCGTCGCGCGGGAAGTAGCGGCTCGGCGGTGCGCCGAGGGTGCGGCGGAACATGGCGATGAAGGCGCTGGCGCTGTCGTAGCCCAGCTCCTGAGCGACGCGGGTGATGCGCTGGCCGCGGCCGAGGCGGTCGATGGCCTCCAGTAGCCGCAGCCGCTTGCGCCATTCGGAGAAGGTGAGCCCGGTCTCCTTGACGAACAGCCGCGCCAGGGTGCGGGCGCTGGCCCCGGCCACTTCGGCCCACTGTTCCAGGCCGCGGCCGTCGGCCGGCGCCTGCATAAGGCCGTTGATCACCCGTTGCAGCCGCTTGTCCCGGGCCATCGGCAGGTGCAGCGCCGCCGGCTGCAGTTCGCCCAACTGGTCCAAAATCACCTCCATCAACCGCCGCGCCGGTCCTTCCGCTTCGTAGTCGTGGCCCAGTTCGGCGGCCCTCAGGATCAGCTGGTGCAGCAGCGGCGGCACGTTCATCACCCGGCACTCGGCCGGCAGATCGGCGGCCCGCGCCGGCTCCACGTACAGGGCGTGGAGCGTCACCGAGTCGGCGGCGATCACCTCGTGCTCCATCGCCGGCGGCACCCACACCATCTGCCGCGGCGGGACGATCCAGGCGCCGCTGCGGCTGATCACGCGCAACACCCCTGAAACCGTATAGAGCATCTGGCCGCGCGGATGGCTGTGCCAGGCGACACGCAGGCCGCCCGCGACGGTGGAGGCCACGGCGAGGATGGGGCGTTCCGGATCGGCGACATAGCCGCTCGGAGGAGGGGCGAGGGATGGCAGTACGGCGATATTCATTGGCGAATTATAGGTATCCGGCCAGCAAGTCGGGAATCATACTAAAAAACTCGAGCTATCTCGAAATACGGGATACGAAGTATCTAACCACGGGGGATGGGGGGAACATAGGGGATTAATTAATCGCCAAATCTAGCGGCCGGCCTGATGCCTCCCTCAACCGCATATTTCCCGGTAATTTCGTGACCTTTGCATTTTGTTGTCCAGATCAAAACGGAACGCACCGACCGCCATGACCCAACGCCGTTCGCTGACGACACGCCTGCTGCACCCCTCACTCCTGTTCGCCGCCGCCGGCCTGGCGCTGGCCCTTGGTCTGCTGCTGTTTCCGCCGGCCGCCTTCACGCCGGCGGAGAGCCGGGCGGCGGCGCTGGCGGTAGCGGCGATCGGCTTCTGGGCCACCGGTGCCATTCCGGAACACCTCACCGCGCTGCTGTTCTTTCTCTTTGCCATGCTGTTTGCGGTGGCGCCGGCGCCGGTGGTGTTCAGCGGCTTCACATCGGTGGCCTTGTGGCTGGTATTCGCCGGCCTGGTGATCGGCGTCGCGGTACGCGCTACCGGTCTGGGGGAGCGCATTGCGCGTCACGTGGCGCGTACCCTCGACCGCAGCTACTTCGTGCTCATCGGCGGACTGGTGGCGCTGGGCGTGATGTTCGGTTTTCTGATGCCCTCGTCGATGGGACGCGTGATCCTGCTGGTCCCCATCGCCCTGGCGGTGGCCGACCACTTCGGCTTTGCCCCGGGTTCCAAGGGCCGCACCGGGGTGGTGCTGGCGGCGGCCTTCGGCACCCACGTGCCGACCTTCGCCATCCTGCCGGCCAACGTGCCCAACATGATCCTGGTGGGCGCCTCGGAGACCATCTACTCGGTGTCGCCGCTGTACGGCGAGTATTTCTGGTTGCACTTCCCGGTGCTGGGACTGCTCAAGGCGGTGGTGCTGGTGCTGCTCATCGTCTGGTTGTTTCCCGACCAGCCGCGGGCGGCGGGGCCGGAGGCGTTGGTGACGCAGCCGGTGACGCTGGACGAAAAGAAGCTGGCCTGGGTCCTGGCGATCGCGCTGGCGTTGTGGATGACCGACTCGATCCACCACATATCGCCGGCCTGGGTCGCGCTGGGGGCGGCAGTGCTGTTGATGCTGCCGGGTTTCGGCATGATCACCACGCAGCAGTTCAGCCGCGACATCAACTACGGTTCGATGTTTTTCGTCGTCGGCGTGATGGGGCTGGGGGCGATGGTTTCCAAGTCGGGTTTGGGCGACTGGCTGGCGCACGGGCTGTTGTCGGTGATCCCATTGCGGCCGGGTCACACCGCGGTGAACTTCAGCGCGCTGGCCTTCACCTCGCTGATGACCGGCGTGGTCACCACCCTGCCGGGAGTGCCGGCGGTGTTGACGCCGCTGGCGGGCAAGATGGCGCTGGCCACCGGCCTGCCGCTGCGCAGCGTGCTGATGTCGCAGGTGCTGGGATTTTCCACCACGCTGCTGCCGTATCAATCGGCGCCGCTGGTGGTTGGGGTGCAGCTGGCGGAAGAGCGGCTGGCTTCGGCCGCCAAGCTGTGCATCTTTCTCGCCGTCATCACCATCGCGGTGCTGTGGCCTCTCGACTACCTGTGGTGGCACCTGACCGGCTGGTTGTGATGTCACTGCGGCAATGGCGGCACAATGGCACCGATGTCGTCCAGCCTCAGCCGCAGCGCGTCGACGCAGTCGGGGTCGAACAGGGTGCCGCGATGCTGGCCGATATAGTCCATGCCCTCGGGGACCGACATGCTGTGGTGATAGATGCGCCCGTCGGTGAGCGCGTCGAATACGTCGGCCACCGCAGTGATGCGCCCCGCCAGCGGGATCGCCTCACCGGCGGTTCCCCGTGGGTAGCCGCTGCCGTCGAACCGTTCGTGGTGGGTCAGGGCGATATCCGCGCCCAGTTGCAGCCCGTCCGACATGCCGTTCTTCAATATCTCGTAGCCGAGCTGCGGGTGAGCGCGCATTACCTGGCGGTCCTCGTCGGAGAACCGGCCGGGCCGGCGCAGCACCTCGTCGGGGATGCCGATCTTGCCGATGTCGTGCAGCGACGCTCCCCATTCGATGTGGCGGCACTCCTGCTCCGGCAACATCAGGGCACGGGCGATGATGCCCGCGATACGTCCGGTGCGATAGTCGTGGGCGCCGGTCACGGAATCGTGCAGCGCATCGGCGCAGGCCAGCACCTCACGCTCGGTAAAGCGGTGCGGGTAGCGCCGGGCGGCGCGATCGAGGGCGGCATGCAGCGCTTCCCGCTGCCGCGCCGATTCGAGCAGCAGGCGGCAGCGTTGCTGCCACTCCCAGGCGGCCACCGGGCGCTTGATATAGTCGGTGGCGCCCAGCGCAATGGCCTGCAGCGCCTCCAGCGGACGTTCGCCGTCGATCTCGATGAGGATCGGCAGATGATGATCCTCCTGACGCAGCAGCATGGTGGCGCGCAATACCAGGGAGGTGTGTTGCGCGCTCGCCACCGCCAGCAGCGGGTGGCGGCAACGCGCCAATCCGACAAGCTCCTCGGTGTCGGTGCAACACTCGACACAGACCCGCCGGTCGATCGTTGCGACGGTCTCTTTCAGGTAGTCGCAGCGCTCACGGCTGTCGGCAAATATCAATATCGGGTACATGGCTATGCTCCACGCCCTTTAGTGCTTAGTGTAGTCAAAGCGACCGTGCCTGTGCCCGAGGCATTGGGATAACCATGCAAACGGTGCAGTTTCCAATGCCTTGCGTCTGTACTGCCGACGTCTATGCTGTGCGATACCGCAGCCCCGCGCCTTCAGCGCTAGAGACGCCGTGATGGCCGGGCGGTGCGCTGGCAAGTTCGTGTTCCGTCATGGATTCCGCCCGCCTCGTTGCCTCGGCCGTTAAAAGGCACGGCACCGGATCTCCGGAAACTCGGCGTTGGTCGTGTCCGCGTGAGCACGGCCGTATTTCTGCACTACTGTGTCCGCGTTAGGCGGATATCGAACGGAGGGAATCGTTATGAAGCAACTCACCATCGACACCCCAGTGGTTGCGTCGTGCACGGTCGGTGAATGTGCCTACAACCTCGACAACAGTTGCCGTGCCCGGGCGATCACCGTCGGCGACGGCGTGCATCCGGGCTGCGATACCTTTTTCATGGAGAGCGGCCATGTGCATGAGAGCAAGCGTGTCGCCGGCATCGGCGCCTGCAAGGTGACGCAATGCCGGTTCAATGACGATCTGGAATGTATCACCGAGGCGATCAGCGTAGGGCGGGCCGGCTCGTCGGTAAATTGCATGACATTCGCGGCGCGCTGACTCGGAGACGCGACCATTGAAATGCCGGCCGATGCACGAATCGCACACTCATAACGCATGGGAGCGGCTCCGCCGCGATAAACGAAGTCGCGGCGGAGCCGCTCCCACCGAATAGATGGAACCGTTGATAGCGATAGGTGCGATTCGTCTGGCTCCGCCAACTCGTCGTGTGCGGTACGCAGCGCCGTTGCCACTGCTTAGTGTGACGACGCGTCGTCACGAATCCGATCGAGGCCGGCGAACACGCCGTTGCTGCTCTCCTCCATCGCTCCGACGGCGCTGTGCAGCGCGTGGTAATCGAGCGGTTGTTGCCCGATCAGGTCGAAGACGCCGCGAGTGCTGTCGTGCACGCCGGCGTGTGGGCGCTCCAACTCGTTGTAGTATTTCGACTGCGAAAAGAACTGGCGGCCGTCGCCTTCGTAGTACCACTTTCCCAGGCGGCAGTTGTGGTGATCGACAAATTTGAACGCCGCTTCCCGTTTGTTGATCGACAGATAGGTATTCACCTTCCAGATCACGTGGTCGAGTTTGGCGAGGCTCATGAATACGCTGTCGGCGATGATGGCGACGTCGCCAAATGATGTTTTGACGCCGCCGTGGATATTGCGCAGACGCGTTCTGAAATCCGCCACCGTATTGTCCACCGCCTTGGCATCGTCCACGAGGTCGACGGAATTCCGCTCCACCTCGGAGACGTTGTCCAACATGGCATCGATGATGCCGCGGATATCGCTGACCGCAGACTGCGTCTTGTTGGCCAGACTGCGCACCTCGTCAGCCACCACGGCAAAGCCGCGCCCGGCTTCACCTGCACGCGCCGCTTCGATGGCTGCGTTCAGTGCCAACAGATTGGTCTGTTCCGAGACGCCCTGGATGAGCGTCAACACCGAGCTGATTTTCCCAGCGTGTTGCGAAAGGTTATACACCACGGTATGGGATTGCTCAGAGACCCCGGCCAGCTTATTGAGCGTTGTCGCGATATCGCCGATTTCGCCGGCGATGCGATCGAAGTCGGCGCCGATGTCGTCGACCACCGAAAGGGTGTTCTTCGCCGCGTTGACGGCATTGGCGATGTTGCCCTGGATATCCAACAGGCCGGTGCGAACATGTTCGTTTTCGAACGTCATCAGGCCGTTCAATTCATCCTCGCGCGTGCTGCCGTTACGCGCCTCCTCCAACTCGCCACGCAAGCGCTCGAGTTCGGCGCCGAGGGTACGGTTTTCAGCGTTGCTGTCACGCAAATCGTTTTGCAGCTGTTCAAGCGCCGATCGGTGTTTCGCCTTTGAGATGAACATCGCCCCACCCCGATGAAATTGATAACCTCATCGTAGATTCTCGCTGAATTTTTCGGATTGTGAAGCAGAAAATACCACTGGAACGATATGGTCCGGTCGCAGTGATAATGCCGCACTGAACGGGTCGACTACCGTCACGGACGCAGTGGCAACGCGAATCGGTGCGAAAAGGGATTTGGGGGCCGCCGGTCGATACAGCAGCGCCGCGTCGTGTTTAACGGCGTATGAACAGGTTTAATGCCGGCCTGGTTGCGGCACAACATGCGGGTAGGTTGTGCCGCAACCAGACTGCAGTACGGAGCCTAGAAACGCAACCCGAGCTTGACCCCGTAACTGGTTGCGTCGCCGGTGCGGTCCGCCTCCAGATCGAGGTTCATCAGGCCCAGGTTGACGTTGGTGCCGACGTAGTACTTGGTCAGCGTGAAGCGTTCCGCTTTCAGGGTTGCCACCTGCTGCGGCGTGCTGTCGACCCATACCTCGCCGATGCCGGCGTAGGGGGTGAGCATGGCCACTCCTTTCGAGACGGTGAGATCGATGCCGCGGGTATCGAAACTCAACTGGCTGACGCCGCTCAGATGGGAGTAGGTGGCGCGCACGGCGACGGCCGGCATGGCGATGCCGCCGGGGATGAATGCGTAACGGATCTCGGCGCCGGTCAGGCTGATGTTGCTGTTGGGCACTTTGCTGACGAAGGCGCCGACATCGATGCCGAACGGCAGCCCCTTGTCCAGATGCACCTTGGGCACCATCAGCGTCTTGATGCTGGAGTTGTTGCTTGCCTTGTCGAAGATCGCCGGGTGGGCAAGCTGCGTGGCCGTCACCTCGACGCCGACGTCGAAGCCGGTGATCCCGAGCGGTTCCGCCGGCAGCAGCGGCTTGTAGCTCAGCGCCGCGCCCATATCCTCGGAGAACAGTCGAAACTCCTGTTGCGTCAGCGGCGCCACGCTGATGTCGTTGGACGCGTGCGCGGCGCCGGCGACGCTCAGCAGGCTCAGGATACAGATCGTCTTCTTCATTCGGTTGTCCCCAATGGTCCGTTGTTGTCATGGTGATCAAACAGCGCAGGCGCCGTCGCGATGGCAGTCACATTCCGCGATATGCAATGGCGGCCGCAGCGGGATGCTACGGTAGCACAGCAGGGTTGTCTTGCGTCATGCCGCAGGTTAGGGGGTGCTTCGGTGAATTCGATATGTTCCGTGGTTTCACCCTCCGTTCAGACGGTCAACGCTCGCTCCTCGGTGGCCAGCAGGCGCAACCCCTCCATCGCCGTGCCGAGGGTCTGGGTGCGGTAGTCGAGGGGATAGACCATGTAGACCGGGAGCCGGAACACTGGGCTGTCCGGGATGCGCCACACCCGGCCCGCGGCCAGCGGCTTGCGCAGCAGGCGCACCGGGAAGTAGCCGGAACCGCCGTTTTCGATCAGGTGGTTGAGGCCCAGTGCGCCGATGTTGGAGGTGACGGCGGCCGGTGCCGTGTCCGGGTTGTGGAGGGTGAACTGGCGCACGAATTCCGGCCCCCAGTCGACATGGATGTAGCGCGGGTCGGGCCAGGGACAGTCGGGGGAGGAACTCACCAGCAGCAGCGTTTCGTCGAACAGCTGTTCGATGCCCAGGCCGGGGCGGCTCTGCGGTGTGTACATCACGCCGATGTCGATGATGCCCTGCACCAGCCCCTGCATCATCGCCTCCTCGAAGCCGATCTCCATGCGCAGCGAAATGTCCGGCGCCGCGTCGCGCATCCAACGGGCCCAGCGCGGCAGGAAGCCCTCCCACAGGGCGATGCGCCCCGCCAGGGTGAGACTGCCGTGAAACCCTTCGGGCAGGCCGACGTCGTGGCGCGCCTGCTCCAGGGTCTGCACCAGCGCCTTGGCATGGCGCAGGAAGCGCTGGCCGGCGGGTGTCAGTTCGGCCCCGCCGCGGCCGCGGCGGAACAGCCGGGCGCCCAGCTGGGTTTCCAGCGCCTGGATGCGGGCGCTGACGGTCGACTGAGTGACGTGCAGCCGCTCGGCGGCGCCGACGAAGTTGCCGGCGGCGGCGACGGCGAGAAAGGTGCGGGCGAATTCGATGTCCATGGCTATGTATCGTGTTTCCCGATATTAACGGCCAAAAAATTTCGTTTGTCCAATAGTAATGATAGCCATACGCTAATCCGCAATGGCTGCCCTGGTTCCCTGACAGCCGCCGTGACGAGAGGAGGATTGCACTATGGTCACCGACAGCAGCGACTATCGGGTCGCAACCGACGACGAGGGTTATCTGGTGGAGCCGGGCGACTGGAGCCCCGGCGTGGCGGAGCGGCTGGCGCGCCAGGAGCAGTTGGAACTGGATGAGGAGCACTGGCGCATCATCGGCTTCATGCGCGGCTACTACGACGAGCATCAGGTGATCCCGGATGCCCGCTTCGTCATCAAGTTTCTCGCCGACGAGCTGGGCTACGGCCGCAAGGCACACAACTACCTGTTCAAGCTGTTTCCCTACGGCTACGTCAAGCAGGCCTGCAAGATCGCCGGCATGAAGCGGCCGCGGGCGTGGAGTACCGGCTGATGCGGAAGCGGCAACGACTGAAGGAGCTGGCGCTGGCGCTCTATCGCAACGAGGCGCACCCGGCCAGCCACACCGAACGGGTGGTCTCCGCCGTCGGCGGTTTCCTCGGCATCCTGCTGATCCTGCTGGTGAGCGGGCACGAGCTGGGCCTGCAGGGGGCGGCCATGGTGGTGGCCTCGATGGGCGCCTCGGCGGTGCTGTTGTTCGCCGTGCCCCACGGTTCGCTGTCGCAGCCGTGGTCGCTGGTCGGTGGCCATCTGGTCTCCGCCGTCATCGGCGTCACCTGCGCCCGCTGGATCCATGACCCCCTCACCGCCGCCGCGCTGGCGGTGGGGCTGGCCATCGGCGCCATGTACTACCTGCGTTGCATCCACCCGCCCGGCGGAGCCACCGCGCTGGTGGCGGTGGTCGGCGGCCCGGCGGTCCACGCCCTCGGCTACGGTTACGTGCTGGCGCCGGTGCTGCTCAACGTGCTGGTGATCGGCACCGTGGCGGTGCTGGTCAACTACCCGTTCCGCTGGCGCCGCTATCCGCAGCGGCTGATCCGGCCGGTCGCGGCCCCGGCACCGCTACACCAGCATGCGGGCGAGAAGTACGTCATCGCCCACAGCGACCTGGTCTACGCCCTGTCGGAGCTGGACTCCTTCATCGACGTCAGCGAAGGTGACCTGCTGCGCATCTATGACCTGGCGGTGCGCCACGCGGTCGAGCCGCACCCGACGGGCGTAGCGCTCCGGGCGGTTGCGGCGGCGGCATGATTTGAACAATGGAACCACCGAATGTACCGAATGCACCGAAAAAGAAGTCGAATGCCTACCACGCCTTTGTGGTCCTTGGCGATCTTGGCGTCTTGGCGAGAGCAATGGTTCTTGCCCGGTGACGCATCAAATCGAACTCTCGCCAAGACGCGAAGCACGCCAGGAAGTCATTGACACTTTGCCGGCTTTTTCGGTGCCTTCAGTGGTTTCCTATCCTTCTTTCTACAGCCCACGCAGCACCACCAACGGGCTGCGCCGCACCACGCGGCGCGTGCCCCAGTAGCCGGCGGCGCCGACCAGGACGGCGCCGAGCAGCGGCAGCAGCCACCACAGGCTCCATTTCATGCTGTATTCCAGGTCGAACACCCGGGTGTAGAGCAGGTAGGCGACCAGCTCGGTGCCGGCGGCGGCGAACAGCCCGGCCAGGGCGCCGAGCAGGGTGTACTCGGCCAGATGGCCGGCGCGCAGCTGGTAGCGGCTGGCGCCCAGGGTGCGCAGCAGCGCGCCTTCGAACAGCCGTTCGTCGAGGCTCGCCTGCAACGCGGCGTAGAGCACCGCCAACCCCGCCAACAGCACGAAGATCAGCACGTACTCCACCGCCAGCGTCACCTGCGCCAGGATGCTGCGCACCTGCGCCATGATGCGGTCCAGGTCGATGACGGTGACGGCGGGGAACCCGCGCACCATCTGCGCCAGCAGCGGCCGCTGCGCCGGCGTCAGGTAGAAGCTGGTGATGTAGGTGGCGGGATAGTGGCCCAGCACGCCGGGCGGGAAGACCATGAAGAAGTTGGGCTTGAACGAATCCCAGTTCACGCTGCGCAGGCTCGCCACGGTCGCCGTCAGGCGTCGTTCGCCGAAGGAGAAGGTGAGGGTGTCGCCCAGTTTGATGCCGAGCCGCTGCGCCAGCTTCGCCTCCACCGACACCAGCGGCCTGCCGCGGTCCGCCGGGCGCCACCAGCGGCCGGCGACCACGGCGTTGTCGCTCTGCAACGTGTCGCTCCAGGTGAGATTGAGTTCGCGGTGCAGCGCCTCGCTGCCGTTATCGCCTTTTTGTTTGCGCTGTTCCACCGATTCGCCGTCGATGGCGCTGAGGCGGCCGCGCACCATCGGATAGAGTTTGGCGCTGTGGATGGCGTGGCGTTGCAGGAAGGCGCCGAACGGCGCCACCTTGTCGGGCAGCACGTTGATGACGAAGAAGTTGGGCGCGTGCTGCGGTAGCTGGGCCTGCCAGGTGGTGAGCAGGTCGCCGCGCAGCAGGGCGATCAGCGCCATCGCCATCAGGGTCAGGCCGAAGGCGAGGATCTGGCCCACCGCCGGCAGCGGGCGACGCCACAGGTTGTTGAAGCCGTAGCGCCAGGCGACGCCGACCCCGCGGTGCAGGGTGCGGCTGGCGCGCAGCAGCAGCCAGGCGAACGCACCGAGCAGCAGCAGCGCGGCGGCGGTGCCGCCCAGCACGCTGAGGGTGAGGCCGGTGCTGCCGGTGTAGCGCCACAGCAACAGGGTCATCGCCGCGGCGGCGGCGGCGTAGACCAGCCAGGCGCGCAGCGGCAGCGGCGCCAGCTCACGGCGCAGCACCCGCAGCGCCGGCACCTCGCGCAGCCGCAGCACCGGCGGCAGGGCGAAACCGGCCAGCACCACCAGCCCGGTCGCCATCCCCAGCAGCGCCGGCAGCCACCCCGGCGGCGGCAGCTCGGTCGGCAACAGCCCCTTGAGGGCGGCGAACAGCCCGAACTGCACGGCGAAGCCGAGGGCGACCCCCAGCACGCTGCCGGCCAGGCCGAGCAGCAGCAGTTGCGGCAGGTAGAGGCCGACGAGGTCGCGCTGGCTGGCGCCGAGGCAGCGCATCATGGCGCTGACGTCGAAGTGGCGCTCACTGTAGCGGCGCGCCCCCATGGCGATGGCGACGCCGGCCAGCAGTACCGCTGCCAGGGCGGCGAGTCCCAAGTAGCGCTCGGCCCGGTCCAGGGCGGTGCCGATGGCGGGCCGGCCCTCGTGTATGTCGATCAGCCGGTCGGTCGGTGCCAGCCGCGGTTGCAGCCAGCGCTGGTAGCGGGCCAGGGCGGCGGTGCCGCCGGCGAACAGGTAGTGCAGCGACACTCGGCTGCCCGGTTGCAGGATGCCGGCGCGCTCGGCGTCGGCGCGGTTGACCAGCACCCGCGGCGCCAGGCCGGCGAAGTTGCTGCTGCCGCCGGGGTCGAAGGCGAGCAGGCGGGTGACCTTGAGCTTGATGTCGCCGAGGGTGAGGGTGTCGCCGATGCCGATTCTGAGCAGCGGCAGCAGCCGCGCCTCGACCCAGGCGGTGCCTGCGGCGGGGATGCCGACGGCTACCTGTTCGGCGCCGTAGGGCACGGTTGCGGTGCGCACGCTGCCGCGCAGCGGATAGCCGGGGCGCACCGCCTTGATGCCGGCGAGCTGCAGGTTGTCGCCATGCAGCACCACGCTGGGAAACTCCAACACCTGGTTGCTGCGCAGCCCCAGGACATCGGCCTCGCGCAGCCACGACGTCGCCACCGGCCGTGGGCTGCGCAGCACCAGATCGGCGCCGAGCAGCTGCGCCGACTGGTCGGTCATGCCCCGTTGCAGCCGCTCGCCGAAGAAACCGATGGCGCTGGTGGCCGCCACTGCGATCACCAGGGCCGACAGCAGGATGCGCAGTTCGCCGGCGCGCCAGTCGCGCAGCAGCAGACGCCAGGCGAGGGCAAGGCGCGGGCGGCTAGCGCTCATCGGCCACCACCCGCCCGGCGTCGAGGTGGATGCGGCGGCCGCAGCGTGCCGCCAGCTTCTCGTCGTGGGTCACCAGGATCAGGGTGGTGCCCTGTTCGGCGTTGAGCTCGAACAGCAGCTCCACCACGCGACCGCCGGTGGCGGCGTCGAGGTTGCCGGTGGGCTCGTCGGCGAACAGGATCGCCGGGCGCACGGCGAAGGCGCGGGCGATGGCGACCCGCTGCTGTTCGCCGCCGGAGAGCTGCTTGGGATAGTGGTCGAGCCGCTCTTCCAGGCCGACCCGCTGCAACAGCCGCCGCGCCTGCTGCTCGGCGTCGGCGGCGCCGGCCAGCTCCAGCGGCAGCATCACGTTTTCCAGCGCGGTCATCCCCGGCAGCAGCAGGAACGACTGGAACACGAAGCCGACCTGGCGCCCGCGCAGCCGGGCGCGGCCGTCCTCGTCGAGGCCGTTGAGTTCCTCGCCGGCGAGGGTGATGCGGCCGGCGCTGGGCAGATCGAGACCGGCGAGCAGGCCGATCAGCGTCGATTTGCCCGAGCCGGAGACGCCGACGACGGCGACGCTGTCGCCTGCGGCGACGGAAAACGTGATGTCGGTCAGGATGTCGAGCGTACCGCCGGCCACGGCGACTTGCTTAGCCACGCCCTGGGCGGTGACAATGGGCGTCTCTGTCGGAATCGTCGTCATGCGTAATCTTCTTGCCTCGCTATTCATGCTCAGCTTTGCCTCCGCCGCCTCTGCCGGCACCATCCTGGTGTATGGCGACAGCCTCAGTGCCGGTCACGGCCTGGCGGATGTGGCCCAGGGTTGGGTGCATTTGCTGCAACAACGGCTGCAACGACAACGGCTGCCCTATACGGTAGTCAACGACAGCATCAGCGGCGAGACCAGCGCCGGCGGCCTGGAGCGGCTGGACGGTGCGCTGGATCGCTACCATCCCAACATCATGGTACTGGAGTTGGGGGCCAATGACGGCCTGCGCGGACTGTCGCTGGATGTGATGAAGCACAACCTCGGCACCATGGTGATGCGGGCCAAGGCGCGCCGGATCAAGGTGGTGCTGGTCGGCATGTTTCTGCCGCCCAATTACGGTGAAGCGTACACCAAACGCTTTCACGACATTTATCTGGAACTGGCCCGCGACGAGCGACTGTCGCTGGTGCCGTTCCTGTTACAGGGGGTCGCGCTCGACCCCCAGTTGATGCAGGAAGACGGACTGCATCCCAACGCGGCCGCCCAACCCAAGCTGCTCGACACGGTGTGGCCCGTGCTCGAACCGCTGCTGCGGTCACGGCATTAATACAAGAATCTGGCATCGGAATTTTCGGGGACGTTTCATGTTATCGCGCAATCTCATCGAGCTGGCCTTGACCTGGGGTACCGGCCTGGTTCTGTTGTCGGCGGCATTGTTGCTGCTGCAACCGGCATGGCGCCGCCGCGCCGCACGGCGCCGCATCGAACGGCGCATCGGTTGGATGGGGACGCAGCAGTTGCGCAACGTACTGATCGACGACGGCATGGAGGGCAAGGTCTTTGTCGAACGGCTGCTGCTCACCACCGAGGGCGTGCGCGTGCTGGTGCAGAACTGGCGCAACGGCAACATCTTCGGCGGTCACAATATCGACGTATGGGCGCAGGTGGTGGACAAGCGCACGCGCCGTTTTCCCAACCCGCTCTATGGCGTGATCGACGTGGTGGCGTCGTTGCGCGCTCATGTGCCCGGTGTCCCGGTGTTCGGCGACGTGTTGTTCGCCGGCGATTGCGACTTCCCCAAGGGCAAGCCCGAAAACGTCATTACCCTCGATGACCTTCCCGGCGGCGCGCCGGACGTCGACGATCAGGTGCTGGTCAGCGCCACGGCGGCGGCGGCGTGGGAAAAGCTTTCGGCCATGGCGGAGCCGGTGACCAATCCGGTACTGCTCGGCGACGAAGGCGAGGGCGGAGGTCAGGGGGGGCGTATCGGCGCCGCCGCCGCGAGTTTCGTCGCGGCGTTGGTGTGGATCGCATGGCGCCTGTGGACGATGCGCGCCGCGCCGCACCTCTGAGCGCTGCACCATAATGCACCGGCGCCGTTGCTCACGGCGCCGGTCGCCGGTTCAACACTGATAGAAGCGCTGCTGGATCTCGAAGTTGTTCCCGCCGGTCGCGCCTTGCGGCTTGACCGAAATATCGATCTTGACCGGGTCGTCGCCGGTGTTGCCGATATGGAACCCGCCCACGTAGTAGATCGCCTTGCCGTCGTGGACCAAGTGCATCGTGATCCGGTGTGTCTGGCCGATTAGATTGACGGTGGTCGCCTTGACGGTGGCTGCCACCGGTGTCCCGCTCTTATCGTGGACGGCGACGGTGAGCACGCCGCGATCGCAGCCGGGGCCGAGATGGTAGGCGCGGGCGACCTTGGCTTGAAGCAGGGTTGAGTTGAAGGCACTGTAATAGACGGTGTAGCCGTTGAAGTGCAGGACGTTGTCCGCTCTGGCCGTCGGCATAGCGAACGCCAGCACGGCACAGAGCGCGATGAGTATCCGCATGTGCATGATGAAACCCTCCTTTGTCTCGGGAGGCTGTCGGACGCGGGGCACTCCACCGTTGCTCGGACATCTCCGGCCCGACAAGCCTCCTATTTATATGCTCAACTATAGTCCGGCAGTCGGCGATTACACGGTGATTAAGCAGCAACAGACCACATTGAAAAACAGACAGCCGACCGTTCTTTAGGCGTGCCTACGGTGCGATGGGGTCGCTGCATCCGGCGCCTCAGTCCGCCGGTTCGTCTTGTTTGAAATCCAGCGCAACGGAGTTGATGCAGTAGCGCAGGCCCGTGGGGTGCGGGCCATCGTCGAACAGGTGGCCGAGATGGCCGGCGCAGCGGGCGCAGCGCACTTCGGTCCGCACCATGCCGTGACCGGTGTCGACGCGCGTCTCCAGCGCGCCTTCGATCGGTGCCCAGAAGCTGGGCCAGCCGCTGCCCGAGTCGTACTTCTGTTCCGAGCTGAACAGGGGGGCGCCGCAGGCGGCGCAGTGATAAGTGCCGGTATCGTGGTTGCGGTAGTACTTGCCGCTGAAGGCGTATTCGGTCCCGGCCTCGCGCAATATGTGATATTGCTCCGGCGTCAGCTGCCGGCGCCATTCCAGCTCGTTCTTTTCGATCTTTTTGCAATCTTCGACTTCGTCGGTCATGGCTCAACCCCGGCGGAGCGGCGTCATCTGCGCAGACTGCCGCGTTTTCCATCAAGCGTAGTGTAACGCGCCGCTCCGGATCCGCCAGTACGCGGTCGGCCATGATGTCGCTATAGGTGCGATGAGCGATGTGCCTCCGGCCCACCGGCACATGGCGATGGTCGCGAGCCGCGTCGAAGGCGGCCGATGCCGTCGACGGCCGGCCGTCGAGCCGGCGATCAATGCAGAGCCACCGCTTGCGTCCCGTCGGAACGCGGCGCCGGCCGCCTGTCGTCGGCGCCCAATTCTGCTTGACTCCACGGGAATTTTGTCCCTAGATGAAACATATAGTTAATACTACAAGGACCGTGCGCCCATGGCCGGCGACGATAACGACAACAGCCTTCCGCAAAGCCCCGATACGATCTCCGCCCTGGCGCTGGCTGGCGAGATCGGTGCTGTGGCAGTACGGCTGCACGTTCTGACGCCGGACCAGGTGGAGCAGGCACTCGCCGCGCGGCGTGAGAAATCCCTCGATGACGCCCATGACCCCGGCCTGGTGTTTGTCGAGGAGGGGTTGCTGACGCGGTCGCAGTTGGATTACCTGGAAACGGTGCGCCGTTTCAAGGCGGAGCGGATCGCCGACAAGAGGTTCGGCGAACTGGCAGTGAGGCGCGGCTGGACCACGGATAGCGAAGTGAACGCCGCCATGGAAGTGCAGAAGCTGCTGTTCACACGTGAGCGCAAGCAGGTGCAAATCGGCGACATGCTGGTGCGCCGCCACGCCATCACCGCCGAACAGCGCGATATCCTGCTCACAGTGCAGCATCGGGCACGTCAGGAGCGCGCGCAGCAGACGGCGGCGGTGCCCGCCGTGTCTCCCGTGCCGGCCCCCGCGCCTGCCGCCCCGACGCCGCTGCAAGGCGACACCGAAACATCCGCGGCGGCAGCGGTCGCCGCGCCGCTGGCTGCGGAGGCGTCTGTTGCCGCCGCAACACCGGCCGAGGCCGCGTCGCCTCCGGCGCGTGAGCGCCATGTGCCCAAAGGGTTCAAGGTCACGGTGTCCGAAGATCACATGGCTGCCTACGTCACGGTGCAAAGCGGCGGCGAACGCCCCACCGACGAGGCGCTACGTGCGGCGCTGCATGTGAGCAACGTGGCGCGGGGCGTCGACGAGGCGGCACTGCAACGGCTATGCGCCGAGGATGCCCCGCTGGACGAGCCGGTGCAGGTGGCGCAGGGCGAGCGGCCGCAGCCCGGCGTCGCGGCGACCATCGAGTACCTGTTCGAACTGCATCCGCTCAAGGCGGGGCGCGAGACCGGCGACGACACCATCGACTTCAGGGATCGCGGCGACATCCCGCAGGTGAATCCCGGCGACGTGCTGGCGCGCAAGACGCCGGCGGTGGAAGGGCACCCCGGCAAGGATGTGCATGGCCGTACCATCAAGGTGCCCAAGATCAAGGATCGGCGCCTGGGCGCCGGCAGCGGCACCCAGTTGGGGCCGGATAACCTGACCGTGGTTGCGGCGCTGGCCGGTCACCCGGCATTGACGCCGTCGGGCGTCGTTTCCGTGTTCCCCGAGTATCGCATCGATGGCGATCTCGGCTACGCCACCGGTCACGTGGACTTCAACGGGCGCGTAATCGTCTCCGGCATGGTGGAGCCGGGTTTCCATGTCAAGTGCGGCGAGCTGATTGCCAACGAGGTGGAGGGGGCAGAGATCGAGGCCACCGGCGACGTGGTGATCAAGGGGGGAGTGATCGGCGCGCGCATTCGCACCGACGGCAGCGTCCGTGCCAAATATTTCCATACCTCGCACATCGACGCCCTGGGCGATGTGATCGTGCAGAGTGAGCTGTTCGACTCGGAGGTGGAGACCAGCGGTACCTTTCACGGTGACCATTGCACGCTGCTCGGATCGCGTGTCTCCGCCAAGAGCGGCGTGGTGGCGGGGGAAATCGGCTCCAACTCGTCGCCGCCGTGCGTCATCACCATCGGTGTCGACGAGCGGGTGCAGCACAAGGTCGAGCAGTTGGAGGCGGCGATCGCCGCAGCGGAAACCGCACTGAGCGCGGCCGACGACGAGATGGCGACATTGACCCATCTGCGCGACGAGTTGGACGGGCGTATCGGCGCCATGGCACAGGTCCAGGACAAGGCGCAGGTGCAACAGCGCGCCTTGGAGGCGAAGACCGCTGCCGGTGACTCCCTCGCCACGGCGCAGTTGCAACTGGTGGAGGAGCAGATAAAGAGCGCTGCGACGGATCTGGATGCGCTGTTCGCCAGGCAGGATGAGGTGAACAACACGATCGACGCGCTTGCCCGGCAGCAGGTGGAACAACGCGCCTCGATTGACGATAACCGGGCAGAGATCACCGGCCTGCACGAGTGGACCCAGGAGAGCTCCGGCAAGGCCGAACTGAAAGTCGCCAAGACCACCTTTCAGGGGAACGTCGTGCGCGCCCCGCACGGCGAGATGCGCTTGAACGAAGACAAGAAACGGCTCTGGATCATCGAGCAGGAGGTCACCGACGAGCGCGGGCAGACCTCGTGGCGCTTTGTCCATCAGAGTTGACACCCCCCGGGTAGCGGCGCTTGCCACCGCCGTTACCCGCCTTTCTCCGACGCTTTTAATCGCCTAATTAACGATTATTTGACGCATGCAGGCGTAGCAAAGAAATTGTGACACGAATAGCGCAAGGGACGATGCGCCAGCCGGACGCGGTGATTGCCGCAACGAATTGACCTTGGAGCAACTCCAAGGTTTATCGTGGCACTGCCTGAGGGGAGGGTTGAATGGCGAAAGCACTGACGATAAGCAAAGTTTCGTCGTTAACAGGTCTGGCAGTCGATACGATTCGTTTTTATGAGCGTAAAGGGTTGATTCCCAGTCCCGCACGTAACGAGGCGGGCTACCGCATCTATACCTCGGACATCGTCGAGCGCATCCAGTTTATCAAGCGGGCACGCGGCTTCGATTTCTCGCTCAATGAAATTGAAGAGCTGCTGACGATCGCCAGGGCCGGTCCGGCCGTGTGTTCCGGGATGAAGGACCGGCTGCAGCGCCGCGTCGTGGAAATCGATCGGAACATCGCGCATCTCACGGATGTCCGCGCACGTATCGTCGATTTGATGAGCGGTGTCTGTGTCGAGCGCCCATGCAAGGATTGCCATCTGATCGATGCAATCCTCCGCGCACCCGCGTCCTAAATCATGACGGCGACAAGGAAGTCATGATGCGGACGGTATCCACCCCCGGAGTATTGCGCCTGGAACCGCGTTCGCTGGCGATGCGCGCGAACCGTGCCTTGTGCGATATCCTCGACTACGCGCCGGACGAAATCGAAAGCGGTTCGTTCTCCAGCCTGGTTGCAGATGAACAATTTCCTGCCGTGAGTCGCTGCCTGGCCGATCTCGATGACGATTGGCCGTCGGTGCAAAGCGCGGAGATCACTTTCGTCTCCAAGCGAGGCGCACAGCTGCCGTTGCGGACCACCCTGTCGCGGACGGTCGACGCCGATGGCGCCTGTTACCTGCTCTATATCGATCCGCCGCCACCGCCGGGCACGGCCGGCCGGGATTGTGTCGCGCGGATATTCAAGGACATCTGCGCCGGCGTATTGGTTACCGACGGTGCCATGGAAATCGTCGCTGTGAACAATGCGTTCTCGCGCATGACCGGCTATCAGGAACACGAGGTGTTGGGCAAGACGCCGCGGCTGTTGCAGTCCGGGCGACACAAGGCCGGATTCTACCGGCGCATGTGGCAAAGCATCCGCCGCAACGGCTGCTGGCACGGAGAGATATGGAATCAGCGCCGCAACGGCGACGCCTATCCGGAACTGCTGTCGATCAGTGCTCTCAAGGACGCTGACGGCCGGATCGAAAATTACGTGGGCGTGTTCTACGACATCACTGCCGAGGTGATGCAGCGCGAGGAGCTCGACAAGCTGGCCCACAGCGATCCGCTGACCGGCCTGCCCAACCGCCATCTGTTCATCGAGTACCTGGAACGCACGTTGATGGTCGCCAAGCGCAATGCAAAGCCGTTGGCGCTGCTGTTCGTCGATTTGGACAACTTCAAGGACATCAACGACCGTCACGGGCATGCGGCGGGCGATCTGGTGTTGAAGGAGATGGCACGGCGGCTGAGCGGATGCCTGCGCCGCAATGATCAGGTGGCGCGCTGGGGCGGCGACGAGTTGGTGATGCTGCTTACCGACGGCGTTACCAGCGAAGGCGTTATCACGGTGGCGGGAAAGATCGCGCGGGCATTGTCCGTGCCGCTGGATGTCCAGGGGGTGCCGTATCACCTCGCCGCCAGCATCGGCATCAGCATGTATCCGTACAACGGGCGCACCTCTGCCGAGCTGATCGACAAAGCGGACAAGGCGATGTACGGCGTCAAGTGGTCGGGCCGCAACGGCTACGGCTTCGCCGACTGACGTCGCCGCTCCCCCCCGATTCGCAACCGCCGCAGTCAACCTATCCCAGGCTCTCGCCAGCACGCCGGGAGCATAATGTCCCTCCGCGAGCCCCATCGGTGAATTCGTCGTGTCCGAAGGAGGGCGTCAACCGGGCTTCCTGCGTAATACCCTTGTTATCGGTACGGCTGCTGTCTAGACTGCTTTAGAATTGCTCTAAATTGCCTTATCGGCGTTGATATATCGGCTATACCTATCGCTGGTAACGGAACAAACAATTTCAAAATCGGCCCGCCAGTTTCTACCCTTTCATCGCGGCACCACGGCCGCATAGGCACACTACCCCTGTTTAAGGAGGGATATTCCATGGATCTGAAAGGCAGCAAGACTGAACAGAATCTCAAGGACGCCTTTGCCGGCGAGTCCCAGGCCAACCGCCGCTATCTCTACTTCGCCAACAAGGCCGATGTCGAGGGCCATCCGGACGTGGCGGCACTGTTTCGCTCCACCGCCGAAGGCGAGACCGGCCACGCCCACGGCCATCTGGAGTACCTGGAAGAGTGCGGCGACCCGGCCACCGGCCTGCCGTTCGGCGCCACTACCGACAATCTGAAGACCGCCGTCGCCGGCGAGACCCATGAGTACACCGACATGTACCCGGGGATGGCCAAGGCGGCGCGCGACGAAGGCTTTGACGAGATTGCCGACTGGTTCGAGACCCTGGCCAAGGCGGAGCGCTCGCACGCCAACCGCTACCAGAAGGCGCTCAACGAGATGGACTGATCGCCGCCGGGCCGGGGCGGTGCCCCGGCCCCCTTTTTTCGCCACCGGCAGTACACAAGGAATCGATCATGGCCACCAAAGAAGGCAACCTGGAAGCCCCGACCCGCCACCCGCTGGACTGGAACAACCCTGCGTTCTACGACGAAGCGGCTCTGCTGACGGAGATGGAGCGGGTGTTCGAGGTCTGCCATGGTTGCCGCCGCTGCGTCAGCCTGTGCCAGTCGTTTCCCACCCTGTTCGACCTGGTGGACGAATCCGAATCCATGGAGGTGGACGGCGTCGGCAAGGACGATTACTGGAAAGTGGTCGACCACTGCTACCTGTGCGATCTCTGCTACATGACCAAGTGTCCCTACGTGCCGCCCCACGAGTGGAACCTCGACTTCCCGCACCTGATGCTGCGTGCCAAGGCGGTGAAATATCAAAAGGGCGACGTCAAGCTGCGCGACCGCATCCTCACCAGCACCGTCGCCGTGGGTAACTTCGCCGGCCTGCCCATCGTCGCCGGCGTGGTCAACGCCGTGAACCGGATGCCGCCCGCGCGCAAGGCGCTGGAGGCCACTCTGGGCGTGAGCGCCGAGGCGCGCCTGCCCGAGTTCCACAGCAACACCCTGAAAAAGCGCCTCAAGGATCACCGCAGCGCCGCCCAGCCCGAAGCGGCCGGCCGCACCAGCGGCAAGGTGGCGCTGTTCGCCACCTGCTACATCAACCGCAACGAACCCGGCCCCGGCGAAGACCTGGCCGCGGTCTACGAACACAACGGCATCCCGTTGATCCTGGCCAACGAGACCCACTGCTGCGGCATGCCCAAGCTGGAACTGGGCGACCTGGAGGCGGTGGCGGCGGCGAAACACGCCAACATCCCGCTGCTGGCGCGCCTGGTCGACGAGGGCTACGACCTCACCGCCCTGATCCCCTCCTGTGTGCTGATGTTCAAGCAGGAACTGCCGCTGATGTACCCGGACGACCCGGAGGTGCTCAAGGTGAAGAACGCCTTCTACGACCCGTTCGAATATCTGATGCTGCGCCACAAGGAGGGCAAGCTGCGCACCGATTTCCAACAGGGTCTGGGCAAGGTGGCCTACCACGCCGCCTGCCATCAGCGGGTGCAGAACATCGGCCCCAAGACGCGCGAGGCGCTGGCCCTGATCCCCGACACCGAGGTGGAGATCATCGAGCGTTGCTCCGGCCACGACGGCACCTACGCAGTGAAAAAGGAGTTCCACGAATTCGCCGTGAAGATCGCCCGGCCGGTGGCGAGCCGCGTGCAGAAGATCGAAGCCGATCACTACGGCAGCGACTGCGCCATGGCCGGCCACCACATTGAACAGGTCCTGGCCAACGGCAAAGCGGCCGAACACCCCATCAGCCTGCTGCGCCGTGCCTATGGGATCTAAGCGGTATCAACCACGTAAGATGTGGAGTGTATACAAAGGACGTATTGGGAAGTATTGGTTGCTGCAACCCAAGCTTCCGAATGGTAGCTAAATAGCCGTTCCGAAATGGTGTCCACCTCTTTCTCCTTCTCCCCCAGGGAGAAGGCCGGGATGAGGGGTGATATGGCCAGTATTTTGGAACACCCATTTAGCTTGATGTCAGCTTCAATAAAAGTATCCAAGTGACAGATAGATTGACGTCGCTCCGTCCATGAAACAATGAGTCCCTTCTCCCTCAGGGAGAAGGCCAGGATGAGGGGAGCTAAAATTGATGCACCCCTCACCCCCGGGTCACATGCTCCCGGCGTGGCCGACCGACTACCTCCATGTAGTCGTCTCCTTGAAGGAGAGGGGGTACCGCCGCCGGATTGAACTGATACGATTCAATTGAATTTATAGTCACTATCCTGGACAAAGAAAAGCAAGCCACCCTGTTATGTCTGGTCAGACAGAGCAATAAAAGGAGAAGAGAAATGGCGAACGAAGGTTATCACGAACCCATCGAGCAGCTGAGCCACGAGACCCGCGATATGCACCGCGCCATCGTCTCACTGATGGAGGAGCTGGAAGCGGTCGACTGGTACAACCAGCGCATGGAGGTTTGCAGCGACCTGGAGCTGCGCGCCATCCTCGGCCATAACCGCGACGAGGAGAAGGAGCACGCCTCCATGATCCTGGAATGGATCCGGCGCAAGGACCCGAAGTTCGATCACCAGTTGAAGGATTATCTGTTCACCGACAAACCCATCGCGCACGAATAGAGGCGGGGAACGGAAATGAGCAAGCTGACACGCGCCGACCTCTACAGCCTGGAGACATACGCCGAGATCCGCCCGCAGTTCCGCGAGCGGGTGATGGAGCACAAGAAGAACCGTCGTCTCGCCATCGGCGAACACGCCTCGCTCTACTTCGAAGACGCCCTCACCATGCAATACCAGGTGCAGGAGATGCTGCGCATCGAGCGCATCTTCGAGGCCCACGGCATCCAGGAGGAACTCGACGTCTACAATCCGCTGATCCCCGACGGCATGAACTGGAAGGCCACCTTCATGATCGAATACGCCGACGAAGGCGAGCGCCGGCAGGCGCTGGCGCGGCTGCTCGGCGTCGAAAAGGCGCTGTGGATGCAGGTGGAAGGTTTCGAGAAGGTGCATCCCATCGCCAACGAAGACCTCGAACGCGAGACCGATGAAAAGACCGCCTCGGTCCACTTCGTCCGTTTCGAGCTGAGCGCCGAAATGGCCGCCGCCGCCAAACGCGGCGCCGTCATCAAGGCCGGCATCGACCATCCCGCCTACACCGAAGAGGTGACCGTCCCCGAAGCGGTCCGCGCCGCCCTGGTCGGCGATCTGCAATAAGAAGAAAAACGCGATATAACAGCTTTAGTCCCTTCTCCCTCAGGGAGAAGGCTAGGATGAGGGGATCAATATTTGAGAATATATGCGTTTTTGTCTCCCCTCACCCTAGCCCTCTCCCTGGAGGAGAGGGGATTTTTACACGCTGAATACCTGTAAGCGGACCAAAAACATCAACCCACAATGACAACCACATCCACCCCCTACCCAATCAACCGCACCGCGCTCAGCGCCCTCCACCAATGACTCTCCCGAAGGAGCCGCCCCGGTGAACATCCGCGATCTGAAATACCTGGTCGCCGTCGCCGACCTGCGCCACTTCGGCAAGGCCGCCGAGGCCTGCTTCGTCAGCCAGCCGACCCTCAGCGGTCAGTTGAAGAAGTTGGAAGAGGAGCTGGGCGTGGTATTGTTCGAACGTAGCGCCCGTTCCGTGGTGCCGACACCCGCGGGCGAGCGCATCATCGCCCAGGCCCGCCGCGTGCTCGACGAAGTGACCGACATCGAAGCCCTGGCCCGCGCCGCGCAGGACCCGCTGGCCGGTCCGTTCCACGTCGGTGCCATCCATACCATCAGCCCTTACGTAATGCCCGAAGTGATGGCGCCGTTGCGCCACGACTTCCCGCAGATGCAGCTCATCCTGCACGAAGATATCACCGACAACCTCACCCGCGACCTGCTCGATCACAAGCTCGATGTCGCGCTGCTCGCAACGCCCATCACCGAACCGGAGCTGATCGCCCTGCCGCTCTACGACGAGCCGTTCTACTTCGCTCACGCCGTCGCCGACGCGTTCCGTAAAGACTCCCGCATCACCGAGCGCCACCTCGCCAGCACCGACCTGCTGCTGCTCGCCGACGGCCACTGCCTGGCCGACCAAGTGCTGAATCTCTGCCAGGCCAGCGGCCTGCCGGAAAACACCGAAGAACCGCGCGCCGCCAGCATGGAGACATTGGTGCGCTTGGTCGGCAAGGGCTTTGGTTACACATTGATTCCCGCGCTCGCCATTAACAAAGGGTGGCTCGATGAGCTGGGCGTTGTTGCCCGACCTATCGATCTTGAGGGCGCACACCGTACCGTTTCGCTGGTCTATCGCCGCAGTTTCCCGCGGCCGGCGGCCATCGATGTGCTGGCGCAGGTGATCCGGCGGGCGTTGGATGGGCGGGTGACGCTGCTCAAATAAATCGTTAGCGGATTGCCCGCTTGACTATCCGTCCAGCGGACTAGGGCGGTTGAGCACGTGCGTATAGTTCATCGTCGTGGAAGAACTAATTGGACAGCCACGCTTAGCGGCACGGTTGGTAGCCCCTTCCTACCGAAACCCCACGAGGTGATGACCGTTTAAAAACAGCAGTGCTGGTAATTTGTGTTGTGTATGATCAAGTTTTGGGTGTCCCCGTATGCCTGTTCGTCTGAACCGAAGCAGATTTGGCGGTTATTCCCGCGCTGGATGACGTGCTGAGGAATGCCAGGAAGGCAAATTCTGTGTTAATTAGTGTTAATTAGGGTCAGACTCGAATAAGACGGAATAACAGGACACCCATGTTTCGGTAGACAATGATGGAATAACAGTGTTGCCCATGCAATAGGAGACCCCGCTCATTTTCCCAACGATGTAGGCCCGACTTAGCGCAGCGTGTCCGGCAAGCTCCGCCCGATGCCGCTGCGCTCTATCGGGCCTACGACTGCTCGCAAATTCCGCTTAAGCAAGAGGTTGGCCCACAAGGGAAATGGGGACAGATTTATTTAAGGAAGGTACGGTTGATTGGGCGCGTCGAGGATGTTGCCGTCGCTCCCAATTGTCAGCGAGACGAGTTACGGGTGTCCCCGTTTTTCGCCGTTTTTCGCTTTATCTTTTTCTCGAAGTCGGCCACAGGTGACTGTTCGCTGATGTTGATGCCGCGCTATCGGTTGGAGTCGCGGGACGCCCGCGCGATGGGGCCGATAGTCCCCATCGCGTGACCGACTGCCATTTGACACCCCTCCGCCATAGCCGATATTCTCGCTCTCGCATTTAATGGAAGCTGGACCGCAACAAGGAGCGTGCAATGTATTCGGACGATCTCAAAAGTAAATCGTATAGCCGTCCCTGGGACAGGTTGAAGGCCATCGGCCAATCGGCCGAGTCCGTCGCGGAGACCGAGCCCGTCCCGCCGGCGAAACGTCCCGACCCCGACGCCCTGCGCCGCCTCCCCAGCGAAATCCGCAACCAACTGCGCCCGCACTACAGCGCCTGGGAGCCGGTCACCGACCGCGAGCAACAGCGCAGCCTGCGCGCCGGCGATAACACCGCCCTGTTTCGCAAGAGCAAGCGTGGCTGGGAAGCGATGCACAGCGTGCGCGATGCCGCCCTGGGCGACGAGCTCATCGCCCTGCGCAGGCGCCCGCCGGTCGCAAAGAAACCCAGTGGCGGTGCTGCCGGTCCATCCACACCCACGCGCCGCCCGACCCAATCCGACCTCTACGCCGCCCCCGAAACCTTCATCAACGTCATCCCCACCGTCCTCATCTGCACGCCCAGAGACAGCACCCAGGTCGCCCTCGACGACACCACCCACAGTGCCGCCCTGTTCCAGAACCACACCTTCGCCAACGGCGATGACGTGGACGGCGTCACTAACACCCTCCTCGGCTACGCCGACCCCGACGCCATTTACGACTACAACGACAACTACTCGCCCAACCACCCGCCCCGAGAAGGTGCCCTCGTGCGCGTCCTCGCCGGCCGCCAACTGATTGTCGACGGCTCCGCCACCAACGCCCGCAGCGTCCAACTGAACTGGCGCGGCCCCACCCGCGGCAGTAAGGGCATCAGCCTGCCCGAGGCCGGCCAAAACGAAACCGTCGGCTGGAAGGCGCTTATTCCCACCGAGCCCGGCGACTACACCTTCACCGCCACTGCCGGCAGCGCCAGCGACACCGCGAAGGTCAACGTCCTCCCGGCCGCCATCCCCTTGGTCGAACTGCTCTACCACCCCGCCAGCGACACTTTCTACGGCCTCTCACGCCCCGAACTGCTGGAACTGCTCGCCGACGCCAAGCCATTGCAGCAAGCCGTCGAACAACTGCAGAGTGCCCAACAGGGCGGTGACCCCAAGGCCATCGCACAGGCCAAACAGACCCTCAACGACACCGTCAAACCCCTGGTGCACAGCGCCGAGGCCAGCGACCTCACCGAAGTGATCCGGCTCGCGGGCAAGAAGTACACCTACATCCGCTCCGACAAGATGAAGAACCACTGGCGCGGCTACAAGCTCGATGCCGACGACAAGAAGCAGGCTGACCAGAGCGCCGCCGCCCTGAATCTCAAGCATGTCTGCAAGGCCATCGCCGAGAAGAAGAAAGAAGGCCCCGACTACACATGGACGCTGGGCGACGAGCAATACGCCGGCTATCTCAACCAATGGGCCACCGCCGTCCACAAGAAACTCACGGTCGAGACCGCCAACAGCAAGGCCCCCCATCGCAGCTACGACGCCTCCGCCAGCGCCCAGTTGCTGCGCTACTGCGCCGGCGCCTCCCTGGCCGCCAACTTCAACCCCAAGACCCTCAAGGGCGGCGTCAAAGGCAAGCTCGACGGCGAAATCGCTCTGGCCGAAGGCCGCGCTGAACTGCACGGCTACCTCCCCGACGCCGAAGGCTGCCACGTGAAATTCAACGCCCCCGGCCTCCAAAACAAGGAAGTCGACCTGGGCGGCATGCGCGCCACCATCGAACTGGCCCTAGGCGGCTTCGCCGGCGCCTCGGTCCTCGCCTGCGCCGACATCGAATTCAACCCCCAAGGCGGCAAACTGCTGGCGCGCGGCACCATGGACAAGGCATCGGCCGGAGTCTCCGCCTTCGCCGGAGCCAAGCTCGACTGCGACGCCAACGGCAAGCTGGAGTGGAAGAATCCGGAGGATAACCATGAGTTTAAGGAGTTTTGTACGGTGGGCGGCGGGGCAACAGCCGCAGCAGGCGCCGGGGCGGAGGCGGAATTCCGTATTCAGTTTGAGAACGGAAAATTCTACATCCGTGCCAAGGCCGGCGTGGTGTGCGGCGTAGGAGCAACCGGCACGTTGGAATACGAAGTCAATGCAGACCTCATTTGGGAGTTTGTGCAGTTTGTCTACCACAAGGTGAAGGATCTAAAGCAGGATTATGCGTTGTTGATCGAGGATGATGCATACCGATATTTCTGTGTGGGTCTCGCTTGGTATGCGCGCCACGAGAATAGCGATCTAAATGTCGCTTATGAAAATATACAAGAACGTGTCGACTGGTGGTATTCGAATGAATATAACCAGCGAGATATCCCATCGCTGATAACTCAACTCAATACCGAGAATCAGATTGCAAAGTTCGCGCCGTCACCAGTTCGTGGGCGTTTGATCGAAATATTGCGTTTGGCCGCTGAAGAAGCGCATAAGACAGGAAATGAAGAACTGCTTATCCAATGTGAATCTGCTTTGCTGACACTACTCAATCATTTACAGAGTCGTGGCGCAGATTACGGGGTCATGCTTCGCTCGATGACGCTTGACGGCAGCGTAATAGCAGAAGCTGAAGGCGAACAGAAATTGGCGGCGTTGGGTGATTCATGCCCGCGCGTTGTGGCATGGCTGTCAAATAAGGATAGTTCACTGCCTCAATACGCGGCAATTAACACGCCCGTTAGGAGCTACGACATAGCATGAAAAACCTCTTGTTAAGCACCCTCTGTCTCGCGACTGTGCTGGCTTCAGCGCCGGTATTGGCAGCTGGCAAAGAACAAAATGCGGCCATACAAACCCTTATCAAGCAGACCATCGGTGAACTGGTATTCGTCAAGGGAGGCGCTTTTATGATGGGCGATGTTGGAAGCTACATCACGAAAGAAAGTTATAAAGACGGTGATTACAAACTCACATCGCCGACAGCCAAGGATGCTATGCATATCCCTTGGACGCGATATAAAGATAATAAACCCCCTGTAAAAGTAACACTCACGAATTATTCAATAGACAAGTATGAATTAACGTTTGGCGAGTACGATGTATACACAAAGGCGACCGGGCGACCATTAATTGTAAAATGGCATTTGGGACAGGAAGTGCGTGGCCCACGTCATCCGGCGGCCGTGGACTGGTATGGTGCGAAAGCATACTGCCAGTGGTTGGGGAGGGTTACCGGCCTGCCATTTGATTTGCCTACTGAGGCACAGTGGGAATATGCAGCACGCAGCAGAGGAAAACCAATAGGATTTGCTACTGATACCGGCTTTATTGATAGAGGCAGAAATTACGGTAATTTCGCGCCATCCCCATATCAAGTTGGGATGTTTCCTCCCAACCCTCTTGGTGTGTACGACATGAGTGGGAATGTAGCAGAGTGGGTTAACGATTGGTATAAGCCTGGTTATGCAGACTTAGCCAACAGAATTGACCCAACGGGTCCTGCGACCGGAACAAAAAAAGTTACCCGCGGTGGGTCGTATGTAAATAGTCCTTCCGGTAACGATGTATACACTCGTTATCCAAAAATTCCAGATACAACAGATGTTGGGGTCGGCCAAGGTTTTCGCTGCGTCCTAAATATTGATCATCAATACAATTGATCCTGCCCCCATTGATACATTGATACTTCTAGCGGTATCGGACAATTGCCCAACAGGCAATTTTCACCATACCAGGTGCAGCGCCTGCATCTACTTCAAGAATGACCGCAGGGCCCTGCGGGTCTACGCCGCCCGCGGATTGATCTCTTTATCAATCGTATCCGCCTTCGCAATCTGCGCCACGCGCAGATCGTATTCGCTCTGCAATGCCATCCAGAACTGCGGCGTGGTATCGAAATAGCGCGCCAGCCGCATTGCCGTATCGGCAGTGATGCCGCGGCGCTCGCGCACGATGTCGTTGATGCGCGGCGTCGGTACATGCAACGCCTTGGCCAGGGCGTTGACGCTCATGCCCAGGGGAATCAGATAGTCCTCGCGCAAACATTCGCCGGGATGAACCGGACGCATACCGTTCTTGAACATCGTCGGTCTCCTCAGTGGTAGTCCACGATCTCCACATCCTCCGGACCTTCGTCTGTCCAGCGAAAACAGAGTCGCCATTGATCGTTGATGCGGATGCTGTGTTGCCCGACCCGGTCGTTTCGCAGTGATTCCAGTCGGTTGCCGGGGGGTGAGCGCAGATCTCTCAGCTCCCGCGCGGCCTGCAGGTAATTCAGCTTACGGGCGGCGACACTGACGATGTCAGGCCAGCGCCTCGACTTGCCTGTCTCGAACAGCGCCTGGGTGTCCGCGCAACGAAAGCTCCGTATCATGCAGAGAAAAGATATAACGCTTAACGTTAAACGTCAAGGACGGCTATTTCAAGAAGCCTCGCAGGGCCTTGCCGGTCTGCGACTTGCGCCAGGCCTTCACCAGCTCGCCCGAACTGCCGGCCACCACCACCTCCCCTCCGGCGTCGCCCCCCTCGGGGCCCATGTCGATGCACCAATCAGCTTCGGCGATCACATCCAGGTTGTGTTCGATCACTACCACCGAATGTCTGGCATCCACCAACCTGTGCAGCACACGGATCAACTTCTCCACATCCGCCATATGCAAGCCAACCGTCGGCTCATCCAGCACATACAGCGTCGGCGTAAAGATCCGCGCGCCCGGCCGCGCCTTGGCCAGCTCCGTCACCAACTTGATGCGCTGCGCCTCGCCACCCGAGAGCGTCGGGCTCTGCTGTCCCAGCGTCAGATACCCCAGCCCCACGTCCTGCAAGAGTTGCAAGGCATGATGCACCTGCACATGGTGCTCGAAGAACTCTATCGCCTCATCCACGCTCATCGCCAGCACATCACCGATGGTCTTGCCGCGATAACGCACCGCCAGGGTCTCCGGATTGAAACGCTCCCCAGCGCAGGACTCGCAGACCGTTTTCACATCCGGCAGGAACGACATCTCCACCCGCGTCATCCCCTGCCCCTGACAGGTCTCGCAACGGCCGCCGCTGGTGTTGAAGGAGAAGCGGCCGGCGGTCCAGCCGTGGATACGCGCGTCCTCGGTCTGGGCGTAGAGCTTGCGGATCGCATCCCAAATGCCGATATAGGTGGCCGGACAGGAACGCGGGGTCTTGCCGATCGGGGTCTGGTCCACTTCAAGCACGCGCTCGATCCCCTGCCAGCCTTCCAGGCCCTCGCAGCCGTGATAGGTGTCGGCGGCGATGCGGCCACGCTTGCCGCTGCGCGACAACAGACCGCGCAGACTCTTCACCATCACCTCGCGCACCAGCGTCGACTTGCCCGAACCGGAGACGCCGGTGACGCAGACCAGGCGTTGCAGCGGGATGGCGACGTTCAGGTGTTTGAGGTTGTTCAGCTCGGCGCCGGTGATTTGCAGGCTTGGGGTTAACTCGACCGCCGCGGCCTTTTTGGCGTTTTTTCGCGGCGGAGCCGCTCCTACGTGGACCGGGCGCGGCTTGAACAGGGGATGCTTCAATGGGTTCGCCAGGAAGCGGCCGGTGAGCGATTGCTTGTTCTTCATCAGCGCGGCGACGGTGCCCTCATGCACCACCGTGCCGCCGCGCACCCCGGCGCCGGGGCCGATGTCGATCACGTGCTCGGCGCTGCGGATGGTCTCCTCGTCGTGCTCCACCACCACGATGGTGTTGCCCTTGCCCTCCAGCTTTTTCAGGGTGTTGAGCAACAGGGCGTTGTCGCGCGGGTGCAGGCCGATGGTCGGCTCGTCGAGGATATAACAGACGCCGCGCAGGTTGGAGCCGAGCTGGGCCGCGAGGCGGATGCGCTGGGCCTCGCCGCCGGAGAGGGTCGGCGCGGCGCGGTCGAGACTGAGATAGCCGAGACCGACCTCCTTGAGGAACGACAGCCGGCCCTGGATCTCCGTCACCACGTCGCGACCGATGGCCAGCTCGCGGCGGTCGAGCTCCAGTTCGTCGAACACCTCCAGCCCCTCCTCCACGGTGCAGGCCGCGTAGTCGGCGATGTTCCACTCGTGGAAATAGACGCCGAGCGCCTCTTCATTCAGGCGCGCGCCTTCGCAGGTGGGACAGACCTCCGGTTCGCCTTCGTCCTGTTCCAGCCACACGCCCTCCTCGCCGCTCTGCTCGGCGTCGAAGCCGGGCAGCACGGTGCCGGTGCCGTAACAGCTCGGGCACCAGCCGTGTTTGGAGTTGTAGGAGAACAGGCGCGGGTCCGGCTCCTCGAAGCCGCGGCCGCAGCTGGGGCAGGTGCGGTGGATGGAGAAGTGCTGCTCGGCGCCCCAGTCGCCGCCCTTTTTCACTAGGGCGACGCGCACCGTGCCCTTGCCGTGGTCGAGTGCCTCGTCGAGCAGGCGGCGCAGTTCGGCCTCGTTATCGGCCTTGACCACCAGCTCGCCCACCGGCAGGTCGATGCTGTGTTCGCGGTAGCGGTCGAGCACCGGCCAGTTGGCGGTGGAGAGCGGCTCGCCGTCGACCCGCAGCAGGCCGTAGCCCTTGCGGCTGGCCCACTGGGCGAGCTCCTTGTAGATCCCCTTGCGGTTGACCACCAGCGGGGCGAGCAGCTCGACCCGTTTGCCCCGGTAGTCGGCCAGCAGGTGGGCGAGGATCGCCTCGCGCGACTGCGGCTCGATGGGCACGTCGCACTCGGGGCAGTACTGCACGCCGAGTTTGACGAACAGCAGGCGCAGGAAGTGGTGGATCTCGGTGAGGGTGCCGACGGTGCTCTTGTGGCCGCCGCGGCTGGTGCGCTGTTCGATGGCCACGGTGGGCGGGATGCCGAACACGGCGTCGACGTCGGGCCGGGCCGCCGGCTGCACGAACTGGCGGGCGTAGGCGTTGAGCGATTCGAGGTAGCGGCGCTGGCCCTCGTTGAACAGGATGTCGAAGGCGATGGTGGATTTGCCCGAGCCGGAGACGCCGGCGATCACGGTGAATTTCTCGCGCGGAATTTCCAGCGAGACGTTCTTCAGGTTGTGTTCGCGGGCGTGGAGGATCTCGATGGCTTTGGTGTCCGCCTTGCGGCGGACGGCCTGTCGGGTCTTGACCCGACCTACATTGGACAGTGACTCCGCGTAGTCGCGCAGGGCCTTGCCGGTGTGGCTCTGTTTGTCTTTGCATAGTTCGGTTGGGGTGCCTTCGGCGATCAGTTCGCCGCCGGCATCGCCACCTTCGGGACCAAGGTCGATGAGCCAATCGGCGGCGGCGATCACATCGAGGTTGTGCTCGATGACCAGCAGCGAGTGGCCTGCGCGCAGCAGGCGGCGCAGGGCGTCGAGCAGCACGGCGATGTCGGCGAAGTGCAGGCCGGTGGTCGGCTCGTCCAGCAGGAACAGCAGGCGGTCGCCGGCCTTCACGTGCTTGGCGCTCTTGGCCAGGTAACCGGCCAGTTTCAGGCGCTGGGCCTCACCGCCGGAGAGGGTGGGCACCGGCTGGCCGAGGCGCAGGTAGGAGAGGCCGACCGCCTCCAGCGGTTCGAGCACGCGATGCACCTCGCGCTCGCCCTGGAAGAACTGTAGGGCCTCGGAGACGGTGAGCTCAAGGAGGTCGGCCACCGAGCGGCCGTTCAGTTCGACCTCCAGCACCTCGTTGCGGTAGCGCTTGCCGTTGCAGTCAGGGCAACGGAGATAGACGTCGGAGAGGAACTGCATCTCCACGTGTTCGAAGCCGGAGCCGTTGCAGGTGGGGCAGCGGCCGTTGCCGGCGTTGAAGCTGAAGGTGCCGGCGGTGTAGCGGCGCTGTTTGGCCAGCGGGGTGGCGGCGAGGCGCTGGCGGATCGCATCCCAGGCGCCGACGTAGCTCACCGGGTTGGAGCGTGAGGACTTACCAATCGGCGCCTGGTCGAGCATGACCACGCCGTCCACCAGTTCGGCACCGCGCAGCTCGCGGTGGGCGCCGGGGATCTCCTCGGGCCTGCCCTTGAGTTGCGCAAGGGCGTTGAACAGCACGTCATGCACCAGGGTGGATTTGCCCGAGCCGGAGACGCCGGTGAGCACCACCAGGCGGCCCAGCGGGATGCGCACGTCGATGTTCTTCAGGTTGTGTTCGGTGGCGCCGAGCAGCTCGATGAATGCCTTCGCCGGTTTGGCGGCGGCGGCCGGCGGGGCGACGCTCAGTTCGCCGTTGAGGTATTTCGCCGTCAGCGATTTTTTATCCTTCACCAATTGGCTCGGGCTGCCGTAGAACACCACCTCGCCGCCGCGCTCGCCGGGGCCGGGGCCGATGTCGAGGATGCGGTCGGCGGCCAGCATGATCTGCGGGTCGTGCTCGACCACCAGCAGCGAATTGCCGGCGTCGCGCAGGCGGGCGAGCACGCCATTGATGCGCCCGATGTCGCGCGGGTGCAGGCCGATGCTCGGCTCGTCGAGCACGAACAGGGTGTTGACCAGCGAGGTGCCCAGCGCGGTGGTGAGGTTGATGCGCTGCACCTCGCCGCCGGAGAGGGTGCGCGACTGGCGGTCGAGGGTGAGGTAGCCGAGACCGACGTCGAGCAGGTAGCGCAGGCGCGAGCGGATCTCCTCCAGCAACAGATCGAATTCGTGGTGTTTACTCCCTTCTCCCCCAGGGAGAAGGGCCGGGGATGAGGGGTGTGATTTATTTCGATTCCCTCGACCCACCTTCTTTCCCGAACGGGAGTGAGGCTCATTCGTAAACAGGGTGTCGAAGAAACTGCGGACACGCTCCAGGGGCAGCAGCATCACATCGTGGATGGACAACCCGGGCAGGGCGCGGAAGATATCGTCGGGCATCGTCACCGCATCGGCGCGATGGCGCTGGGCCGGGTCGAGCACGGCGTCGGCCTGCTCGCGGCTGCCGAGGCGAAAATCCAGCGCCTCGTCCTTGAGCCGCGCCCCGTGGCAGGTGGGGCAGGTGTCGTAGCTGCGGTATTTGGAGAGCATGACGCGGATGTGCATCTTGTAGGCCTTGCTCTCCAGGAAGTCGAAGTACTCGCGCACCCCGTACCAGGTCTTGCCGTCCCAGTGGCCCTCGCCCTCGATCACCCAGCGGCGGGTCTCCTCGTCCAGCTCGCCCCAGGGGGTGTCGAGGTCGATGCCGCGGCGCTTGCCGTAACGCACCAGGTCTTCCTGGCACTCCATGGAGTAGCCGCTGCGAAACGGCTTGATCGCCCCCGCGCGCAGGGACAGCGCGGCGTCGGGCACGACCAGATTCCAGTCGACGCCGATGGTGCGGCCAAAACCGCGGCAGGTCTCGCAGGCGCCCAGCGCCGAGTTGAAGGAGAACAGGTTGGGCTGCGGGTCGCGGTAGTGGATGTCGCAGTGGGCGCAGTGCAGGCCGCTGGAAAAACGCCACGGACGGCCGGGCTCGCGGTTGTCGTCGAGCGGATAGACAGCCACCGTGCCGTGGCCCTTGTCGAGGGCGTGTGCCAGGGCCTCGACCAGGCGGCCGCGATTGTCCTCAGAGAGGCGCAGGCGGTCTTGCACCACTTCGATGAGGTTGCCCTGCTCCGAATGTATCCGCGTGTAACCCTGTTGTTCGAGAACCTTTTTTATCTCCTCGGCGCTGAAGTTGTGCGGCACCTCGATAGAGAAAGTGACCACCAGCCGCGGGGCCGCGCCGCCCGCCTCAGCCATCAACTGCCGGTAGATGCCGTCCGGGGTGTCGCGCGCCACCGGCCGGCCGCAGCCGTGACAATAGAGGGTCGCGGCGCGGGCGAACAACAGCTTCAGGTGGTCGTTGAGCTCGGTCATGGTGCCCACGGTGGAGCGGGAGGTACGTACCGGGTTGGTCTGGTCGATGGCGATGGCCGGCGGGATGCCCTCGATGCGCTCCACCTGCGGGCGGTCCATGCGGTCGAGGAACTGGCGGGCGTAGGGGGAGAAGGTCTCCGCGTAGCGGCGCTGGCCCTCGGCGTAGACGGTGTCGAAAGCGAGCGAGGACTTGCCCGAGCCGGAGACGCCGGTGACGACCACCAACTCGTTCAGCGGGATGTCGAGGTCGAGATCCTTGAGGTTGTTCTGGCGAGCGCCTTTGATGCGGATATAGTCGTCGGACATGGTCGGTCAGCCGGTGGGTGAGGCAAAGGCGTCCATTGTCTTTGCCTCACCGGCGGCTATCAACCGCTATTTCTGTCGGGGTTCGTTAACCTGGCTATTGCGACGAAGATGACCACCAATTTTGACGATCGTGACCGCCGTGCGAGTGGCAGTGACACTGGAAGCGTACTTTTAAGTCAGGCGGTCACGATGGGTCGTGTTTTCGGTGATTCTTCCGCATCGAGTCCCCCTTGAACGGTGGGCGGTGGGCGTTGTGGAGCAGGCGGTCGAGGATGGTGTCGGCGAGAGGAAATATCGAGGTCTTGCAATCATACATTATGTTCACGCCGAAAATGTCGTATTGCAAGACCTCGACCCCGTGGCGCTGGAGTGTTGGCAGGTGGAAGGAGCGAAACATTTGCGGTATCGGCGTGATGGCTCATAAGGAACCCCGGTAATCGGTTCGCGGCGACGCTGAGCAAGACGTGGCGTGACGCTTGAAGGAATCCTTGGTTGTTCTTACTTTGATGGACATATCCATTACGTGCGTCACTCGGCGGACCGCAGACCGCCGGCGATCGGACCTGTTGCGCCAACTCCGCTCTGACGACACCGTGCGTTGCTTCCACGGACTGCAATTCGGGCCCGGATACGGGTACCGACCTTATGCATACCAACGAAAATTCCGAAACAATGCATAAGAGTCATACATGGTCGCCCCGGTTTGCCAAGCGCTCATTTCATGAAGCCAAGAAGGTAACGATTGCAGCCATACATCCGGACTTTAGATGAGGCCGTCGCCTCGGTCCCTGATGGAATTTGCTGAATGGCGCC
>OFHG01000064.1_pt1 | contig 47859 bp, 41 predicted proteins | sample 1521931 | NCBI WGS metagenome assembly OFHG01 (sample SAMEA2468438, study PRJEB22500) | soil metagenome | biome: Glassland; feature: Farmland; material: Clay | place: Australia | collected 2013-01-31 | depth 0.55 m
CCAAATCCAGCCCGACTGTTCTAATCTTCATAGCGGTCGCCCCTTTTCTGTTGAGTGGTGTGTCTCACACGTCCACTCTGGCACATCGATGCCGTTTAGGAGAGGGGCGACCATTCCATTATTGTGGCAGGTGGCAACTGTGCCATCGATCAATTAACATCAGCCCCATTTGTAATCAGGAGCGAGTCATGCTGGATAACGCAAATATGCCGCCTACATTGAAGCCGATTTTTTGGTATCAGGCTTTGGTGCTAGCGTTCGAGGGCGGATTGCTGGCTCTGGGCGGGTTTAAGGGCGTCGCTATCATTCTGTGCGTCGTGATTGGCATCGTTCTTTTGGCGGCACTGCTGCGCAACAGCAGATATGCGTATCACCTCCTCTCCATCATCTCCACCTTCTCGCTGTATGGCGTGGTGATGTTTGTGGTTATTTATGTGGCGAATACCAACGGCAGGATACTGACACACGTGCTGTTTATCGTGAGCGTGGTGTCGGCCTTTGCCATGAACTACCTGATCTATCGCTTCCTCGGGAAGGAAGCTGTGAAATCGCAGTTTATCAAGGACGGAAAGTAGGGGTTTCAGACATGTTCCGATTGATTCCCCTTCCGCGAGATTACGGCGGCAACGCTGGTCCTTTGCCGGGCAGGCAAGAGATAGCGGTTGAGGCGAGCGCAATGGGGGCGCGACGGTCGTCAGTTTCCGTACCGTTATCGAGACAGAACCGCTCCCACGGAATCTCAGCGCGTTCGCTGCAGGGAGCGGCTCCGCCGCGCTAGAAAAGCGACAGCAAGGAGCCAGTAGATGACGATGACGCCGAACTCTCAACCGTGTTGGACGACGTTTGCCGCTTCGTACCGCGGAGCGGCATTTCTGTCGATTCTGTTCCTTTTGCTGTTGGTGCCCGTCGTGCCGGCCCTGGCCGATGCCGCAGCGGGCGCGCACGTATCCCTCACGGCGCAGGCCGACGAACTGCTGCCCAACGACGAAGTGGTGGTGCGTTTCCGAATCGAGGCGCAGGGAGCGAAAGCGGAGCTCCTGCGCGACAAGGTGAACCGCATCAGCCGTGCAGTCAGCGAACGGCTCAGGCGCGAAAAGGGCGTGGTCCAGACCACCTTAGGGCGCATCATCCAGCCTGTCTGGCATTACGACAGCGTTGCGCACAAGCAGGTGCAGGACGGCTGGCGCCTGGTGCAGAGTGCACAGGCCGTCAGCACCGAACTGGATGCAGTGCCCGAATGGGTGGATGCGATCGAACGGGCGGGCGCTCATCTGGATAGTCTGCAATTTCGGGTCTCTCGCCACACGATGAACGTCGCCCGCGAGCGGCTGCGCGCTCGGGCCATCAGCGAATTCCGCCGCCGCGCCGCCGCCACCGCCAAGGCGCTGGATGCCTTCTCCTTCCGGATACTCAATCTGAATACCGGCACCGCGGTGCCGCGGTTGCAGCCGCTACAAACCATGGCGTTGGCCAAGGCCGTCCCCGCCGCCGTGCCGCCGGCCCTGGAAGCGGGCGAGAGCCGTATCACGGTCACAGTCTCCGGTGAAATTCTTTTGCCGGCAAAAGACTATCCGGTGAAATAGCCGGGCGACGGCGTGACGGCAAGGACGCAATCGCGGCGGAGCCGCTCCTACAAAGTATGCTCGCTTGGTAGGAGCGGCTCGACCGCGATTGCCCTAGATAGGGCGCGTCTGTGGTTGCGCAGAGCGGCCTACACATTCCACTTCCGCCGCCCATTGCCGTTGCCGCAATAGCGCGCGGCGAAACGATTCACGAAGCCAAATCCCATCCGCCGGGAGGCGCATACGAACGGCCTGCTGGTCATGGCCCATCCTCTGCACGATAGTCCGTGCCTCCGGTTGCCGTTCCGAGAGGCTGTCGCCGCGCCGCGCCTTGTCCTGGCACTTTCGGGGGGCTCTGAAAGTACCGCCAAGAGTGCAGCAGTACACTAAAGTATGTCGTAGGGAAGAAGGGAATCAGGCGACGACGATCCGTCGCCGCAAACAAGGTAACGGCTTGTTCAACAGGGAGGATAGGAGCATGAAGAAATTTTGTGTCTTGATGGTCGTGGCGGGGTTGCTGGGTGGTTGCGCGTCTCTCGGTACCGGCACCGCCGGCAGCGAAAAGCAGGCGGTTACCCTGCAAAATATGATTACCGAGATCCAGTCGGCGCTGGCGTCGGTCAGCGATGAGGTGGCGCAAAAGACCAACCTCAAGCTGGGTAGCGCAAAGCTTACCCTCAATACTCAACTAAGCAAATCCACGACTGGCGGCGCCGATCTCTGGTTGGTGTCGGGCAAGGCCTCGACGGCGAACACAACGGCCGATAAGGTCACCATCATCCTGGTGCCGCTGGAGCGCCGGAAATCCATGCAGAGGCGATACGAAAAGACGCTCAGCGAACGGCTGGCGGAGTCCATCGTGGCGGCGGTCGAGGGCGTGTCGAAGGCGGGCGGCGGTAAATATCCAATGGCGGTGCAACAGATGATCGTTGCGATGGACATCACGACGACCACATCGGCCACCGCCGGCGGCGGGATAAAGCTGGAGGTGTTGCCGGTTGCGCTGACCGCTACGGGCAGCTATTCCAAGTCGAACGAGAACCTGCTCACGATTGAATTCGACGTGAAGAAATAGGCATGATTTCGCCGCTGCCGGGCGGGTTTCCGCCGCCCGCGGCGTCACTCGGCGCCGTTGATCGTCACCGCCTTGCTGTTCTTCAGCGCGGGGCTCTCGCTGCCGACCAGTTTGCCGTTTTCGTCCTGAATGAAATAGACCTTGATGCCGGCCGACTGCGCCACCGTATCCCCTTCTTTCCGGCCCATGCACAGCATGGCCGTCGCCCAGGCGTCGCCCACCCGCGGGTCGTTGTCGATGACCGTGGCCGACACCAGATTATGGGTGACCGGGCGTCCGGTGCGCGGATCGAGGATGTGCGAATAGGCCTTGCCGCTGGCGTCGAAGAACCTGCGGTAGGTGCCGGAGGTGTTGATCGATACGCCGTTTTCGTCGTTGACGGTGATGACGTCCTGCGCCGCCAGTTTACCCGGCGTCGGCCGGGCGATGGCGATGCGCCATTTTTGCGGGCCGGGCTTGTGGCCCATCACCAGCATGTCGCCGCCGAACTCCACGATGTAGTTGTGAACCCCATAGTGTTCGAGGATGCGCGACAGGCGCCAGATGGTGTAGCCCTCGCCGACGGATGACAGGTCGATGTCCAGTTGCGGCAGGGTCTTGCGCACCTTGTCGTGGGCGGCGTCGATCAGGATGTGGTCGAAGCCGATCGCCTTCTTGACCGCGGCGATCTGCCGGGCGGTCGGAACATGGAATTTGTCGTTGCGGAAACCCCACAGATCGAACAGCGGGCCAACGGTGGGATCGTAGCAGCCGTTGGAGTCGCGGTAGATCGGCTTGGCGATCTCCAGCAGCTTGATGGTGGAGGCAGGCAGCGATTGCCACGCCGTCGAGCGGCTGTGGTTGAAGCCTTGCAGAATCGAATCGTTGCGGTAGCTCGATATTTCCTTGTCGATCTCGTTCAACGCCCTCTGCATCTCCTGCGACACGGCGTCCGGGTCAACGTGCTTCGCGCTCCACCAAGTGATGTGATAGGTGGTGCCTTCGGCAAAGCCGTCGACTTCATAGAGTTTGGGCGGTCGCGTACACGCACTCAGCATCGCTGCCGCGACAAGGCCGATGAAGGCCGTATAAACCGCATTTTGCATTTGCATCTTTTTTAGCCTGTTCACCAAGTCGCCAATCCGCGCGCGCTCCGTTGCGGCCATGACGATTCCGCCCGGCGGGCGCCGACAACGCTCTACCCGAAACGCCGACAAGCGGAATAAGCGAGCGGACGGCATGGCGCCGACGCAAGAGCGGCAGAGCCCGGCATGAATTGCACGCGCCATCATAGCAGTGGACGGGGAAAAGAGGGACGGCGCAATGGCCGGTCCACGATGCGCTCGCGGCTGCCGTGGACGGTCGCGATTTGTGGGGATATGCCTGCGGGCCCCGCAGCGGGGGGGGGATGCGGCTCAGCTCTCGCCCTGCGACATCCGCCTATTGAGACCGCCGTCGTTCGCCGATTCCGCCGGACCGTCCGCCGCTGCGCATTGGTTGCGGCCCATGGCCTTGGCGCGGTAGAGGGCGATGTCGGCACGGCGCAGTGCGTTCTTGATATCTTCGCCTTGCTTCAGCTCACTGACGCCGATGCTGACGGTGATCGCGAACGGCAGGGGCGGTGCTGCGGTGATGACGCCGCTCCCTTCCCGGGCAAAGGCGAGCCGTAGCCGTTCCGCCGCGACCAGCGCCTGCGCGCCGGAGGTGGCCGGCAGCAGAGCGACGAATTCCTCGCCACCAAAGCGGCACAGTACGTCCTCGCCGCGCAGCACCCGCGTGGCGATGGCGACGAAGCGGCACAGAATAGCGTCGCCGTCGCCATGGCCAAGGCGGTCGTTGATCTGCTTGAAGTGGTCGAGGTCCATCATCAACAGCGACAGCGATCGGCCGTGGCGCTGGGCGCGCGCCATCTCCTTTTCCGCCAGGATGGAAAAGGCGCGGCGGTTGAGGGCGCCGGTAAGCGGGTCGCTGCTGGCTTGGCGGTCAAGATTTGCCTGGAGGCGTTCGCCGGTCATCAACACCATCCCCAGCGTGGTCGCTATGATCATGCACAGCCACCACAGCAGCGGCAGCGCGGCGAAGCCGTCGGGATTCCAGTTGCTGAAGGTTCCACTGCTCTGGCCGGCGGCGGTGGCGCGCACCAGGAAGAAGCCGGCGTTGGCTGCAAAGGTCCAACCCGTGGCACGTATCGCCATCTGGCCGGTCTGGGCGGCGGAGAGCAGCTCATTGGCGATCAGCGCCGACAGCAGGGAAATCAGCAGCGCGTTGGTGAACGCGCGCAAGGTCAGCGAGTGCTCCATGTGGGCCAACACGATCGTGCCGAGGGTGACGAAGATGAATGCGGCCACCACCCGCCGCGGCAGCGGGGCGTGGTCGACAAAACGGCGAAAGCCGTCCCAACTCAGCAGGAAACCGACAACGATGGCGAGCTGCCCCAGCGACAACATCGGCAGCGTCGAATGGGGGTGATGGGCAGCGAACAGCGCGAGCCCCAGCACCCCGGTGGCACCGGCCGCCGCCCAGCGCGCAAGGCCGGGCATGCGCGGATGCATCCGCCACAGCAGGAATCTCGCCCCGGCGCAAAAAGCGGTCGTCAGCACGGCTGCGACCAATAGTGTGCGAATGTCGAACTGCATACCGGGCCGTGTTCCCCAGGTGCTTTGCCCCATTTCCGTCAGTTGACCATAAAACGCGGGGCGGAAGGTACCCCTTTCCGGCGAAAGTCATTTTTTCGTTAATTCGGAGGCCTAAAACACCGGACGCGACAGGCGCGTCACCGTCGTCGCGAACCGGCGGCTCTGGGCGGGGTGTTGCGATTGACTCCCCTCCCGGCACGGCAATACACTCACCGCTCTTCAGGATATCTATGGAAGGGTAATAGAACAGTGGTATTGCCGTTTCAGCGCGTTTACACAACACTCCTTAGCGGCCTTGTCCTTCTATCGGCCTTCGGTATATCCGCAGCGGCAGCGACCGGCTCCAACGCTCCCTTATGCGGGGCACAACCCTGTGTGACGGTGGCCAAGCCGGTCGTGCTGAGCCCGGCCCACGGTTACCGCGGCGTGGCGGTGACCGGCGGTGCGGGGTTTGTGCTGCGAATTCCGGCCGGTTACCGGCAGATCGCCCACAACGGCTCCGTCGATGTGTATCAATATCCTTCCGGCCGCCGCCGCAAGGAGTTGTTGCTCCACGCCACTTCGGTATCCGCGTTTGGCGACCTGGGAACGCATGCCGATTGGCGTGTCGCCAGGGGCGGCCGCAGCGTCACCTTTTTCCGTCAGCTCAGGAGCCCCGCCGGTTGGAACGGTTTTGCGATCCATCGTTCCGCAAAACATCATGGCGATGCGATGCTGGAGTTGTATGCCGTCGGTTTCTCCGGCGCCGAGTTCGAGGCGATGGTGGCCAGCATAACAACGCAGGGCTAAGCGACTGTATTCGAACGGCTGAACACTGCCGCAGGTCATCAAGGATGGAAGATACGATTCGTCTGTAGCAGTCGCTGTGGTTGCGAGATATTCACCATGGATCTGCATCCGACGATTCAGCCCGAAACCTGCATCGTCGCCGAAGTGGTAACCGGCGCGGCCGATCGGATCAATGGCGCGTGGCCGCGCTACGAACGACACTTGCGCTAACGCGTTTCATTGTTTGACCCGTGTACCCAGGAATGGAAACTGCGCGGATCCATTCCCTACGCGCTATCGTCGTGCAGCGCGCTGTGAATCGAATCGGGCTCCGGGTTCGGCGGCACTCCTGTCATGTGCTGCCATGAGGGTGTCACGGCGCGAATATTCACGGCTGCACATACAGTGGCGGGGTTGCGCCGGATGGTCAGCGACTACGTATCGGTGAAAGTGATAAAGGACTACACTGCCGCCATTGATATGGAGGTGCCGGATGAACACCATGAACGATCCCCTTAGCGAAGAAGAGATGGATGAACTGGATCGCTTCCTGCTCTATCGTGGTGGCGATGCGGACGACGTTGATGCGGCGTATGTCGATGACGCGGACGAAGGGGTTCTTTGCCTCTCCGAACTGGACGGTTTTCTTGCTGCCGTCGTCAGCGGTCCGGTCGCGATAGCGCCGTCGCGCTGGTTGCCGGCGGTGTGGGGCGACGAGGCGCCGAGATGGGAGAACGAGGAGGCCTTCGAACGGATATTCGATTTGATGGCGCGCCACATGAACGATGTGATCGGTTCGTTGAGCGATCCCGAGTACGGCTTCGAGCCGCTTTTCAATGAGCGCGAGGTCGACGGCAATCATTACCTGTTGGTCGACGAGTGGTGCGAAGGCTACCTGCGCGGCGTAGCCCTTGCCGCAGCGGAATGGGACGAGGGCGGCGAGGATCTGGTGGAACTGCTCGCGCCGATCCTGCTGTTCGCCACTGAACAGGGGTGGGAGCTGCTGCAAGACAGAGGTGACGACGAAGTGGCCGCGATGCAGGATGCCATCCCGGATACGGTGGATGTAATCTACGCCTTCTGGCAGGAGCGGCGCGCGCCGCCCCCGCCGGTGATGCGGGAGGCGCCGAAGGTGGGCGGCAACGACCCTTGCCCTTGCGGCAGCGGACGCAAGTACAAGCACTGCTGTCTGAATTGACGGCTCCGGCCCGGCGGGGAACCGCGCGCGGCCCTCATCCGCCGCTGGGTGATACCTCCCGCCGGCGACCAGGCCGATCATATAAATAGTCGTAGCCAATCGATCCAATAAGAATAAACGATTTTTTCTATTTATCCCCCCCGCGTATTCTGGAACCCATCTTCAGACACCACCATGACCAACGGAGGATTACGAGATGAAACTGGAGAATCGAGAAGGCCAGAGAGTGCCGTTTGCGGTGTTCCGCACCCGCCAGGGCCACGAGTGGGTCGACCTCACCAGCGACGACCTATTCAAGGGCAGGACCGTGGTGGTGTTCTCGCTGCCCGGCGCCTTTACCCCCACCTGTTCGTCGTCGCACGTGCCGCGCTACAACGAGCTGGCCCCGGTGTTCCGCGAGCACGGGGTGGACGCCATCGTCTGTGTCTCGGTCAACGACACCTTCGTGATGAACGCCTGGGCGCGGGAGCAGAAGGCCGATCAGGTCACCTTCGTCCCCGACGGCAACGGCGAGTTCACCGAGGGCATGGGGATGCTGGTGGACAAGGACGACCTCGGCTTCGGCAAGCGCTCCTGGCGTTACTCGATGCTGGTGAAGGACGGTGTGGTCGACAAGATGTTCATCGAGCCCGACAAGCCGGGCGACCCGTTCGAGGTCTCCGACGCCGACACCATGCTGGAATACATCGCCCCCGGCGCGGTGAAGCCGCACGAGGTGGTGCTGTTCACCCGCGACGGCTGTCCGTTCTGCGCCAAGGCCAAGGGGATGTTGCAGGACCGCGGTATCCCCTACGAGGAACTGGTGCTCAATCGCGACTACAGCGGCCGCGCCCTGCGTGCGGTGAGCGGCGTCGACATGGTGCCGCAGGTGTTCATCGACGGCGAGCGGGTCGGCGGTTCGGACAAGTTGGAGGCGTGGCTGACGGAGCAGCGCTAGCGCATCGGTAACCCGTCGCCGGAGGTCATACCTTGAAGTGCTGCACCAGCGATTGCAGCTCGGCGGCGAGCCGGGCCAGGTTGTCGCCCGCCTGTGACATCTGCTCGGCGTGGTTGGCCGCCTCGTCGGTGATCACTTTGATATTGGAGACGTTGCGGCTGACCTCCGAGGCCACGGCGCTCTGCTCTTCCGCCGCTGCGGCGATGTGGGTGTTCATGTCCGACAGGCTCGCCACCCGCTTGCCGATGGTCGCCAGCGACGCCGAAGTGGCCTCGGCGTATTCGACCGTCGCAGTGGTGCGGCTGCGGCCCGCCTCCATCTTGGCGGCGGCGTCGCGCGCCTTCTCCTGCAACGCCTCGATCATCGCCTGGATCTCCGCCGTCGACTGCTGGGTGCGGCCGGCAAGGGTGCGCACCTCGTCGGCCACCACGGCGAAACCGCGGCCGTTTTCGCCGGCACGGGCGGCTTCTATGGCGGCGTTGAGCGCCAGCAGGTTGGTCTGTTCGGCGACGGCCCGGATCACGTCCAGGACCCCGCCGATACGCTGCGACTCCTGCTCCAGCGCCTCGATGGCGGCCGCCGAGGCTTCCACTTCGCCGGCCAACTGCCGCACCGCGGCGCCGGCCTGTTGCACGGTGTCCCGGCCGGTGCGGGCCTCGCCGTCGGCGTCGCGCGCCGCGTCCGCCGCGAGCGAGGTGTTGCCGGCGACCTCGTGCACGGTCGCCGCCATTTCTTCCACCGCGGTGGCCACCTGATCGGTCTCACGGTGTTGCCGCTCCAGGCCGGCGCGCGATTCGCGGGTGATCACCGACATCTGTTCCGCCGCTGCGGCGAGCTGGGTGGTGGAGGCCGCCACCTGGCGCACCAGCTTCTGTATCAGGTCGGCAAAGCGGTTGAAGGTCGCGGCCAGCCGCGATAGCTCGTTGTTGCCGTTGACGGCGAGGCGGCGGGTGAGGTCGCCGTCACCTTCGGCAATGGCCTGCATCGCCTCGATGGTGGAGTTGAGTCCGCGGCGCAGGCTGCGCAGCACCAGCAGGGTCACGACAATGCCGAGGATGATCGCCACCAGCCCCACCATGATGCTGTTGCGCCGCGCGGCGTGGGCCTGGGCGTAGACCTTCTGTCCCAATCCCGTTACCGCCTGCTCCTGCGACTTCATCAACACCTGGAGATCTTTGCGGATCTGTTGCCAGTTGGGGTGCTCGGTATTGGCGAGTTCGGTGATCGCCGGGTCGGTCTGCTTCTGCTCCACCAGCTTCAGCACGTCGAGGCGGGCGTTCTGCACGATCATCCAGCGCTGTTCGATGTCGTTGAGCAGGGTCTGCGACCGGGTATCGTCCGTGGCGGTAAGCGCGCGCACCTGTTTCAGGTCGGCCAGGAACGCGTCGCCCGATTGCTGCACCACCTTGAGCGGCGCCTTGAGCTGGGGCTTGAACACCTTGTTGCGGGTAGCGATGCCGCCGAACAGGCCGTTGCCGAACATGTCGTTGAGCGCATGCAGGCGGACGTTGGCGTGTTGTTCCAGCTCGCCGTAGCCGGCGGTGATGCGATCCATGCCGTGGATGGCGACGGCGAGTGCGGTGATGAAAAGCAGCCCCGCGACGGCGAATGCTGCAACGATGCGGAAGGAGTAGGTTTGAACGTTCATTATTGTTTTTCTTCCCGTTAGTCCGTTGTCGGGCCTCAAGATCATTGCCCGGCGTTCCATTATCCCACACGGCGTTATCCCACACGGCGGCGGCTGTGGCGTGGAGTCCTTTGTCGCGTTTCGCGCGCCGCAACGCAGTCATGGTGCTTTCGGGGGCTCCCTTCGGGCGACTCGCTGAAAGTGCCTCCAATAGTGCAACAGTACACTAGCGTAGTGACGCGGCCCATAGCCGTACTTCCATGCCCCAACGGGAACTATAGCCAATGCCGGCGAAACGGACGATGCCGCGGCCATCGACGACGAAGATCGCCGGCACGCCGCGCACGCCCCATTGCGCCGCGATGGCGCCGTCCGGATCGGCGACCGCGGGGAAAGTGAGCCCCTTCTTCGCCAGGAAGGCATTGATGGCGCCCGGCTCGCCCGATTGCAGCGCCACCGTTACCACGCGGTGATGCGCAGCCACGGTATTTACGTTGGGGCTGGTGAGGCGGCATATGGGGCACCAGGTGGCCCAGAAATAGATCAGTGTCGGCTGCTTGTCCGCCGCCAACCTGAACGCGGCACCGGTCGTGGTATGGACGTGCAGCGGCGGTGCGCTGCCGGAGACCAGAGTGCGTCCCTGCCATAGGGCGACGCCGCCCAATACCCCGAGTACCACGGCGGTTTCGAGCAGCAGGCGTTTGAGTTTCATTGGGCGGACGGTGCTTTTGCGCGGTTTGATCGGATGCTATGGTAACCGACCATGAAGATAGCAGTCATGTCCGACATTCACGGCAACCTGCCGGCGCTGCAACAGGTACTCGACGACGTCGAGCGCTGGGCGCCCGACGAAGTGATCGTCAACGGTGACCTGGTCAACCGCGGCCCGCACAGTCTCGCCTGTCTGCAGCTGTTGCAGCAACGCCTGCCGACGGTGCGCCTGCTGCGCGGCAACCACGAGGATTTCGTCCTCTCCTGCGACGACGGCGGGCACGATCCCGAGCATTACGCCTACGACCTGCGCCGTTTCACTCATTGGACCCATGCGCAATTGGGCGCAGCGACGGCCGCGTTGCGCGATTGGGCCGACCATATCGATCTGAGCGAGCTGGATGGCGGTGCGCTGCACATCACCCACGGCTCGCGTCTCGGCAACCGCGACGGTATCTCGCCGCGCACCGACGAGGCCGACCTGCCGGCCAAGCTGGGCGAGCGCCGCGACCTGTTCATCACCTCCCATACCCACAAGCCGATGGTGCGCGAGTTCAACGGCACGCTGCTGGTCAACACCGGTTCGGTCGGTTCGCCGTTCGACGACGATGCGCGCGCCTGTTACGGTCGTTTCATTTTCGACGCCGGACGCTGGCGCGCCGAGGTGCGGCGCGTGGGGTACGACAAGGCGCGCGCCGAACGCGACTTTGCAACCAGCGGCTTCCTCGAACAGGGCGGAGCGCTGACGCGGTTGATGCTCGACGAGTTGCGCCATTCGCGCATGTACCTGGGGCCGTGGATGCGGCGTTACCACACGGCGGTACTGGACGGGGAGATCACGGTGGCGGCGGCCGTCGAGGAGTTCCTGTGTTCGGCCTGAAGCTGTACGTCGGGAAGATGAGGAGGCGGGAGGGAACCACGAGTACACCGAAAAACACGCAGCTCTTATCGCGGATATCTTCAGTCGTCTTTCGGTTGGCGCACAAACCCCAAACTCTCGTCAAGCCGCGAAGAACGCCAAGAAAGATGGATGTATGGTGGTTATTATCGGTGAATTCGGAGTGTTCGGTGGTTTCCGACGGCCTTTGTGCCGAACCGATGCTGGTGGGGATCTAGACCGGCAGACCCTCGAACTCTTTCAGCACCACGCGGTCCAGCAGGGCGGCAAAGGTGCGGATCTGGCAGACATCGACCTGGATGCCGTCGAAGGTATCGGCCAGCAGCTCCTGCAGCACCCGGCATTCGGCGCTGCCCATCTTCAGGTCCTCCACCAGCCGTGCATCCTCCACCACGGCTTCCAGTTCGGCGTTCAGCGCGTCGGCGACGACCGCTTTCAGCGCCATGCTCATCAGATTCTTCACCGATTCCAGCTCGTTCGCACCCGCTTTGATACACATGCTCCACTCTCCTTGGCGTTGAGCCCGCTCGGGGCCGGTATCCGCTCGAACAACCCTTAAGAACATGAGAATATTAGCGATAACCGATAGACGAACATTGACGCAGATCAAAATATCGTGGAATTTTCACTCTTATTTCACGATAGTCGCAACACGTCAGGGTAGAAACCTGGGGGCATAAAAAGGGGGCTGGTCCCGTACGGATGCCGGGGGGTGGCAAGCCGCATTGGGTGGGAGGGACCAGCCGATTCGGGAAAATGCGGGCGCTGCTGCGCCCGGCCGATTGGGGCTACTGCGTCATTTGGCGGTGCCGGCCGGCCCCATGCCTCCCCGGAAATGCAGCTCCTTGAGTTGCTTGGCGGTAAGGATCGCCTCGATGCGAGCGCGGGCGTCGACCCGTGCCATGATCATGTGCGTGACCAGCGTGCCCTGTTTTTCCGCCAGTGTGCGGATGGCGGCCTTGTCTGCGTCGTCTGCGATGGCGTCATGCAGTTTGCGCTGGCTGTCGCGCATGGCGTCGGCTTCGGTCCGCATGCGGCTGCGTTCCTCTTTGTGCAACGTGTCCAACTGGGTGCGCTGTGCATCGGTCAGATCGGGCAGGCGGTAGACGGCGCGCATCGGGCTGCCGCCGTGGCAGCCGCCGTGCCGCCCATGACTGTCGTGCCCGCCGTAGCCGCCGTAGCCGCCGTAGCCGCCGAAGGCGAAGGCGCCGCCGGACAGCGTCAGCAGCGCTATGGCGGATATCAGGTAGGTAAGCGATTTATTTGCGTGTTTCATGGTCCATCTCCTCGGTGGTCTGTATGAATGCCGCTCATGCACTAGCGGATGGAGATACCTTAGTCGCATGGCACTTGAAGTTGGTTGAGCGGATGCGAAGGAGTGCAAAGAAGTGCAAATAGCGCATGGCGCCGCTTTGCAGTACCCAGGGGCTGGCGCACAATGTTTTCACGGAGTGTTGATAATGGCGCGAATACTGCTGGTTGACGACGATGAGGCCCTGTGCGAACTGCTCGCCGAGTATCTGGCCGGCGAGGGGTTCGAGGTGTGCGCGGTGCATGACGGTGTGGCGGCGCTGGCGCGCGGCGGCGAGGGCGGCTGGGATGCGGTGATTCTCGACGTTATGTTGCCGGGGATGAGCGGCTTCGACATTCTCAAACAGCTCAAGGCGCGGGACGACGTGCCGGTGCTGATGCTCACCGCCCGCGGCGAGGACACCGATACGGTGCTTGGGCTCGAACTTGGCGCGGACGATTACGTGGCCAAACCCTGCAGCCCCCGTGTGTTGGTGGCACGGCTGCGGGCGTTGCTGCGGCGCCGTGCCGCGCCGGCCGATGCCGCGACCCTGCAGGTGGGCGACCTTTGCCTCGACGAACGCAGCCGACGCGTCACCGTGGGCGACGCCGAGGTGGTTCTGACCGGTGCCGAATTCAATCTGCTGGCGCTGCTGGTGCAGCATGCCGGCCACATCGTGCAGCGTGAAATCCTGGCGCAAGAGGGGCTGGGCCGGGCATTGCAGGCCTACGATCGCCGCATCGAGACCCATATGGCCCAAATTCGCCGCAAACTCGGTCCCCTGCCCGACGGCGCGCAACGCATCCAGACGGTGCGCGGCCTCGGCTACCAGTACGTGATGCGCTGATGGGTTCGCTGTTCAGCAAGATTTTCCTCTCCTTCTGGCTCGCCGCCGTGTTGCTGGGCGCAGCGCTGTTCGGTACCGCGCGCCTGTGGGGCGGCGACGCCATCGCCGAGGGACAGCGCCAACTGACGGCGCGGGCGGCCATTGCGGCGGCCCTGTGGCGCGAAGGCGGCGCCGATGCGGTCACCCGCTGGCTGCACGAGGAACACGAGGCGCGCGGCATGCGCTTGCCCATGCTGCTGGTGGACGGCAACGGCAACACCATGCTGCCGCTACGTCATCCGCTGCCCTATCACATCGCCCACTGGCTGAAGCGCGAGATGGCACCGGGCGACTACGCCATCGCCCCCGGCCACTACGTGATCGTCGCCCGCCTGCCGGAAACCCTCCCGCCGCTCTATTTCGTCAGCGAGCTGGGCCGCCGGCGGCTGCCGCTTACCCCCATCTGGTTGCGCATCGCCTTGGCGGTGGCGGTGACGGGCCTGGTCAGTCTCGGCCTGGCGGCACTGTTGACGCGGCGGTTGCGGCGGCTGCGCCATGCGGCGCAGGCGCTGGCCGCCGGCGACCTGGCGGTACGCGTCGGCTACCGCGGCCGCGATGAAGTGGCCGCGCTGGCACAGGACTTCGATCAAATGGCCGATCACGTCCGCGAGTTGCTGGAGACCCAGCGCCGCCTGCTGCGCGACGTGTCGCATGAGCTGCGCTCGCCGCTGGCGCGGCTGCGCGTGGCGCTGGAGCTGGCGCAGCGCGGCGACGACCCGGCGAAGGCGTTGCGCCGTATCGATAAGGAGGCGGGCGAGCTGGAGCAGCTGATAGCCGACGTGCTCTCCCTGGCGCGTCTCGAATCGGGTCAGACGACGCTGGAGCGGCGCGCGGTGCCGTTGCACGAATTGGTGGAAAAGGTGGTGACCGACGCCGAGTTCGAGGCCCAGGCCAAGGGCCGCCACGTCACCTTCGACGCGGCGCAGGCGGTGACGCTGCAGGGCGACCCGGTACTGTTGCGCTCCGCGGTGGAGAACGTGGTGCGTAACGCCGTGCGTCATACTGAAGAGGGCACCACGGTGGCGGTGGTGCTGCGGATGGAGCGGGACGGCGCGGTGATCGAGGTGCGCGACCACGGCGGCGGCGTGCCGCAGGAGGAGTTGAGCCGGCTGTTCCAGCCGTTCGCCCGGGTCGGCGAAGGACGCGAGCGGCAACGCGGCGGTTATGGCCTTGGCCTCGCCATCACCGGCCGTGCGGTGCATTCGCACGGCGGTGAGGTGTCGATAGAAAATCATCCGGCGGGCGGCATGATCGTGCGCATGCGTTTCCCTGCGGCGCGCGTCGCGGAGCTGTCGCCCCCGACAATTGGAGAGACATGATGGCTGAGGCTCCTTCTCACGACGATATCGCCCGCACCCTCGGGGTCGGCCGCCACGCCCGTGCGCAACGGCGCTGGGTGAAGTGGCTGGCGGCAGCGCTGGCGGCGATCGCGCTTTTCGCCCTGATCAGCCACTTTACCGGCCGCGAGGAGCAAGGACCGATCTTCAAGACAGTGGCGGTCAAGCGCGGCAACCTGGTGGTGACGGTGAGTGCCACCGGCACGCTGCAACCGGTCAATCAGGTGGATGTGGGCAGCGAGTTGTCCGGCACCATCGCCTCGGTCGACGTCGACTACAACGACCATGTGGTCCAGGGGCAGGTACTGGCGCGGCTCGATACCGAGATGTTGCAGGCACGCATGGTGGAGTCGCGCGCGGCGCTCCAGTCGTCCAAGGCCAATCTGCAGAACGCGGCGGCAACGGTGACCGAAACCAAGCTCAATTACCAGCGCTGCAAGGAGCTGGTGGCGAGCCAGATGTGCGCCCAGAGCGATCTGGACAAGGACCGTGCCGACTATCAGCGGGCAATGGCCGGGCAGGAGATGGCCAAGGCCGCGGTGGCGCAGGCGCAGGCGACGCTGGCGCAGCAGGAGACCAACCTGCAGAAGGCGGTGATCCGCGCGCCGATCAGCGGCGTGGTACTCAACCGCGTGGCGGAGAAGGGTCAGACCGTGGCCGCCTCGTTTCAGACGCCGGTGCTGTTCACCCTGGCCGAGGATCTGAAGAAGATGGAGCTGATCGCCTCGGTGGACGAGGCCGATATCGGCCAGGTCGAACTGGGCCAGCACGCCTCCTTCACCGTCGATGCCTATCCCAACCGCACCTTCGACGCCAACGTCACCCAGATCCGCCACGCGCCGGTGACGGTACAGGGCGTGGTGACCTATCAGACCGTGCTGGCGGTGGACAACGGCGATCTGGCGCTGTTGCCGGGCATGACCGCGACCGCCGACATCAAGGTGAAGGAGGTCGACAACACGCTGCTGGTGCCCAACGCCGCGCTGCGCTTCGTGCCGCCGAGCACAACCCCCGAGTCCTCGTCGCACCGCTTCCTCGGGCTGTTTCCGGCACCGCACCGGCCGCAAGCGACGACGGCGCCGGTCGCCAGGGACGGGCGCCGTCAGGTGTGGATGCTGCGCAACGGCGTGCCGGTGCCGGTAGCGGTCAAGGTGGGCTCCAGCGACGGGGTGGTGACCCAGGTGGTGGAAGGGGATCTTCGGCCGGGTGAGCCGGTCATCGTCGACGCGGTGGTGCCGAGCCCATGAGTGCGGCGGCGTTGCAGGCGGATGGCGCCGCGCCGTCGCTGATCGCGCTGCGCGGCGTCACCAAGGTGTACGGCCGCGGCCAAGCCGAGATGCGCGCGCTGCAGGGCATCGACCTGGACATCCTGACCGGGGAGTTCGTGGCGATGATGGGGCCGAGCGGCTCCGGCAAGTCCACCTGCATGAATATTCTCGGTTGTCTCGACGCCCCCACCGGCGGCCGCTACAGCTTCAACGGCGTCGACGTGGGGCTGCTGTCGCGTAACCAGCGGGCGCTGCTGCGGCGCAACTACATCGGTTTCGTGTTTCAGGGTTTCAACCTGCTGGCGCGCACCTCGGCGCTGGAGAACGTGGAGCTGCCGCTGATCTATCGCGGCATCCCGCTGGCGGAGCGCCATGCAGCGGCACGCGAGGCGTTGGCGGCGGTGGGCCTGTCGGGATGGGAGCATCACACGCCGGGCGAGCTCTCCGGCGGCCAGCAGCAGCGCGTCGCCATCGCCCGCGCCATCGTCACCCAGCCGACCCTGCTACTGGCGGACGAGCCGACCGGCAACCTCGATACGGCGCGCAGCCACGAGATCATGGAGTTGCTGACGCGCTTCAATCGCGAGCTCGGTCTGACGGTAGTGATGGTGACCCATGAACCGGACATGGCCGAGTATGCGGGCCGCATGATCCACTTCCTGGACGGCCGCGTGGTGACGGCACAAGAGGCGGAGGCTTCGCACTGATGTTGTGGAATGCCCTGTTGCTGGCCCTGCGCGAGATCCGGCGCAACGTGCTGCGCTCGTTCCTGACCGTCCTCGGCATCGTCATCGGCGTCGCCTCGGTGATCACCATGGTCAATCTGGGGACCGGCGCCACCGCCAAGGTGACCGAGCAGATCGCCAGCCTCGGCAGCAACCTGTTGATCGTGCGCACGGGGCAGCGCCTCGGTCCCGGCATGCGCGAGGCGGCGCCGCCGTTCAAGCTGGCCGACGCCCAGGCCATCTGGCGCGAGGTCGGCGGTCTGGCGGCGGTGGCGCCCACCGCCACCCAGGGCACGGTCGCGATCTACGGCAATACCAACTGGCCGACCACCGTCACCGGCATCGACAACAGTTACTTCACCGTGCGCGACTGGCAGATCGCTTCCGGGCGGCAGTTTACCGTCAACGAGCTGCGTTCGGGCAAGGCGGTCTGCGTCATCGGCGAGACGGTGCGCAAGGAGTTGTTCGGCAACATCGACCCGGTGGGTAGCCGTATCCGTCTGCAGAAGGTGGCGTGCGAGGTGGTGGGACTGCTGAAGTCGAAGGGGCAGAGCACCATGGGGTCGGATCAGGACGATGTGGTGCTGGTGCCGATGCGCATGCTGTGGCGCCGCATCGCCGGCAATCAGGACGTCGGTCTGATCCAGATGTCGGCGCGCGATGGGGTGTCGACCAGTAAGGTGCAGAGCGACGTGGAACAGTTGCTGCGCGAGCGGCGCCACATCGCGCGCGGCGAACAGAACGACTTCAGCGTGATGGACATGAAGGAGATCGCCAACGCACTGACCGGCACCACCAAGGTCCTTACCGGCCTGCTGGGCGCGGTGGCGGCGGTGAGCCTGCTGGTGGGCGGCATCGGTATCATGAACATCATGCTGGTATCGGTCACCGAGCGTACCCGCGAGATCGGTACGCGCCTCGCCATCGGCGCACTGGAGCACGAGGTGTTGACCCAGTTCCTAGTGGAGGCGGTGGTGCTGTCGTCGTTCGGCGGGCTGTTCGGCATCCTACTGGCGATGCTCGCCTCGTTCGGCATCGCGCGCCTGATGACGATGCCGTTCATCGTCGATCCGGCCATCGTCGTGATCGCCTTCCTCTTCTCCGCCGCCATCGGCGTCGTGTTCGGCTATTTCCCCGCCCGCCGCGCGGCGCAGCTCGATCCCATCGAGGCGCTGCGGCACGAATGAGTAGAGACTAGGAGCCTGTCGGACTATGGATGCTCCTACTGCGCCGGTGGGAGAGCGGCCCAAATTTCCCCGATTTCTCGTTGCGTAGAACAACTATGCGCCTCGAAATCGTGAAAATTTGACCTCGCTCTCCCACCTTGCTCGCTACGGGCACCATAGTCCGACAGGCTCCTAGGGCGACCACCGAATCCACCGAAGTATTCATGTGTTCATCTTCTCTTGGCGCGCTTGGCGCGCTTGGCGCCTTGGCGTCTTGGCGCGAGATCGCGTTTTGCTTTTTGGGGAAACCGATGATTTCGCCAAGGCGCCAAGAACGCCAAGTAAGGATAAGACCAACAATCTCCTCTCATGGTCTGGTGTTTTCGGTGTACTCGGTGCCTTCAGTGGTTACAGGGCCTTTGCCGCGCCGGCGTTAGCGCAGCGCCGGATAGTCGGTGTAGCCGTGGGCGTCGCCGCCATAGATGGTCGCCTCGTCGATGGCGTTGAGCGGGGCACCCATGTGCAGCCGCACCGGCAGGTCGGGGTTGGCGATGAACGGACGGCCGAAGGCGATGAGATCGGCCAGCTCCTCCTGCAGATAGCGTTCCGCCTTGCTGCGATCCATATCGCCGCAGACGATCACCGGGATGCCGGCCTTGTCCCGTGCCTGCCGCAATAGTTGCGCGCCGTCGGCGTAGCCGTTGAATTGCGGGTCGACGTAATGCACATAAGCCAAGCCGCGGCGGCCCAATTGTTCCGCCAGGTAGAGCGTCATGGCGTCGGCCTCGGGGTCGGCGGGCATGTCGTTGAAGCTGCCGTGGGGCGACAACCGCACTCCGACACGGCCCGGGCCGGCCACCGCCACGACGGCATCGATCACCTCCAGCAGCAGTCGCGCGCGGTTGGCGAGGGAGCCGCCGTAGTCGTCGTCGCGATCGTTCAGCGCGCCGTTGAGGAACTGGTCGAGCAGGTAACCGTTGGCACCGTGCACCTCGACGCCGTCGCAGCCGGCGGCGATGGCATTTTCGGTCGCGCGGCGAAAGTCGTTCACGACCGTTGCGATCTCCGCGCCGGTGGCGGCATGCGGTTCGCTGCACGGCAGGTAGGCGGGGTTGCCCTGCGCGTCGCGGCCGAAGGCCTGCGCGTCGGCGCGCTTGGCGGTGGAGCTGAGGGGCGCGGCGCCGCCCGGTTGCAGCGAGGTGTGGGAGATGCGCCCCACATGCCACAACTGGAGGAAGATGCGTCCGCTGCTGCCGTGTACCGCATCGGCAACCCGTTTCCAGCCCGCCACCTGCTCCGCGCTGTGAATGCCGGGGGTCCAGAGGTAGCCGTGGCCGCTCGGCGACACCGGACTTGCCTCGCTGATGATGAGGCCGGCGCCGGTGCGCTGAGCGTAATATTCGGCGGCGAGCGCAGTCGGCACGTCGCCGGGCTGGCCGGCGCGCGAACGGGTCATCGGTGCCATCACCACGCGGTTGCGCAGCAACAGATCGCCTACCGGAAATACGTCAAACAACATAGCGTGCTCCTGCAATGGTCGAGAGTTGTTGGCAGGCTGCGGCGGCGCCCGCCGCATTCCTGTGACGCGGCGTTCCCCGCCGTCGTTTCCTACCGTACCATAGCGATCGCGTTCTTGGCGCCGCTGCTGCGTGTGTCGCCGGGAAGAGGCGCCGAACGTTCCTTCGGCGCCGGCGCAGAGATTCGCTCAGAATTGACCGGACTGGTAGTCGCTGAACGCCTGTCTGATCTCCGCGTCGGTATTCATCACGAACGGTCCGTGTCGCGCGACGGGTTCCCCCAACGGTTGGCCGGCCAGCAGCAGAAAACGGTTGCGCGGCCCCCGGCCTTGCAGCCGGACCCGTTCGCCGCTGCCGAGTACCGCCAGTTCGTCGGCGCCGATGCTCTGCCCCTCGATCGCCACGCTACCTTCGACCACATAGATCATGGCGTTGTATCCGCCCGGTAACGGTTCGCTGTAGGCGGCCCCGTCGCGGAGCGCGACGTCGAAGTAGATCACGTCCGTGATCAGGTCCTGGATCGGTCCGCGCGTGCCCTGTTCCGTCGTGCCCGCGATGACGCGCACCTCCACCTCGTCGCCGCGCCGCTCCAGCGGGATCGCATCGGCGTCCAGCTCCTGGTAGCGGGGGGCGATCATCTTGTGGCTTGCGGGCAGATTGACCCACAGCTGGAAGCCGGACAACAGCCCGTTCTCCTGCTCCGGCATCTCCGAGTGGATGATGCCGCGCCCGGCGGTCATCCACTGCACGCCGCCCGCCTCGATCACCCCTTCGTGGCCGGCATTGTCACGGTGGCGCATGTGACCGGCCAGCAGGTAGGTCACGGTCTCGAAGCCGCGATGGGGATGGGACGGGAAGCCGGCGATGTAGTCGTCGGGATCGTCGGAGCTGAAGTGGTCGAGCATCAGGAACGGATCGAGCTGCGGTAGAATGTGGGTGCCGATGACCCGCACCAGCCGCACCCCGGCACCGTCCGAGGTCTCCAGGCCGTGTACCACGCGCACCGGCCGGCGCGCGTGCGTTTCCTGTTTGGTTTCGGCCGCAATGGTTGTCATGGAATATTCCTTAGTACGAGTGTCAGGTTAATGGCCAGTCTACCGTTGCGCATATCCGAATAAAGGCGATAATCGAGAAAATTCCGTTCCCACAGAGAGAACAATGGATCGCTTCGAAGAGTTGCAAACATTCACCGCCGTCGTGGAAAGCGGGAATTTCAGCGCCGCCGCCGAGCGCCTGAATCTGGCGAAGTCCGCGGTGAGTCGGCGTATCGGGGAGCTGGAGGCGCGCCTGGGCGTGCAGCTGCTGAACCGTACCACCCGCCGCCTCAGCCTTACCGACGCAGGTCACACGTTCTATGAACACTGCGCGCGCCTGCTGGGCGATCTGGCGGAGGCCGAACAGGCGGTTGCCAGCGGCCAGGCGGCCTTGGGCGGGCGCATCCGCATGGCGGCGCCGCTCTCATTCGGGCTGCTGCACCTGGAACCGGCACTGTCGGAGTTTCTGCTTGCCCACCCCGACGTGGAGCTGGATCTGGATCTCAGCGACCGGCAGATCAATTTGGTGGAGGAGGGGTTCGATCTGGCGATTCGCATCGGTGAGCTTTCCGACTCGACCCTGGTGGCCAAGCGGCTGGCGCCGATCCATTTCGTCAATTGCGCCAGCCCCGAGTATCTGCGCCAACACGGTACGCCAAGCACCCCGCAGGAATTGATCAACCACTATGGCCTGGCCTACGGCTACATCTCGACGGGGCAGCAGTGGACCTTCGTCGGCGACGATGGCAGCACCACCACCGTAAAGGTGCGGCCGCGGATGCGCGCCAACAACGGCGACGCGCTGCAGCAGGCGGCCATCGCCGGGCTCGGCGTGCTGGCGGGACCCACTTTCATCGCCTATCGCGCCGTCGCTGCCGGTCAGTTGCAGGTGATCATGCCCGGCTATCGGATGGCGTCGATGGCGGCCTTTGCCATCTATCCGTCGCGCCGCCACCTGCCGCAACGGGTGCGCGTACTGATCGATTTCCTCGCCGAACGCCTGGGTGACGAACCCTACTGGGATCAGGAGATGGCGCAGGCCCTTGCCCGTGAGTGAGGCGGACCACCGCCGCCTGTGGATCCTGGCGGGAAGTCGGCCGTGGACGGTGACGACGGCGCGCGCACACCTGGCCGGCGGCGATACCTTCTGGATCAGCGACGCGGTACCGCCGGACATGACCGGTAGCGCTGCGGTGCAGGCGCGCCGTCTGCTGGGCTGCGAGATCGACGTCCTGGTGTTCGACGCCTATGCCGGCTTCGACCCCGAAGCCTTCGGCGCCGCGGTGGGAGCGGTTCGGGGCGGCGGCCGGGTGGTGCTGCTGACGCCGCCGCTGGCGCGGTGGCCGGACTTCGTCGATCCCGAACATCTCCGTATTGCCGTCCATCCCTATGGTGCCGCCGATGTGAGCGGCCGTTACCTGCGGCGGCTCGTGGCGCTGGTGCGCGCCGATAGCGCGCTGCGATTGGTGACGGAGGGGGCGGCGTTGCCGGCGCCGGAGCCTCTCGCCCCGGCGGCCGTGTCGGCCAACGGCCCTTGCCGCGGCGCCGATCAGGCGGCGGCGGTGGCGGCCGTCTGCGCAGTCGCCCATGGTCATCGCCACCGGCCCCTTGTGCTCACTTCCGATCGCGGCCGCGGCAAGTCGGCGGCGCTCGGCATCGCGGCGGCGCAATTGATGAGCGGGGGGGCGCTGCATATCGTCGTGACCGCGCCGCGCCGCGCCGCCGTCGATGCACTGTTCGATCACGCGGCGCGGCTGTTGCCGGGGGCGCGGCGGGAGCGCGCCACCTTGTCGTGGGGCGGGAGCCGGCTGGAGTTCGTGGCACCCGACGCGCTGCTGTTGCACCCGTCGCCGGCCGCCCTGCTGCTGGTGGATGAGGCGGCCGCCATTCCCACGCCCCTGCTGGAGCGGATGCTGGCGCACCATGCCCGCATCGTCTTCGCCACCACCGTGCACGGCTATGAGGGGACCGGGCGCGGTTTCGCCGTGCGCTTTCACGGCGTATTGGCGCGGCGCACGCCCGGCTGGCGCGCACTGCGGCTGGAGATGCCGATTCGCTGGGCGGCGCACGACCCGGTGGAGCGCTTCGTGTTTCGTGCACTGCTGCTGGACGCGGCGCCTGCCGACGATGCGGTGGTGGTTGCGGCGCAGGCGTGCGTGGTCGAGCGGCTCGATCGCGACCGTCTGGCCGCCGACGAGGCCACCCTGGCGCAGCTGTTCGGTCTGCTGGTATTGGCCCACTACCGTACCAGCCCGCTCGATCTGCGCCACCTGCTCGACGGTCCCAACGTGACGGTGTGGGCGGTCCGTTGCGGCGCTACCGTCGTGGCCACCGCGCTGACGGTGCGCGAGGGCGGTTTCGACCCGGCGTTGGCACGGGCAATCTACGAAGGGCGGCGCCGCCCGCGCGGCCACCTCATTGCGCAATCCTTGGCGGTGCACAGCGGTTTCGAAGCGGCGCCGCGGCTGGTCGGCGAACGGGTGATGCGTGTCGCGGTGCATCCGGCGCGGCAACGCCAGGGGGTCGGCACGCGTCTGTTAGGTGCGATCGCGGATTGGGCGCAGGACGAGGGATGCGATTACGTGGGGGCCAGCTTCGGCGCCAGCGCGGAGCTGATGGCCTTCTGGCGCCGCCTGGAGATGTTGCCGTTACGCCTGGGCATGACGCGCGAAGCGGCGAGCGGGACCCATTCGGTGATCGTCATGCGCCCCCTGTCGGCGGCCGGCGCCGCTTGCTATGGCGCGATCCGCCGGCGCTTCTGCGGGCAATTGCCGACGTTCGTCAGCGAAGTGGTGCCCGACGTCGACGCGGAATTGGCGGCCGCCCTGTTGCAGGATACGCCGGCGTCGGCGGCGGAATGCTCCGCGGTATTGGATGCGCAGGATTGGCGCGACGTGATGAGCTTCGCCTTCGGCCGGCGCGGTTATGAAACCTGTCTGGTGGCGCTGCGCAAACTGGTTACGGCCCTGCTCGGCGACGGCTCCCTGGCGCAGCGGCTGCCGCCCGACGCGTACGCACTGCTGTTCGACAAGGTGGTGCGGCGCAGCGGCTGGGCGGCCCTGGCCGCAGGGCACGGACTGGCCGGGAGGGCGGCGGCCGAGGCTGCGCTACGCGGCGCGTTGCGGCCGCTGCTTGCCGGCCTGCAACAGCCCGTCGTCGTTGAGGAGTCGGCGCGCTACGATGACGGAGCGGTCGCATTGTGACGGGCTTGGTATTTCGCGCATCAATCCACAACATATTGATATAACGCATAAAATCACGACTTCATGACCGTGCCGTGCTTGGATCGCGGACGCCGCGGGGGCATACTGCCGCGTAGCGGCCCGGCGGATAAGAGACCGCATAACGAGCACAAGGTACGGGGTGTCACATGAGCATATTGTCCTGGCTTAAAACGGTAACGCACGGCGAAGGTTCCTCCGAACTGATCGCCGCCACGCCGATGCACTTCGCCCCCGGCGAAGAGGAGTTCCATGGTCTCAACATGAAAGAGGCGCTGGATACGCATCTCAAGTGGGTGCAACGGCTGGAGCAGCAGATGGGCGGCGTCGCCCACGAGACGGTGGATATCGTTCATGTAGCGGGGGACCACAACTGCGTCCTCGGCAAGTGGATCCATGGGGCGGCAAAACGCCAATTCGGCGAGCTGCCCGCATACGCCGAGCTGCGTCAGGCCCACGCCGACTTCCACATAGGCGTGGGGGCGATACTGAATGACGTGCAAAACGGCGACACGATGAACGTCGAGAGCGGAATGAAGAAGATCCGCCACCAGTCGGGCATGGTGCAGCTGGCCCTGATCCGGCTCTATTCGACCGGTGCCTGACCCGCATTGCGCCGCCAGGGGCACGCACGACGTTCCGCGCGTGTCCCGCGGCGTTCTCCCTTCCATCTGATCGGGCCGTTCGCCCGAACGCCGCTTGGTGCCCGCGATCGCGCATCCCTTGCGGGTCAGGCCGCGTCGGCGGTGGTTTTCAATTACAATAGTCGACTCCACTTTAGTGCCGGAGCACGACCTTGAAGCTGAGCGTTGCCGAATTCCGCGACTGGAACCATAAGTGCATCACCCTGCTGGGCATGTCGGGCGTGGGAAAAACCCGCATTTCCAACATGCTGCGCAGCGGCAGCTGGTTTCACTATTCCGCGGACTACCGCATCGGCACCCGCTATCTGGACGAGGCGATCCTGGACAACATCAAGCAGCAGGCGATGCAGGTGCCGTTCCTGCGCGACCTGTTGCACTCGGATTCCATCTACATCCACAACAACATCACGGTGGATCATCTGAAGCCCGTTTCCACCTTCATGGGCAAGGTGGGTAACCCCGAGCTGGGCGGCCTGTCGCTGACCGAGTTCAAGCGCCGCCAGGGCCTGCACAAAACGGCGGAGATCGCCGCCTTCAACGATGTGCCCGAGTTCATCCGCAAGGCGCAGTCCATCTACGGCTATCAGCACTTCGTCAATGATGCCGGCGGTTCCCTGTGTGAACTCGATGACGATGAAGTGCTGCGTGTGCTGGACGAGCATACCCTGCTGCTTTACATCAAGGCGAGCGAGAAGGATGAACGGGAACTGATTCGCCGCGCCGAAGCGGCACCGAAGCCGTTGTATTATCGCGATGCGTTCCTCGATGAACAGTTGGCCATCTACAAGCGCGATCGCGGCCTGGACTATGTCGCCATGATCGACCCTGACGATTTCGTGCGCTGGGTTTTCCCGCGGCTGTTTTATGCACGCATCCCACGCTACGACGCCATCGCCAAGAAATATGGTTACGTTATCACCACCGACGAACTGAGCCAGGTACACAGCGAGAGCGGGTTTCTGGACTTGATCGAGCGCGCCATCGAGCGCCGTGGCTGACGACGGAGGAGAAAACGCTATGCCGCTGGTTGCACACTCCGATCTACCGGCCTTCGAGCGCATGAAGCTGGAGGGGCAAACCGTGCTGCCGCGCGATTATGCGCTACAGCAGGATATCCGCGAGCTGCACATCGGACTGCTCAACATGATGCCGGATGCCGCATTGGAAGCGACCGAGCGGCAGTTTTTCCGTCTGATCGGCGAAAGCAATCAGATCGCACAGTTCTACATGCATCCGTTTACGCTGCAGGAGCTGGAACGCGGCGCCAAAGGACAGGCGCATGTGGAGCGTCATTACGAGAGTTTCGATGCGGTGAAGGAGCAGGGGCTCGACGCGCTGTTCATCACCGGCGCCAACGTACAGGGTACCGAGCTGTCGTTGCAGCGGTTCTGGAAGCCGCTGATCGAGGTGATCGACTGGGCGCACGAAAACGTCACCTCCACCCTCTGTTCCTGTCTCACCACCCATGCGGTGATGGAATTCCGCTACGGCCAGAAACGGCGGCGGCTCGGTTCCAAGCGCTGGGGCGTCTATTCGCACCGTGTGCTGGATCGCACCCATCCGCTGGTGACGGGCGTCAACACCCGCTTCGACGTGCCGCACTCGCGCTTCAACCAAATCGATCATGAGCAGTTCGACGCGGTCGGTTGCCGTGTGCTGGTGGAGAGCGCCGCCGCCGGTGTGCATCTGGCGGTGAGTCCCGACCTGTTCCGGCTGGTCTTCTTTCAAGGCCATCCCGAGTACGACGTGATCTCGCTGCTCAAGGAATACAAGCGTGAGGTATTGCGCTTTGCCGCCGGCGAGCGTGACGATTATCCGCCCTTTGTGGAAAATTACTTCACGCGCCAGGGCGAGGCAATCCTGGACGAATATCGCGAACAGGTGATGCGGGCCAGGAGCCGGAACGAGCCGATGCCCGAAATGCCCGAGTCGCTGGTGGCTACGCAGCTGGACAATACCTGGCATGATAGCGCGGAAGCGGTAATCAACAATTGGATCGGCATGGTCTATCAACTCACCCATCACGATCGACGCACTCCCTTCAAGGCCGGCATCGATCCGGAGGATCCGCTCGGCCTGCTGCTCGATCGCCGGTGATGCCGAGGGACGGCTGACTATGGTGCGACGTTGCTGGCTGCTGGCGGTTCTGCTGTTGGCGGCGACTTCGGCCGGCGCAGGTCCGCTGCCCGCCATTGATGTCGGCCCGATGACCGGTCCTGACGCCGCGGCCAATGTGTGGCGCTATGCCGGCATCATGATCGACGGCGGTCGTTCGCTTAGCGTCGACGACGTGGCGGCGCTTTCCGGCGCAGGCGACCGCTTTCAATCGACTACGGGCAACGCCGGCAATCTCGGCTATGTTACCGGCGCGGTATGGCTGCGTTTTTCGCTGCGCAACAGCGCCGCCGGGTCGCGCCGTCTCTTGTTGCAGGTGGGGGAACCGCGGCTCGACGACATCAGGTTCTACGCGCCGCGCCGGGGTGGCGGATGGAGCGTTGCTCAGGGCGGCGACCGGACGCCGTTCGTCGCGCACACGTATCCCTACCGCAAGCCGATATTCCCCGTCACGTTGGCCGCCCACAGCAGCGCGACCTATTACCTGCGCATCGTGTCGCAGAGCGCCATCCCCTTGCCGCTGCGCCTGTTTTCGCCCGAGTATCTCGCCACGCGAGTGAGTCCGAAGGATGTCTTGGTGGCGATGATCTACGGGGTGATCGGCGTCATGGCGCTGTACAATCTCGTGCTGTTCTTCGGGCTGCGTGAACGCAGTTATTTTTGGTACAGCCTGTTCGGTCTGGGTCTGATCGGTTTCAGTCTCAGCCTGCAGGGATACGGTGCCGAATACCTGTGGCCGACCAGTGCCTGGTGGTCCGATCGGTCGTTGCTGGCATTCGGCGCCGTGACGCTGCTGTTTGCCCTGCTGTTCTTTCGCTCCTTCGTGCGACTGGTGCGCGAAGTGCCGCGCTGGGAACGTATTACGCGCGCCTTGTGCTGGGCGGCGGCACTGATGTTGCCGGTGACGCTGTTCGCGCCGTATCGCTTTGCCGGTGAGGCCCTCAATGTCCTTGCTGCCGTGAGCACCCTCATCCCGCTGTTCATTACCGGGGCGATTGTCGTTACCCGACCATCCTATCCGCCGGCCCGGCATCTGATGATGGCGTGGGGTATCTTTCTGCTGATCAGCATTTACCGCAGACTGGAAATTTTCGGCGTGCTGCCGTTGTTGCTGGGCGAAGACACCGTACTGATTGGGGGCGGTGCGATGATGACGCTGCTCTCGTTCGGGCTCGCAGCCAAGGTCGATGAGATCCGCCGTACCAAGGAGGCGGCGCAGACGCATCTTATCGCGGTGCAGCGCGACGCGACCGCCCGTCTGGAGGAGGAGGTGGAAGAGCGCACGCGCGCGTTTCGGGCGGCGCGCGACGAGGCGGAACGGGCCAATCGCATGAAAGATGAGTTTGTGGCGATCATCAGCCACGAAATTCGCAACCCGTTGACGGCGACTCTGGGCAACGCCCGGCTGCTGCGCGATACCGGGCTGAACGCCGAGCAGGCGCAGCTGGTGGGAGGCATGGAGCAATCCGGGACGCATCTGCAGACACTGCTCGACGATCTGCTCGATCTGTCGCGTATCGAAGCCGGCCGGTTGAAACTGGAATACTCGACGTTCTCCTTGTCGCAACTGCTCGATGCGACGATCGCCAGCGTGCAGGGGCTCGCCGCGTCCAAGGGGCTTTCGCTGCGCCTGAACAGCGAGACGCTTCCGGCACGGCTGTACGGCGATCAGCGCCGCACCCGCCAGATATTGATTAACCTGCTGGGCAATGCGCTGAAGTTTACCGATGCCGGTGAAATAGCGGTCGACGCCTACGAACTAGAGCGGGACGGCGATCGGCGGCTGATTTATTTGGCCGTAACCGATTCCGGCAGCGGCATCGCCGATTCGCAACTCGCCCATCTGTTCCTGCCGTTCGCCCAGGGCGACGGGGTGGATATGCAGCATCGCGGCAGCGGTCTGGGCCTGGCGATCAGTAAGCGGCTTGCCGAGAGGATGGGCGGGGAGATCGGCGTCGAAAGCGCGCTCGGCGAAGGTTCCATCTTCTGGGTGGTGCTGCCTTTCGAGACGGTACCGGAAGCGGTTGGCGCCGCGACCGACGACGCTGGTGTGCCGATGGCGCCGCCGTCGTTATCGATCCTGCTGGCGGAGGATGAGGCAATGAACCGGCGGGTGATCGCCAAGTTGCTGGAGCGCGAAGGCCATCGCGTGATCACGGTGGCGGACGGCGAAGAGGCGGTGGCTGCAGTGAGGCGCGAGCAGTTCGACCTGGTCTTGATGGATGTCCAGATGCCGCGCCTCGACGGCATCGAGGCGACGCGCCGGCTGCGTATGCTGCATGAGTTCCGTCGCGCGACTACGCCGGTATTCGCGTTGACCGCCACCGTGCGCGACGCCACGTTGCAGCTCTGCCGCACCGTGGGTATCGACGCGGTGATCCGCAAACCGCTGGATATGGCGGAACTCAATCGCCTGTTGTGTGCGCGCTTCGGCGTCGCATACCGTGGCATAGCCGATGCTCCGGCAATTCATATGCACGGCGATGCCCTGCTGGATGTCGGCGTGCTGCAACAGCGTTGGGAGTTGCTGGGTGCGGCTGCGTTCGATGAGATCATCAAGGAATATGTGAAGAGTTCCGCCAAAACGATGGACGGTCTCAGCGGCGCATGGAATGCCGCCGACTACAAGAGCATCGCATCCCTGGCGCATAAGATGGCCGGCACCGCAGGCACCATCGGCCTTCCGCTAGTGATGGATTTTGCGCGTCGCCTGGAGTCCGCCGCCGCAGGGGATCACGACGAGCCGCTCGACCCCCTGATGTCGCAGCTATATGACTGCCATGGCGCATCGCTTGAGGCGTTGAGTGTGTGGCGTCACAGTTGCGCGGCCGCTTGCGCCAACTGACGCCGCGCGACGCTACGGCGCGGATTCGGCGCCGATGGCGTCGACTTCATGGGCGAAGTAATAGCCGGTGCCGGGAACGGTGGCGATGAATGCCGGGCTACGCGGATCGTCACCCAATTTGCGCCGCAGTCGCAGAATCAATACGTCGATGGTGCGTGCGCCGGAATTGACGGACCGCCCATGAATGGCGTCCAGCAGGTGTTCGCGGCTGAACACCAGATGCGGGCGCATCACCAGTGTCAGCAGCAGGTCCGATTCCGCACGGGTCAGTACCGTGCCGGCGCCGCCGGCCGCGGTCAACAGATGCTTGTAGGGGAAAAAGGACCAGTGGCCGAAGTGAAAGCCCTGTTGCCGCGCGTTGTTGTCGTTGCCGCCGACGGGGATGCGGCGCAGTAGATTACGGGCGCGCGTCAGCAGTTCCCGTTCGTTAAACGGCTTGGTGAGGTAGTCGTCGGCGCCCAGTTCCAGGCCGATGAGCCGGTCGACATCGCCGCTGCGCCCGGTGAGCATGATGATGCCGGCTTGGCTGCACTGGCGGATCTCCTGGGCCAAAGCGAAGCCGTTATCGTCGGGGAGGTTCACGTCCAGCACAACGAGATCGGGTTGTTCCGTCGCCAGGCAGGTGCGCAACTGTTTGCCGTTTTCGGCTTGGCTGACGCGATAGCCGGCCTGTTCGAAAACCTGTTGCAGCAACATTAAGACGGCGGAATCGTCGTCCACGACCAAAATGCGGCGTTCTGTATTCGGGTAGATGGCAGCCTCCGGAAACACGATCACATCCAACCTGCGGCGGCGGTGTCGGAATTATTCTTCCACGTATTGTCCGGGCTTGTCACGCCGCGATTATTGCAGAGGCCGTTTTGTTTATATGCCGTTAACAGCAGAGAGGCCGCCGCTTGTCAGGTTATCTCTGTCGCGTCGGCCGGAACGGCGGGGCGGGCGCGGCGTCGTCGCCGTGCTCTCGCGGTTGGAATTTCTTTTGTCTTCCGGATTTCGCCGCGGTTTGAGCCGCTTTGCCTTTGCCACCGTGGCATCGCGCAGAGCGGACCTAACGGAACGAGCGGGACTGGCAACGCGCTATTGCATGTCGCAGAGGCATGCCGTTACCCACTGCCCTAAATTCTATTGTATAGTCGATCGCTAGGGATTTTTGTATGTGTACGGCCATGCTCAGGCCCGCGGCCAACGCGCCGATATAACTATTATTAGCAAACACCCAGGGGTGGAATGTGAAGCGAAATTTCCCTATTACGGGCAATGAAATTGCCTATGCCGATAGTGCCAACATCCTGTCGACCACGGACCTCAAAGGCGCCGTCACCTACGTCAACGACGACTTCATCGACATCAGCGGATTCACCTCGGATGAGCTGCTGGGCAAGAATCACAACATCGTGCGTCACCCGGAGATGCCGCCGGCGGCCTTCGAAAGCCTGTGGAGCACGATAAAGGCGGGCAATTCGTGGATGGGGTTGGTGAAGAATCGCTGCAAGAACGGCGATCACTACTGGGTCAGCGCCTACGTCACGCCGATCAGCGAAAATGGCGCGACCATCGAATACCAGTCGGTCAGGACCCAACCGGACCGGACACTGGTGGAAAAGGCGGAACGGCTCTATGCGGTGCTGTTGAGCGGCAAGACGCCGCTGGCGCTGCGCCTGCCGCGTATGGGATTAAAGGCCAAGGTGCTGGGCTCCGTGCTGCTTGGCGTCATTGCCGGTGCCATCGGGACGGTAATGATGGGGGCGCCGTCGGCAACGGCGGCGCTCTCCGCTCTGGTCACGCTGGCGGTCGGTGGCGGCCTGAGCATGCTTACCCTGTCACCGCTGTGCAAGGTGGCTGCACACGCCCGTTCCGTGGCGGACAACCCCGTCAGCCAACTGCTTTATACCGGCCGTCTCGACGAGGCGGGGCAAATAGCCTTCGCAATGAAAATGCTGGAAGCCGAGGCCAGTGCCGTGGTGGGGCGCATCGCCGACTCGGCCAAATATCTGCGTGACACCTCCGACGTCCTGGTGAGTGCCGTGGCGCAGAGCCGCGCGGGGATCCAGCAGCAACAGGGCGAAACCGATCAGGTCGCCACCGCCATCAATGAAATGGCGGCGAGCGTACAGGAGGTGGCGCACAATGCGCAGAACACCGCCGATGCGGCCGACAAGGCCAATGCCGAGGCGCAGGCCGGAAGGCGGGTGGTATCCGATACCGGTGCCGCCATCGGTCGTCTCGCCACCGAGGTCGAACAGGCCGCCGCCGTCATTCGCCAACTGGAGGAACGCAGCAACGATATCTCCTCGGTGCTCGATGTGATTCGCGGTGTCGCGGAGCAAACCAACCTGCTGGCGCTCAACGCCGCCATCGAGGCGGCTCGCGCCGGAGAGCAGGGCCGGGGATTTGCAGTGGTGGCCGACGAGGTACGTACGCTGGCGTCGCGTACACAGCAGTCGACCCAGGAGATACATGCGATGATCGAGAAGCTGCAGGAGGGGGCACGTTCCGCCGTCGCGGTGATGAGTCGCAGCGGAGACGAAGCGGCAAACAGCGTGGAACAAGCGGAAAAGGCCGTTACCGCGCTGGAAAATATCACCCGCGGGGTAACGACCATTACGGACATGAGCGCACAGATCGCGACTGCGGTAGAGGAGCAGAGCGCCGTCGGCGACGAGATCAATCGCAATATCACCTCGATCCGGTTGGCCGCGGACGACAACGCTGAAACCGGCGCGCAGAGCGAGCACGCGGCGAAGGGGGTGGCCGAACTGGCGCAGGGACTGAACCGGTTGGCAGGCCAATTCTGGGACAAGCGCCGCTGAGCGCCGTGTCGCTCACGGCATCGGGCCGCTGGTTCACGCCGGATTTCGCTGCTGGGCAGGCCGTTGACATCCAACGGCCTGCCGCTACCGGAACAGCGCAGCGCGGATGGGTTGATCGCTACGTTTCGTAGAATCGGTAAGTATTGCGTCCGGCCTCTTTTGCCCGATACATCGCGATATCGGCCTTCTTCATCAGGACCGTCGCATCGTCGGTACCGTTCTCCGGCAAGACGGCAATACCGATGCTGGTCGATATACGCAACTGATTCTTGCCGACCTCGATCGGGTCGCGGCATTTTTCGATGATCTTCTCGGCCACCATGGTGGCGGCGTCGACGTCGGATATTTCAGTCAACACGATAATGAACTCATCGCCGCCCTGGCGCGCCACCACATCGCCGCTCCGTACCGCATTCACCATGCGGCCGGCCACCACCTTGAGCAAGGCATCGCCCACATCGTGGCCGAGCGTGTCATTGATCTGTTTGAACTCGTCAAGGTCGAGGAACATGACCGCGAGGGTGCGTTCGTGGCGCCTGGCCTGGATCAACGCCTGGCCGAGTCGGTCCAGCAGTAAACGCCTGTTGGGCAGTCCAGTGAGGGCGTCATAGTAGGCCAGCTGGTGGATCTGTTCCTGGGCATTTTTTCGTTCCGTGATATCTTCGAACTGGGCGATAAAGTATGACGGTTCATCCTGGCCGTCGCGTACCAGGGAAATGGTCATCTGCACCCAGATCATCCGGCCGTCTTTGCGGACCATCCGCATTTCGAGACGCTGCGAGGGACTGCGTGAGTGCAGCAGACGTTCGATGACGGTGTCGGTTGATATCCGATCGGCGGGACAGGTGTGCTTCTGCAGCGCAGTGCCTTTGATTTCGTTGTCGTCATAACCGAGAAGGACGCACAGCGCGTTGTTGACCTGTCCGAAATATCCTTCCGTGGACAACAGCGCTATGCCGTTGGGAGCATAGTCCAGGGCACTGCGGAATCTTTGCTCGCTTTCCCGCAGCGATTGCTCGGCCGCCCGGTGTTCCGTAACGTCCTGCACCGTGCCGACGAGGCGCATGGCACGGCCGTCGGCGTCGTGATAGACGCGGCACTGTTCATGGATGAATTTTATCCGGCCATCGTGCATCAGCAGGCGGTATTCGGTGTCGTACGGTGTGCGCGCGGTTTGTGCACGCTGATAGCTTTGTTGCACACGTTCGCGATCTTGCGGATGGATCGCTGCGATGAATGCCTCATATGGCGTGCGTGCGGAGCCGGGGATGGTTTCGAAGATTCTTTGGGTTTCGTGTGACCAAGTCATATCGCCGCGCGGGATGTCGACCTCCCAGCTGCCCAGATGGGCGATCCGTTGCGCCTCGCTGAGACGGGATTCGCTCTTGCGCAGTTCCGCCGTGCGCGTGTCGACAAGTGCTTCGACGCGCGCGGTGTAACCGCTGCCGAGCAGCAGCAACGCGCCCAGCAGTGCGGTGAACAGAAGGCCCGAGGCGAGGACGCTCCAGCTTTCCCATTCGCGATGACCCGCCAGATACGCAGGCGTCGGCGCGGTTTGAATGAGATATTCGCGACTGCCGAAACGGATCGCGTCGGAGTATGAAGGCATCAAACGTTGTTGCGAAAAGTCGTCGTACAACACGATACCGCTCTGTTGGTCGATGACGCGGGTGTACAGCGCTGAACTCTCGGACTTGAGGATGCCTTGAATGAAGTCGCCCATACGCAGCACGCTCAATACCACTCCGCTGCCGTTGCCGCCGTGGTTCACGGCAAGCATCAGCAGAATGCCGACCTGATTGTTCTTCTCCTGCACCAGACGCAAGGGCGCGGTGGCGGTGACGGTTTGACGGTCGTTGGTGTCGGCGATCGCCGCGAGGCGCTTCGGATTCGATGCCAGATCGTAACCGATCGCGGCCCGGTTGCCCGCGACAGGCTGAAGGTAGGTCACCGGATAATAATAGGGACGGTCTGCGGCGGGTTTCATGCGGTTGTTGCCGCTGTGCTCGGTGATGCGAAATCCCGCCAGCGTTCTTTGCTGGGCTGCCTCGAACGCCGCGCGCCGTGCGGCATCGACCTTCGGCGCCCACTCCAGCGCCTGCACAATCGAATAGCGCGCCAATGCCCTTTGTACGAAATTACGGAACTCGCCGCGTGTGACGTGGATGTGACTACTGAACAGGCTGGCCATCTGTTCCAGCAACGCCGCCTGTTCGTGCAGGTGCGCGGCGGTGCGATCGCTGGCCTCCTGCGACATGATGCGAAACTCCGACAGCGAGTTGGCACGTCCCCACTCGTCGGCCTTGACGAAGATGGCGATAAACAGCGCGGAGAACACCACCATCGGTATGGCGACGGTACGGATGCGGCTGCGCCACAGTGCGCGTGGCCGCCCGAAGGCGACCATGATGAGGGGAAACATAATCAGCACGCCGATGGTGTCGCCGGCCCACCAGGTGGTCCAGTTCCATGGCGCATCGTGGCGGTTGAATATTCCGAGCAGCAGCAGCCCGCCGACGGAGATGCTGGCGCTGACCAGGCAGGCCAGGGGGACGAGTACGGCAAAGCGCCGGATATCGCGGCCGTTGTCCATATTGGTCGGATAGCCGATGGCATAGCGCAGGGCGAAACCGCCGATCGCGGCCTGGCATGTGGAACCCGCGGCAACAATCAGCGCCGTAAGGGTGCCGAGGGTACTGGCTCCGTGGCCGAAGGTAAGGGCGAACCAGAGTTCGAGCAGAAACGACGCCGCGAATAGCCCCGGCAGCATTGCGCCGCCGGCGATGAATACGGCGGTGACGGCGACGCCGGCGGCGGGAAAGATGGCCGACGCGTAGCCCGACAGCGGCGCCAGCATCAGGCCGAGCCGCCCGGCGATCAGATAGGCCGCCATCACCAACAGCTGCGATGCGATCTTCCTGCGCGTGACGGCGTCGCGCGGCTCAATAGCGGGGGAGTGCAAAATACGGTTCATCCATGCGATTGGCGGGGGCATCGAAGCACGGATACTCTCCCGTTTACGGGAGCGCGGCGCCGTTACGGTATGAATGGCGTTCCGCCGCCCCTCGATGGCTCAGGGTCTGATGCGCATTATTGGTTTGACGACATTAGACGGCATCGTCCGGAAACCTGTCAAATAGCGTGCGCCGGCCTCTTGTTAACGGTCTGTTGAAACGGTCTGTTGAGTGGTGGTACACCCACCATGGCGGATACCGTGGGGTTCCATCAGAGAGGACTGGCGGTGCGTGGCGACGATGCATCGGCAGTTGATGGCTATACTTGGTCAGGATTGCGGCGCGGGCGAGATGGCCGGGACCGGAGGATGAGCGCCACGTCCGGTGCGGCCGTTCATTCCGGTGCAGTCGACGTGCGCGGCGGTGGACTCACTTCGCTGAAGATGCGGCACCTTCCGGGTGTTCGCTTGCAAAACGATGCCGATGGGCTAGACACACTAGTGGGGGTTGGCAAGCGGTGCTTGTGGGCACCATGGCGGTCACAATGGCGAAACCGATCAAGTTGCTGCTTGCCTGTCTGCTTTGCCTTGGCATTTTTGGCGGGCTGGGCCTGATTATCCAGTGGTGGTTCAAATAAATTTCAGTCGGTTGAATATAACCAATAAGGAGATGATGCGTCATGAAGATGAATATGGGTGTAGTTGATCGTATCGTACGTTTGATCATCGTCGTCATCATCGCGGCAGCTTACTACGCGAAGATGCTCAGTGGGGTATGGGCCATCGTGTTGGGTATTGTCGCCGTCGCGTTCCTGATCACCGGCCTGGTCGGCTGGTGCCCGCTCTACGCACCGTTCGGCCTCTCCACCAAGAAGGGCGGCGGCGCGGGCGGCTCGCCGGCCTCCTGAAACACGAAATTCCGGAGAAACAGCATCACCCACGGGGGACACGGAGTACACGGGAAAGTCGGTTGCTAAAAAACGCGACTTCAACAGACTGGCTGTATTTATGCCCGGGTGTATTCCGTGCCCACCGTGGTTTAAGTTTCCTCTCTTGCCGTTTTCACCATCATCGTCAGTACGGCCACACCCAGTTGCGGATCTCCGGCATGTCCTCGCCGTGGCGCTGGATGTACTCCCTGTGCTCCACCAGCCGTTCGTGCAGTTGTTGTTTGGTGTAGGCGGCGCGCGCCCCGAGCTGCGGCAGGCGATCGATGACGTCCATCACCAGGTGGAAACGATCCAGATCGTTCATCACCACCATATCGAACGGGGTGGTGGTGGTCCCCTCCTCCTTGTAGCCGCGCACGTGCAGGTTCTTGTGGTTGGTGCGGCGGTAGGTGAGGCGATGGATCAGCCAGGGATAGCCGTGATAGGCGAAGATAATCGGTTTATCGACGGTGAAGATGGTGTCGAAGTCGCGGTCCGGCAGGCCGTTAGGATGCTCCAACGGTGGCTCCAGCTTCATCAGGTTGACGACGTTGACCACCCGCACCCTGATCTCCGGAAACTCGCGCCGCAGGATGTCCACCGCCGCCAACGTCTCCAGCGTCGGGATGTCGCCGGCGCAGGCCATCACCACGTCCGGTTCGCCGCCCTTGTCGTTGCTGGCCCACTCCCAGATGCCGATGCCTGCGTCGCAGTGCCTGACCGCCGCTTCCATGTCGAGATACTGCAGCTGCGGCTGTTTGCCGGCGACGATGACGTTGACGTAGTGGCGGCTGCGCAGGCAGTGGTCGGCGACCGACAGCAGGGTGTTGTTGTCGGGCGGTAGGTAGACGCGGATGATCTCGCCCTTCTTGTTGATCACGTGATCGATGAAGCCGGGGTCCTGGTGCGAAAAACCGTTGTGGTCCTGGCGCCAGACGTGGGAGGTGAGGAGGTAGGTAAGGGACGCGATGGGGCGGCGCCAGGGGATGTTGCGCGTCACCTTGAGCCACTTCGCATGCTGGTTGAACATCGAATCGATGAGGTGGATGAAGGCTTCGTAGCAGGAGAAGAAGCCGTGGCGGCCGGTGAGCAGGTAGCCTTCGAGCCAGCCCTGGCAGGTATGCTCCGAGAGGATCTCCATCACCCGGCCGTCGGGGGCGAGGTGATCGTCCTCCGGGAGGTGCTGCGCCACCCAGGTGCGGTCGGTGACGTCGAACAGGGCGGAGAGGCGGTTGGAGGCGGTCTCGTCCGGTCCGACCACGCGGAAGTTGCGTTGCTTTTCGTTTTTCTTCATTACGTCGCGCAGGAACGTACCGAGTATGCGCGTCGATTCGGCATTGGTGGTGCCCGGCTTCTCCACCGGCACCGCATAGTCGCGAAAGTCCGGCAGGCGCAGCGCCTTGAGCAGCAGGCCGCCGTTGGCATGCGGGTTGGCCGACATGCGCCGTTCGCCCTGCGGCGCCAATGCGCCCAGCTCCGGCAACAGGCGGCCATCGGCGTCGAACAGCTCTTCGTGTTTATAGGTACGCATCCACTCCTGCAGCAACTGCAGGTGTTCCGGTTTCTCGCGCAGCTCGCCGAACGGCACCTGATGCGAGCGCCAATAGCCTTCGGTCTTCTTGCCGTCCACCTCTTTCGGGCCGGTCCAGCCCTTGGGACTGCGCAGGATGATCATCGGCCAGTGCGGCCGGGTGGCGTTGTTGTGCTCGCGCGCCTGCCGCTGGATGTCGCGGATTTCGTCAAATACCTTGTCGAAGGTGGCGGCCATCTGCTGATGCATCAGTTCCGGATCGGAGCCCTCGACCACATAAGGGTCGTAGCCGTAGCCGCGGAACAGGGCATGCAACTCTTCGTCGGAGATGCGCGCCAGTACCGTCGGGTTGGCGATCTTGTAGCCGTTGAGATGCAGGATCGGCAGCACCGCGCCGTCGCTCACCGGGTTGAGGAATTTGTTGGAGTGCCACGCCGTGGCCATCGGTCCGGTCTCCGCCTCGCCGTCGCCGACGATGCAGGTGACGATCAGATCGGGATTGTCGAAGGCGGCGCCATAGGCGTGCGACAGCGCATAACCCAACTCGCCGCCTTCGTGGATGGAACCGGGCGTCTCGGGCGCCACGTGGCTGGGGATGCCTCCGGGAAACGAGAACTGCTTGAACAACCGCTTGATGCCTTCGGCATCCTGGGAGATGTCGGGATAGACTTCGCTGTAGGTTCCTTCCAGATAGGCGTTGGCCACCATCGCCGGGCCGCCGTGGCCGGGGCCGCAGACGTAGATCATGTTGAGGTCGCGCTGCCTGATGGCGCGATTCAGGTGCACATAGAGAAAATTGAGTCCGGGGGTGGTACCCCAGTGGCCGAGCAGGCGCGGCTTGACGTGCTCCAGGGTGAGCGGCTGTTTCAGCAGCGGATTGTCCATCAGGTAGATCTGACCGACCGACAGATAATTGGCCGCGCGCCACCAGGCGTTCATGCGGCTCAGTTCATCGGGGGCGAGGGGGGCGGCATCAGTGCTCATGGTTCGGTTCCTTTTTCATCATTGATTGAATTCTGCTTGGTTGTAATGGCGCTGCGGCAGCGGCGCGTTCTCTCCGCTGTTACCGTTGCAGACAGACCCAGGTGGCCCGCGCGATCTCCCACTCTTCGTCGGTCGGAATCACCAGGATGCGCACCGGGCTGGCGGCGGCGGCGATATCGCGCGCGGTGGCAGCGGGCGTGGCGTTGCGTTCATGGTCTAGGACTATGCCCAGGTTATTCAGTTCACCGCAGGCGCGGGCGCGCAGGTCGGGATCGTTCTCGCCGATGCCGGCGGTGAACACGATGGCATCCACCCGGCCGAGCGCCGCGCTGTAGGCGCCGATGTATTTTTTCAGCCGATAGGCGGTCATCTGCAGCGCCAGTTCGGCGTTGCCGTTGCCCTGTTGCGCCAACGCGTGCAGCTCGCGCATGTCGCCGACCCCGGCCAGCCCGCGCAGGCCGCTGCCGTGGAACAGCAACTCCTCGGTCTGGTCGGCGGACAGCGCCGTGTGGCGCATCAGATAGAACGGCACGTCGGGATCGAGGTCGCCGCAGCGGGTGCCCATGATCAACCCCTCCAGCGGCGTCATGCCCATAGAGGTGTCGATGCTGCGGCCGTTGCCGACTGCGGTGACGCTGGCGCCGTTGCCCAGGTGCAGCACGATCAGATTGGCCTGTTCGAACGGTTTGCCCAGCAGCTCGGCGGCGCGGCGTCCGACGTAGGCCACCGAGGTGCCGTGGAAACCGTAGCGGCGAACCTGGTGTTGGCGATAGGTCCAGTCGGGCAGGGCGTAACGAAAGGCATGGGGCGGCAACGTCTGGTGAAACGCCGTATCGAACACCGCCACCTGCGCCGCCCGCGGGCAGAGCGCCTGCGCCAGTTCGATGCCGAGCAGGTTGGCCGGATTGTGCAGCGGCGCCAGCGGCACCAGTTCGCGTATCGCCGCGATCGCCGTCGCGTCGAGCAATACCGGTTCGTGAAAGCGTTCGCCGCCATGGACCACGCGATGACCGACGGCGCTGACGTCGGCGCTGTCGCGCAGCACGCCCTCCTCGGCGAGGTCGCCGAATACATGTTGCAGCGCCGCGCGATGATCGGCGGTGACACCTCGATACTCCTGCGCGGCGAAGCTGCCGTCCGCCCGGCGCCAGCGGTTGTGCAGGCGGCTGTCCGCCTGACCAATACGCTCGGCCATTCCCGCGGCGAGCAGCGCGAGTCCTTCCGTTGCAAACAGTTTGTATTTCAACGACGAGCTGCCGCAATTCAACACCAGGATAGTCATTGCCGCCGGTTGTCTCTTATTCCAGTATGAGGGTCGTTTGTTACTCGGCGAAGAAATGGTGCCGGGAGCGCAATAGGCACAAAGCATAGACGACGGTCATTTTGCCTGCCGCTAATCCGACCATCGTATGCAGATATCGCGTCAACAAAAGGTCAAACGGCACTGCTCGTCGGAACAGGAAGGAAACCACTGAACGCACCGAATTCACGCAAGGGTTCGTAAAGAAATTATTATTTTTGGCTTCTTGGCGCGAATTACGGTTTTCGTGCTGTCAGCGGCAACAAACGATTGCGCCGAGATCGCCAAGGTTTGGGAATGCTATTCCCGCAATGGTCCTTTCCGGTGTGTTCAGTCTTCGGTGGTTGCTTTACCCCATTGCGTATACATCGCGCTGCCGCGACCTTCAGCGTTTGATGGCCGCATAGGCGTCGAGCGCCCGCCGGCGGGTTGCGCGCAGGTCCACCAACGGCGGCGGATAGTCGGCCGGTGGTTGCGGCGCGTTCCATGGCTGGTGGAGCCACCTGGCTGGCAGTGCCGCCAGCTCCGGTACCCAGCGGCGCACGTAGTCGCCGTGCGGATCGAATCTCTCGCCCTGGCTCACCGGGTTGAAGATGCGAAAATAGGGGGCCGCGTCGGCGCCGCAGCCGGCAACCCACTGCCAGCCCAGGGTGTTGTTGGCGAGGTCGGCGTCCACCAGCGTGTCGGCGAACCAGCGCGCCCCTTCCTGCCAGGGAATGAGCAGGTTCTTGGTGAGAAACGAGGCGGCGATCATGCGCACCCGGTTGTGCATCCAGCCGCTGTGCCACAGCTCGCGCATGCCGGCGTCGACGATCGGGATGCCGGTGTCGCCGAACTGCCAGGCGATGAGGTTCTCGGCATAGTCGTGTGCCCAGGGGAACCGTTCGAAGCGGGCATCGAGCGGCCGGTCCTCGGTGTGCGGAAAATGGTGCAGCAGCTGATGGGCAAAGTCGCGCCATACCAGCTGCCGGATGTAACCTTCGGCGTTTCTTCCGCTGCCCTCGTCACGGCGGCTGGCGGCGGCCTGTTCGATGGCGGCGACAACGCGTTGCGGACTGATTTCGCCGAAGTGCAGGTGGGGTGACAGCCGCGAGGTGCCTTCCCGATCGGGCCGATCGCGGTCGGCGAGATAGGCGATCAGCGATCCTTCGATGAAGCGCTCCAGTCTTGCCCGGGCACCGGCTTCGCCGGGTGTCCACTGCGCGGCCAATCCCTGGTCCCAGCGGACGCGGGGCGCCAGCCCAAGCTGATCGAGCGCGAGGCCGCGCACACCGGCAGGTAATGGGGGCAGCGCGGCCGGCGCGGGGCCGGGCGGTGCATCGAACCCGTGTCGTCGCACCGCATTCCAATAGGGGGTGAAAACCCTGTAGGGGGTGCCGTCTGCCTTGAGCCGTTGCCGCGGTTCGTTGAGCAGGAGGGCGCTGTGACTCTCGATCTGAAGACCGTTCTGGCGCAACATCTGCTCGATCCGCTCATCACGCGCCTCAGCGGCGGGTTCGTAACATCGGTTGTAAAGGAGGGTGGGCGCGCCGGTCTCGGCGGCGATGTCGCGCAGCGTCGCCAGACTGTCGCCGTTGCGGATAACGAGTGCGCTGCCGCGTTCGCGCAATGTGCGGTCGAGCGCCGCGAGGCTGTGATGCAGCCACCAGCGGCCGGCGCTACCCTCGCGCCGTGCCGCCGCCGCCTCCGGGGCGTGGATATAGAGTGGGATAACGCGTTCGCAGCCGGCGATAGCCGCCAACAAGGCGGGATTGTCGGCCAGTCGCAGGTCGCGGCGAAACCAGAGGATGGCAGTGCGCATAGCGATCAGGGTAGGTGGGCCGTGCGTCTCGATGCAATGGGGGTTGCGGCGGCCGATGGTTTTTCCTCGGCCCGCCCTGTGGAGGTTGAGGCGACAGCTGCCTACGGTTCGCTTTTCACGCTAAGCTAACGGAATAGTCCTCCGAACCGGGTTGCCTCCATGCTGTTTCCCAATATCGAAGATTTTGCCATTGCGGCGGTGGTGACGGTGAATGCCACGGATACCGTGCGTTGCGCCATCGGGTCGATGTCGGCGCACAATCTCCGCGATGTGGTGGTGGTCGGTAGCGAGGCGGGCCGGTTCGGTATCTTCACCGCCGCCGACCTGATTCGCCAGCACATCAAGAACGCCGATCTGGACCGTTCGTTGGGGGAAGCGGGGTATCGCGATCTGCCGGTGGCGGCGGCGGGGACCAACATCCTTGAGGCGATGCGCCATTTCGGCAGAGACGACGAATATATTTGCGTGGTGGACGCCCAAGGGTCGCTGCACGGGATAGTTTCCTATACCGACGTGGCGGCCGGCATCGATCCCAAGGTATTGATCGAACGCCAGCGCATCGGCGATCTGATCGGTCGCCACGGCATCAAGACCATCGGTGCCGGTGCGCGCCTGGACGACGCCCTTTCCCTGCTTGAAATGCCCAGCGATGCGGTGGTGGTCATGCGTGAGAACCGGCCGGTCGGCATCCTCACCACCAAGGACGCAGTGCGGCTGATCGGCGCCGCCGTGTCGTTCGCCGAACCGGTCGAGCGCTTCATGTCGACGCCTCTGGAAACGGTAGGGCAGACACTGAACATCCGCGAAGCGCTGGACTATTTGCAGGAGAGGCATTTCAAGCGGCTGGTGGTGCATACCGAACGCGGCGGCTTGCTCGGTGTGGTGACGCAACGCGAGCTGGTGGCGATTGCCTACAGCAGATGGACCGATCTGATGCACAACCATGCGCTGGAGCTGCGCGAAGTGGTCGCGCTGCTGGAACGAAAGGCGGCGAAACTGGAGTTGATTGCCGCCACTGACACCCTTACCGGCATTCCTAACCGCTCTCGCTTCGAGGAGCGCCTGGAACGGGAGATCGAGCGCGAGTCACGCTACGGCGACGGGGGCTTTGCGTTGTTGTTTGCGGATATCGACCATTTCAAATCGATCAACGACAGCCGTGGACACATGCACGGCGATGAGGCGCTGAAGGAGGTGGCGCGGCTTCTCGCCGGCCAGATGCGCGGTATCGACACCGTCGCCCGCTGGGGAGGCGAAGAGTTTGCGGCACTGTTGCCGCACACCGGTCCCGAAGAGGCGCAGCGCGTAGCGGAACGCCTGCGGCTGACGGTGGAAGGGGCTGCAATCGGCGCCCACCACGCGGTGACGATCAGTATCGGCGTCACCACGTTCCAGCCCGGCGAGACGGCGCACACCCTGTTCGAGCGCGCCGACCGCGCGCTCTATCAGGCCAAGAACAACGGACGCAACCGGGTCGAGATGATATTAAGCGACGTGCACTAGTAGTAGTGCAACGGCTTGACGCCGACGGCGGCGGCCAACTCGGTCATACGCTTTTGGTATTTCTCCATGAAGCTGCCGGCAGGCGGCTCGATGTATTCGGAATACTTGAAACCGTTCTGATGGATATAGGCCATGAACTCCTGCTCCAGCGTTGCGATTTCCGTTTTCAGGGCATCGATATCTTCGCTCATGGTGGCCACTCCCTCGGGAATAGGTGTTACGAAGAGGCTGATCGTCACCGCGCCATATGCACGGACGCGACCGGTTTGCAGGAAAGGTTAGACGCATCGAGGCCGAGATCAAGCGGCCGCTGCCGGATACCGGCTTGATACACCTCGGCGGCGACGGTTCGGACACGATCCCGGCGCTCAATGTCAATTTTGTGTCGGCAAAGTGGGCCCGTTACGTCTCTGTTGGAGCTGTCCGCGGCCAATGGTATGATTTCGCTTTGGCCGCGGACGCCTGGACGTTCCCCGGCACCGGCCGCATGGACCAGCGAAGACTAAAGAAGAGGGGCAGATGGCGGAGTGCAGTGAGGCGCCAGGCGATGATTCGTTAGGGTATTCCTATGGCATCGGCGCAGACGTAGCTTCCCGCGAAGATCGCGCTTCGCACCTATCCCATTTTCCGCGTATCCGGTTGCGTGCCCCTGCGCTCGCCGCCGGGGCAACCGCCGTGCTCATCGCGGTGACGTGGCTGGCCATGACCGGCCACAAGGCCACGGCACAGCAGACTGCCGCACAGCAGGTGTCCTACAGCGGCGCCATCCCGCGATCGCTGCCGGCAACCGGAGTCGGCGACGACGGCCAGGCGACACCGGCCGCGCAGCCTGCCGACACATGGAAGGATTTCACCGTTCAACGCGGTGACACGCTCGCCTCCCTGTTCCAGCAGGCGGGGCTGACGGCGGCGCAGTTGCTGGCCGTCGTTCATCTCAAAGGCCCGGTGCGTCAGCTGGTGGCGTTGCGTCCCGGCGATCAGCTTCGCATTCGCAGCGACGCGCAGGGTTTGCTGGAACTGCGCTATCCCCTGGACGCCTTGAATACGCTCGTGATCAACCGCGTGGGCGACGGCCTGCGCGCCACGGTCGCGCACGTGGACCCCTCGCGTCGGCTGGTGATCGCCTCCGGTGTCCTGTACACCTCCTTGTCGAGCGCGATGCAACGTCAGGGACTAGATTATTCCATGGTCGCCGCCGTTGCGGACATCTTCCGCTGGCGGGTGAATTTTCACCGCGATCTCAGACCCGGAACCAGTTTTTCGGTGATGTACCAGAAGCTCTACCGCGGTGACCGCCTCATCGGGAACGGCCCCATCGTCGCAGTACAGTTGCACATCGGCGATCGTTCCGTGCAGGCATTCCGCTTCGACGGCGGCCATGGCGATGTTCATTATTACGACCAGCACGGCCGCTCCCTGACCCCATCGCTGCTGCGCACGCCGGTGCACTACATACGGGTGAGTTCGCCGTTCTCGCTGCACCGCTTCGATCCTGTGGTACACGTCTGGCGGCCCCATTATGGCGTCGACCTGGCGGCGCCCGCAGGCACGCCGATCCATGCCGCCGGCGATGGCGTCATCAAGTACATCGGACCGGCCGGGGGTTACGGCAATCTGGTGGAGATCCGCAATTTCGGCCCCTACTCCACTCGCTATGCCCACATGCGACGTTTTGCCAAAGGTCTGCACGACGGCAGCCGTGTGCATCAGGGTGAGGTCATCGGCTACGTGGGCGAGACCGGCGAAGCCACCGGACCGCATCTCCATTTCGAGATCCGGGTCGACGGTGTCCCGCACAACCCGCTCAAAATGCGGCTGCCCGACGGCAGCCCGATTCCCCGCCGCGAACGGGCCCGCTTCGAAGCACAGATCCACCCGCTGTTGGCGGCACTCGATCACGTGCAAACCGGCGCCGTGCGTCTGGCGGATAGCTCCGATCATAACGGCGCAGCGCTGCTGCCAGCGATGAACTGACGCTGGTACGCCGATGGTGCGGCGGGCCGGCCGCGGACGCGCGGCCCGTTTTTCGCCTTCCCGGTCGATCGCACCCGTGACTGATCAGACTGGCGGTTCCGCACAGGATGCAGCCGCAGGAATAGGGCGTTCAGTTGTGTGCCCGACGCCGCTGTACCCCCTCTCCCGCCCCCTGTGTCCCATGATGCCATCCGGCCAAGCGGGTGCGGTGTGGCGGCACGAAAACCACGATATTCCGCTGTCGCCAGTGAATGCCTATCATGCGGATTGCCGGGCGTAAACGAGCCATGAATGCAGAAAACCACAAAAAATATCCGGGTGACCACTGCCGTGGCGGCGACCGCGCGGCGTCCTTATCGCAGGGTGGCATGGTTTCGTCCGTGACCGCGGAAACCCTCAAGATGCAGCGGCCGATTCGGCGGCCGTCGCAGGAGTAGCCTATGTCCGATTACGAATTCGAGCAGGAGGGATTGCTGCCGGCCGATATGCGCGAGTGCTATGCGCTGATCTACGCGCCGCGCCGCCTGCGCAAACGTTATCCGGAAAACACGGTCTATTTAAGGGCCTCGGCACAGGAGGCCGTGGCCGAGGCCGACGCGGCGCGGAATCTGTTTGCCGCAAAGGTGTGTGGGCCGTTCCGCTCGTCGGAAGGGTTTATGCTTTACTACCTGGTGGAGTGGCTGGAAGGGACGGAGTGAACCAATGAAGGCGGAGTTTTGGTTGGAGCGCTGGCAGCGCAACGAAATCGGTTTTCATCAGGGCGAGATCAACGCCCACCTGCAGGATTACTGGGACCGTGTCGGCCTCAAGGAGGGCGGCGAGGTTTTCGTGCCGCTGTGCGGCAAGAGCGACGATATGCTGTGGCTGCGGGCGCAGGGGCATCGGGTACTCGGCGTGGAACTCAGTCCGCTGGCGGTGGAGGCGTTTTTCGTCGAAAACGAACTCAAGCCCGAGATACGCAGCGTCGGCGCCTACGAGCGCTGGAGCTGTGACGGCGTGAGCATCCTGTGCGGTGATTTTTTCGATTTGGAGGCGGCCGATCTCAAGGGCGTCGCTGGTGTTTATGATCGCGCTTCGCTGGTGGCGCTGCCGCCGGAGATGCGCGGGCAGTACGCGCACCATCTGCAACGGGTGCTGCCCGCCGCGGCGCCGATGCTGCTGGTGACCATGGACTATCCGCAGCCGGAGATGAACGGGCCGCCGTTCGCCGTGGCCGAAGAGGAGGTGCGTCATCTCTACGCAGGCCGTTACACGGTGGATCGGCTTTACGACCGCGACATCCTGGCCGAGGCGCCGCGCTTTCGCAACGGCGGCGTGACGCGCCTGGAGGAGGTGGTCTATTCGCTGCACCCGCGCCGCTGATGGACGATTTCCGACCGCGTAACCACTGGGGATACGGGGCATTTGCGGCAAACTCGTGCAACACCGCCTCGACACACCTTATGCGTCCCATGTGCCCGCGGTTAAGATTTTTGCTCTTTTAATTTCGATTTAGACCGCAGTCGGTTGGACAGAAAGCCGGGGATCGCCTTGCGGCGGCCGACGGTCCTCGATCGGCTACGGTTAACGTCGTGCCGTGTACCTTGTTTTCGCCGCGGACAACCTCATCCTTTGTCTTAGGCCACGTTGCGAGGTAGCGTCATGTTCGTCGATTCCCACAAGCTTAAAATGCCTACACCGCACGAGGCCCTGCCTGGCCGCGAGCAGGCGATGCCGGTGCCGGAGCGCCATTTCGTCAACGGCCGACGCATGGTGCCGCCCTTTCCCGAGGGCATGGCGCTGGCGTTGTTCGGTATGGGTTGTTTCTGGGGCGCGGAGCGGTGCTTCTGGCAACTGCCCGGCGTCTATTCGACCGCGGTAGGATATGCTGGCGGTTACACGCCGAATCCCACTTACCGCGAGGTTTGCAGCGGCATGACCGGGCATAACGAAGTGGTGCGCGTGGTGTTCGACCCGAAGGCGATCGGTTACGACGCGTTGTTGCGGCTGTTCTGGGAATCGCACGACCCGACTCAGGGCATGCGTCAGGGCAACGACGTCGGGACCCAGTACCGTTCAGGCATCTACACGGACGATGCGGCGCAGGAGCAGGCGGCGTTGGCGTCGCGCGATCATTACCAAATGCAGCTCACGGCAGCCGGCCGCGGCGCCATCAGCACCGAGATCGTCGCGGCGCCGATCTTCTATTACGCCGAGGAGTATCATCAACAGTACCTGGCCAAGAACCCAGGCGGTTATTGCGGACTGGGCGGCACCGGCGTCTGTTACGCATGAGCGCTCCGATGGAGGCGATGCCGATATGGGGAGCCGCTGACGCGTCCGGTCGTTTGTCCCTGGCAATGGCTTTTAATGGGGCATGCGCGGGGGCAGTGTTTTGCTTACCGGATTCAGGGCAATAAAAAGCCCGGCCAAGAACAACAGTGATATACCGAAAGCCTTCCAGTCCGGTTCCAATTCACCGCACCGCCGCTACCGGCTCGTTTACGGTTTGCCACCAGCCCTTGCGTTTGAACCAATCGGCGTTGTCGGCATCGTTGGGGTAGCGCTCGCGCCAGGCGGCGATGGAGGCATACTGGTCGTAGGGGTCGTTGCCGTGGGGGAGGTATTCCCAGCGGAAATCGCGGATGCAATTGT